>LGOV01002351.1_pt3 | contig 23115 bp, 26 predicted proteins | sample 469881 | NCBI WGS metagenome assembly LGOV01 (sample SAMN03857199, study PRJNA290197) | marine sediment metagenome | biome: marine cold seep biome; feature: cold seep; material: marine sediment; isolation source: sample #5579, elevator 3A push core 41 containing 12 cm of sediment... ...
AGACTAGCTTCAAATTCGCTACTAGAGTGCATTGTCTTTGGAAATAGAATCGCAATAAACATCAATTCTGCTAAAATAACACCAATTACACATCAATTCTCCTTCAAAGAAGTGGAAACGTACAATTACAACTATATTCCCATGAAAAATAAACTAGGAAGACTAATGGATGAGTATGTTGGAATAGTTAGAACAGAGGATGGCCTTAAATTAGCAAAAGTACAGATTATTGATATGGAAAACAGTCTAATTAAGGACCCTAATAACTCAAAACACTACTACGAAGCACTTAATATGATCCAAACAGCTCATCTTATAGTAGATGCAGCACTAAAAAGAACAGAAAGTATCGGTTGTCACTACCGAATAAACTAATATGAAAACAAACTATCATACTCATCACCACTTATGTGGCCATGCAAGAGGAAATTGCGAAGATTATACACTAGAAGCAATTAAACATAACTTCAAAGAACTAGGATTTAGTGATCACGCACCCAATTCAAGAGTTAACGATCATGGTGTTCGAATGAAACCAAAAGACTTTGAAACCTATTTAAATGATATTGAATACGTTCAAAAGAAGTACAAAGACCAATTGACCATCAAAAAAGGTCTTGAAGTAGAATTTTTCTATGATCACGAACAGTATTATGACTTTTTAACCGAAAAACTAGACTATTTAATACTAGGACAGCACTATATTTCAATGACAAAGCAAATGGATAACCTAATTAGTGGCTTTGGACTATCTACAAAAGAAGAAATCTTAAAATATGCTAATTATGTATGCGATGGAATGGAATCTGGGTACTTCAAAATACTTGCACACCCTGATTTATACATGCATGGATACTTAAATTGGGACAAAACAGCTGAAAAGGTTGCTCACAAAATATGCAAGTGTGCAGTAACCTCAAATACAATACTCGAATTCAATGCTAATGGATATCGTCGAGGTATTAGAAATACACCTCAAGGAAAAACACAACCATACCCTCGAAAAGAATTTTGGGATATCGTAAAACAGTATGATGTAAAAACTATCTTTTCAAGTGATTGTCATACACCTGAAATACTATATGATACTGTTGTGAGAGAAGCAGAAGAAGTATATCGAAAACTCGGTGTTAAAATTGTTGAATATTTAGAATAATATATACTAAAAACAGGTAAATTTTATACCTGTTTTTTTATGCCTAATTTACTCTGTAATCAATTTTTCAGTTTTGTCTATAAATACCTAGTTATAATTTAAAAACACAGTAATATCTAAAAAACATACCCCATATTTTTAGTAGTAAAAAGAAGAGGTTTACCATTTTACTAATTATAGTCATTGAGTATAAATGAATATGTTAACTATAGGAAAGAAGGCATGAAACTACTGATTTTTATAACATTACATAGTATATACCCTTCTATTCAACTAAAGAGAGGTGATTTCTCTATTCTGTTTTAACTTCCTATAATATATATTATGTTAACTAAACTTAATCGCTGAACAAGGATGTTAAGGTCGTGTCTGTGCATAATGTGGAAAAGATTTTTCATTACCTCTCTTCACCTCTCTTGGGTGTTTTACAAAATCAAATTAAATGTGTGTTGTAAACTTTAATACCATTTATTAATAAATCATCTATTTCCAAAATATAAAAATATGCATATTTTCATATATCATTTTTTGGTCATTATTTTAACATTTCTGCATCTTTAAATAAATTGGATTATGTATACTACCACAGTTTTGTATCTCATTTGCATTTACACTCTTCTTTTTGTATTTTTTCATATCATATCATTACTTCATATGTTATGATATGTGTGAGGTGATATAATGAAGAAAGTTGCTTTAGTTTTTACCGGTGGAACAATCGGTATGAAAGTCGACAAAGATTTGCATGGTGCGATACCATCTCTTAGTCCAAGTGATATTGTTCAAGCTTTAAGTGGCATTGATGAATTTGATAATTTGATTGTCTACGAATTTTCACGAAAACCTTCTCCATCAATCACTACTCTTGATATGAAAAATTTAGCAAATAAGGTTTTGGAGTTTTTAGTTCAAGATGAAATTGCTGGTGTAGTTGTTGTTCATGGAACTGATGTTTTAGAGGAAACTGCATTTTACTTAAATTGTGTTGTTAAATCAACAAAACCGATTGTTTTAACGGGATCAATGAAAAATGCTAGTGAATTAGGTTACGATGGATTAACTAATTTAGTATCTAGTATTAAAGTTTGTTTATCACCTGATAGTATTGGAAAAGGTACATTTGTTGTAATGAATGATACTATCAACAGTGCTATTGAAGTAACTAAGACCCATACGATGAGTTTAGATACGTTCAAATCAATTGAATTTGGACCACTTGGAATCATTGACCAGGGTGAAGTAATCTTTTACAGAAGTATTACCCATCATAAGAAATTTAAACTAGGTAACAATATCAATGATTCGACATATTTAATCAAATCATACGCTGGCATGAATGGCGATTATCTTGATTATTTAATCGAACGACAAGCAACAGGGATTGTAATTGAATCATTAGGCCGTGGAAATTTACCTCCAACGATGCTTGATGCAATTGATAGAGCTATAAATGTTGGTATTTTTATTGTTATTGTCTCTAGATGCTACGTTGGTCGTGTTCTTGACACATATGCTTATTTAGGTGGTGGCAAAGACTTAACTAATAGAGGTTGTATCTTAGGAGGAAGTCTTAATGGCCAAAAAGCACGCATTCTTCTAATGCTAGCGACTAGTAATGGCTTTGATCATGAAGATATTGTAGGATTATTTAAACTATAAAAAAATCTAACCAATTTGGTTAGATTTTTATTTTGTGTTTTTTTCTGCAATCTTCATTCGGGTATTTTTATTATAAAAGTAAAATGGAATATACCATATAAACATAACCAATACAGACATAAGGATTACTCCTGTTATATAGAATAAATATCCATTTCCTTCAAACATTGAAAATGGAGTTCCGTCTGATTCAAGCATATACATTAGATTCATACCAGTTGCATGACTAGTAACTAATAGAATTGCAACGATGATTGTTAGTGTTATACAGCTTTTTATAAATGATTTCCATGTCGGATACCACTTATATACAAATATCATATATGCGAATAGGAAAAAGAAAAAGCTATGTCCAATCATATATTGATAAAACCTAAATCGGTCTACGCTAAACAATATATCAGGGAATAAAATACTAGCAATTGCCCCCCAGGTCCAGAAGTATCCAATTTCAAATAAACCAAACTTCTTAAAGTACATAGCGAATATTGCAACATACAGCGTAAAAGCACAAAGTCCGATTGGTAAACTATCTTCCATTGTCCATATCCCATTACCTATTTGCCAGAAATAATGAGCAAATTCCCATAAAAGTGCAAATACCGCTAATCCCATAGCTAGTTTTCTTTCGAATTTTAAGTTTCTAATTTTTTCTCTGTAAAAATAAATTAAGAAAACACCCAAAATAACAATACCTATTACTACAATATGTAAGAACCCCAGAGAAACAAACTCAATTCCTACAGTATCTGAAAAGAATCCACTCATAATCTAATTCTCCTTATAACCTAGTTTTTTACAATAAAATATAAATTGATGCATTGGTCATATTAACTACTATATACTCCAATATATATCCCTTATTAAAACTCTTCCTCTATTTTAACATTTGTTGTAATGCATCTTTTAGTAATTGATTAGTTGGTTTACTATTATCTAAACCTTTTACTGCCTTTTTAATTTCTTTTGCTTTATAACCTAAAGATTTCAAAGCTTCTTCAACTTCACTTATATTATCGTTTAAGATAATACGCTCTGCTTCAAAGTTTAATTTACCTTTAAGATCTAAAATAATCTGTTGGCTAGCTTTTGGTCCAATTCCTGGAAACTTACTTAAGAATTTAACATTTCCTATTTCAATTGCTCCAATAACATCATCAACATTACCAGTAGCTAAAATAGCGATTGCACTTTTAGGTCCAATTCCTTTTACACTTAATAGTTTAATAAATAACTTTTTAGCTTCCTTTGTTTTAAATCCGTATAATCTAATCATATCTTCTCTAACATAATGAAAAATAAAAACTTTTTCTTTTTCATCTAATTTAAAATCATATGGATTAGGTGTTAGAACTTCATATCCAATATTATCAACCTCAACAACGATATTATTAGGATTAATTTCTGTGATTAATCCATTTAAGTAACTATACATAGTATCACGCTCCAATATTATTATAACATAAACGAAAACTTTGTTGATATATTTTATGGTTCGTTGGACAAACTATAAAATATATTTAAATAAAAACAGCCGTTAAGCTGTTTAAATTAATGTTGTTATAAATGCCCCTAACGCTAAAGATAAGAAATTAGCTATAGCAGTGTAAATAACAATTCTTGTACGAGTATGCTCTTTAACAATTAGTAAATAGGTTACTATTTCTACACCTAAAACGATGAACTCTAGGAATATAATTGCGAGTATAAACATAAAAGGTCCACCTGTTAGGTAAGCACTAATTGTAAGAATACTTAATCCTAGTTGTGTTATGATATTTGTTATTCCTACTTTTATAAATGAATCTTTCTTGCGATACTTGAATAGATACAGTAACCCTAATTCAACAGTTAATGTAACAATTACGCGAATTAATGTATTTATAGCAGTAATATAACTATTTGATCCTACAAAAGCATCACCCACAATATCCCCTGATAAGACACCAACCTGTGCACTTGAACTTGTAAGATTTACTCCTGTTAAATCCCAAGTTACATTTGATTCAAAACGATTAGTTTCAATGTAATCTGATATAATAATCGCATCGTTATCAATCATCACAAGCACTATTTTAAATTTTCTTGGTGCAATATATCTCATACTAAATATTTCACTTCTATCTTCTTTACCTATATAATCAATTGAACTAGGAACATCATAAATTGAATAACTTATAAACCCCGAAGGATCCTGATACCCAATTAATTCTTCCGAGAAATCATCTTGATAATAATTCCATGGTTCCTCTTGAGTATGATTGTCAAGATCACCAGGATAATAAGTTAACAAGTCAAAGTAATAAGCTTCTTCCACACCAACAATTGTTACTTCAAGGGCAGGTTTAGGTCCCATATCTGCTGAAACAGCTGTTGTATTAGATATAAAAAATAGAAAGACAATGATTGTTATTAGTAGTTTTTTCTTCATCTATTTTCCCCTTAATAAATATTGTATATTCTTATTATAGTATATGGTTGTGACAAATATAAGAAAAACATATATTATAAAATTAAAAAAGGTGACTTTTGTCACCTTTTTAATATTATCCCTTATACATTGTTAGTAATCTATCTAGCGATTCGTGTAGCTTTTCTTTAGAAATTCGAATCTCATTACCGAAAAATGTATCACTCCTTAAGGAGAATCTCATTGGAATACCAATTACGTGTTGTAATATGATATGTCCTACTTCAATTGGGTTATCACATGTAACTGAACCGTCAGTTACACCTTCTATATAAAGGTCTTTATATTTATTTATGTTTGTTGATTTATTAATTTTGTTAAAAATTTCCTCCTCATATTTTGTTTTTCGAGGATATTCCTGATAATAATTTATTAAAAATCTCATTATATGAAGATTTTCAAAGTAACGATTTAGTAATGTATGGAATAATTTTGATAATTTTTGATATCCATTATCGTTCATTTGATAATCTAAATTAAATGTATACAGTTTTGATAAGTAATCAAAAAGGACTTCGTTTACAATATTGTCTTTTGTTTGAAAATGATCATAAACTGTTATTCTTGTTATTCCTGCGATTTCTGCTATCTCTATTATTTTAGTATTTGTTATTCCTTTTTCTTCAAATAATATTTTACTTGCTTCAATTATTTTTAAACGTGTTTTTAGTCTTGTTGGACTTGTTACTTTGTTCATTATTTGTTTTCAGTTAGCCAGTAAATTGCAGCATTAGCGTAAACAGCAGCTCCCACAGGTAATGCTTTTTCATCAAACATTACTTTTGGATGATGTTGTCCGTATGATTTACCATCAGCATGTGGTAAGTTTGCGGCTAGTCCTAACATTGTTGAAGGAACTAGTTCACTAATGAATGCAAAGTCTTCACTACCACCCATTCTTCCGCCACCTGCTTCAGGAATTAAAGATGCATCAATTACTGCTTGAGGACCAATTAGTCCTTGTGTTGCTTTTACGATACTAGCTCGAACATCTTTATTGTTTATTAAACTAGGGCATCCTCTATAAAGTTTAACATCTACTGTGCAGCGATATGTTTCTCCGATACCTTTTGCAATTTCTGTTAATCTTGTTTTTGCGAATTCTCTTACTTCTTTATCAAAGGTACGAATTGTTCCTTGCATAAAGGCGGTGTCGGGAATAATATTTCCAGCAGTTCCACCTTGTAGTACGCATGGTGTTATTACTAAGAATTTGTCGGCTCCAACTTCTCTTGAGTTTATTTCACTTAAACCTAAGTGAATTTTACTCATTACGATTAAAGGATCAACACTTTGATGTGGCATTGCTCCATGTCCACCTTTTCCTTGAATCGTAATATCGAACCAATCACTTGATGCACTTGCTGGACCTTCTGCCATATAAAAGATTAATCCTGTTGGTGCAGGTATCCCTGCAAAAACATGAATCATCATTGCGGCGTCCACTTTAGGATTTTCTAGTAATCCTTCATTAATCATTGCTTTTGCACCAATTAATGTTTCTTCAGCTTCTTGGAACATTAGTTTTACTGTTCCTTGAATTTTATCTTTGTTTGCTACTAGTAGTTTTGCAGCACCTAGTAACATTGATGTGTGGAAATCATGTCCACAGGCGTGCATTACTGGATCTTTACATTTAAAATCTAAATCTGTAAGTTCTGTTAGTGGTAAAGCATCCATATCTCCTCGTAATAAAAATGTTTTACCTGGTAGTTCTCCTTTTATGTTTACAACTAAACTTGATTTAGATAATTCTAATACTTCTAGTCCTAATTTTTCTAATTCTTTTTTGACATATGCTTTCGTTTTTGGTAATTCGTCTGAAACTTCAGCATTTTGATGTAAATAACGACGATGTTTAATTAGTTCTGGGGCTAACATCATTGCACTTTGTATTAAACTCATTTATTCACTCTCCTTTTTTACTTTCTCAATAATTGTGATTTGTCCTTTTTTGAATAGAACATACGCACATAATATAGTAAACGGAATCATCACTATTAATAAGATTCCTGAATAGTCACTTGTGTTTATCCAAAATAAATTGATAATAAATAATACTATGAATGGTAAAATCCCCGCTTTTACTTTTCCTTTAACTTGGAAATCACCTGTTGGTTTTAATAATCCTATAACTAAAGCTCCGAATAATGCTGGTATAACATAAGCAGATGCAATCAATACTGAGTCACTTGTCATTAATGGTTCTAGAGGTACTAATAATAATACACCAAGAGCGATCATAGTGATTGTTACCATTGCGCTTATTCCAACTGCTAAAGTAGTAATAACGTCAGATTCTTCACTACCTTTTGTTGTATCCATTAATTCTTGAGCGTTTGTTGCAATTGGTACTTTTAAGTTCATAATGTTTCCAGTAATAAATGAAACATATGATGCACTACCAAGTAATGGTGAATAAATAAATACTTCACTAATTCCTATTGGGATAAATAATACAAGTAATCCACTAGCAGCTTTAAAGAAATCACCAAGTGAAGGAATTGCATCATGATAAATACCGAAGATAGTTGGCACTGCGAACAATAGTATTAATGTGATTAATACTCCTATACGTCCAATACGATTTATTTCTCTTATATACTGTTCTCTCGTTCTCATCATTATCCCCCTAACCTAACAAACTAGTCCAAAGAACACTTGAAGCCATTCCGCCAATAAGGGCGAAAGCTAATATAAAGTCCTTTAGCCATCCTAGTTTTTTATTTTTCATTACTAATAGTCCTAGTGAAATAGTAATTATCGAACTAGTAAAGAAAGTAAATACTCCAACTAATCCTTCTGTTAAAAAGGCTGGTAAAAAGGTAGCTAGAAGACCAATCATAAAACTTTCTAAAGCTACAAATCCAAAAGCGTGTTTATTTGATCCCATTTTTCCAACACCTGTTTGAATTTTTTCACCAAATAATAATAAAACCATCATTCCAGAAGTAATTCCTGCGGTCATTACAAACATAACTGTTACAAATGATTCAATATTAGCATTTGCTAAATCTACTAAATCAATTCCCATACTACCAACAGCCATATCAGCTGCCATAAGTTCATATGTAACACTACCAATAACACTTAATCTTAACCAAGGCCAAGCATTACCTAAAACTGGTGCAAGTGCGAATAATCCAATTATTATCGCAAATGATGGTACAAGTGTTGCAATAACTGTCGATTTTATGACAGTCATTAATTTCTCTTTTGTATAACCAATTTCTAAAGCTCTAACCCAAGCTTTTCTAGTGAAATATAAGGCTAATATAAAGACGAATACAATTACAACACCTACTAAACTGTAAAGTAAACCGGAGTTTACAACATCAAAGTAATTCATTTTTTCTCCTCTCTCAAATAAAAATCTTACACTGTGTATGATTTTATTTTAGCATGTTTCTGATATATTATTCAATACTTTTACAAAAAAAAGACGATACATTTTTGTATCGTCAAATATTAATCTATAAATTCAAAGGCATAATCAAAGATACGAACAGTATCTCCGTTTTTAACACCTAGTTCACGTAATTTGGCATCGATTCCTAAACTACGTAGTTGTCTAGAAAATCTTTTAACTGATTGATCTTTTGTAAAATCTGTCATTTCAAAGATTTTTTTAAGAGGGTTTCCTGTTAAATCGTAGATTCCGTCTTCTGATTTAGTAATTGCAAATATGTCTTCACCTGGTTCAAATGTATATTCTACAACTTCTTCGTAATCAGTTTCATCATAGATATCAAAACGTTTAGTATTATCTAGTAAATCAGCTGTTTTATATACAAGTTCTTGAATATTTTGTTTTGTTGCAGCGCTTATTGGAATTATTAAGTAATCTTCTTTTAACTCCATTTTAAATAGTTCTAAATTATCTTCAGCACCTGGTAAATCCATTTTATTAGCTATGATTATTTGTGGTCTTTTCAGTAAATCATATTTATATGAAGATAATTCATTATTGATTACTAAATAATCAGTGAATGGATCTCTTCCTTCGCTTCCACTCATATCAATAACATGTAAGATAACTCTTGTTCTTTCGATATGACGTAAAAATTGTAGTCCTAATCCTTGTCCTAAACTTGCACCTTCAATAAGTCCTGGTAAATCAGCCATTACGAAACTACGTTCTTCTTCAACACGAACAACACCTAAATTAGGATTTAGTGTTGTGAAGTGGTAACTAGCTATTTTTGGTCTTGAGTTTGATACGATGCTTATTATTGTACTTTTCCCAACACTTGGTAATCCAACAAGTCCAACATCAGCTAAAACTTTTAATTCACAGCGAATTTTTCTTGTACTACCTGGTTCACCTTTTTCTGCTATTTCGGGAGCAGTATTACGAGACGTCATAAATTTAACATTACCTCGTCCGCCACGTCCACCTTTGCAAATAGTTACTTTTTGCTCATGATCGGTAATATCTCCTATTACAAGATCTGTTTCTTCATCATAAATAGTAGTTCCAACTGGAACTTTTACTATTAAATCGGCACCACCAGCACCATTCATTTTTTTAGGTCTTCCACCAACACCTTCATCAGCATATATAACACTGTTATATTTTAAATCAATTAGTGTCGATAATCCTTCATTTCCTACGAAGACTACATCTCCACCTTTTCCGCCATCACCACCAGAAGGTCCGCCCATTGGAACATATTTTTCTCTTCTAAAAGCAACGATTCCGTCGCCACCTTTTCCTGAAGATACTTTTATTTTTACTAAATCTACAAACATTTTAATTTCTCCTAAAGAGTATTATACCAATTATATAACTCTGTTCTATTTTTAAATATTAATACTTGTTTTTTATCTTTATATTTATTTACTATTGCTTTTAAATATTTCGCTCTTGTCTTGTAGTAAAAAGCAACATATTGTAAAAAGACTTGATCGATTCCCTCAACGCAACCTTCTGCCATATCTGGTCTCACTAAGTGTTTATAATTATTTGCACGATGATAAATACCTTGCAGTGCAGCTTGTGTACCATAATCTAAAAAGATAATGGTATTTGCTAGATCAAGACGATATTTAAAATGTAAATTATTCGAATAGTTTCCGTCAATAACCCATTTCTTATTCTTTATAAAAAATTGTTTCATCCATATATTAAAATCAAATTTACTTATATTTTCCCAATCTTTTATCCAATAAACAGAATCAAGATGAAGTGGAATGATTCCTAATTTATTACTAAGTTCTCGACATACAGTCGTTTTTCCTGTTCCGCTTGGTCCTAAAATTACTATTTTATCCATTATATTATTATAACCTTATAATAAGGCACAATGAAATTATGATTATCAATTTCATTTTCACTCTTCCAAACTACTAATAATTTTTTCATCATTTAACCTCCAGCACTTTTTCATAAGCTTCTCGATTAATAATTTCTAAATATCCAATATCCTTAAAATCATTTTTTTCTAAGAATTTCATCATTTTATAGTTTTCGCGATGAGTATCAATTTTTAATGATTCATATTCACCGTTTTTTGCTAATACAATTGTGTAATCTAATAATTTTTGAGCAATTCCTTTTTCTCTAATATTTGGATGAACTAAAATTCGATGAAGAACTAAACTTTTTGATTTAATCCAACCAGTAATTGTTTTATAAGGGGGATCATTTTCAGGTAGTACGGCAATTGCTCCTAAAATGATATCATCTTCCTTATATATATATAGAGCGTCGTTTAAGACATCTTTAAAATAGTGTTTACTTCTGGGGTAATCAAGTGTCCATTGTGGAATATTTGAATTCATCATATCTGTAATTACTAATACGGCTAGTTTATCAACTTCATCTAAATCTTTTAGCTGTGCTAAAGAAATCATTAAATCACCACCTTTTTAATAATATAATTATAACTTGATTACATTAAAATGGCAAACCACTTTGTGATTTGCCATAAATGAATTATTCTGCGTATACTGAAGCTTGTTTTCTATCTTTACCTTTACGTTCAAATTTAACAATTCCATCAATTTTACTAAATAGAGTATCGTCTCCGCCGATACCTACNNTTGTTTCCAGGATGAACTTTTGTTCCTCTTTGACGATAAATGATAGAACCAGCTGTACAGAATTGACCGTCAGATAATTTCGCTCCTAATCGTTTAGATTCGCTGTCACGACCATTTTTAGTCGATCCAACTCCTTTTTTAGAAGCCATACATTTAAGAATATTAATTTCTAATAACATTAGTAGTCACCTCCATATTTTTTATTCTAACCATTTATTTTTGTTATTGTTAATTTAGTATATGGTTGTCTGTGTCCTTGTTTACGTCTGTATTTCTTTTTAGCTTTCATTTTGAAAACGATAATTTTCTTTTGTTTACCTTGTTTTTCTACTGTAGCGTCGACAGTTACTCCTTCAAGGTAAGGGTTTCCGATTCTTAATGAATCTCCACCAACCATAAGAACTTTGTCAAAAGTATAAGTTTGTCCTGCTTCGATATCAAGTTTTTCAACATAGATAGCAATTCCTTCTGATACTTTTACTTGTTTTCCACCAGTTTCAATTATAGCGTACATAAAGCACCTCCTCATTTTTTTTAGTTAAGACTCGCCATTAAGGTGCGTTAGCTTAAAAACCTTTTCTGTGCGGTATGCCTTTATTCAGCGTATAAATAATACCAAATATGATTCATTTTGTCAATGAATTTTACTTGATAATCCTTAATGCCATAATAATTATACATTAATAGTGATTTAATGCAAGTAGTATTTGCTTAATTTCTCATTATTTTTATAATAAATTATGATATAATACATTAGTAGGAGTGGTGAATATGACAATGGTTCCCTCAAAATATTTATATTTGATTCCCATCATCATAATCCTAATCACTTTAATAATGTTAGGATATGGATTAAGTCGTGAAATTTATCTTTTACGTCACGATTTATTGGAAATCACTATTGATGAAGAGTATTATACTGCGGTAAAACATGATCAGGAATTAGTTTTTTTGAGTAAGGATGAAAACATTACTTACTCAGATACCGATGATCGCAGAGGTAATATTCTTATTTACTTTGATATTAATGGTAATACTGAAACATTTGTTTTTCGAATTGATGAAATGGAAGATAAGTATGAGCGATACGAAATTACTATGATGAATGAAGAAGATTATTCTATTGGAGAGTATCATGCATTATTCAAAGTGAAATTTTTAGATAATAATGATTATGAATTTTATACTAGAGTATCTGAAACTTATTTAGAACCTTCTTTAGTAATTGATAATACTAATAAAACAGAAGAAATTCAAAATATTGTAATCTATATTTTAGTTAGTTCTACTATTATTGCGATTGCAGTATATATTAAAAATAAAATTAGGAATATAAGAATAAAAAGAACTGAATATTTACAATATGGAAGTCTGAAAGAATATACTAATCAAAATCAAGAAGGATGATCTGATGACAACTAAAAAAACATTAGCACCAATTTTATCATTTATATTCATTGCAATTTCTATATTATTTGCTTTTTTATTAGTAAAAAATATTATTGAACTAGTTACCCTAGATATGCATGAATTTGGTATTAATGAAATTGAAATTATTGAAATTCCTGATTCTTCAAGTACTACGACAATGTACTTTATGTTTGAATCTTATCAAAATGATTTAAATTATCTTATAATAAGCGAGGGTAATTTTACACAAGTAGAGATGGAAGTCCCAGGCTTTTATAGTTCTCGTGCTACTATAGAGATTGTAATTGAAAATATTGAAACAGATGAAGTATTATATATTGAACCTATGCCTGCAAACACAACTGCATCAATAAATGATTTTGAGGCAATTGGGAAAATAACATTTTCCCCAGGAACTTACTCTGTAACACCTACTTTAAGTAACGGAACGATGTTTTTGGGTAGTTTTGGATTTGCAGATATTAATATTATAAGTTTTATTTTATTATTAGTAGGATCAATCTTTGGATTAATAATTGGTATTACTGGATTTACTATTTCTTTTACCCGTTATTTAAAAACACGTCCTAACCCAATCACTGAATATACCTCAACAAATAAACAATATGATTTTGATAAAAATCCTTATGATGAAGATGATCCTTTTAGTGAATACAACTAAATAATTCCTTTTTCTCTAAAAGAAAAGTATTTATTTCTTCCAATTATAATATGATCAATTAATTCAATATCCATCATTAAACTATTCTTATGAATGATTTTTGTTATATCAATATCATTCTTTGAAGGTGTTGGATCGCCACTAGGATGATTATGACAGATAACGATTGATGCTGCACTATTAACAACTGCATGTTTAAAAATTTCCCGTGGATGAACTAATGAACTATTGAGACTCCCTTTAAAGAGAGTCTCTTTTTTTATTAGTTCTGCTTTGGTATTTAAGTAAAGTGCTATAAAGTGTTCTTGCATCTTCATTTCTAATTGATCTTTTAAATATAAGTATATTGCTTCTGGAGATATTAATTTTACTTTTTCTACAAATGTTTCAAGTTGCGCTCTTTTACCAATTTCAAAAGCAGCTTTTAATTCAATTGCTTTACTTTTACCAATACCTTTTATTGTCATTAAATCTTTTATTTCAGCATTAGCTAATTCCTTTAAATTACTATATTTATAAAAAACTCTTTTTGATAACTCTAGTACTGATTCATTTTTACTTCCTGTTCTTAGTATTATAGCTATTAGTTCATGGGTTTGAATTGAATCAGACGGATACTTCATAAATCTTTCTCGTGGTCTTTCCATTTCTGGAATTTCTTTAATCATAAACATGTTTATCACTCCTCAAAAAATATAGTACCAATACCACTGAAAAATTTCTTTAAGAATTTCTTATTGTCTTTACTTCAAGATTTGTTAAAATACTAGTATACGAGGTGGTACTATGCATAAAAGTTGGAGAATTGCTATTATAATTGATTTAATTCTACTTATCGGAATTTTTATTATCAGTTTTTTTGTTTACCAATCTTACAGTACCGTTATTAATGATAGTACTAGAAATATTGCTGAACTATCAACTATGAATATCTATTCAGACATCAATAATGAATTGACAAAGCCAATTTATGTTGCATTAACAATGGCTAATGATTCTTTTGTTGATGATTGGCTTGAGCGAGAAGATATTTTAAACCAAAATGAAATAGTAACGTATTTAGAAGGAATTAAAGATAAATATGAATATTCTTCTGTTTTCTTAATTTCCTCTGGAACCTTAAATTATTATAATTACGAAGGTGTACAAAAAGTAATTTCTCCAATCAACGATCATGATGTTTGGTATTATACTTTTGTTAATGGGGAAAAAGACTATGAGTTAGACGTTGATGTTGATGAAGTTAGTGGTGATTTAACTATTTTTGTAAATGTAAAAATATTTAATGACTTTGAAGAAATTATTGCTGTTGTTGGTGTTGGATTAGAAATGGAATATCTCCAAGAAATTATGAGTGACTTTGAAGAGAATTTTGATCTTGTAGTATATTTAATTGATGAAGATGGTCTGGTTCAAAGTCAATCGATTACTACAAATATTGAAGAATTAAATATATTTGATTCTTATAATGAAAGTGTCACTGATAGTATAGTTTCAAATCAAACTAGTTTAAATACAATAGCAGCCCAAAATGATGAAAGTTATATTATATCGAGATATATTGATGAAATCCATTGGTATCTTGTCGTTACCAAAGATTCAAATATCTGGTCACAATTTTTAGTTGATTATTTACTTTTCAATTTCATCGTAATTTCTCTAATTCTTGGGACAGTTTCAGTTATAATAATAGAAGTAATTAATGATTACCAAAATAAAGTTTTGGTTCTTGCAAAAACTGATTATTTAACACTATTATTGAATCGTCGAGGATTTGATGATGAATTCAATAAATATATTGGTAAGTTTGAAGAGGCATTAGTGTTCATAACAGATATAGATAAATTTAAAGGTATTAACGATAAATTCGGGCATACTTACGGCGATAAAGTACTTAGACGAATCGCAAAAATTATTAATGCTGAAGTGAGCAAATATGGAAAACTATCAAGGTGGGGTGGAGATGAATTTACGGGTATAATGGTTGGTGAACGTAGTCTTTTAACAAAACATCTTGAAAATATTAAAGAACTAATAATAAAGGATACAGAACTCCAAGAGTGTAAAGCAACAATTAGTATTGGATATTCTTTTACTACTTTTGATAATGAGTTAGACTTTATTTTATCAAAAGCTGATAAAGGATTATATGAATCGAAAAGTAAAGGTGGAAATTGTATTACATATAAAAAATAAAAGTGCAAAATTTTGCACTTTTTTTTATATTGATTTTCTAATGTAACTTATAAAGTATAAGCTACCTGTAATAATAAGTATTTCATTCTTTTCTAGATTTCGTAATTGTTGAAGTGTTTCTAAAGCATTTTCAGATATAAATTTATTTTCATGCTTTGATACGTTATATAAGTTTTCAGCTGTTTCACATCTTGGATAATCAAAATGCGTAAAATATATTTCGTCTGCGAACGTTTCAATTACTTGGATATTATCAAAATACTCCTTATCAGCCATTGATGTATATAGAACTTTTATGCGTTTATCGGAGAACAGTGATTTTACTGATTCACGTAAAGCTTTTGTTCCACCAATATTATGTGCTCCATCTAATACAATGTTTCCGAACATTTCCATTCTACCTGGCCAAGATGTTCTAAATAATCCGTTTTGAATATTTATAATATCCATCTCTAAATTATTTCTTTGTTTAAGTTGATTAATAATTTCAATAGCAAGTACTGCATTATTAACTTGGTGGTTTCCAAGCAGTGATATTTGATATTTGATTCCTTTATAAGTAAAGTCTGTTTTTTTACCATATTCAATGTTTGTGATTTCATCTCTATTAATAAAAACTAAATCAGCATTTTGTGCTTTAGTATATTTTTCAAATACAGGAATTAACTCTTGTTGATTAACTGTTGTAATTAAAGGTATTCCTTTTTTTACAATTCCTAATTTATTAAGAGCAATTTCTTCTAGAGTATTTCCTAGAACTCCCATATGATCGTAACTAATTGATGTAATTGCTCCCATAATTGGATTAACAACGTTTGTTGCATCAAGTTTTCCACCTAGACCAACTTCATATATTACATAATCTAAATTTAAATCTTTAAAATACATAAATGATATTAGAGTAATTAGTTCAAAGAATGTTATTACTTCGTTAAATTTATCTAATACTTCGTTATACAAACTATATACCCTGTTGATGTATTCTAATAACTCTTTGCTTGAAATATCATTATAGTTGTGTGTAATTCTTTCATTAAAACGAACAATGTAAGGACTTGTGAAAGTCCCTACATTATATCCTTGTTCTAATAAGATGTGTTTTAAATATGAAACAGTTGAACCTTTTCCGTTAGTACCTGCAATATGAATTACATTAAGTTTTTTTTCAGGATGTCCTAATATTGTACAAGCAAGTTCCATTCGTGATAAATCTAGTTTATCTCCAAACTTTTTTATTGATTCAATCCAGTTTGTAGCTTCTAATATATCATTAAACATTATTGCTTTAAACTTTCCAATCTTGTTTGAATTATACTGTATTGATCTTTGTAGTTTTCAAGTTTTTGCTTTTCAGCATTCACTTTGCTAATTGGTGCTCTGTTAACGAAGTTAGGATTATTTAGCATTCCTTCACCTCGTGCTATTTCACCCTTTAACTTATTTAGTTCCTTGCCTAGTCGTTCAATTTCTTGATTAATATCTACTAAACTTCCTAAAGGTAAAAACATCTCTAGGTCATCTAGAACAATTGAAACTCCTTCGGTATCCGAACTAATATCTTCAATAAAATCTAATGTTTCTGGATTGATAAATTTATCTAATATTGCCATATTATCTTGTAGTAAATTTAATATTATCTTATTTGCTGGCTTAATTAATACCTCAATTTTTTTACTTGGCGCAACATTGTATTCAGCACGAACATTACGAACTGCTTTAATCATATCTTGAATAATTTCAAAATCTTTTATTGCTTTATTATCTTCAAATTCTTCGATTGCTTCAGGCCAACTTGATATCATAATAGATTCTTCTAGATGCGGTATTTGTTGGTATATTTCTTCGGTAATGAATGGCATAAATGGATGAAGCAATTTCATAATATCTAATAATATATATGAAAGAATTGATTTTGTACGACTTATAGCTTTTTCATCATTACTATTTAATGATATTTTAGCTATTTCAACATACCACGCTGCAAAATCATCCCAACTAAAATTATGAATACTACGTGCTGCTTCTCCAAATTCAAATTTTTCGTAGTTATAGTCCATCTCAGTAATTGTTTTATGTAGTTTAGCTAATATCCACTTATCTACTAATGTAAGCTCTTCAGTATCAATTTCAATGTCTTCGATTGTAATATCGCCTATATTCATTAAGGTAAACCTTGAAATGTTCCATAGTTTATTTATGAAGTTCCAGCTTGATTCCACTTTTTCAATTTCAAAACGAAGATCCATTCCTGGTGCACTGTTTGTTGTTAAGAAATAACGTAATGTATCAATCCCGTATTTCTCTTTTATTACCAAAGGATCGACACCGTTACCTAGTGATTTAGACATTTTTCGACCATCTTTATCCCGAATAAGTCCGTGGATTAAACATTGTTTAAATGGGCTTTCTCCGGTAAACTCTAATCCTTGGAAGATCATTCTAGCTACCCAGAAGAAAATAATATCATATCCTGTAATCATTACGTCTGTAGGGAAATATCTATCAAAATCTTCAGTCTTATCTGGCCAACCTAATGTACTAAACGGCCAAAGTGCACTACTAAACCATGTATCTAGTACATCATCATCTTGAGTCCATCCTTCACCTTTAGGAGGAGTTTTTCCAACGTAAACTTCTTCATCTTTGTACCATGCAGGAATACGATGTCCCCACCATAATTGACGACTTATACACCAATCGAATGTTCCATCCATCCATCTTAAAAATGTTTTCTCAAAACGAGCAGGAATAAATTCTACTGTTGAGTCTTTAGTTGCTTGTTTACTTAGTGGTTCCATTTTTACAAACCATTGTTTTGAAAGACGTGGTTCAACAATGACACCAGTTCTTTCGCTATGACCTACATTATGAAGTATTTTCTCTATTTTTGTGCATAACTTTTGTTCTTGAAGATCAAGAACACAAGCTTTACGGCACTCAAAGCGATCCATTCCTTCATATTTGTGAGCAAGATGATTCATTGTTCCGTCTTCTTCCATACATAAAGGCATATCTAAGTTATGTCTTTTTCCAACTTCAAAATCATTTGGATCATGAGCTGGTGTTACTTTAACACAACCTGTTCCAAATTCACGATCAACGTAACTATCTTCAATAACTGGTATTAAACGGTCTGTCCCTGGAATATAAACTTTTTTACCAACATAGTTAGTAAATCTTTCATCTTCAGGATGAACCATTAAAGCTGTATCACCGTACATTGTTTCTGGTCTTGTTGTAGCTATTTCTAAAAAGCCACTTCCATCTTCTAACATATATTTAAAGTAATAGAAAGCACCTTCTAGTTCTTTATGTTCTACTTCAATATTACTAAGAGCTGTTTTAGCCTGGATGTCCCAATTGATAATTCTTTTTCCACGATAAATTAAACCTTTTTCATAAAGTTTAATAAATACTTCTGTTACCGCTTTATATAAGCCTTTATCTAAAGTAAATCGCTCTTTAGAATAGTCCACACTCACACCTAAAGCTTCCCACTGTTCTCTTATGTGTCCAGCGTATTCGTGTTTCCAATCCCAAGCTACTTCAAGAAACTTTTCTCTTCCTAACTCATATCTTGAGATACCTTCTTCTTTTAGTTTAGCGTCAACTTTAGCTTGTGTAGCTATACCTGCATGATCCATTCCTGGTAAATATAATGCATCGTAACCTTGCATTCTTTTTCTTCTAATAATCATATCTTGTAATGTATTATCCCAAGCATGTCCTAAATGTAGTTTTCCTGTGACGTTTGGTGGAGGAATCACTATCGTGTATGGCTTCTTGCTTAAATCGCCACTTTTAAAGTAGCCACCTTTAAGCCAAAAATCATACTTACCTTTTTCTACTGCTAAATGATTATACTTCTTTTCTAGTTCTTTCATTTTGTTTCCTCCTTTTGTATATAAAAAGTTCGTCCTAAAATAAGGACGAACTATAATAATCCGTGGTACCACCTTTGTTTCTAGCAAGCTAGACACTCAATATCTTAACGCGATTTACGTCTATAACTACTATTAATTTCATTATAGCTACTCCATGGCTACCTTCAAAAATACTATCTATTAGTTTCCACCAAACACTAACTCTCTATAAGAATTGTACTCTTTACTCTTCCACTTCTTGGTATTTACGGTAATATTAACATATAAATATATAATTGTAAATGCTTTTTGGTATTATTTAAATATCGGATTTTTCATTCAAGTAAGCCCTCTAAAGACTTAATCTAAATCATCTTGATTAATTAATCCTCTATGAAGTAATTTTTCAATACTTTTTTCCATTGGTATACTACCTTTTCTTTGGTCCATCATTAAATATGAATCTAGTTGTCCAACTTCACCTTTTCTAATTAAATTAGAAGTTGCAGTTGTATTAATTAATATCTCAAATGCGGGGATAACACCTTTATTATCTGCAGTTCTTATTAATTTTTGTGTAAGAATAGCAATTAGTGAATCTGCTAGTAAATATCTTATTTGTTCTGCTTCTTCGGCATTAAATACACCTGTTATACGGTTAATTGATGATTTAACACTTGAAGTATGTAAAGTTGACATTACTAAATGTCCTGTTTCACTAGCTTTTAAAGCTGTTTGAATAGTGATTTTATCACGAAGCTCACCAACCATTATAATGTCAGGATCTTGTCTCAAAATACTATGAAGTCCCTCACTAAAACTATGAAAGTCAGGTCCTAGTTCACGTTGATGAATAATTGATTTTTTATTTTCAAAGATATATTCTATCGGATCTTCTAAAGTGATAATATGTTTAGAAAAATCTTTATTAATTTCATTTATCATTGCTGCTAATGATGTTGATTTACCACAACCTGTAGGACCTGTAACTAATATTAATCCATTCGGTTTTTTTATTAGTTCAAATAGTATATGTGGTAAGTTAAGTTCAATAATAGATTTTATTTTATTATTAATAACTCGTATAGCGATTGCAATAGAACCTCTTTCAAAATAAATATTAGCTCGATATCTAACACCATTAATTTCACCACTCAAATCCATTTGACGATTTTCTAAAAAAGTATCATACAGATCTCCAGCTAATTTCTTAGCTAATTCAGTAACTTCCTCTTTGGAAGTAGAAACATCTAGTTTTCGAATTTTCTTTCTTGTTCTAAATGCAATAAAGTCATCACTTGTTATATGAATATCACTTACATTGTTATCTAAAGCATCTTTTAATAGTTGTTCTATCATATTATGTCACCAACCTTCTAGATTATTATAGCAAATTTTTCCCAAAATAAAAACCGACTTTAAAAGTCGGTTTATTAAATTATAAAGAATAAGTTAGCATCTTTATTCGATTTATCTTCTTTTTCTTGTTTGCTTACTGAAATTCTACCATCGTGTTGATAATACTTATAGCTATTCATTTGCATAAAATCACCTCAACTAATAACATTATATATTGTTTTTGAAGTAAAATCTAGGAATTATTTAATAATCAAACTATTAATTCTATTTTGCTAAGTTAGCAGCAACAGCAACAACGTCCCATACACCAGCAAACGGTGGCGCATAAGCTAAATCTAGAAATCCTAATTCTTTAGTTGTCATATTAGATTGAATTGCTACAGCAAAGATATTAATACGAAGAGCTGTATCTTTTCTTCCTACTAATGAAGCACCTAATATTTTATATGTACCCTGCTCATAAACAATCTTTACAGTAATATTTTCTGGGTTAGGGTAGTAACCAGCATGATTTCTTCCTGAAATCATGACTGTTTTATAGTTTTTATGTAATCTTTTAGCTTCTTTTTCTGTTAGTCCAGTTTTAGCGGCTTCCATATCAATTACTTTGATAACTGTTGTTCCTAAGACACCTAAGAACTCAAATTTACTACCGTTAATATTTTCAGCAATAACTCTTCCTTGTTTATTAGCATTATTTCCCATTGGTAAATAGTTATATTCTTTAGTGGCACGATTATAAATTAAACTACAGTCTCCTCCTGCGTATATATCTTTTATATTTGTTTCCATACAATCATTAACTTTTATTGCACCGTTTTTAGCTAAAGCAATATTACTATTGCGTAGAAATTTAGTATTTGGAATAATTCCGACACTAATAATTACTAAATCACTTAGATATTCTCCTTTATTTGTAATAACTTTTTCGATTTTATTGTTTCCTTCAAATTTAATGACTTTTTCATTAAGTTTTAAAGAAACTCCTTTATCAATTAAGTGTTGATGAAGGTTTTCCGCAATATCTTGATCAAATGAACTTAGAATATGTTCACCTAGTTCGATTAAGGTTACGTTTAACCCTCTTGTAGTAAATGCTTCTACAAGTTCGACACCGATGAATCCTGCTCCAACTACTGTAACATTCTTTATATTTTCTGTATCTAATTTATGTTTTATAGCAATACTGTCTTCATAAACGCTTAAAACATGAATGTTTTCTAATTCTACATTTTCCCACTTAGGAATTATTGCACTTGCTCCTGTCCCTATAATTAATTTATCAAATGAATCAGTAAATATTTCATTTGCTTTTATATTTAGGACTTTTATTGTTTTCTCTTTGTCATTCACTTCGATTACTTCATGATTAGTATGAACTACTATTCCTAACTTTAGGAATTGTTCTTTTGTTCTAGCTATAAGTCTTTTAGGGTCTTTTATTTCATCACTTATATAATACGGCATCCCACATGCCCCATAACTTAGTACTTCCCCTTTTTCATATACGATTATCTCTGCATCTTTATTTAATCTACGTAATTTACTAACTGCGCTCATTGATGCAGCTACGCCACCTATTGCGATTATTTTCATAATATCACCTCAAAATGATTATAACATAAACACTTTTGGTAAACTATGCATCAGCACTATTATCTCTATTTTTCAAAAAAAGAAAAAAGCCTAAAAATTAGGCTTTAGTTTTGTTACTATTATTTGCGCTTGTTCTTGCTTCAATTCTTTTTATTAATAATTCTTTTTTTATTAGTCTTCTAGGTTTTATTACTTTAATATATAATACGCGAGTTGGATAATATAATATACCAGCGACAATTCCGTATGGTAATAAAGCAGTAATAACTATTCCAAAGAATTGGAATACTGATACTAATGAATCAACAGAGTTTGTGAATGTAGAACCAACTCTTGTTGCAAAAGTACTTTCTGTTGTTGCAACTCTTGTTGATATAAGTGATACTGTGTGATTATTTTCTAAACTAAATGCTTCAAATACATACTCTTCATTACTATCAAGATCGATTACTTCAAATTTGTAAGATCCTCCACCATAAGCTTCTTCTTCGTATTCTCTTATTAATTCACCATTTTGTTTTACATTTAAGTATAGAGTAGCTGTTTTTTCTGAGTTATTATGAACTTCTACTATAAAGTAAGTAGTTCCAGTTTGGTTAACATAAACATTAGGATTAGTAGTTCTTTCTAAAATATCGGAAATATCTTCTACTTTTATGATTGTAAGATTGATTGTTGA
>LGOV01022190.1_pt2 | contig 23061 bp, 14 predicted proteins | sample 469881 | NCBI WGS metagenome assembly LGOV01 (sample SAMN03857199, study PRJNA290197) | marine sediment metagenome | biome: marine cold seep biome; feature: cold seep; material: marine sediment; isolation source: sample #5579, elevator 3A push core 41 containing 12 cm of sediment... ...
AAATTCATGACTGCCTGATGCTAATGGCGAATACCATTTACGGTCTGGGTAGAAGTACTCTGCTTTATTACGAGGTTTGTACATCACTCCACGGAATGCTGCATTAGCGAGGCTTGCTGCTTCTGTTAAAACACCTTGCATACGCGCATCGGGTTTAAACTCTTTACCTTTTTCTATTCCAATTGATTTTGCCAATCCAAGCATTTCTGGATCTCCAGAAAAGGCTGGTTCATATTGAATCACCTCATTTAACTGNNATAAATTTGTGAATTTGTTGCATGTAGTGTGTTGTATTGTAATCCCGAAATATTTTTAAATTCATTTGGGGTAGGGTTTTTAACTTCTGCTAAAGGATATATTTTAAAAGTTTCTTTAAACTTTGTTAGGGTTTGTTCTAACGATTCATTTGGCATTTGATAAGGACGAGTAAGTATCCAATGACGGTAGGTATTTGTTTTAAAAACGAAGTAGCCTTCTGGAATTTTACCCTTATAATCATTTCCAACAATAAGATATTTGCCACCTTTTCCACGATCTGGTCCACCTAAACCAATATCTCCTACATATTTAAAATAAGCATCATCAACAATAGAAATTACGGGAGAACCAACTTCAACTACAACGGGACCATTTTTCACATCAATTTCAGCATGGGCATAAGGTGTTGTAGTGTTAGGCGTTAACCATAATGATTTTGCATCCATTAATTGTTCAGTAATAGCAATGGTTCTATTCGCTTTAACTCCAATTTTAACATGCCCCTGTAGCATTGCATACATAGATGCAGTTGCCATACCAGATTCAAATAATTCAAATGCCCGTGCAACATCCATAAAATAATTTGTCTTTTCTAAAGTTTTATTGGTTGGAAATCCATCAACAAATTGTAGTTCACCTGCATATTTTGTTTGAACAGAGTTTGGAGTAATTAAAAATTCAGGAACATCTGCTGCATATTTAGCAATTGATTGTTTGTGTTCTTGACTTTCTTCTCTTTTCTTCTCGTTTTGTTGACAAGAGAACAACGTCAATGCAATTATGAAATTTACTATTAATATGATTTTGTTCATCGTTCTTGATTTTAATGTTTGCTAACGTTGAGTGCATGATTACTAATGAATTTTGGACTTTAAACCTATCGTACACCTAAAATTGATACGGGTGACAAGGCCCAAAAACATCTAAAACCCTTATAAATTATACATTGTTGTTTGCCGTTTATTTATCTTCTCTATATCATTAAGTTCAAAACTTCCATTAAACAACTGAGCCTCAAATTTGAGTGTTGAAGAACACGTGAGGAGATATGGTCTTCAACACTTTGTATATTCTATTATTTATTAAACAGTACTTTCATCGTTGGTAAGACACGGTAGTTATCTTCACGTACTTTTTTTGTTGGCTGGTAGTGACGAATTGCTAGGTTAAATATACCTGTTGGATTTGCTATTTTAATATTGTTTGGTACATCATCTCCGCAACCAAAACTAATGGTGTAAGTGCCATCTTCATTAACTTTTGCTGTGTTAGAACTAAAGTTTGCTAGGTCATTAAACATAAACCCTTTTTTATCATATACCGTAATTGACCAGAATGCTTTGTCTTCTGGATCTTCAAAAGTGAGTTGATAACACTTATCAGCAGAGTAGTTTCCTGAAACTTCATAAATATTATCGATCCATTGTGCACCACCCCAACCTAGAGCTGCACCTATTTCGTACTTCTCTTTGGTGAATAGTTTATTAGATTCATCACGGGGATCAGTAAACATTCCCTTTGTGGCAGTTACTCCATCCCGTTTGACAATTGCAGACACTTTTGCTTTGAGTGCATTTTCTACATCTTCAAATGACTGTTTGTTAACAGGAACTGCTGCAAATTTGGTGTCTGAATTTGCAGTAATAACCATCTTGTCCTGAATCTCTTTTGCTTCTTCTTCTGTAAATGTTGCATCAAGTCGAACTACTACATAAAGGTGTGTGCCAATATGAGTTGTTAGCTCTATGGTACCAGGACCATAGGTCATTGCTTGAATACGATGATCTTCAGTTACTGGTTGAACTGACATGTATTTTCCTTCAGGAATTTCAGGCATGGTAATCGTTGCACCTTTTGAAACATTAACAATAGCAAATGAGTAGTAGGTATCTCGGTTCATACGCACAATTGGTTGATTGTCTGTGGGAGCCAATTTGCGCTTGTGTAGCAGTTTGTTGACGCCTACTAGTTCTTGGTTTTTAAGGATTTGGTGCGATGTTTCATCTGTTGGGTACGTTGCTTCTGTAACTATTCTTCCTTCAGTTGAGAAAAAATCTTCTACGGTAGTTACCGAGTCATTTTCTGTTGATTGGCATCCTACTAGTAGAGANNATACTGAATCAGTTTTTGTTGATTGGCATCCAACAAGTAGAGATACTAATATAATAAGTGTTGTCGAAAAGATTGTTTTTTTCATAATGTTATTTTTAATTGTTTAGTCTTTAGGACTATTAAAAGTTGATTATATATCTATTGAAATTAGTAGTTTTTAAGTGTTTTATATTTATCAAATTAGATATTCATTAAGACACCTGCTTTACACAAGTTAAAGGNNCTAAAGAATTTTATCATTGGTTATTAGTTGGTCTAATGTTTCGTTGTTCGTTAAGATACATAGTTTACAAAAGTTAAAGATTAGACTTTACACTAAATTAGTTTCTAACCTTATTGATTTTTCCTTATTCCTTAAATTCTTTTCGTCAAAGAATCCTAAAAATACACTTCTATAAAATATTCTCCAAATTCCATTGTCTAAATTTCAAATACTAAGAGCAACCTTGGATTGATAAAGCATGGGGACCAAGTGAAATAGAATTAGTTAAATGTGGTATCCGCTCAAGACCCGTGATTTTGATTTATGATATTTTTGTATGATATTGGACTAGTTTTTACCGCTTGTTCTAGTATTCTCAAAAACAATAAACCTCTGCTGTTTGAAGTTCTTCGATTGTATCTAAAAACATATTCATCAATACAATCTTGTTCTGTTTTGAACATATCATCGAATTCAATTTGATCAGCAGGATACTTCATCTCATAAAGTTAACAATTTACGGGAGATGATAGCATACCCCATATTAGTTAAATAAAAAAAGTGACAGGGTAAAAACTGTCACTTTTTTTATTGTTTGTTTTATGGTCTAAGCTTAACTTTCATCAACATCTAAAGACTTTATATAACTACTAGGAGTTTCTCCCACAGCTTTTTTAAATGATCTGTAGAAGGTTGCTTTAGAGTTAAAACCCGATTGCTCAGAAATATGCTCAAGTGTAAACTCCTTGTATTTTCCTTCATCTAAAAGTTTTATTGCTTCCTTAACTCTATAATCATTTATCACATCATAGAAAGACTTATTTAACCCACTATTTAGTAATTCGGAGATTCTGTGTTTTGTAAATGTTGTATTTTCTACTAAATCAGCTAGACTTAATTCATTATTCAGAAATGGCTTTTCAATTTCTAGATATTCAATTATTTTTTTTAAATCATTCTTATCTTTTGCAACTAAAGTAGTCTTGTGAGGTTTACTTGCTTGTTTGAGGTATTCAAACTTCTGGTTTTTTTCAACAAAAATCAATTCTGGATATTTAATTGAGAAATAACCTGATCTAATAAATAAAATAGTAATTATTATATAATAAAAAATAAATGGATCTATTGGCGATTCGAAATTTAACTCTCCCAATATAGATGCAGTAGTTCCAGTTATCCATAAAATAGTATTAACTATTATCATATGCCTAAACCACTTTACTTGATATATCAATCTCAATTCAACAAGTATTTTAATACTAAATATTGTATAAATCAACCCTTGAACTATTACGAAAACATTACAGTAATAAATAACACTCTCCACCCCGATAGGCAATCCTTCCTTTATAAGAAAAGCTTTGTCCTCGGTACTTTGGAAAAAAAATGGAGATAATATTACTAAATATGCAATAAATGGAATAAAATGAATAAGATTCCTATAAATTATCCTAAACTCTTCGTCTAAATATGATTTTATATAAATATATAATAGCGGGAAAATTAAAAGAGTTAAACTGTTGTCTAAAGCAAAAAGATGAGGATATGAAATGTAAAATTCGTTATTCCCTATTGAAAAGCCTAACAACAAAAAACCCCAAACTAAAGAGATTATACCAAAAACTTGAGTGGCGAATTTCTTTACTGGATAAAAGAATAAAAGCATAGCCATAAGGAAAGACAAAGCTGCTGCGAAAATAAAAAACACCTTAAAATATTCTTCTACTATCATAATTAAATTTTATTACTAAAATAAGTTATTGTTGTAGCTTGTTAGACAATAATCAAAGCTAATAAAAATTTAGATTATTACTGTTATTACTCTTTAGATTGAATATATTTATTAGGTGTCTTTCCTGTATTCTTTTTAAAAATTCTATAAAATGTAGCTTTCGAATTAAAACCTGACTTCTCAGCGATATGCTCTAGAGTATAATCTTTATGTTTTCCTTCGTCAAGTAACTTAATGGCTTCATTAACTCTATACTCGTTAATTACATCATAAAAAGATTTACCTAATTCATTATTCAACAACTCAGAGATTCTGTGTTTAGAAAACCCTGTTCCTTCAACCAAATTATGTAAGTTCATATCCTTTTTTAAATATGGTTTTTGGGTATTTATAAATGTAATTATTATTTTTAAATCATTTCTATCAATAGATGTACCTAAAGATTTACTCTTTTTATCATTGCTTATACTTGACCTTAAAATATTTTTTTCTTCAGTAGAAAAAGAGAAAGGATTGTTTATTGTAAAATATCCTAAACGTAAAGTCAATAATGTTATTCCAAGGTAGTAGATTTTGAAAGGGTCGATAGGGGTAATGATATCTAACATACCCATTATTGCTCCAATAGTTCCTATAGCCCATAATACTACATTAATTACTACAAATTGCATTATCCATCTAACAGAATATGCTTGCTTACTAGAAAGTCTTTTCTTTCTAAAATATTGAAAATGTTGTAGAGTTCTTATTGATAGAATTGTATAAAGGATTCCTTGTAAAACAACAATAATACTTCCATAGTTAAATACAATATTTATCCAATCGGGAAATCCGTTTTTAATGAAGGTTGATTTCACTTCTGCACTTTGGAAGTAGAAAGGTGAAATTATTAGTATAAATAAAACAAAAGGGATTAGATGTAATAAATATTGTTTTATCTGTCTGGCATCCTTGTATAAGTATGATTTAATATACATATACATTAGTGGAAAAAATAAGTATGCGAAACTTGATGATATACCAAATAGATGGGGGAATCTTACAAAAAATTCACCAGATTGAATTGAAAAGCTTGTAATAGTAAATGTCCATACAAACATTAATGTTCCAAGAACACGGTTTGAAAAATAGAATGGAGGAGAAAACCACAAAAACATCGCCATTAAAAATGACATTGCTGCGCCGAATAATAAAACTAAATTAAAATATTCTGTTATAATCATCAGTACACAAACTTAAATAAAATATAATATTATTCAAATTATTTTAGCTTGATGATTTACATTAATCTATAGATGAGTACATGTTTATTGAATTAAAATTTATCTCATTTTCTCCCATATGATTTAGTATAATGTCTTTCCAATCATTAGCATATTCAATTGAGAAAACATAAGTAGCATCTTGGGAAGCTATAATAAGCCCAGAGTCTACAATTTTCCAGTTTTTTGCAAGCGTAATATTTTTTATAGAATCAAGAGAAATTCTAGTCATATTATTTGTTTGGCTGTAATTATTAACGATAAATATAATTTGTTCCTTTGCAAGAAACAACTTTCCTGTGATACTGTTTTCTGCTTTAAGGTATTTTGCAGGTCCTTCTAATATGATTACTTGATCTTCTAAAAATTCATTATAAAATAAGTTCTTGTCATTTTTGTCTTCTACTTGTGATATGCTACTAATAGATATCGAAATTATAGAAATACCGAAAGCTACTAAAGTGTTATAGCTAGCTGTAAGAACACCTATTTTATATCCTAATAAAATTTGAATTATAGAGATTATGAGCATTATTATCACACCCAATAAAATACTGGTTTTTAAAAATTTGATTCTCATTATACATTATATTGGGTTATAATTATTTAATATCTTTGAAATTCAAATAGCTGTTACATAAATATGAGGTTAAGCTTTACTGGAATAAAACGTTTAACAGCTAATTTGAAATTCAATAATTCTAATCTGTAAAAATTAAGAGGTTAGAGAAATATCACTAACCCCTTTATATTAATAAGCATTGTCGTTGTTAATTAACCAATACCTTACTTACATCTTTTAATTCTCCATTTACAACTAGCTTACAGAAATACACACCAGATTCTAGACCTGCCATATTTAGGTTTTCTTTGTGAAGACCTGCTTCGATAGTATCGTTTATCACTGAAGATACTTTTCTTCCTTTGATATCAAACATATCAACTGCTACGCTAGATGTTTCGTCAATTTTGAATAAAATATTAGTTTGAGTATTAACTACAGGGTTAGGGTAAACTGTCATGGTTTTTCCAGACTCTACTAATAATTCTGCCTCCTTTGAATACCCGTCCAAACTTGAACCAACAGCATCTGGGTCGTTAATAATAATAACGTAAACACCATAAAGTACAAACCCATCTTCTCTGCCATCGTCAGCACCAAGAACTATAAAACCTGTTCCTTGGGCTTTTGCATGAAGATCAATATAAGTACCTCCTATAGCCATATCAAGTATCTCTGGAGTGTAATTACCTGCTAAAATTTGCAAATTATCTCCATCAGGATCTGTAAATAAATCGTTAACATCAATTGAAAATGCCTGACTAGGATCAGCTATATTTAGTGTAATTGTTTCATATTCAGGATTAAGGATAGGAGATCTATTCTTATCGATAACCTTTATAGCTACTGTGTCTCGTGTAATGTTTCCATTAGTGTCCGATATCTCAACTGGGAAAGTGAATACTCCTTTACTTTCGTAATTAGTTTCAATATCCATTTTAGCTGTTTTACCACTTGTTTGCTCAAACTTTGTAAGAATAGTTTCTTCGTTAAAATCTGATATTGTTATTGTCATTTCGTCACCTTCAGGGTCACTAAACAAATAGTTTAAACTAAGTTTCTCTGTTTCAATAACGGTAAGAGAATCAGTGTACGTGTTTGGACCAAAGTCCAATACTGGTGCTCCATTTACATTTATATCAACACTTATTTGAGGCATTTTGTTGTTTATATCGTTAGTTAAAACAGAAACAACAGCATTGTGTTCTCCAAAGCCTGACAACTTCGTATCTATAGTAGCAGTAACATCAATAGATTCGCCTTTGGCAATTTCACCTTCTGATTGATCTAAGCTAATCCACAAGCCTTCGCCATTAGCGGTAAGTGGTCTAATTTTATAAACATAACCTAATGACGGACCAGATTTACCATTCCATACCCATCTTTCAGTCCATGTCTGATAAACTGCACTCCATGACCTTCCATTAATTTCAGGATCACTCGATAAGTCGAAACCTACATATTTTGCATCTACCGGAGCATTATGAGCTACGAAGAATTTTTCTCCTGGAGGAATCGATACTGGTGTCTCTAGTTCATAATAAACCCATTCGCTTTCAACTAGTTTATCAATTACATAATTTTGCTGGTACATTAATGTAGTATTCAATGTATCACCGGGACTATCTCCTCCAATGAAAATTTGAACTTGAACGTATTCATCCAATCTCTTAAGATTATTAAAAATCTTAACATGAGTAATATAAAAACCAGCATCAGGTGCTATATACTCACTAGCAAAACCTAAACGAGGACCGTGTACAAAAGGAGTAAATGCACCATCGGAACCATCATTAAAATCATTAGCCAAAGAGTCTACTACGGTAGGTGATCCATAAGTAAGTTTCCCAATTTCTTCTACAATATTTGGTTCTTGAACTCCTCCTCCTATAGAGGAACTTGGAAATTCATATTTCAATGTAGTTTCCCCACTGTTAGAAATAGTGAACTTATATGTAGATAAGTCAGTTGAATTTAATTCTAAATTCTGGTCAACCGCATTCCAAGAAAAAATTGGTGTATCTACTAGCTTAGCTAATACCTTTGTTGATGCAATAATATTTCCATCGCTTAGATATTCAATATCACCGTTAATATCTACTTTATCAACAATAGGAATCATTGCTTTAATTGTAACTTCTTCCCAAGGTTCAATTTCAATATTTGGATATAATTTATTTGAAATAATTCTAATTGATTTTCCATCTTTATCGAATAGCAAAAGATCTTCAAGTCCATTAAACTTAATGTTATCAATGTTAATAGTCTCAAAACCACTATTATAAAAAGTTATTTCCTTTTCTAAATTATTAGAATTAGGTTCGTAAACAATATCACCACCGTTGATTGTATCATTAACAGATAAAACACCTGTTCCAGTTACATTCAATACTACAGGAATTTTTAGAGTTGGTATTGTATTACTATTTGTGTAAAACTCAATAGTGTCATTGTAAACTCCCGAATGATAAATTCGCTCGGCTGATAATACTAAATTAAAAGTATCTTCCTTTTCTACCCTACTTACTAATGGGGGTGATATAGCTATAGTAGAATAATCTTTAATTATCGTCCAACTAAGTATCCATGATTTTTTAGTTTCAAATACTTCACTCTCATCTGGACTTTCCAATCCATAATTCAATATTCCTGAAAAAGGAGATACAAGATCGTAGTGAAAATAAATTGATCCATCTTTAATTATCTCCATTTGAAATGAAATTGGTCCACCACCGCCTGTAGTACCTTCGAACATATAATCACTCCATTGAAGGATAATTCTATCTTCTTCCATTTTTAATAAAATACCTGCACCTTTTATTGAAGGTATAAGACGAGATAAGAAGGGAGCAATAATACCGCTTACACCATCATCTTTTTCAAATTCAACACCTGTTGGGTCTTCTGTAGGTTCTACTACAGTTATATAACCATTTCTGGATACCCAAATTTTATTGAATTTTTCTCCATAAAATGGAAATTCAAAAGGTAGATAGATGACTTTTTGGTCTCCTTGATTAACATGAATAGTATCGGAGTCTCCAGTAATATCATTCCACTCTCGGAATACTTTCTTAGAGTCAGATACTGCCCACGTATAACCGTAATCTTCTGTAATAGATTCTTTATTAACATCACTAGCTTTAACAACTTTATCAGAATTTACACTCGCAAAAGTACTGTTGATAAAAGCATATTCTAAATCTACATCATTAGATATATTTGTAACATTAAATGGTATAGTGATTTTTTCTCCACCAATAATATCTACTTTTAAGTTATTACTTAATAAATCCGTAGTATAAGTTGGGTTTTCTTTTCCATCGCCAGTAACTACAACTGTTTCTACAGATCCATCGCCATAAGTAATTATAAAAGTGGATTCTAAACTCCCAATAGTTGAGTTAGCGTAAATAGGCAATTGAATATTTGATTTTCCATTTAGAATGATTGGAAAACTTTCTTTTATGTAAAAAGCACTGTTCCCTCCAAAATATATATTATCAATAGTACTTACATTAGTTCCATCATTAACAACTTTAAGATATCTGCTTGTTTCTTTCGTACTATTTATACTTCCATAAATAAGGCTGTCTTGAGCACTTAAATTGATGTTAGTAGATGTAACATTAATATTTAGTTTACTGTCTACAATATCTAATTTATTATCTGTGTTGGTTTCAACAAGCACCCTGTTTATATAGCTTCCTCCATATGTTTTTACAATTTCAGGTTCTACTGTAAGTTTAACAACAGTCGAATCTCCTTGAGCTACTACTCCTTTTGGATTACCATCGAAAACAATCATAGATACATCGTTGTTTGGAACAAATCGTATAACCATACCATTGTATAAATCCTTTGTTTCGGCATAATCCTTATAAATAATGTATTCTTCTTTCTCCATACCTTGAATACCCGCCATTACATATCCATCAGAAGGGATATTAGCTTGTAAGATGGCATCAACGTTCTTATATCTAAACTCTACACTACCATCTCTGAAAAATACAATTTGATACTCGATATCTCCAATATCAATACGTGTTCCTCCATCATAAGTACGAATAGTATTTACAAAAGAGAACACTTCTTTATCGCCAAACGAATAATGTTTGATAGACTTAAAAAGAGAAATAAACCCACTAGAAGAACTAAACGATATAGGAAGAAACATAGCCTGTGCTGTTTCGTAAAATTTATCTACTTCAACATTACCAAATGCGCCATACCTATAAGAATAAAGTCTCCCATCATTCTTTACCCAAACATGATCTAAGTGTACACTGTAGAAAGGAAAACTATTTTCAAAATCATAACGTTGATACTGTAAATCAAATTGGCTACAGCCTTTGCCGAATTCACTTATATCGTCCCACGTACCATCAGTAGGTCCATTTAAGCTATCTTTTGTTAAGATGCTCAGTGACAATTTATCAGCAATTAAACCTTTCTCTAAATTATTTCGCGAATAAAGACTTAAATCATATTCTAAAGGTGTTCCTGTTCCTGTGTTTTTAATTGTTAAATCAAACTCAGCTGTTCCATCATCTAAAACATTAAAAACATTGTTATCTATACTTAATTCTGCTATAGGTGCATCTACACTTACCGAGTAAGTACTAAAATCAACATCACCTATATTTGTTACTAAAGTAACTTTGTCTTGTAGAATACCAATAGAGTTTGGCACAAAAACAAATGGAATCTTTGTTCTTAATCCAGGTAATATAACAATGTCTTCTTCAAAGTTCTTGAAATGATTATCATTAAGAGACTTAACGTCGTAAATAATAAGGTTATCAAGGCCGTTATTGGTTACTTCAATCTCAAGGTTATTATCAATACCATTATCAACTTCATATTTTGTTAAATCAGCTATTTTGGCACTTGCAACCTGTCCTTTTACAAGAACTTTAACTTCTATATTAATACCAGGTTTATTTTTGTCATTGGTAGATATTCCAAGTGATGCTAAATGTTTTCCATTAGATAGTTGCGAACCATCAATTTCTACTTCAATATCTTGGCTTTCTCCTCCAGCAATTGAACCTTCATTAGGATTCATGAATACATATGATCCATCTTTACCTGTACTGTAAACAGATAACCAAGGGTACGCATTAGTAACATGGTTCCAAGCATCTTCGTAAGTTACACCATTATCTACTGATGTTTTAAAAACATATGGTGTGTATGGACCATTTTGTACTCCCAATGGGTAAGACCATTCTTTAGGAAAATGTAGTTCTATCCAAAAATAGTCTCCATCTTGCATATTCTGAGGTTTATAAATGGGTACTCTATAAAATTTAGGTACATCAACCTCATCAGCATAAAAATCTTGAATATGTACTATTTCTGAATCTTCAAGGTTTTCAGATCCTCTCTTAATTATAATAACTAGAGGATCCTTAGTTGTGTTTGGATACAATGCTAGTGCAAGGTGCGTTATGTTGAAATTTTTGCCTTTAGGAACCTCAAACCTTGAAGCGTGAATGAAACCAGCATTTGGATTTCCAGTACCAACAAATTTATCTATTCCATACCCTACTAAGTACGAGTAATAGCTCATAAATACAGTATTGTCATTTACCCATTTATCTTGCTCTCTTTCCGTTAACATTTCAGCAGAAAATGCTGATGCAGAGATAGAATTATTACTTGTTGTTTTAAATAGTTCAGGTGTTTCGGCTGCTTTAGCTGCCTTTTTTTGAAGGTCTGATTTCCATTCTTCTTGATCTATCCAATAATCATTTTCATTAACAGTAAAACTATTCCAGTAAATTAATCCTTCTCCAACATTAGAAAAAGATATAGGAACTGTAGTTCTACTATCACCATTAACATCAATAACTACTTCTATATCTCTAGTAGATTCTGCAAAAGATGGTTCATCTGTCGTTACTACCGAAATTATATTTGAAATATCTGAGATGTTTTCATATCTATCGGCCGATTTAATTGCGAACCAATATTTAGATTGTTTAGTAAAGCCAGATAAAACAACAGAAACTATTGATCCTGCCTCGTAAGGGTTATTAAACCCTAAAAGAATCTCTTGGTTATTGAAATTAGTTTCTGTTATTTCTGATTCGCTTATAGCTAAATAAAAATCAGCTGGTTGAAAGTTGTCTTCATCTTCTGGAACTGTCCAACTAAGTGTAATTTGATCATGAGAAATTTCAGGAGCACTTAGATCGGTAATTGCATCTGGGGCAATAATTTCATCTTCTGCTAAAGCATCTGCTGCATTCAAAGAACCAACACCATATTTGCCTTCACCATCGAAAATATATTCATTAGTAGAATTAATTAAAGTTTTTCTAAGGTCTTCTGGTCTAAAACTATCTCCTCCAAATTTTGAAATAACTAGAGCTGCAACACCCGATACATGAGGGCACGCCATAGACGTTCCTTGAAAGTATCCATATTTGTTTCCAGGTAATGTACTCAAAACTCCTCCTTCAAGGCCAAAATTAGACTGGTCGCCTCCTGGAGCTGAAATATCTACCCAATCGCCGTATGTTGAATAAGGTGCTGGATAATCACTTGGTCCTAATGAAGCAACAGCCAAAACCTCTGGGAATGCCCCTGGTAAATGAGCTTCATCTCTTCCTGTATTACCCGCTGCAAAAATAACTATACCACCTTTCATAGGGCTACCTTCATACTGTCCAGCCTCTTCTATAAAATATTTAATAGCATCTCTAATTTCTGGTTCATAATAACCTGGTTGATTATACCCCCATGAGTTTTGAGATATTATTGCTCCATTATCTGCACCATATACCATTGCAGCAGCAAAATTTCCACCGCTACCCAATCTGTTATCAAATACCTGACACGATATAAGTTTTACCCCTGTAGTGTCACTTCCATTACCTCCTGCTACACCTGCTACACCTATTCCATTGTTATTTACTGCTCCAACAGTACCTGCTACGTGAGTTCCGTGTTCGTGAGCAGTAAGAACTCCTCCAATTGCAAAGTTATAACCATGAATATCATCAACAAATCCATTGTTATCATCATCAACATTTACTTTTCCGTTTAACTCTGCCTCGTTTACCCATAAATTATCAATAAGGTCTTCGTGCTCAGTATCAATACCGCCATCTACAATAGCAACAATTACATCTGAACTACCTGTAGTTCTAGTCCATGCCTTAATTAAATTAATGTCCGACCCAACAGTTCCAATAGTTCCATCATTGGAATAATGCCATTGTTCACTCAATAAGGGGTCGTTAAAATCACTAGTATTTGACTCTAAACTATAAAGACTTGCATGATTATTAGTTTGGCTTTTTGAAACTAATTTTAGTGAATCAATTTCAATATATCTTGGTTTTGTATCGCCATCAATAATTGTTTTTGCATAAACAGGTTTAGCAATATCTACTTCTGTAAGAATAGAAAAATTATCAGCAATACTTGCTGGATCTATGGTGTTATCGAAGTCTAATTCGAACCATAAATCTAAACCGTGTGCTCTATGTTTAGCCTCATTTTTAATTGAAAAAGGGAAAACTCTAGTTATTCTCTTTATTCCATTTTCTTTATTTGCCTTATCTATTCCATCTATTCCTATAGATGTCGCATCAGATTGTTTACCAACAGCTATATTACTGACAGTACCAATTCCGTTAAGGTGTTCTCTTTTTAATTTTATTCTGATTTTTCCTTCTACAAAATCTTCTTTAGTCATATCACTATAATTGATTTGCTGTCCAAAAGCTACATTTTGTAGGAGTAAAACTGTTATGAATAAAAAATATGATAATATCTTTTTCATCGGTTAATGTTTTATGTATTAACTAGAAATACTGTTATCAAATAATCTTAAAAAAGTTAATTACTTGAAGAGTAATTCTAGAATTATATATTTTTAATCAATAGGTTGAACGTATCTAACAGTTGCACCAGAAAAATACATGTTAAATGGTGCAGCACCAATACTTCCACTTGCATAAAATATTGTCACACTTGATTCCCATCTATTATAATTAGCATAATCGGTCCAATAAGCTCCGTACATTTCCTGTCCGCCGTAAAAATCTCTATTTGCTGCACTTCCATTAGAATAAGTAGAACTACCAGGGAAATTAATTTCAAGTCCTAGTTCTCCACCTACAATAACCTTGTTATGTGCATAGTATTCTCCTCCAAGATGAGCTATTAAATCTGCAAAATCAAATTTACTTGGCAACTTCCAACCAGGGGGTGCTGATTCCACTGCTGCAAACCAATTATAAAGACGACCATAGAATTTTCTTTCTTCATCAGTTTCTACGGGGTGACCATCTCTTAATTGTGCTCTGTTTGATTGACCATAATACCAAGAACGTCCATATTCGGTAAAAGGTGCATTATAGTCGAAATTGTCAACCATCCACCTTAATCCGTTTACCTCTACGAATCTGTAAGTTTTTCCGTCTCTCTCATCAGTGAACATCCCCCATTTACCACGGAACCTTATTTTAAGAGTATCTGTAGATTCAAAATTATCTACTTTCACTTTCCAAGCAAGAGTATAAGTTGAATCTGCTATACCTCCTAGCATTGTACTAGGATCATCTACATTATAAACTTCTCCTTCATGTCCTCCTAGAAGTTCCCAAGTACCTGTAGCACCTGCTGGCAAGAAAGCATCAAGGTTTGTAAATTTTTTCTCATTTTTTGATGTGATAATATCTAGTCTATCTACCCCTGCAAAAGCACGTAATGTATCAGTTTGAAAAGTATATTCTATACTCTCTACCTTTGAACCATACATCAAACTCCATCTTAGAGTATAATCTGAGTTTTCAGCACCAATAAATTCAGCATTTGAATTTTCAGGATTTCCAATTCTTCCACCATCTCCTTCTATAATCTCCCAAATACCTGTTGATCCATATTTTGGAGTTTCAGCATTAAGATGAAGAGATATGCTATTAAAAACTGTATCACTAAGCACCATATCAGATTTAGGCGAAAGTGGTGCAAATGAAACATTTATTGTTTCTGCTTTGTATTTGTCTCCCGCACTCAACTCCCAACCTAATAAATAGATCTCTCCAGGTTCTCCAAAAAAATCTGAATTAGGGTTGTTAACATCTTCGAAACGGCCATTTAAACCACTGTAAATACGCCACTCTCCATTTTGTCCTTCTGGTGCAGCTTGTGCATTCATACTAACAAAATATCCTTCGCTCTCAATATTTAGAAAACTATTACCCGCATTAGGCGATAGTGTTAAATCTTCTTCTGTTTTTTGACACCCCAGCAAAATGCTAAATATTGCTATTATCGGGATAAATGTCTTTAGATAAACATGTTTCATTCTATTTCCTTTAAATATTATAGTTAATAACCAATGTTTTGGTCTTCTGAACCAATTTTGGTATTTACATCAATTTCAGATTGAGGGATAGGGTATGTTAGTCTGTAATAATCGTAATCGCTTGATGTGAAATCAAATTTCACCCAGTGATCACCTTCTCTTTTAAATGGTAGGTTTCTACGCTTGATATCATTCCAACGGAAACCTTCACCAACTAATTCTTTTCTTCTTTCGATAAGAATTTCATCTAGCAAAGCTTGTCCTGTGTTTATACTTTTTATTGAACTAAGATCAGAACGTGATTGGATTACAAATAAAGCATCTTGACTAGCAGTAAAGTTTCCTAACTCATTTTCACATTCTGCTTCAATTAAATACATTTCTGCAGCACGTATGCTTATTTTTTCTGCATCTCCAATTTTTGATTTATGCTTAAATTTTAAGATCAATACATTATCAGGGTCAATATCTTCTTGTTCGTAGAACCAGTTTGAACGAACATCTGTAGCGGTAAATCTTTCTGAGAAAGATCTTTCGGAACGCATTGAGCTATAACCTGAAACTGGCCAATAGAAAGATGGAAGACTTAAATAAATATTATTGTCATCAGGAGTATAAGCAACAGAAAAAATTGTTTCTGAATTAGGAGTATTAAATCCTCCTAACATTTCGTTAAGATTCATTAAATCTTTTCCTTCGTAAGCTAACTTAGCATTATCTCTTGCTTTTTCCCATTCTCCAATATTTAAATAAGCTCTTGCTAATACTGCAGCAGCTCCATTTTTATCGAAAACTCCAGAAAAACCATCCTCCTCTAATATCTCTTTTGCACTTTCTAAATCGCTAACTATAGTTTGGTAAACCTCACTTAGAGGAGCTCTTCCAATATCTTCAGCATCGTGTGTTAGTGGAGTTGTAACATTCATAATACTTGGTGCATCATGATTTGATAAGTAAGAAGGAGCAAACATTTCTACTAACTTTAGCATTGTGAAAGCTCGTATTACTTTTGCCTGACCTACAAGGCTATTTATCTCTTCATCTGTGATTTTTGGAATGGTATGAGCTTTAGCTATAATACTATTTGCATCATAAATAATCTTATACCCAGCTCTCCAAGGATTTGATGCCCATTGGTAATTAGCAAGTACATTTAATTGATAAACTGACACAAACCATCCCCAATTATCTACAGAATTTAGCATAACATCCTCTCCTATAAGATCGGCAGCTATTGGCACATACAAACCTTCGAAATAATAACTACTTAAATTATCATAGGTTCCAATCAGGGCAGAATTAGCATTCTCATAACTATTAAATACTTCTTCAGTTGATAGTGCAGAAGTAGGCTCTAGATATAACAATTCTTTTGTACACGACGACATAAATATTCCTATAATCATTAGGAACGATAATGCCTTTATTTTTAATATATTTTTCTTCATCTGTATATTTTCTTTAACCTTTAGTTTTTAGCTATTGGCATTTAACTATTTTATAATCCTAACTTTAATCCAAAGGTTACTGTTTTTACACCAGGGATAGAGCTATTTGTAGTACCACTTATAGAAGCTTCGGGATCGAATCCTTTGTAATTAGTTAAAGTCCAATAGTTTTCAGCAGACACATAAACTCTAAGTCCCTTTAGTCTGAATCTATCAGCTAAATTTGTAGGTAAATTATACCCTAATGAAATATTTTTTAACCTTAAGTAAGAAGCATCCTCTAGGAAACGAGAAGATATTTGATCTCCTCTATCAAGATTGTTAGTTACGTAACGAGGAACATCGGTATATCTATTGTTTGGGGTCCAAGCTTCGTAAGCATCTACTGCTAAGTTGTCTCCAGGTTTAGTTCCATCGTGCATATTACCAGCATAATCGTAGTTGTAAATTTGACCTCCAACACTGAAATAGAAATAAAAGTTTAAATCAAAATCTTTATAAGCAAAGCTATTGCTCAACCCACCGAAGAAGTCAGGTAAAGCAGTTCCCATTCTTACTCTCTCAGCATCGGTATAAGTACTTGTTACTTTACGTCCACTACCTAGTGGATCTTCAAATGCTGAACTTGGCTCAGTATCTCCTTCTTCAATATCATCTGAAGATACGTTTGTGTACCACATAGGTAATCCGTTCTCAGGATTTACTCCAGCCCAATCTCTCATGTAGAATTGATAAACATCTCCACCAACTTCGATAATCTTTGTTCCTGATTTGATTTTATCTGTTGCTAATTGTAATATTTCATTTTTATTAGTAGAAATATTAAATCCTACATTGTAATTAAAATTATCTCTTCTCACAACATTGTAGTTAATAGTAGCTTCAATACCTGAGTTTACCATCTCTCCTAAGTTTGTCATTATAGATCCGAAACCTTTACTAGCTGATAAAGGTTTAGAGTATAACAATCCATCAGATTCTCTAGTATATACTTCGAAAGTAGCACTAACTCTGTTGAATAAACGAGTTTCTAAACCTAGATTAAGGCTAGTAATTTTTTCCCAAGTAAGGTTTTTGTTTTCTAACTGAACAGGAGATAAACCAGGTGATCCACCATAGTTATAACCTGCCCCATAAAGACCTAATGAAGAGTAGTTTCCAAGATTGTTATTTCCAGATGTACCATAACTAGCTCTTAGTTTTAAGTTGTCTAACCAAGATAAGTCAGACATAAATTCTTCTTCAGAAACTCTCCAGCTAGATCCTAATGAATAGAATAAACCGAATTTTTCATTTTCTCCAAATCTAGATGATCCATCGCTACGTAAACTTCCACTCACGTAATATTTTCCAGCATAGTTATACTTAGCCTGACCTAAGAAAGAAATCATATTCCATTCTGAAGTTCCACTACCTGGTGTTTCAGGAGATGCTCCCCATGATAAATCTGTTTGCCCTGGAACTGAAAAATCGGTTACACTTGCGGTTAAAGAAGAGTAAGTTTCTCCATGAGCTTCTTGTCCTGCTAATACTTCTAAAGTACCATCGTTAAATTTCTTTGTCCAATTTAATATATTAGAAATATTCCATGCTAAATTGTCAGAAGAAGACATTGTAGATCTACCATTTACACCAGCACCGTTACCGTGATAAGGGTTGTAATAGTTCAATCCTTTACTTCCGCTATAATCAATAGCACCTGTAGTTCTAAAACTTAAATCATTTAAAATTTGAAAATTTAAGTAAGCATTAACTATCGCTCTTGTTCCTTTGTATTCATATTTATCTAGCTTAGCTAGTCCTACTGGATTGAAATCAAACACTGATGTATTGTCCCAGTTGTACTCTCCCTCTTCTGTATAAACAGGAGTTGCAGCATTAATCTTTTCAGCAGAACGTACTGGATTAGATCCTCCAGATCCTCCCGGAGGTGCATTAGTAACTGAGAATGAAATGTTATTATTAATTCCGGCAGTAATAAAACTGTTTACTTTATGGTTTACACTCAACTTTGTAGAGTATCTAGTAAAATTAGAGCTTAATGTTGTACCTGAATCGTTGAAGTAACCTAAAGAGAAAAATACTTTAGTAGCATCATTTCCACCCGAAACACTTAAGTTGTAGTTAGAAATAATTCCTTGTTTGTAAACTTCATCTCTCCAATTAGTATTAGTCAACACTTGAGTTCCAGGTATTAGTTTACCATTTTCATCAAGAGGCTGATCTACACCAAAAGGATTATGCCCCACTATGTCTTCTACATTTGAATTTGCATATGATCTAGCTTCTTCAATTGTTTTACCTTCTATTAAATACTGATTATAAAGTCCTTTCCAACTATGCTCGTAAATTTGTGTAGAGTTCATCAATTGATAACCATCAGAGATTCGAGAAGATAAACCTACTTGAGCATCAAAAGAAATTTTTGTCTGCCCTGATTTTCCTTGCTTTGTTGTAACAATAATTACTCCATTTGCTGCTCTTGAACCATAAAGGGAAGAAGCTGCTGCATCTTTCAATACTGTTAAACTTTCAATATCATTAGGGTTAATATCAGAAAGNNAAAGAACCTATACCTCTAATTCGTACTGTTGAACCAGCACCTGGTTGACCAGAACTTGTGTTAACCTGTAAACCTGCAGTTGTTCCTTGTAACGATTTCTCGAATGAAGTTACAGGTCTATCTTCTAAAACTTCTTTTTTTACTACTTGAGCAGCTCCTGTGAATGCTTCTTTTGTAGAGGTACCATACGCTACTACAATCACATCTTCTAAAATAGCACTATCTTCTGTTAGCTGAACATCTATTGTAGAACGTCCATTTACTTTTTCTTTTACATCTCCCATTCCAATAAAAGAGTAAACTAATACTACTTCATCAGAAGGAAGGTCTATTGTATAGTATCCATCCATATCAGTAACTGTACCGAGCATTAGCCCTTCTACAATTACATTTACTCCTGGCATAGTTTCGCCAGTAGTTTTATCCGTTACTGTTCCTTCAACTGTGAAATTTTGTCCAAAACCTTGAGTTAAGAACAATAAATTAAGAAGGAAACTCCATGCAAAAATCTTCATATTAAATAAATTTCTAGTAAATATTAAATCATATATTTTATTTATAAGTTGTCAGTAGACTGACACAAACCCAATTCCACTCTTCCTCCAAACTATTTTACTAGATATGTAAAGTTATCAAGCACTATATTTTAGAAAAGCATAAGTCATTTAGACTAAAGTATTACGTTTTTTTTCGTAGACACTTTATCCTAAGCGACAATAATTTCAATAAGATATTTTGAGGGGGAATAAGTCTTATGGGGTAAGTTCTGTGCTAATACTATTTATAAAATATATTAAGTTAGATAATAACCCCAGCCCTACAGCTGGGGATTATTATTGTGATAATAATTTATATAATATTGTATTATATTCCTACAGGAGCCTCACAATCAGCAGTTATAGCATCAATTGCAGTAACAAAATCAGAGTTATCAGTACCATCAGCATTAAGAGCATTAATCTTAACCGAATTCCAACTGCTTGTTCCAACTATTAATTGGAATTCTGCACTTTTAGATTGCATAACAAAAAGATCTTTTCCTGTATAAGCACCATCTCCATCTAATTCTCCATGTGCAGATTCTAATTCTGAACAGAATCCTCCTGCGAATTTAGGGCTAGCATCATCAAGAGTTTTTAACCTTAGTATTAGACCTGTTTGTGCACTAGGAGCATAAGCTGTCCAAACTGAAGTACCACCAAAGAATTGGTTATCTACATCAGCATTAACTCCATTAAAATCTACATCAAACAAACCTTTAAAACTAGTCATTTTTTGGAACATTTTAATAGTTGCATTTTTTCCAGCAAGATCAGCACTGTTAGACATAATTTTAGCTTTTACCTTAAAGGTATTATTCCTAAAACCTCCATTGAAAGCATCAATTGTATCTGCTTTAATAGTTATTTCAGCAGAAAAGTGTGTATCATCGTTGCTATTAAATGCACTAAAATCATAAAGTGAGTTGAAACCAGTAAAGCTTGTTAAGGCAACATCTCCCATATTTAATTTGAATTTAGAAATATAAGGATATGTAGCTCCTCTTGAAGTTTTTAAAGCATTGAATTCATCAAATGTAGTACGTACATCTTTAGAAGATCCTTCATATACAAAGTCTCCTTTAACATACAGAAGAGCATCAAAGTTAATATCTTCAGTATAATATTCGTAATCAACTACTGGGTTACTAAATGAAGGAACAATAGCAAAATTACCATTAACTGTTGTTAAATTAACAGCTTCAATATTTGCAATGAAACAAGAATGTACTTCAAATCCTGAAGTAATAGCACCATCAAAGATAAAATTAGGTGCAGAAACACCCTCAAGGTAAACACTACCACCAGCACTTAATGTGATAAGGTCTTCAGAAAGTAAAAGACTTACTAGCTTTAGATTTCCACCTATATTTGCAGCTATATTAAATGATTTTGTTGTTGCTTGCATGCTCCAATTAACATACTCAGCACCACCAACATAGTTTAAGTCTCCTAAGATAGTTTCTAATTTTGGAGCATTAACACCTGTAACAGCATTTACACCTTCAGAACTAAAGTTACCCCCAATATATTTAAGAGCTGGGTAATTAAGTGTTGTACCTGCATATAGTTCTTCATCCATATCATAAACCATAAAATCACCATGTATTTCAGTAATTTTATCAGCAACAACAGGAGCATTTATTTCTAAACCTCCATTAAGGTATAGCAATTCAGGAAAAGTTGTTAATCCTGCAGCTGTAGCAAGTTTTAATCCACCTGCACTTGTAAGCATATCAGCTGTAATTGGACCGTTTACAGTTAAGTTTCCTATAACAGTTTCTATATTTAAAGTAGCTTCACCATTTACGATCATACTACCTCCAACAAATTTAACTCCAGAAACTTTGTCTGCCATTCCGTCAATCATCTGTACTTTACCAGTAACTACAGTTGCACCTTGAGCTAATACAGCATCATGTTCTTCGGCAGTAATTACGTTTCCGTAAAATACAGTAGATTCATTTTCTTGGATAGCTGCTTCTAAAGCTTTAAGTGACTCTAACTGAGAAGCTAAAGCAGCCTCTAATGCAGCTTTTTGTGCCTCTAGTGCAGCTTTCTGAGCATCATCTAGATATTTGTCATTTGCAGAGTTATCATCAAGTTCGCTTTGTAGAGTAGCCATTGTAGCTTGTAACTGTGCTAACTGAACCAATAATGCTTCTTTTTGAGCCTCCTCACTAGCTTCTAATCTGTTTTCAAGATCACCTAGTTTATTTTTTAATTCATCAATATCTGAGTTCTTAGCACAACCTACAGTAAATAGCATTGCTCCAGATAATAAATAAGGGATAAATTTCTTTATCATAATTATGTGTTTATAGATTAATAATTTGTTAAAGCTTACCTTCTAAAAAAATAAGTGGTTCACTTTTTATTTGGCGTAAAACTATTATTCTATTGGTCAGATGGGGTGTTTCTAAGGTGTAACTCTATGTCATCCGACCGAGTTAACCATGTATTGATGTAACTTGCTTGTTTCCAGTAGTTTACATTGCAAGATTCAATGATCTTAAAAGTATCATTCGGTCGAATGACACTGATGTACTATCTAAAATTACTGATATACAAAGAAATTAGTGAAGAAATTATATATGATACAATTGATATGAATAATAAATTATATCATGAAAAACATGTTTATCATCATGATAATATATACGAACACAACCTGACAAAACATACAAATTATTAATAGATGAATCGAGAATAAGCAAAGGGTTTCTCACACAAGGTAATGACTTCTTCATGCGAACACCATCATGCTTCCAGCTTAACAGGACTGACCGTTAATAAACAAATAAAAAAGGTAGACCAAAAAGGAAAGGATGATGAAGGGAACTACTATAAGGGGAAGGACTAAGAGGGAAGGAAAAGAAAAGACACAAACTCAAAGACGGTAAGCCAGTTGACGGTAGACCAAAACACGGTAGACTGAAACATGGTAGACCAAAACACAGTAAACCGATACGCGGTAGACAGGTAGATGGTAGACAGGTGGACGGTGGACGGGTGGACGGTGGACGGGTGGACAGTTGACCGAAACATGGTAGAC
>LGOV01016081.1_pt1 | contig 23039 bp, 23 predicted proteins | sample 469881 | NCBI WGS metagenome assembly LGOV01 (sample SAMN03857199, study PRJNA290197) | marine sediment metagenome | biome: marine cold seep biome; feature: cold seep; material: marine sediment; isolation source: sample #5579, elevator 3A push core 41 containing 12 cm of sediment... ...
GTTCGAGCCCCAGCCCGGTCACAATTAAAACACTAAGCATCAATCTTAAAAAAGGTTGGTGCTTTTTTTGTACTTTTATTTCTTAAGATATAATTGTAATTACTCATAATCGTTATTTTATCTGAAGCTTAAACCGGTTACATCTAGCAATTAATAAATGCATATAAACAATACTCCCTTTTACATAATTATTAAATACTTAAGAAAAATGAAAAATATTTTCAGTGCAAAAGAATTTGCGAACTCTACAGAGCTATTAAAAAAAGGTGAAGCTGTTTATTTTTCTGAAAGATTAACTATTTCGTTGATAAATCAGAAAGACTTTAATGATATTACTGAATTACTAAGTGATCCAAATGTTAATAAATACCTCTTCTTTGCTCCTTCGCCTGTTGAAGTGTATGAGGCTTTTTTCAATCCAGTAATTGAGGATGTAAAACAATCAATAATTGACGAAAAATGGTCTAACTCTCCCGTTTTAATTATTCGTGACCATGGCAATAATTTTATGGGAATGGTAGGACTTACTCAAAACCATTTTCTGCCAGGCAACTTTGAATTAGGTTATCAATTTCCCGAAAAAGCTTGGGGAAAAGGAATAGCTACACTGGCAACAGAATATGCTTTAAATATTGCATTTAATACATTGGAAGCATATAAAGTAAATGCAGATTGCTATGGGGAAAATATTGGATCAAAAAAAGTTTTAGAGAAATCAGGATTCATACAAGAAGGCTGCCAAAAAGAATACTATAAGCTTGATTTTATTATTGACGATAAAGCTCTTTACGGAATAACTAGACAACAGTTTATAGAGTTTCAAAAAAAGAAATAAAAAATCAATACTTTTGTGCTTCAAAAAATAATTCAATTGAAAAAAATACGTCATTATAATATACCTATTTTTATTCCTGAACTTGCATGTCCACATCAATGTGTATTTTGCAATCAAGAAAAAATTAGTGGAACAGAAGAAGCTCCGAAGCCAGAAGAAATACCTTCGATTATTGATACTTGGTTATCAACAATTGATTACAAAAATAGTTATGTTGAACTCGCTTTTTTTGGTGGAAGCTTCACGGGTATTCCAATTGAATTACAAGAAGATTATCTAAAAAGTGTTTCACCTTATATAAAATCAGGAAAAATAAAAGGTATAAGATTATCTACACGACCTGACTATATAAATCAGGATATATTAGATTTATTAAAAAAATATGGTGTAACATCAATTGAACTAGGTGCTCAATCACTAGACAAATATGTACTAAAAATGGCTGGAAGAGGCCATTCAATTGAAGATGTAGAAACAGCGTCAAAACTCATTAACGAGAATGGATTTGAACTTGGATTACAAATGATGCTAGGATTACCTTTTGACACTAAAGAAAAATCTATTTACATNNACTGCAAAAAAGATTATAGAATTGGGTGCAAAAACAACCCGAATCTACCCTACATTAGTAATTGATGGCACTGCATTAGCAAAACAATACAAAGAAGGTAGCTATGAAGCTCTAAGCCTAAATAACGCTATTGATTGGACTAAAGATATCATCATGCTTTTCGAAAATGCAAATATAACTGTATTAAGAACTGGTTTGCATCCATCAGAAGAATTTGAAGACGACAAAAGCTTATTGGCAGGCCCCTATCACCCATCGTTTAAAGAAATGGTAATGACAGAAGTTTGGAATGACAAATTATCAACTATCAGTACTGATGTAAAAGATCTAAAGATTTTTGTAAATCCAAGCCAAGTAAATTTTGCAGTAGGATACAAAGCAAAAAATAAGAAAACACTACTAGAAAAATACAATAGCGTAAAAATATTTGACGATAAAAGTTTAAGTAAATTTGATTTTTATGTGGGCAATAATTGATAGTAGAGCTCCAAAAGAGGCAATAGAAAATCTAAAAAAAGAATTTGATATTCTAGAATTCGAGAGTGATAAAACAACATACATTGAAANNAATTTGATGTTCTAGAATTCGAGAGTTATGAAACAACATACAATGAAGTTTCTGGACATCCGGACATTTTCATTTGCCAGAACGACGATGAACTTATTATTGCTCCAAATTCTCCGAAGAAACTTATAGCCTTTTTAGATAAAAATAATGTCAATTATATCTATGGCGAAAAAAAAGTTGGCCTAGTATTAAACAATTCAACCCAATATAATTGCATAGTCACTAATTCGTATTTGCTACACAAAAAAGGATTCACAGATAAAAGTATTCAAACCAGATTTTCTGATAAAAAGTTTATTAACCTACCTCAAGCATATACAAGATGTAGCTTAACAAAAATAAATGATAACAATTATATTACATCTGATAAAGGAATAGAAAAAGCTCTTGTTAAGGAAGGCTTTAACGTACTGTATATAGATCCTAAACCTATTTTACTTCCTGGATATCCTTTTGGCTTTTTTGGTGGCACAAACGGCATTTATAAAGAAAAGTTTTATCTAATCGGAAGCCTTAGACATCACCCCCAAGGAAAAATCATTGAAGAATTCTTAACAAAAAACCACCTAGAAATAATTGAATTACACAACGGGCCTTTGTATGATGGTGGTGGGATTTTTATTGGCAAATAATTGAACTTACAAAATCATCATAAGCAATTGCAAGTCTGATATTTGTTTAACCCTTTCATGAGGTAGATTAATCTTTTCGTCGCTAAAATAAATAGCATTAATATCAGAATTAATCGCTCCCTCAATATCTGCTTCATAATTATCACCTATCATCAAACTTTCGTAGGCCTTAGCTCCTGCTTTCTCTAAAGCATGTTCAAAAATTAATGGATTCGGTTTTTTTACACCAATATCTTCCGATGTAATTACCTCATCAAAATATACCTCAATATTAGATGACTTGAGTTTAACAAACTGAACTTCATTAAATCCATTTGTGATTATATGTAACTTGTACCGTTTACTCAAATACTCTAAAACCTCAATAGTATGAGGAAATAAATTAGTTTTTCGAGGCGATATTTTCACATACTCATCTGCCATATGTTCAGCTATTTCATTATCCGAAATACCAAATTCAATTAATGCATCCGAAAATCTTCTAACTCTTAAATCTTCCTTCGTTATTTTATTCTCTCTATAAAGCTTCCACATCAATTCATTTAAAGGTTTATAGACTCCCAAAAACTCATCAATAGTAAAATTGAAACCACATTCATGGGTACATTTAGTTATAATATCACTCAATGCTTCCGAAGAATTTTTCTCAAAATCCCATAAAGTATGATCTAAATCGAAAAATATATGTTTAATGTTTCTGTATGGCATCTCTAGAGTTATTTGGTGTTTGTTTGAAAAAAATCAAGGCTCAAAGTTACAAGTTTTAATACTCAACTAGCAGCAAGTTTATTCTTTTATTACAACCTCAGATCTATTATAAACCTTAACATTGGCAGCAACACCGTGAGTAAGCCATACGTTTCCGCCAATAATTGAATTATCACCTATTACACTTTCACCACCCAAAATAGTAGCTCCAGAATAAACAACAACATTATTACCAATAGTTGGGTGACGTTTTGTATTCGACATCTCTTTATCAACACTCAATGCCCCTAAGGTAACATTTTGATAAATCTTCACATTATCGCCAATCAAGCATGATTCTCCAATAACAATACCTGTACCGTGATCAATACAAAAACTAGAACCAATAGTTGCTCCAGGGTGAATATCTATACCCGTTTTACTATGAACACCTTCAGTTAAAACCCTCGGAATATATGGCACATTAAGTCTATGAAGCTCGTGTGCTAGCCTATAAATTGCTATAGCATAAAATCCCGGATACGTTTTTATCACTTCTAATTCATCAATTGCTGCAGGGTCATTATTCGTAATTGCGGTAGCATCTTTCCTCATCTCCTCATAAATAGATGGAATTTTCAGAAAAAACCTTTTTACAATCATCTCACATGGATTATTCAAAAAAGGCTTCACTTTTGCAATAAGGTGAATAAATTCTATCTGTATCTCTTCAAATTCCAGTTCTAATTCGCGTTGCATCAAATATTCTTTGGAGCAGCGTTCAGGAAATAAAAGTTTCAATAACCTATCAGAAAGTTCAATTACCTTCTCTAGGTTAGGATTTTCTTCTATTCTTTGATGATTTTCGAAAAGTTGTTTATAAAACTTAGACATGTCTATTATAAATTACAAGTTTATTACGCTATATTGATTTACAAATGTAAGCATAGAAAACAATAATCATGTTCAACTAACAATAATTATTTGGGCGTTTCCCTATGGGTCGGGCTTTCGGCTATATCTTTTTTTTATCACAAATACTTCGCCAAAACTCAGTATTTGTAATAAAAAAAAGGATGCCGCCTCTNNTCCCTAACGCAACTGGATAAATGTCATAAAAGAAAAATTTCCTTTTTTTTATGACATTTTCAAGACAGTTGCACGGGGATGTGAAACAATACCTAACACATATGCACAAACTATGCTTATATAAAAGGATATGGGATAACAAAAAGAGTCATGAAAATAATTGTCATGACTCTTTTTGTTATTATATATTTTAGCAATAGATAGTTATACCTATCAATTTGCATTAATTCTTTTTATTATGAAAATGCAAAGAATCACCCCAATTGCCAATCTCTACTTTATGACCTACTCTAGCCATTTGCTCTTCGATTGCAATTAAAGTATCATCGTGCGATTTTAGATCTGTTTTCTTACTGTAGAGCTTATAACTATCCTTGAAATCTACTGCTGTTAAGTTTGGCATAATAATATTTGCACCAACTTTTATTCCTTCTTCACGAGCTTTATCGGTTAAAGTTTGAAGTGCAGTTGTTGAAGCAATATTTATATCCTTCATCAAAAGTCTTAAAAGAGCAATCATCTTTAAACTCAAATCTATTCTATCTTCTTCTGATGGAATTTTATGCGCAAGTCTTGCTAATGGCGTATCAGGACTAACAATATAAGGTCCCATTCCGCACATGTCAATATCAAACTCTTTCATGAATAGTAAATCACCTGCTAAGTCTTCTAAAGTCTGATTTGGTAGACCTATCATCACGCCAGTTCCTACTTGGAAACCAATCTCTTTTAACTCTTTTAATTTCTGTAACCGTGTTTCGAAAGAGTGATTTTCATTTCGGGGATGTATAGTTTCAAATAACTGTTTATTTGATGATTCTATACGCAATAAATATCTATGAGCTCCTGAATTGAACCACTTTTGATAAGTTGATTTCTCTTGTTCACCCAATGAAAGTGTTATCCCTAAATTACCACCACTTTGTTCTTTAGCATAAATAAGAGCATTGTTTATTGTCTCTATAAACTCATCATCTTTACACTCGCCTGCTTGTATTACTATCGACGAATATCCTTTTGCAATAGCAGTATCAATTGTTTTATAAACTTCTTCTTGCGGTATTGTATATCTTTTTGGTGATGAATTACTTTTTCTAATTCCACAATACAAGCAATCTTTTTCGCAATGATTTGAAAACTCAATTAATGCACGCAAATAAACCTTATTAGCAATATGTTTTTCTTTTATTGCTGATGATTTTTCGAAAATAAACTCCCTTTCCTGCAAATCTGCCTGTAGCAATTTTACAAGGTTTCCTTTTGTGTAGTTTTCGTTATTTAGTATTTCTCTGATCATTCCAATATGTTTCTCCCGCTGATAACGCAGATTTACGCAGAATGAATCTTTTTAAATGTCATCATTTTATCTATTATGATAAAAAAAATCTGCGGCAATCAGTGTAATCTGCGGGAACCTAAATATTAATTATGCAATTATTTCTGTCTCCAATACGAAAAATGGTTTAATCGCTCTTTCAAAAATTCCGTTTACGTAGGCAATTGCCATTCCGTAGTTTGTTACAGGAATACCTGCATCAATTGCTGGTTGAATTCTATTTTGAAGTTGTTTTTTTGTGACCACACAACCTCCACATTGAACTACTAAAGTATATTTTTTTATATCATCTTTTGGGATGTCAAATCCTGAAATAAACTCGTACTGAATATCTTTTTTAGTAAAGTCTGTTAACCACTTTGGAATCTTATATCTTCCAATATCATCGCAACTAACTTGGTGTGTGCACGATTCTAAAATCAATACTTTATCACCGTCTTTTAAATTCCCTATACTGCTAGTACCTTTCAAATAATCATTAAAATCACTTTTTAATCTCGCAAAAAGTATAGAAAAACTTGTTAGTAAGGTATCTTCAGGAACCATTTGAGAAACATAATCAAAAGCTTGACTATCTGTCACTACCATATCAAATTTCATCCCCCAAGCCATTACATCAGGCAATTCGCTTTCTTTAACCACTACACAAATTGAGTTTTCATCCAAGACATTACGAATTGCCATAACTTGTGGTAAAATCATTCGTCCTTCAGGAGCCTCCGAATCTATTGGTGTAACCAATAGAATTGTACTTTTATGTTTTAGCAAACCATCAAATAGAGCCTTATTTTTATAAGCTGTTTCAGGAATATTTTTCTTGAAAGCTTCAATAATAGTTTCCTTATATTTTTGGTCGAAAGTAGATATTTCCAGACATACATTTCCGCTATTTTCTTTTATCCCAATTGATAATGCAGGATGCAAAGTTTCAATGTCAGATTTGTTGTGTATTACCAAAAATGGCACTTTCTTTTTATTGAAAGATTCTATCAATTTCAGCTCGAATTCTCCAAATATATTTCCAGAAATAACCAAAACAGCCATATCTATAAGACTGATTGTTTTCATTGATTTCTCTATACGTTTTTGGCCTAACTCACCTTCATCGTCAATACCAGCAGTATCAATAATTACAGCAGGTCCTATTCCAAAAATCTCTATTGATTTTTTAACAGGATCAGTTGTTGTTCCAGCTTCGGGTGAAACTATTGATGTTTCTTGCTCGCTAAGGAAATTTATAAAAGAACTCTTTCCAGTATTTCTTCTACCGAAAATCCCTATATGTGGTTTTATGTCTCTTGTCTTTTTCATTTTGAAAAATGTTTATTCGTTTATTTGGTGATTTGATTATTCGTTAAAAAACAACAGATAAACACATAAACAAATCACCGAATAAACAATTCTAAAAATATAAATCTCTCTCCCCTTCTTTAACTTTCTCCAAACGTTCTTCGACTTTGGCTTTTAGTTTAGGTTCAAGGTCAACAAGGTTTCTATTGATTAAATCCCAACCTTTCTCTACTGATTCTGGTCTGGCATAATCCTCTACATATTCCGATAAGGTAAGAATTGCATTAGGTGTACAGAACTTTTTTATGAATCCTGGAACTGAGAATTCCATGAAGTGTTCTCCTGTTCTACCTGCTCTGTAGCAAGCTGTACAAAACGATGGTAGGTAATCTGTATCTATTAACTCGTCAATTACATCTGCCAACGATCTTTCATCGTTAATTGTAAATTGCTCGTTGTTTAACTTCTGTTTTTTATCATTGTCTTCGGCATAAGCACCCATTTCTATTTTGGTACCTGCATCTACTTGCGAACAACCGAATTGTAATACTTCTTTTCTTATTTCTTGTGGCTCACGAGCTGTAAGTATAAGACCAGTATAAGGAACAGCCAATCTAAGAATAGCAACTAGTTTTGTGAAATCTTCATCGCTTACCAGATGTTCATCAGAAACATTATTTTCTAAAGCATCGGTAATTCTTGGAAATGAAATTGTGTGAGGACCTACATTATAACAAGCCTCTAAGTGGTTAGTATGACGAACCAATCCCATTACTTCGAAACGCCAATCATATAATCCAAATAAAGCACCAATACCAACATCATCTAATCCTGCTTCTTGAGCTCTATCTAAAGACGTTAATCTATTTCCGAAATCTGCCTTCTGCCCTTTAGTGTGATACTTTTTATAAGCCTCGGTGTGGTAAGTTTCTTGAAAAACTTGGTAAGTTCCAATTCCTGCTTCTTTTACAGTTCTGAAACCTTCAATATCCATTGGAGCTGCGTTAATATTAACACGTCTTATTTCTCCATTACCTTTCTTTACTTTATAAACCGATTTTACATTTTCAGCAATAAATTCAGGTGTATATTTTTTGTGCTCGCCGTAAACTAATATCAAACGTTTATGTCCATTATCTTCTAAAGCTTCAACATTTTCTATTAATTGTTTATCATCTAGAGTAACACGTTTTGCTGTTTTATTTGAGGCTTTAAATCCACAATACTCACAATTGTTGGCGCATAAATTACCAACGTACAATGGAGCGAATAAAACTATACGGTTTCCATAAACTTTACGTTTTAGCTCTCTTGCACCATTTTTAATTTCTTCAATTAATACCGGGTCAGTTGTCTGTACTAAACTAGCTACCTCCGCAAGATTCAATCTGTTTTTGGCTATTGATTTTGCAATAATTGCACGTACGTTTTCTGTACTAGTATCGGCATTGTCAATGAAGTTCCATAATTCATCTTTATCGATGAATTCTTTCATTGCTTCGTCCTTAATNNATCTAATTGTTTGAAGATTTATTGAAAATCTGTTTGAAGAGATGGGATTTGCTATTTATCCGTCGATAAATAGTGACTTCAAACCCCCATCTTCAAACAAATTGATTTTAAGCTAAAAAGTATTTATTTCGTCATATCGACCGAAGGTTCCTGAGCGGAGCCGAAGGAAGCGAAGTGGAGATATCTCAGAAAGCTGAGAGATTAAACCTCATTTTCAATGAGATTTCTCCATGCGCTACCGCTTAGTCGAAATGACGTAGTAACTTACTCCTCGTTCTTATATTCTTTAAGAATCTTTTTTACTTTGTTTGGCGAAACATGACCGTAAGTCTTGTCTCCAACCATAACAACAGGTGCTAATCCACAAGCTCCTACACAACGCAGTGTACTTATAGAGAATTTTCCATCGCCAGTTGTTTGTCCGATATTAATTCCAAGTTCACGTTGAAACTCATCTACCAATTTATCGGCACCTCTTACGTAGCNNAGCTGTACCTGTACAAATAGAAATTGGGAATCTTCCCTTTGGTTTCATAGTAAAGAAAGAATAGAAAGTAACTACTCCGAATACTTTTGAAACTGGCATATCAATTTGCTGTGCAATTTCTTCTTGCACCTCAGCTGGTAAATACCCAAAATACCCTTGACAAGCGTGTAATATATTTATCAATTCAGAATGTTGACCTCCAAAACCTTGGCAAATTTCTTTTATTCGTAATTGATGTTGTTTCTGTAATTTATCTTTTTCACAAACTATAGACATAATCGTATGTTTTTCGTTTTTTATTGATTGTATCGCTATCAACGTGTTTAGGCTTCGCTGTTTATCGAAAGCTATGCTTTCTGTTTGAAATGCTTCGCATTGTCTGTTTAAACTAAACGGTAGGTGCAACGCACCACAATCGTACCAAAGGCACATAACCAGCGTAGCGATAAACTAATCTTCTACTATTTGAGGACCGCTCTTCTTCTTGCCAAAATAACTAGTGTGCAACAAGTGATGAGCTTTCTCGCTCATTGGAGCTCCTAAAAATTCTTCGTAAACTTTGATTACTGCAGGATTTTTGTGAGATTTTCTCTTCTCTTTACCAGCATCTTCTCTATAAAGTGCCGCTGCTCTTTTCTTTAGAATACTAGAATCACCGTGGTGATAAGGTTGTCCACCTCCACCGATACATCCGCCTGGGCAAGCCATAACTTCAATAGCGTGGAATTCTGATTTTCCATCTCTAATATCCTCTAGTAACTTACGAGCATTACCAAGTCCGTGAGCAATACCAATTTTTAGATCTAATCCGTCGAAATCAACAGTTGCTTCACGAATTCCTTCGAATCCTCTCAATTGTTTGAATTCTACATTTTCTAGTTCTTTCTTAGTATGAAGTTCGTAAGCTGTACGTGTAGCAGCCTCAATAACTCCTCCTGTTGTACCGAAAATTACACCTGCTCCTGTAGATTCTCCCATTGGCTGGTCGAATTCTTCTTCTGGAAGATTAACTAAGTTCAAGTTTGATTGTTTCATTAAATGAGCCAACTCGCGAGTTGTAATTGAGAAATCAACATCAGGATTATCATCAACTTTAAACTCATCTCTTTGAGCCTCATATTTCTTAGCTAAACATGGCATGATAGAAACCACAACCATATCTTCTCTCTTAATCTTAAGCTTATCAGCAAAATAAGTTTTAGCAATAGAACCAAAAATCTGCTGAGGAGAACGTGCTGTAGATGGAATATCTAGCATGTCAGGAAACTGAGATTCGAAGAAGTTAACCCATCCAGGACAACATGAAGTAAGTATTGGCAACTTCACATCTTTATCTCCTGCAAGGTGTTTTCCTAATCTATCAAGTAACTCTGTACCTTCTTCCATAATGGTAACATCGGCAGCAAAATCAGTATCGAAAATATAATCGAATCCTAAAGCTCTTAATCCAGCTACCATCTGACCTGTAACCAAATTACCTGGCTCCATTCCAAAATCTTCGCCTAGTGCTGCACGTACCGCCGGAGCAGTTTGTACTACTACAGTTTTAGTAGGATCGGCAATAGCTCTAATAACTTTGTTTGTGTGGTTAACCTCGGTAAGAGCAGCTGTTGGGCAAACCGCAACACACTGTCCACAATAAGTACAAGTAGTATCCTCAAGATCCATATGGAAAGGAGTACTAACAACAGCTTCGAATCCACGACCAACTGCGTGTAAAGCTCCAACTGTTTGTACATCGTTACACATAGTCTCACACTTACGACACATTATACATTTATCCATGTTACGGATAATTGATGGCGATGTATCTAATCTGTAAGTTGACATTTCGCAGAACTCATGGTTAGGAATTTCTCTAACTCCTAAACGAGCAGCCATATCCTGAAGATCGCACTCCATATTTTTAGCACAAACTAAACAGTCTTTAGGGTGATCAGACAAAATAAACTCCATCACAGTTCTACGAGCATTAACTACTCTCATTGTGTTAGATTTCACTTTCAGTCCTTCGTAAACATCAGTAGCACAAGAAGGGGCAAGATTTCTTCTTCCCTCAACCTCTACAACACAAAGTCTACATCCCGCTGGCTTATTCTCTACATCTAAATCATCAAGTTTCATGTGACATAAAGTAGGAATATCAATCCCCATTCCTTTTGCTGCGTCTAATATCGTAGTTCCTTCTTCTACTTGTAACTCACGATTATCTATTGTTATATTTATCTTTCCCATGTTACTACGCTATTAACTCAATAGATTCAAATTTACACTTGTCCATACAAGCACCACATTTAATACACAGATCCTGAGTAATAAAGTGAACTTCTTTTTTATTTCCTGTAATGGCTCCAGTTGGACAAACTCTTGCACAAGCAGTACAACCAACACACTCATCTTCTATAATCACATACTTAAGCATGGACTTACATTGTCCGGCTCTACACTTATTATCTTCTACGTGCTCTACATATTCATCCCAAAAATTATCAAGAGTAGATAAAATAGGATTTGGCGATGTTTGCCCTAGACCACATAAAGAAGTGTCTTTAATTACCTGACCTTGAATTTTAAGAAGCTCTAAGTCTTCCATCGTTCCATTACCATTGGTAATCTTTTCAAGATTTTCTAGTAATCTTTTATTTCCGATTCTACAAGGAGCACATTTCCCACACGATTCTTCAACAGTAAATTCTAGGTAGAATTTTGCCATTGAAACCATACAATCATCTTCATCAAGTACAACCATACCTCCCGATCCCATCATAGAACCAATAGCAAGTAAGTTGTCAAAATCGATAGGTGTATCAAGGTGTTCTTCTGTTAAACAACCTCCTGAAGGACCTCCTGTTTGTACAGCTTTAAATTTCTTTCCGTCTTTAATTCCTCCTCCAATATCGAAAATCACTTCGCGAAGAGTTGTTCCCATAGGAACCTCAATTAATCCAACGTTATTTATTTTTCCTGCTAATGCAAATACTTTTGTTCCTTTAGACTTCTCTGTACCTACACTTGCATACCACTCAGCTCCTTTGTTTATAATTACTGGAATATTTGCAAAAGTCTCAACGTTGTTTACATTTGTTGGCTTATCGAAATATCCTTGTTGTGCAGGGAATGGTGGCTTAAGAACAGGCTCTCCTCTAAGTCCTTCCATAGAGTGAATAAGTGCAGTTTCCTCACCACAAACAAATGCTCCAGCTCCGTATTTAAGACTGATATTAAAATTAAATCCTGAACCTAAAATATCGTCTCCAATCAAACCAGTTTCTTCTGCTTGCTTAATTGCTATTTTTAATCTATCAATAGCTAGTGGATACTCGGCACGTATATAAATCAAACCTTCATCTGCTCCAACTGCCTTACCACAAATTGCCATTGCTTCAAGTACAGAGTGTGGATCACCTTCTAAAATTGATCTATCCATAAATGCTCCTGGGTCACCCTCATCGGCATTACAAACAACATATTTCTTATCGCTTACAGAATCTTTTGTAAGACTCCATTTCAGTCCGGTTGGGAAACCACCACCTCCACGACCTCGCATTCCAGAATCTTTTACAATCTGAATAACTTCATCAGCACTAAGTTCGAAAAGTACTTTACCTAACGCTTCGTAACCTTTACGAGCTATGTATTCTCCTATATTCTCTGGGTCGATGAATCCACAGTTTCTCAAAGCAATACGAATTTGCTTTTTATAGAATCCCATAGATTTTGATTCATCAATAACTTCTTCAGTATTTGGATCGGTATATAAAAGTCTTTCAACTTTTCTACCTTTTAGTACGTGTTCATTAATTATATCTTTTGCATCCTTTGGCCCTACTTGAGTATAAAAAGTATTATCAGGAAGCATCTTTACAATAGGTCCTTTTTCGCAGAAACCAAAACATCCACTCTCTACAACTTTTACGTTTTCGTCGAGTGCACAATTTCTTAATTCCTCCTTAAGTTTATCGGCAAGCGCCTTACTTTCCGAAGCTCTACAACCTGTTCCCCCACAGGTTAATATATGTTGATTGATTTTAGTCATATCATTAATTAATTGGGTTAAAAGGTAACGAGGTGAAAAGGTGATGAGCATCTACATCTGATTACTCTTTTAACCTTATAACCATTTAACCTCATAACCTGATTATTTATATTGTTTGATAGCTTTTTGGAACAACTCCGTCAACTAATTCACCTTTTTTGATAAAAGTTTCTATTATCTCATCGGCTTTTGATAAATCTACTTTACCAAATACAACTGATTCTTTACCAGGTAATGTAATCATCACTAAAGGCTCAGCATATTTATAGCCCATATCTCCTGTTTGGGTTACAACTGCTTTAATATTTCTTTTAGGAAGTACTTCTGCAAAAAAGTTGAAAATTTCTCTGGCTCCAGCAGCGATACCACTTGTAGCCATTCCTATTTTTACTTGTACAATTGCTTCAGGACTTTCTGCATTCTCTCGTAATTCAATCGATGATTGCAGTTTTTCACGCAATTTCCTTAAATCGCTTAATGATTTAATCTTAGACATCAACTCAGACTTTAATTGTTAACTAATAAGTGCAAAGAAACAATCAATATACAACCTCATCCATGACATTAGTAATTCCTATAAGTGATAAATGTTACTTTAATTTTGGTGTTATGTCATTTTTGTTACTCAGTAACTTTCATAACATTGCTTTGATATACTTGATAATCAATATGACACCAGAAAAATTAATAGATATTATTAGCGGGAATTTATTATATACTGCTGATGATAGTTCTTTAAACCTAGATACAGTAATAGCTTCAGACTTAATGAGCGATGTTTTAACTCTAGAAAATGAGCCAGATATTCTTGTTACAGGCTTAGCAAATACTCAATGTATAAGAACCGCAGAAATGGCAGATATTCCATTTGTGATAATTGCCAAAGGAAAAAAGGTATCCCAAGAAATAATTGATTTGGCACGTGAAGGAGATATTTATCTTATTTCTACTCACTTATCAATTTATAAATGTTGTGGACTTTTATATATCCACGGAATTAAAGATACTTTTTAGATATGAGTGGAATAACGTTTACATATAAAATAGAAGGTGGCGATTTTGCGAATGCAGGTAAAGCATCAAGCGAAATAAAAAGAACACTGAAACAACTAAATATTGCACAAAAAACTATAAAAAGAATTGTTGTTTCCCTTTACGAAGCAGAAGTGAATATTGTTGCACACGCACATAAAGGAAGTATTGATGTAGAAATAAATTCTCAAGATATATTGATTATTTTGAAAGATGAAGGGCCTGGAATTGAAAACATTGAACAAGCAATGGAAGTAGGATATTCAACAGCTTCACCATCGGTAGTAAGCATGGGGTTTGGTGCAGGTATGGGGCTTCCAAATATGAAAAAAAACTCTGATTATTTAAATGTAGAATCAGAAGTTGGGATAGGTACAACAATTACAATAAAAGTGGCTTTAACTGGGAGCTAATTGCTATATGTAAATTTAAAAACTAAACATAAACCCTCAACAATTAAACAACATTACTAAACAATGAAAGAAGATTTTCTATATCACGCGATTCACATCAACACTGATAAATGTATTGGATGCTCACATTGTATAAAAGTTTGTCCTACTGAAGCTTTGCATATTTGGGATGGACATTCTAATCTTGATCCAGAACGATGTATTGATTGCGATGAGTGTTATAGAGTTTGTCCTGTTGGAGCTATTCAGGTAGAAGATGATGGCTTATCACAAATAGAAAATTTTACTACAAAAGTTGCTTTAATCCCTTCAGTGTTTATGGGGCAATTTCCAACTCATATTAAAGCTAGAGAAGTTTTTCAAGCAATTCAAGAACTTGGTTTTACATATGTATATGAAGTAGAAGAAGGTTCTCAACTTGTAGAAGAGCTAATTATTGAAAAAATAGAAAGTAATTGTAAGAAACCTATTATTTCATCATTCTGTCCTGCAGTACTTAGGCTAATTCAAGTTAATTTCCCTCAATTTACTGACAATATAATCAACCTTAAAACACCTGTTGATATAACAGCAACTTCGATAAAAAAACAATTAAAACACAAAGAAAATGTAGGCGTATTTTATTTCACTCCTTGTTCTGCTAAAATAACATCTCTTAAAGCACCTATAGGAGAAAGCGAATCAGTTTTGGATGGTGTAATTAATATGGATAGTGTATTCAATAAAATACAATCAATATTAAATCAAAGACATATCGCAAGCAAAAGAGATAAGAAAGAAATTTCTAATAATGCTATAGTTCCTGATCATATTCTATGGAGCTTAACTGGTGGTGAAATAAAAAATCTTCCAGGTACTTGTCTATCAATTGACGGTATAAAAAATATTATCTCTTTTTTAGATAGGATAGAAACTCAAGGATGTAATCAAATTGATTTTCTGGAGATGAAAAGTTGTGATCAAGGCTGTGCGGGTGGTATTCTAACACCTCAAAACAGGTTTCTTACTGCGCAAAGATTAAGAAATAGATCAAAATATTATTCTGATTTTTATAATGAAAATCCAGACTTAAAAACTATTAACCATACAAAAGGTATCACTTTTGATGAAGTAAAAACGAACAACATAGAGCCAAGGTCAATAATAAAATATGATACTAATCCATTGAAAGCTCTAGCGAAGATGGAGAAAACTCAGGAAATAGCAAAGATACTACCCAGCTTAGATTGTGGTGCATGCGGATTTCCATCTTGTAAATCGTTAACAAGAAATATTATTGAAGATAATGCTAGCTTAGAATACTGTTTTATTATACAGAGAAAACTTGAAGAGAAAGGTGTTTATACATCTGAAGAAAGTAAAGAAATACTTGAACAAATTTGGGGCGAAGAAAAATTTAAAAACGACATATAACTATGATAGTTAATGATATTGTAAAAAAATTAGGACTAAAAGTATTTAATAAAAATGCTGATTTATCTCTTGAAGTAAAGGGAGGTTTTGTAGGTGATTTACTAAGTCACGTAATGGGCAATAGCGAAGATGGTGAAGTATGGTTAACAGTACAAACTCATAAAAATGTACTGGCCATAGCATCATTAAACGATTTAAGCGCAATTGTATTAATTGACAATCAACAACCAGATCCAAAAATGTTAGAAGCCGCTGAAGAAGAAGAGATACCTGTTTTAGGTAGTGATAAAAGTGCATTCGAACTTGGAGGAAAACTTTTTGAGTTATTAGAAATTGGTTATTAGACTAGAAGTGTTTATCGCTTCGCTGTTTATGGAAGCTATGCTTCCTGGTAGAAATGCTTCGCATTGTCTATTTAAAAACTAAACGGTAGGTGCAACGCCCCACAATCGTGCCAATGGCACATAAACAGCGAAGAGATAAACAAACAGCTCAACAACTAAACGACTAAACAATGATTTATAAAGCCGATTTACACATACATACAGTTTTATCGCCATGTGGCGATTTAGATATGAGTCCCTCTATGATTATTGATCAAGCAATAATTAAAGAGCTTGATATTATTGGTATAAGCGATCATAATAGTACTAAAAATGCTGTTGTTTGTAAAGAAATTGGAGAACTTAACAATATTTTTGTAATGATGGGTACTGAGGTTACATCAAAAGAAGAAGTTCATTGTTTATGTTTTATGCCTGATGAAAAAGAATTATCAGAATTTCAAAAATATTTAGAAACACATATTAATAAGAAAAAGAATAATCCAAAATTTTTCGGGAACCAGTTTGTTGTTGATGAGAGAGAGAATATTTTGGATGAAGAGGAACTACTGCTAATACAGTCTATAAATCAAACTATATACCAAATTAGTGATAAGGTAAAATCTTTAAATGGAATATTTATTCCCGCACATGTTGATGCCCATAGAAATAGTATAGGATCTCAATTAGGTTTTATTCCAGATGATTTAAATTTTGATGCTCTGGAAATTGTAAATAAAAAACACATTAAAGAACATTCTGAAAAATATAAAATCAAAAAAAATACATTCATTATTTCATCCTCTGATGCTCACTATTTAAATGATATAGGTAAGCGATATACTGAGCTAGAACTTGATGAATTAAATTTTGAAAGTATAAAAAAGGTTATGAATAAGTGATGTAGTAATAAGCATCAAATAAACAGTTAAACAATTTTCATGAAAGAACTATCACTCCACATCCTTGATATTGCAATGAACTCTGTAAGAGCTGATGCTAGTATTCTTGGTATTGAGATACATGAGAATACTGATGGTGACTATCTTTCTATAAAAATTACAGATAATGGCTTTGGGATGGATGATGAAATGGTAAAGAGTGTCTTAGATCCTTTTACTACTACACGTACAACTCGTAAAGTTGGCTTAGGAATACCTCTTTTCAAAGCTAATGCCGAAAATTGTAATGGAAACTTCTCTTTAAGTTCAAAGTTAAATATCGGCACAAAACTAATTGCCAATTTTCAATTGTCAAATATTGACAGACCTATACTGGGAAATATATCATCCGTAATCTCAATGCTGTTCTGCTCTCATCCTGATATTCAAATATCTTTTACTTATAAAAAAGACAAAAAAAAATACAGTTTAAGTTCTGAAGAAGTAAAACAAGAATTACAAGGTGTCTCTATTCAGGATTTAGAAATAATGAAATTGGTAGAGGAAATTATACAATCCGAACTAGACATCATTAGTATAACCGATTAGATTATAAATTTGGTTACCCTAATTTGTGTGGGAATATTTATCCATATTTAAATAATTATAGTCAAGAACGGTTAAGAGGTTATGAGGTTTATTTGGTATAAGTGCAGCTTTGGATATATCATCAAAAAAAAGCCTCCAATGAGGCTTTTCTTGTGTTTTAAGATTCAAGTTTAAGAACCTTCACTACCTGTGATTAGTGAGCCACGATTCTAAATCTTTCCATACAACATAACTTGCATCACGTGCCATCCAAATATCTGCATGTCCATAATCTTGAATAATATGATTTGTAACATCAGTACTTGCTGTTAAGCTAGCTGTATAATCATTATGTAAACCTCCATTTGCTCCTATATAATAAATTGGAACAGTAATTTCTCCAATATAATCATCATAACTAACTCCTTCTGATGGGCAATGAATGGATTCCATATCAAGAAATATTTGTGTAGGCATACGGTAGGCAAGATTTACGCATAATCTGAAAAACCTTACTGGTTCAGTTTTAGTAAATTGTCCATTTTCTCCTGCAAAAAAGCCTTGTGTCCCTACATATTCTAAGAACTGACTATTTGTAAGGTCAGGGTGAACATCATGTCCATCTGGTTTATCTAAAGCCAATTCTCCCCACAAATAAAAGTTGTCTATCCAAGGATTATAATAAAGGCCATCGCTTAAATAGTCTTTGAATTTTTGAACATCATTACACTCTTCTTCTGCTTTCTTAAAGGAATAATCAACTGGAATAATTCCTTTTACATTTTTAAACCATTTTGGCATCTGTGTTTCCCTATTAGTTGTACCATAAGCAATACCTACACCATAACTAAAACCTAACAGATTCATCTTACTAAATCCTTGAGCTGTAACACCACGCACTATCCTTGCAATAGACATTGCTACAATTGTATGATCGATATCTTTTTCCATATTCCAATCATTCAAAAATGAATAATCAGAAATTCCTTCATGAGAAACTCTAGTCCACCCNNNNTCCCCATACATCTATATCTTTAGAAGCTAAATAATATGGTGCAGAAGTATTAGAATTAATTATATGGGCACCTGCAGTTAGAAAAATATCATCAAAGTCTTGATTGGCTCCATGTACCATAAAAACATCACCTTTAGTACGTACTGCCTTATATGGGCTAACTTCTTTAACGACACGATGTATACGAATAATATCGTATTCACCATCACCCATTTCAACATCAAAAGAATAGTGAGCTATTCCTTCTCCAAGGTTTGTCCTTGAAAAATTCTTAATTCTACTTTCTCCCTTTCTTTTATTATATTTTGATTGCTTATTATTTATCTTGTTTAAAGAAATAATATCCAACCTAGATTCAATAGATTCGTTAATAATCAAATCATCAGGAGTTAAACTTACACCTACAAGTTTTAAATTTGGAATACTTACATTAATGTTTTCTTGATAATTACCAGGTCCAAAATAAATAATATCACCTGAACTAGCATCATTTATGGCTTTTTGCAAAGATTCTCCCTCTTGCACAAATAGAACATTAGACTCTAGGTCGATCTGATATAATATTTCGTCCCACTGTGCGATTGGGTTATCTAATTTATTGTCAGGAAAATTTAATTCTCCTTTAATATTTTTCTCACAACTACTAAAGAACAATATTAAAATTCCTGTAAGGATCAATGTTAATAAGTGTTTGGATTGTTGTATTGAAGATCTCATAGTATTAATTACTTGAAATAATTAGAAATCAGTAAATAATAATTATCAAGAAAAATTCAAATAGATTAATCGTGTTGATTAAAAGGATATATGATATTTAGAATATAGTGGACTAATTTGTTTCAATGCTAAACTACTAAATACAAATAAATGTTTGAAAAGGGGTATAAAAAGAGGTAAATAATAACTATTGAAGAAAATCGTTTTTCATTTGAAGTTTTGCAAATATACAACATATTTGGTTTGTTTTCAAATAGTTAGCCTTTGTTTTTGATGTCAAATTTTTATTATTGTCACTATAATAAATATTTAAAAATCAACTATCTATGCACTAAGCTAAACTTTAATTTGCTGATAAAGATTGCATTTAATACCAAAAATATCATGAAATGAATTGGGATAACTAAACTGTCCTATTCTTTTAGCTAAATGCCTTCTTCACCATTTCGTAATACACATTTCTCCATCCATCCCACTCTTTTGCTCTACCAAGGCTATCGTTATGGAACAGGCTTATAAACTTACCATTAATTGATTTTATAAAAATGAGTAACTCTGAAATTTCTTTCATAGCCTCATCTGCCGAAATTTCTAGCTCATATTTCATAGCATAATCGCTAACAACATAAGGATGTATTTTTAAAGGTGTCTGTATCTCAAAGTCTAAATCATAAAAATAAAACGACTCAGACGTAGAAGCTCTGTAGCCTATATTGTCAGCATATCCCATTGAATAATCGTTATAGATTTCAATATCAATTAAATGCCTATATGTTTCAGGCAACTGAATTTTTATATAATGCTGACNNACTATTCGGAAATTTGTAATTCCCTCTAGCCTATTTTTCTCAATCTTAAATTTTTCTGGTAATATATTTGAATAGTAACTTGGATGCAAACCAATATTAGCTCTATCTCCTACAGATTTTATTAATGAATGAAAACTAGACCTATGGTAAGAAATATTCCTATCATATCGCGAATAATTTGCCAGCAAGAAGAAATAACTCATCTTCATTTTATACTTCTTCTGCAGCCTTATCAGAAAACTAAAACTATCAAAGGGGTCTTTTCTGAATCCAAACTCTGACATTAGCCTATCGTAAACCCTAGAAAACCTTAACATTACAAGGTCCTTAAAAAAGCCTGAAACACCACGTATTAATCCTTTAGTTTTATAATCATAAACCTGACTAACATCTATTGTCGATTCAAATCTAAATTTTTTATTGAGTTTTTCTTTAAAATCGAACTTTTTGTCAAGTATATCATACAACTGGTTTACCCAAATATCTATTAATGGAATTTTAATAAAATCATTTTTATAAGCTAAACTATCTTCAGATAAAAACCTGTTATGCTCATCCCTAATATGTGGTAAATACTCTTCATACCTACTTAACAGGTAAAAACTTGCACCAAAAATATCAAAAGGTAAAGCAGAGTTTTCTCCTGTTTGGAAAAACACAGGTATCCCATCTACTTTTGTCACATTAATATCTACATCATTTACTCCTTGGTCGAATAATATTTTACTACTTTGAAAAAACATCTCACTTCCCAATGGCTTCCTTGAGTACGATATCTTTGCACCTTGATAAGCAATAAACTCATCTACAGCAGTTGTAAAACCAACATCGATATCCAAAAAACCACGAAAAATTTGTTTGAATATATATTTTAATCGCGGTGTGAGTTTATGAGTATAAATTAATAGCATCTAGTTTTCTGGTTAATGGTTTAGCATTCCTATTTCATTCCATAACTTCATCAAATATATGAATAGATTACAACATTCCTTCATCAGCAAAACTAAAATAGTTTGTATCACCAACTATTACGTGATCTAGTAATTTTATGTCCATTAAAGATGAACCTCTATTTATTTTCTTAGNNTCTTTCTTAGTAATATCAATATCTGCTTGCGAAGGTTTTGTACTATCTGATGGGTGATTGTGTACTAAAATAATTGCTGATGCCGACAAAAGCAAGGCTCGTTTCATAATCAACCTTACATCAACTATTGTTGAATCAATACCACCTTTACTAATTTTTTCTTTTCGGATAACTTTATTACTTGTATTAAGGAACATACACCAAAATTCTTCGTGATCTACATCACTTAATAAATGCTGAAATTCGGCGTAAATCTTTTTACTTTGATTTATTATTATTGTATCAAAATCATCAACACTTCTACGTCGCCTACCTATCTCTAATGCCGAAAGAATATTTATGGCCTTTGCCTCTCCTACTCCTTTAAAAACCATGAGCTCTTCAACACTCAGCCTTGCTAATTTATTGTAGCTACCACCTACACTTGCCAAAATTCTTTTTGCCAAATCTAAAGCAGATTCGTTCCTACTTCCGCTACCGAGTTGTATTGCTAATAGTTCCGCATCCGAAAGAGTACTCCGCCCTTTTAAAATAAATTTTTCACGAGGTCTGTCGTCTTCTGCCCATGCCTTTATTGATATGTGGGTTTGCTGGTAGTTATTCATATGTTTTTGGGGTAAAAAAGGGTTATTGTTTTAATTTTTAAAAATCTAATATACTAAATTTTAATATTAATAAACCCTCCCCAATTTGTCATATTATCAAAGGTACCTCCAAAGTAACTAATATTTAAAGCTGGTCCAATTCTAACAATTTTATACTGAATTCCTAAACGCAAATTTGAATAACTGTAAGAATGCTCGCTTCCCCATGAAGTGTATAATTCTATTTTAACATATGGTTGAATTAATTTTTCGTTGAAAGGTGTCCAGCTAAATAAATTATATAATTCGAATAATCCATCTTTATCCAACTCATAACTTGGTTGGATATATAATCCTATAGTTTCTGTATAAATAGAATAAGACAATGATATCAATGGTTTTGTACCTTCATATGGTTTAGAGTTTGCACCTATTCCTACCCCAATTCTTTCTGTTATACCATAGAAAAATATAGTTTGAATAAAATAATTATCAGGAATCTCATCATCGTAATACATATCATAGTTTACCATACTATAGAAACTAAATTTACTATACGGGCTTCCAATTTGTTTGTTTATTACCACCTGATAAGAGCTATACTCATTACCTATCATTGCTTCTACAGGTATAGAAGATGGAGTAATTTGAGGCTGTGTATTGGTTTCTTGCGCATTAACAATACTTGCAATTAAGAATAAGAATACTAAATAAAATTGCTTCATAACTTATTGTTTTTCAAATAGAAATCAATTACTAAGTTAATTAAAAAGCAAAAAAAAACCGTTCTAAATTAATAGAACGGTCTTCATATTAGGTATTCACTATTATTAATATTCACACAATTAACTAATGCTAATGTTTATTATTTACTTTTTTCAATAGCAACCGCTACAGCTACAGAAGCCCCAACCATAGGGTTATTCCCCATTCCTACTAATCCCATCATTTCTACGTGTGCTGGTACTGATGATGAACCTGCGAATTGTGCACTAGAGTGCATTCGTCCCATGGTATCTGTCATACCGTACGAAGCTGGTCCTGCACCTACATTATCAGGATGAAGTGTTCTACCTGTTCCTCCTCCTGATGCTACACTAAAATAGTCTCGCCCAATATCGTTACAATATTTTT
>LGOV01022929.1_pt1 | contig 22930 bp, 16 predicted proteins | sample 469881 | NCBI WGS metagenome assembly LGOV01 (sample SAMN03857199, study PRJNA290197) | marine sediment metagenome | biome: marine cold seep biome; feature: cold seep; material: marine sediment; isolation source: sample #5579, elevator 3A push core 41 containing 12 cm of sediment... ...
GGTATCGGTGGCGGTAACTTCGCTTGTTCAATGAGCAACATTTCCACTTTTTATCCCAGCAAGCAGCAAGGTTACGCCCTGGGCATGAATGCAGGCCTCGGCAATTTCGGCGTCACTACCATGCAAATTGTCATCCCGCTGGTAATGACCGTCGGCATTTTCGGCGCTATCGCTGGTTCACCGATGGAGTTGCAAAGCGCCAGCGGTACGTTGATTGGCCGGATCGAAGCAGGCACCGATACCTGGATACAGAATGCTGGCTTTATCTGGCTTATATTCCTGGTTCCATTAGCGTTCGCCGGTTGGTTCGGCATGAACAATCTTCGTACTATTACACCCAATCCTGGTTCACCGCTGGCGGCTTTCAGCAAAATATTAGGACTCTACGGCGTCGGCATGGTGACTGCCATCATCGGCATGCTGGCTCTCAGCTGGCTTAATATGTGGGTTGCCCTTCCGCTAACCATTGTTCTGACTCTGGTGTTGTTGCGCCTGATTCCTGGCGATATCAAACCCAATATCCAGAAGCAGTTCGCGATATTTTCCAATAAACACACCTGGTCGATGACCATTCTCTACATTCTGACCTTCGGGTCCTTTATCGGCTTCTCTGCGGCGCTGCCGCTCTCTATCAATGTCATCTTCGGCAACATGATGGAAGCGGCCGCCGACGGCACGCTGGTTCGCGTGGCCAACCCGGAAGCGCCCAGCGCCCTGACCTGGGCCTGGATAGGCCCCTTCGTGGGCGCCCTGATCCGTCCTTTGGGTGGTTGGATCTCCGACAAGGTGGGTGGCTCCATCGTCACTCAAATCATCTCTGCGGTCATGGTGGTCGCTTCCATCGCCACCGGCTACGTGATGATGCTGGCCTACAACGCCACCGACCCGAACCAATTCTTTTGGATATTTCTGTTGCTCTTCATCGTGTTATTCGCCGCCAGTGGCATCGGCAACGGCTCCACCTTCCGCAGTATCGGTGTGATTTTCGATCAGCAGCAGAAAGGCCCGGTACTTGGCTGGACCTCTGCCGTCGCCGCCTATGGCGCCTTTATCGCTCCCCGGGTGATGGGCGATCAGATCCAGGCCGGCACACCGGAGCTAGCCATGTACGGCTTCGCGATCTTCTACGCCATCTGCCTCGTCATCAACTGGTGGTTCTACCTGCGCAAAGGTGCCTACGTTAAGAACCCCTGACCTACTTTAAACCCCCTAAATATAGCTTGCTTCTTTACGCCCGGAGCCAAGCTCCGGGGCTTGATTCCCTACCCCAGTGCGGGAGGACACCATGAAAATCATGATCGCCTACGACGGTTCGAGAAACGCCAAGCTGGCGCTCGCTCAGGTCGTCAATATGTTTCGCTGCAACCAGCCCCTGCTGGTGCTGGTCGGCGTGGTGGAAAATCCACTCGACGCTACCGACAACAACGAAGCACTTTTTCAGCAGGAATACGATGAGGTTAAACAGCACCTTCAGGAGGGCGTGGCGTTCGCTACTGGTGAGGGTTTCCAGGCCGAGCAGCTTCTTGCCGAAGGGGATGCACGCAAGATGCTGCTTCAGGCGACTCGCAAACTCGCACCCGACCTGCTGGTGATTGCTCGCCACAGCCATCAACCAGACGGCGGCATCATCGCCAAATCGTTGACTTACTTCGTCGATGAACTCGACTACATGACCTTTGGCAGCGTCAGCTCGTTTCTGGCGCGACGCGCCGAGTGTCCTTTATTGATCCTACCCAGCCCTTGAGCAGCCTCTAACCACCTTTGGGACATACCACTTTTGGGACACAGGATGATACGACCATGAAAGTTTCCGCTGTATTCAAGTTCCGCAGCCCTGAAATCCGGGCCTTGCACCTGACCTGGATCGCCTTCTTTATTACCTTCTACGTCTGGTTCAACATGGCGCCGCTAGCGTCGAGCATGCTCAAGAGCGTCGACTGGTTGACCTCGGACGATCTCAAGCTGTTTGCCATCTGCAACGTCGCCTTGACCATTCCCGCGCGCATTATCGTCGGCATGGCATTGGACCGCTTCGGCCCACGGCGGGTGTTCTCGGTGCTGATGGTCTCTATGTCGATACCGGCGCTGGCGTTTGCCTTCGGGAACAGCATGACGCAGCTGCTAGTGGCGCGCCTAGTGCTGAGTTCGATCGGGGCCAGCTTTGTGGTGGGCATTCACATGACCGCGCTGTGGTTCAAGCCCAAGGACATCGGCTTCGCCGAAGGCTTCTACGCCGGCTGGGGTAACTTCGGTTCCGCCGTGGCAGCCATGTCGCTGCCAACCATTGCGTTAAGCATGTACGGCGGCCCCGACGGCTGGCGCTGGGCCATCGCACAAAGCGCCATCGTCATGGCTGCCTATGGCGTCTACTACTGGTTCGCGATCACCGATGGCCCGGATGCCCAGGCCCACCGTAAACCCCGCAAGTCCGCCGCTATGGAAGTGAGCTCCTGGGGCGATATGATCAAGCTGATTATTTGGACCATCCCGCTGGTCGGCGTACTTGCCATTCTGGTCTGGCGCATACAGTACATGGGCTATTTATCCGTCCCCGGGGCGGTCATCGCTTACCTCACCATCGTAGTGATCGTTATTTATCAGGTCGTACAGATTCTGCGAGTTAACCTGCCGATCCTGCGCAAGGGCGTACCAGAGGACGACAAGTACTCGTTCAACAGCGTGGCCGCGCTTAACAGTACTTACTTTGCCAACTTCGGCGCTGAGCTGGCGGTGGTATCGATGCTGCCCATGTTCTTTGAGGAAACCTGGGGGTTGAATGCCGCCACAGCTGGCTTGATCGCGGCGTCGTTCGCCTTCGTCAATTTGGTGGCCCGCCCCATGGGCGGCATGGTCTCCGACCGCATGGGTAACCGGCGTTTCGTGATGCTGTGCTACATGTTTGGCATTAGCGCTGGGTTCTTGCTGATGGCCATGCTCAATTCGAGTTGGCCGCTAATTCTGGCCATTGCAGTGACCATCGGCACCTCGATTTTTGTGCAAGGGGCTGAGGGGGCAACCTTCGGCATCATCCCCTCCATCAAGCGCCGTATCACCGGGCAGATATCGGGTATGGCGGGTGCCTACGGTAACGTGGGTGCGGCGGTTTACCTGACCATCTTTACGTTTGTCACACCGTCACAGTTCTTCTACATCATCGCGACCGGCGCTTTCATTAGTTGGCTGATCTGCCTGGTATGGCTCAAGGAGCCGGAGGGTGCCTTCGACGACGAGTATCACGTCTCCTCGGTGGATCGCATGATCGAAGAGCAGGCGGCACTGAAACTGAAGGCCAAACAAGCGACTCGCTGAGGCCAACACCCGACCCAAGCGGCGAGATGCCGAAGTGACCTGGATCGAGAAATAAAGGCCTACCACCAAAGGATTAAGAGCGAGATTTCAAGAGGTAGCGATGGCAGATCTTGATGCACATCAACCTCGACTTCATCAAGACTGACAGTCTGTAAGGCGACCATTACGGCAGCGCAGAGGGAGGCACGACATGAAACATCTCGAAGGGGTAACCCGACCCCAGCAGTACCGGGCCCTGACACTGAGTACATTGGCATTTACCACCTGCTTCGCGGTATGGACGATATTTTCCATTATCGGTGTGCAGATCCAGCAGGATCTGGGCCTCAACGAGACCCAATTCGGCATCCTGGTCGCCACGCCGATACTGACCGGCTCGATCAGCCGCATTTTCCTGGGCATCTGGACCGAGCAGTTCGGCGGCCGTCGCGTCTTTAGCCTGCTGATGCTGATCACCGCAGCCTGTGTCTTCATGCTCTCCTACGTCGAATCCTACGCTATGTTCCTGGTCGCGGCACTCGGTGTGGGCTTGGCCGGAGGCTCCTTCATCGTCGGCATCGCCTATACCTCCTACTGGTTCGAGAAGGAGAAGCAGGGCACCGCGCTGGGCATCTTCGGTGCCGGCAACGCCGGTGCGGCGGTCACTAACTTCGCCGCCCCCTTCCTGCTGCTAGCGCTAGGCTGGGAGCAGACTGCGGTGGTCTACGCTATCGTGTTGACCGTGATCGCCGTGGGCTTCTGGGTTTTCTCTAAGGAGGACCCACTGACCCGCTCGCGTCGCGGCCAGGGCGGCAAGGGCACTTCCGCCCGGGAGCAGCTGGAGCCACTCAAGCATCTCCAGGTATGGCGCTTCGCTCTCTACTACTTCTTCGTGTTCGGCGCCTTCGTCGCCCTGGCCTCCTACTTGCCACGCTACTACGTCGGCGCCTATGGCGTCAGCATCGCCGTAGCGGGTAGCTTGGCGGCACTCTATACCCTCCCCGCCAGCGTCTTCCGGGCCCTGGGCGGGTGGATGTCCGACCGCTATGGCGCCCGCTCAATCATGTACCTGACCTTCATCGCCTCGCTGGGCTGCCTGTTCCTGCTAGCCTACCCCGAGACCAGCTACGTGGTGCACGGCAAGGAGGGCGAGATCGCCTTCACCCTGGCCATGCCACTATGGGGCGTGGTGGTCCTGACGGTACTGCTGGGCTTTTTCATGTCGCTGGGTAAGGCCGCCGTCTACAAGCACATTCCGGTCTACTATCCTGAGAATGTCGGCTCCGTAGGTGGACTGGTCGGCATGATCGGCGGCCTGGGCGGCTTCTTCCTGCCGATCGTGTTCGGCATCGTGCTCGACCTCACCGGCATATGGACCAGCTCCTACATGGTAATATTCGTACTAGTCGCGGTCTCACTGACCTGGATGCACGGTGCCATCCGCCGTATGGAGCGCAAAACCGTGCCCGAACTCGGCGACGAGCGCTATCGCTACCTTCCGGAACTTCAGGAACCTGCGGAACAGTATGCCGCACGCAAACGTACATAATAGACCGAGGATTGACACTGCGTACCGTAGGCAGGGCGCGCCACCTACGGGTGGCCGCCTCTCAACGGGAGTCGGTGATGTCCTCAATCCAGGTTAAGGCCGCAACGGCAGCCGGAAATCCGGTGGTAGGAATCGCTAATATGGCTATTTGTTTGAGCTCCTCGGCACTTACGCCTTCCTCTAGGGCACGACGAACATGGGAATGAACGGCGCCTTCGGAGCGGGCACCTATCGCCAGCGACAGCTTTATCAAACGCCGGCTACGTTCATCAAGCGGCCCGGCTTCAGCGCAGGCTTTCCCCAGAGCGGCATAAGCCTCCCATATCTCAGGATACTGATCCGCTACATCCCCTGCTCCGGAAGGCAAATCATGCTTTTTCATAGTTCAATACCTTAACGATAAATTGAAGTTCACAGTATAGAAGTACGGCGACTAAATGCCACTCACCACACTTAAGAGCTAAACACAGCAATCGAACCAAGAATTCTTAATGAGGACATTCGATGTATATTGGCTATATCAATCTTCTTAAGCTCTGCATTAAGTGGGCTTATTCCAACCAGGAAATGGCGCTTCTTCCTGCAAATGACGCAACTCAGGTTGATGAGCTTCAGCGATTTGGGTTACCCGATTCACGCCCTCTTCTAATAAATGCACTTCTATTTGACGACGATCCTCACGCCCTTGCCGCCGTACAACCAATGATAGCTGCTCACAGCGGTCAACTAGCGCCACCACACCATGATGTTTCGCTTGCAGCCGCTCAGCAAGCTCACCCACCGTCGCCCAATCTCTTCCATGGAACCCACGAAGATGTAGCAATAGTTGATACTGCAATGGTGTCAGCCCATAGCGGCGACAGATATCTTCACTATGACGAAGAAAACAACGCAACCTGTAGCGAAATTGCGACAGCCGCTCAAAGTCGCTTTTATCAAGTGTCTGGGGGTTATTCATTTTTCCATTTCTCTTAGCCACATACTCAACTATCACTTATTGGCCAATTTATAGCGCCTTTAAAAAACATAATATCACACCATGATACAAGCAGCCATTGAGGTTATTTCTCTAGGAGGGATCTGAAATGAGAGTACTCACTTTTCTCAAATTACCATTCAACCATCGTGAAGGCTGGAAAGAGTTACAGGCTTCCTACCCCTCCATTCCTTTACTAGCGTGGCTGGTGGTTTTACCCATGTCGCTCTTGCCGCCTGTAATGCTTTACTATGCTGGCACCCATTACGGCGATGCATTTATGGCGGGCTTTGCTGACCGAGAGTGGCGCTTTATTACTACAATTATTTTCCTTGCAGAGATATTGAGTTTTTTCGTTATCGGCTGGGTAATCTACGCTGTAGTCAATGGAACTGATGAGTTATCTATCAGCTATCGAGATGCCTATTTACTTGCCGCGCTTGCACCACTACCTTTATTCGTCGCTTCATTGTCGCTATTGGTACCTAACTTATTTTTCAACGTAGTGGTTATATTTAGCGGACTGGGCATCTCTTGCAGCTTGATTTACCACGGTTTACAAGCACTCTGTATGCATCAAGAATTTAATGTTGCTACTATCTCAGCCACTTACACGATTATGGCTGCCAGTGCTCTGGGGTGGGGTATTTTGTTTGCTGTTATCTGGGCTTATTAATCCATTAACATTAGGCACACTGCCCTACAGGGGTACCAATCCAGTCATCGTCAGCCAAATGATGGCACATTAAGCAAACGGACTAACGTTGAGAAGTGGGTAATGTGTGCGCTAGGCAGGGAGATGAGCAAAATTCACGATCACTCGTGTCCTCCTCTTCGAGCGCTGATAGCGTCAGCTCTTTGATTACCGGAAGGTGTGAACCTTCAATTTGACGAGACGCGGTTAGTAAGGTGAGCCGTCCTATTCGTGCGAACCTCATCAACGGTAGCAGCCTATCAGGGTAGGCTTTCAGCTCACTACGGTATCGCTCAAAAAACAGTGATTTACTGATTTTTTGCTGTTGATATAGACGACATAATTGATATGCGGGCGCTACCTCCTGGCACCACTCATTTAGCGTAAGCGAGTGGCGCGACAGTCCTCTAGGCCATAACCTATCAACCAATATACGAGTGCCGTCGTGGCCCTCTATCGGCGCATATATACGCTTAAGCATGATTTCATACGACATTGTTTATATACCTCCGCCAGCGCGCTGTGTCTTTACTTCAGAGAATCTCTCACACCATTGGCAAGACCTGGACGACTTCGAAGGATCGGAGTACCAACGCATATTAACAAAAGTGATGCTCACAGAGGGTGGCAGTGTAAGAGCATACGTGTATGCCCTTCGCTGAAGGGCCTATATGACGAACTTGAGCAGCTGCGCTGGGGAAATCCTCAACTCAAAGAGGAGCGAGAGCTGCTAAAAAAAGCGGTCGCCTTCTTTGCCAAATAATCTAGCTGAGATACTCCTTTATTCAAAACCACTGATGTGTCGGCTGTTTGACGTTTCTCGAGGCGACTATTATGAATGCCGTTCACGACCACTCAGCCCAAGAAAACAACAAGATGAAGCGTTGAAGACTAAAATCGCTAAACTTCATGGAGAAAGCCGTGCCACGTATGGAACGCCGCACATCCAGAAACAGCTGTCTGCAAAGGGCAAAATCATCCGCCGACGGCGGATTTCAAAAAACACCTTCGCTGCTCCAACCACCCTTCAATAACACCTGGCTTATGCACCCTGTGTGGCCATGAAAATTCCTTTATGCAAGTGCTTCAAAGAACACCTTGAACGGCTTGCATCAAGTCATTACTACTATTCATTTGCATTCATACGGTGCAATTTGCAATCATTCGCGCTCATTTGGTGCATTTGGGCGTGGAATGAAGACCTATTTAAACAAGATGCGTGGTGAGCGTGTTCAGCGATCTTTTGTCGGCTGGAAAGATGCATTCTGGTCGTGGCTAGGTGCTTTCAGTGGAATGGTTTTAATTTGCTGGTTAAGTGCAGGCTGGCTCTCACAAGAATTACTCATTGTAGGCTCTTTTGGTGCCACCTCAGTCCTTATCTATGCGGCTCCTGAAAGCCCTTTTGCGCAGCCAAGCCATGTACTCTTTGGCAGCATGCTTTCTGCATTAGTAGGCGTAGCTTGCTATCAATGGCTTGGAGTGTCCTCTCTTGCCATGGCACTAGCAGTGTCGTTATCGATTTTTGTTATGCAACTTACCCACACGGTGCACCCACCAGGAGCCGCCGCGGCATTGACGGCCGTTGCTGGAGGCGAAAACGTACCGNNGGGCTGGTTATTCCCCCTTTTCCCTATTGGAGCTGGTTGTATTATTATGCTTTCAGTGGCTATTATGATTAACAACCTTGCCCGCCACCGCCGCTATCCGCGCTATTGGTAAAGTGAGCAGTTAAGCAACCGTAATCAACATTAAAATGTCCAATATGAGCATTTTAATAATTGAAACCTCAACTATGGCCCCTCTACACCCGTCAGCTTGATAAATGAAAACGGCCTTACTGCTCCCGGCCGGTTGGCTTCATCCGTTGCCATTCGCTGACCGCTTCCATCTCAGAGGCATTGGCATCGCACTGGGCGAGTAGCTCTTTCAGCGTATACCGTGGCGCCTCACCGAGCATCTCCCATTCACTTTCGCCCACGGGTGTGAGTAGATCTACTTGAGAGATGACACTGCCGCGGAGTTTATCTGATGAAGCCGTCATGAAACATAACCCTCGCTTACTGATATCAAATATAGGGAGTCTGGACGGCCACTGTGCTTGATGAGCCATCGTTAATAACCATACAAGGCAATTTATCTACTCTTTAAAGCAGCATAGCATCCACGGTTGCGATCTTGTGTGTTGCGCTGGGAAGAGATCGAGCAACATCAAGCCTCCCTGGTGAAGAGCAAATCCATTGCGCTAGAAAGGTCATGTTCCTTGAATGGCCAACGCGACGGGTTCACGGTGCTCAAGGTAGCCAGTGGTTACCTTGAGCAGCCCCGCCTGGAGCCCATCGAGGGGCGAGTATGATAGAATTATAGAAATCGACGACGGCGTAAAATCACGGCTAGCGCTAACTTAGAAAGCATGGTTTCAGACCTAGCGGCCTTACGAGAAGCTATCCTCGTTTCTAGGCTATCGCCTAAAGAAGTCATAAGGCTCATCCTAAACATCGAAGAGGAGTCTACAAATGCAGCCCTTATCGCCTGATGTTTTGGCTATTCTTCTTCCTCTCGGCATCCTGTGTGCCGCCCTACTCCTGTTTGGGACCGGCTTGGTTTGGGCCCGCTACCGCGATCACAAAAGCGAGGAAAATCGAGAAAAGTTGATTCAAACCATATTGGACCTGGTCGAACCTTGGGCGGGCTCTCGAACTGCTGCCTGGGCGTGGTATCGAACATATACAATTTCTGCCTTGGGGGGACTGACAGCCGAACAACTGATTATGCGGGGCAGGGCTAATGATGTAATCGCTTACCTCACCCACATCCGCCAAGGTGGTCATGCTTAACACAGCTTATTGCTCATTTGCCGATTTATTTTCCAGCCGTAATCACCGGAGATAGGCTAAGCAGTATCTTACAAAAGGCGGCGAATGATCTTTAACGTAACGGAAGTTAAAATTATGTGTCGGCGAATAAACGTTACACTCTACAAGCGCACGACTCCCATCCTATACCATGGAGCTATACTTTATAAGAATTCGGTGCTAAGTAAGCATCGTCCAGCGCTGTGTTAAAACAGTATGACATCGCTGCTAATATCAGCTGATAACAGCTAAACCGATGAGCGTTATATTCAGTACTAGAAACAGCTCTGCGAGAGGTGTCAAGCAGACCACGATCAGTAAACGCCCCAAGACCACTCTCTTTTCACAATTTCTCTTATCAAGATCAAACACCTTTGCCCATGGCTAAAACCATTGACTACAATAATAACCACCTTTCTTTTAAACAGGCCGATTGCGCCCAGCCTATAAAAAATTTACTAGGCGTTTTAGCATGACATCAGGTAAAATATTGTGTATTTATAGCTACCTAAACCATGGTGCTAGTAGTTTAAACTATTACATATCCATTAAAGCGAGAAAGGGGAAGACGTGTCGCAGTTAAAAGAAAATCAGATATTCATCCTTGCCGCCAACTCAGCCGCCATTAAAAGCGTACATGAGAACCACCTTGAATATTATGAAGACAGAATCAGCAACCCTGCGATAAACAAACTCGTCAGCTATGTCTCCTCAACCATTAACAATGAAATCGGCGCCACATACGGCGTCTCCATTCTTCATGACCATGTCATATTCGGAACAGACCACACCCCCAAAAACGCTGGCGTGGTCTTCTTTCTAGAGGCCTCACTGGATAAAAAAACGACATTAGAAATAATACAAAAATCTCGATCGTTAGCTATTCATATCGTTCAAAAAATGCTGCCAGACGGCGATCTATTTCAAGAACAGCAAGCTGTGCCTTGGCTAGATCCAGAAAAGGTGGAGGCTTTAGACGAGCGCCAAGAGCTATTTTTAACCAAATGGGGAAATACGAAAATCCCAGATGGATTTAGCCTAATCGACGCTCCAGAGAACACTCCTCTTCTATGCGTTGATAGCGAATTTATGACACCAGAAAAACGGACTACAACATCTAGCTCCATTGACGGGGCTGGATTAGCCGATGGCTATTCAAACAGTCGGAATGAAGCATATATTCTGACAATTCAGGAGAGCTTACAAAAAACTGGGGATGTCCGTAAATTCAAAGTGGCCCACCCGGACCTCCTTACAATCATCAGTGAGGCGGCTTTTAAAAATATGCCTGTTCGATTCACAGCAACGAAAACGACAGATAACACGAGTCAAAAATCGACATATACGCTTGATACGCTGATGATAGATGACAAGCTCTTAGACACGGAAGGTTTTGAGCTTACCTAATACCACAGCGATTGGGATATGCTAAGCTAGAATACTGCAGATCCGCTTTGAGAATGGATCGGCCAGTGGCAACTAGAAACTCACTGGACGAAATTGGTGTAGCTTGAATAGTAAACTAGGGCCAAAGCGCAAGCAGTCGATTTCGCTGAGAGCTGACCAACTGGGTTCTCAGGACACCTCTTGTAAATCGGCGGCGGAGCCAAGCGTCCGGGGTGCTACAACGAAGCGTACAGATCAACTTCGCCAAGCGGGCCATCCAAGCCGATACGGATAAGAAGCTATGGGATATGGCCCTCTTAATCAAGCCCTAATCATTTATACCGAGATCAATGCTGCCTGCACAGACCCGGCCAAATCCGATAAAAAAACAGTAGCGAAACACCTAGCTGCCTCGGAAACCGAGCCGACTTATCACTCAGCAGTATTACTTTGAAGGATACCTTTATGCAAAGCTAGGTAGGCCTCTAACTCCTTTCCTGACTCAATCCTAATCCAAACTTGGTGCTAAAAAGAGGCTGTCAATCTTCATTTTTTCGAGGGCTTCAGCATTTTTCAAGTGGAGAAAAACGTGACGACCTTTCAGCTCAGCACCAACAGTCGAATCAACATTCCAACTATTGAGAAGGTAGCCTGCTTGTGCTTTTCGCACCTTTTTTATGAGTAAGCCATCTTCCATTCCAAATTCTTTTTCTACTGCCCACTGGCTATTCTTTGGCAGGCGTGGGTGAGGCTGAATAACTAACTCAACTTCTTCAACCCAATCAATATCTTTATCCAACACCTCATTTTTCTTAAACACATCTTTATAAAGCAATTTAGTGGATACCACTCGATTCAGCACGAAATCCGAGAATTTTTCTCTTTTCCTGTCATAAGCACGGACATGCCATCTCAACCCATTATTCATTAACGAATGCGGACAGATTACGCGGGTTGAGAATCCACTCGATGTCGAAACATACTCGACTTCCACTGGCCTAGCCAACGAAATGGCCCGTGAGAACGTGGCTGTAATGTCTAGCTCAGGCTCTTCGAGGACGATGTGATAGGCGCAGCGAAAGTCTTCAAGACCATCCATAACGTCACCAAAACCGCTGGTAAGCGTGGATAGACACTTCTCCGCCGAGAGAGGCAGCAAGCACTGGAATTTGTTTGTTGCCACATAATGCTTCTGCCTTGGGTCATACACTATGTTATCTGGAGCGCTATCAATGTAGGTGCTCAAGTCGCGGGTGGCCGCCGCTGAACTCACACCAAATCGAGACATGATGTCTTTGCGAGTGACTTTCCCGGTGAAATAAACCAAAAACTCAATATGCGCTAACCTTTCCAGCTGTTGACCAGGGACGCCTTCAAATGGCGCTATGTTCATATCCCCTCTCCCTAATGTACTTAAAGCCAAGCGGGCTACCTTCACACCTAGCCCAATATAGGATGGGCACGCCCAAGGTGCAAACAATATTGACGCTAGCGATCATATTGACGACTCGCATCATTTTGATTACCATGGGCGATGTGCACTAAAAAACCCGAACAACATTGTGCTGATCGGGTTAATTAGCGCACCTGAACTGCCATTGGCAGTAGAGAGCAGCTCTGAACGGCGGGCATTCTACTGCTGTATGGCGAATATGTAAACGACTGATCTAAAGAGGTGGGCAGTCATGGCAGTCAATCGTCCATATGGCGACAACAAGCGAGTAGGCGCAGTACGCCAACGATCTCAAACTCAAATGAGCAACGGCACATGGGTGAAGCGCAGTACCGAAACCGGGCGTTTCATGGATGTGAAATCCGATAACCGTCCATTTAAAGGCGTTCGAAAGGAGACACGTTAATATGCCCGCTAAGTACGAAATTTTCCGTAGCACTCTTAACTCACAGTACTATTTTCGACTTAAAGCAGGAAATGGCGAGATCATTCTGCAAAGCGAGGGGTACCAAAACAAAGCTGGTGCCCAGAACGGCGTCGGCTCAGTTCGACAGCATAGTCCATTTGACCAGTATTACGAGCGGAAAACATCGACTAGCGGAAGCCCTTATTTTGTTCTCAAGGCTTCTAATGGCCAAATTATCGGGGCAAGTCAGATGTACTCCTCGACAAGCTCAAGGGATGCTGGAATCTTCTCTGTGAAAACGAACGGCCCTTCAGCACCGGTGTCGGATCTGACCTAGGCCGTCCCAACTGGTAACCAGTACTTGCTAATGCCGCCTTACTCTTAAGGCGGCATTTTTGTATGTGATCACAAGTCCCGTCTATGCAAGTTCGCTTCAGACGAGCGACCGCTAGCCTTGGCTGTTCCCATCAGGCTATAGATCGCTTATGGGGCATGGGCAACGCTGGGTGAAGTCGACTACACAGCCAGTTCTTCGGTTACAATAAGATCTGCATAACCGCAACTTAGCTTGGATAGCTGGGTTCATAGAGTGCTTACAACTATTTAACTAGTATTGGGGGATATTGCCCCGAAAAGGCCGCATGCCAAAACCGCAACGGCGAGCTCATGGCTATTGCGCACGATACCAACCGATAACCTGTTGAGGCGAAGGGCCGCGTATTGCTGACGACGATCCAATACGCCCGCTACCACAATGGGAAACGGATCGATCTGGAAGCCGCTTGCAGCTTCTTTTTTATACAACCCATTTTCTTTCAATGCATCACTGATAGCTTTTGGTATATTCCTAGAAGCGACTTGTATGTCCTCCCTAGGTACACCAAAAAGTAAAAACGCCTTCATAACTAGCCTCAGGTGCTGTTCGTGGCTGATTAACAGCTGGCGATTTTTGCTAATTAAAAAAGGTAATTCACTTAAGCTCACATAGTCGCCTTTATCAACTAAGTCCCTGTCCTTCACCTTTTCAATATGTTCAAAAAAACGGCGCCATGCTTTTTCGCCTAAGCTTCTTAAGAAAATATGGGGATGGCTTTCTCCATTAACCCAGCTATCACTATTATTTCTAAGCTTGAACCGCATATGTAATTCGGCTTGACGAACTACTTTTGCAATCACATCAACGTCTTCTGGTCTGATATTCACTTGTCGTCCTGCACGCTCATAGCTCATGCCCAGCCCTACAAACCGCAGCAGTTTCCAGAGAGTCATGAAGCTTAACGCTGCATACCGCACGGTAAAATCGACTTGATCAAGCTCCGGGGCTTTGAGGCGCAACAAGTCGTCAGTGTGTAGAACACCAGCAATTTTTCTGGCCCGCTGATGACGCACGGGCGTTAGCTGATCAGCCCAGTCAAACAAACAGTGGCTATAGTTCAACAAACCAATACGCGGGTGCTGGTGGCCCATCAACCTAGCCATTGCCATGCCGCTACGACGTGATACGGAGTGATTGGCGCCCAATACTTGTTGGCGTATTGCTCGCGCATCGACACCATCAGTGACCGACCGGGTTAGCGCTGTTTGCATACCGAATAAAGAAGGCGCAAGGGTATTATAAAAAGCATGCCGACAGTGGTGCAGCGTCAATCCGTCACTTGATGTCCCATGACGAAGCAACTGAATTAAAACCGGACTGACCTGCAGCGCCCAAGAGATCAACCGCGTCTGGCTTTCGTAAATCTCACACAAGATAGGTCGTTTTGTGTCATTACCTGCCAATAAGGTAAAACGGCTAAAAACATGCTGGAGGATGTTTTCCTCTGTTTCATCCAGTGCAAAAAGCAAAGGAACCGCGCGGCGGCTCGACAGACTTTTTAGTTTACGCTGGAGATTATCGCGTACCAGTACCCAACGTGTGCTTTGATACTCACACCAATCGTTACGCTGGAGTCCAATCGCCTCCTGTGCTCGTAAACCAAAGCGAAAAGTGAGTAATAACACGAAGCCTAGTAGCAAAAATTTTTCATCGCTATGGTGTTTCCATTTCGCGAGTAGCGCGGTCTGACACCCTAGGTACTCGTTTTGTACCAACATACCTGGACGCACGCTGCGCCGATCATCCTCTACTGATAGCTCTTGCCAGTCGGGGCTTGCCACTCCTAACGTTTCAGCCCAGGAATGAAAATCGCGTAACCGATGGCTAAAATATGTTGCATCTTGGGATGCCAGCTCCACAAATGTCAGCATTTTCGCATAAAGCGCCGTCACTTCCTCTTCATCGTGATCGACTAGATTTGTTTGGTAGCCAAACTCAGCGAATGCCGTCTTTAATGAAGAGAAATAGCGCGTTAATGAGCTTTGTGCATAGTAGTTTTGCTTTCCGACTTTGCCCCGCCGCATGAGGAAGCTTATCCAACGAACTAGCAGTATGACGCAAGCACTCACCTGCCTTTCGTATCCTTTAGATAACTTGTCAAGCTGTGACGCCGCCCGTCGCGATTGCCGTTTCGTGTACCCTTTTAAAACGTCTTGCACCTCAGCATAAAGCCGATTCGCATTTTCTTGCTGCTCGACGTTACTGATATTCCGCCAGCCAGGCGTCACATTAGTCGATAAATTCAGCTCTTCGCTGTCGAGCGCGTCATTGTTGGAAGGAAACGCTAACCTTACGCCATCTCGAATGCGCAATTCATCGACTAACGGTAGGCTTGTCGAGGGTATACGCCCTGCTAATGCCCCAGCAACCACGCCGGGTAGCGTCAGTAAATTGGCTTGGCTAATCAGCCCACTCAGCGTGGACAATACCGCTTGAACATTGGCCTCCGTTACATTCGGCAAGCCTGCTTTCAGTGGTTCTGGAGGAGGAAATAAATTGTCGGGGAACCTGACTTGGCTGAGATCGACCTCTTTTTGAATGCCTTGCCCGGCCGCCAACAAAGACGCCGTTTTATAGCTAATTCGGTGCCGCTGAACGGGGGCACGGTGGTTCGTCACGTCTAGGCTTTCACTATACTCCAGAAGATAATCTTGCCGATGCTGAATAAGTCGGTAGTTTCGCCCTCGTGCCACATCAAACAACATACGTTGATAGCTGATGCGCTTTTCCAAGCATAACAACAACGCGCCGACGCTCAGTGCACCGAGCTTGGAAAACTGCGCTTTCAGCCCCTTTTTACGAAGACTCTCTGCCCAAAGCTCAAGGCTCGGTAATAACGAAATGGCCTTAACAGCTTGTGCCGTTACGAGTGATTTCTCTGCTGAGGCTTCAGCGACGCGCTTGTTAATGACGTATTGATATCGACTACCTGCTTCTTCCAAGCGTCGCAGCAAAACCGAAAGGCGTAGTGACGCATAAGGATGTATGACTGAATTATTCCGGTGCAGCATGCGCTGAACCAACGTATCGACGTCTGCTTGTTGAATACCTGACAGTGTCCTATGCCCCAAATAAACGCCAATATCCGCATAAGCTCTTTCGTGTTCGCGTTTAATCGTGTGACGACGCTCTTTTTCTCGTAGGCGTTGCCCAAAAAGTCGCGTGGTTGATGCTTTTTGAATGTCACCAACACCATCGGGGGCTTTAAGAGGCGCCGAAGGTAGTGTCGAAGGCGCAGCCGGAAGCGAGAACCCCAGGTCATTGAACGCGGTCTCGACGGCACTAGCATAGGCGTCAGCATCGTCTCTCCAGCAACGCGACGAGTAGTCCCCGTAGGTCGCCACACTCCGTTCCGCATGCCCCATCCAGCCGTCTACTATTTCTGCGGGTACGCCTAAATAGCGTAATTGTTGAGCATAGCGATGGCGGAACACATTGCTGGGCAAGGGCCATTGAAATAAGGGCACACTGGGTAAATCCATGGTCGACATGGAATTCCACACCAGGCTCTCATCTAGTAAGAAGAAAAACGGAAGGGCAGATGTGCCCTCACCTGCCAGTGCTTTGTGTATTTCATCAGCTAGCGCAGTGTTGACATCAACTAGCGCTGTAGCCAGTGACTGCAAATGGTTGATATAGCACTGCACAAGCTCGATGGCCCGAGTGGGCAGTGGCACCACTCGACTGCTTCGACGTCCCTGATCCATTTTATCGTTCAGATATAAGTAGCGTGCTGAGATATTAAAATGCTGCAGTGACTCAAATGGATCTCTGAGGAATCGGCCACCCGAAGCTGCATAGAGCCCCATCACACAGTATTGGGCCAGTGCATTATGGTAGTGAATGAACCCTGCTTCTGCGCTCACTTCGACGGTAGCTCGAGCCTTTACTATCTCTTGCCGCAATAAGGACGTTATCGGTGAAAGGCGGCTACCTATGAGATTGACGCTGGGCGGAAAAGGTCTAGAAGCGGTCAGAGGCAGAGCCAGCCCTGTTTCGATAGCGGTGATATCCCATGTTGCATAGCTGGATGCACCAGGCAGCCCCGCATTGGGGTGAGCGGTTAATAGTCGCGACAAATGCGGATCTTGAGCGTTATCAAACACAACCTGCCCCCAAACATGTGCCAGCTTAGCGCTCGTTACGCGGGGAAAATGTAATTGTGCCTGCTGATAAAACCAACGCTCCAGCGGGAGTGCGTCTTCCCATAGATCGCCTAGCATAGCCAGAGAGGTTTTTATCTGGCTGGCCCTCTGCTGAAGAACATTGGTTATTTGGGCAGGTAGCTCAATGGCAAGCGTCTCTTCTAACGGGCGGATATACTCAAATGCTTTGCCACTACCTTGCCAAGCATTCGCCCGCCGCGGAGATGTCCGCGCAATAGAGGAAAAATCTTGTGCCAACGTCCATTCATCTCCGTGGGCATCATCAATCCGAAATTGCACAGTAAAATGAAGGGAACGCGAAAATCGGACTGACAGCCAAACCATCACGGCACCGAGCTGATCGACTGGGTCAGAGGAGCAAAGCCCCTGGTCTATCCAGCCCAGCAAAATCTCTTTCTCTGGTGGTAAAAGCTTTTCCCAACTCCATGGCAAGAAATGCGACGCTTCCGCCGTTTGCACAAAATAGCTGCGGCTCGCCAATCGCTGCTCGGCGCTACTCTCTGAAGGATCAACTGTTGCAACATAAGTGCCTTCATCTTCTTCTGGATCTAGCTCCGATCCCGGCTCGGGCTGATAGGCATAAAACTGATATTCGGTGTCTTCGCCCTCTTCAACGTGTCGGACTACCGAGACAGCAGGCTTTACAAATCGATCAATACTTAATAGTGGTGCCGTGGCCTCATTATTGATGGGAGCCACTTCGTTGCGCGCAATACGGGTAATCGAATTAAAAAAACGATTAACCGCTCTGCTGTCTGAGTAATCTAGCCGTATTTCATTGACAGCAAAAATGAACGCGTCGTTAACACGCTCCAGCGCAGGTTCGTGATCACCAACAAAACTACGGCACCGCCGCAATAACGTGTCTATAATCCGCCACTTTTCATCGTAGGGACCGAGAGTCATAAATCTCGCCGCATCGCTAATATTACGATCCGCGATACATTTTTGATGGGCAATACGATGCGACGCATGTACGACCAGCCATAACCGCAATAGGCGGCGCCAAAACAAAAGCTGTTCGTTACTTGCCGGTGCCTGGGGATTGGTAATCAAAGTGATCAGGAAGGTTTTATTTGTGACTCCACCTTCCTGAAACTGACGCTTATTTTGCTCTACATCACCGACGTGGGCCGCGACAGGATATTCACGAGAAATGTGGTGAGAAGCATTAAATGTATCAACAAACCGCTTCAGCTCGTCGACGACTGGGTCACCCGCCCAAACAGACAGAGCCTCGACGGACTCAGGGTGTGAGAACTCCCGTACCAAATTTGCAATCGCATCATTGCGGGGGCTTAGCCCTAGGGCGTAATAAATAACCTGGAGCACATCCAGCAAGCCATTTTGATTCGCCCATGCTACTAGCTTGCGATACCGCTTCCCGAGACTGACGGTCACCGCTTCCAGCTGCTTGCTGTGACAATTTCCCACGACCTCTTGTGACATTAATGCACCTTACGTCCAGAAGCGGCATTTGCCGAAAACCGCTCTATCATAAGGTTTAAAGCAATTTTATGCTATTTAAGGACAAAATAACTGTCCCTATATCATCAGTCTCATAACCGTCATCGGTTCAAATCCGGTCCCCGCTACCAATATTTTGAGAGGCAGATCAGTTATTTACTGATCTGCCTTTTTTATATTTGTTTGTCTGCTAATTTCCTGCGGCACATTAACTTTTGCTATTTCCTCAGCAATTTCTTCTAACGACTTCAGCTTACTTACCCCCCCACTTTCGAAAATCATGCCTTTGAGCAGTGCATACTGCCATGATCCAGAAAAATGCCCACATACGCATTCGACCCCTTTTGTGCTACGAACTGATCGAACCTGCCACAGGCGCAATCCTTTGCAGGCACTCAGAGAGCTTCTTAAGCACCCCATAGAAAAAAGGAGGGGGTATATTCCCGCCGACGGTGGCAAGCCACGTTCACTGCGCGAATAAAGCCTGCAATTTCTTGCAGGCTTTATTAACACTTTTTATCTCATCAGCATCGCTTCGTGGACTCTAGCAAGAGTTATATGATCCGCATATTACATCAAGACGCCTTGATCATTTTCCTGTACCCCGCTAAGGCTGACGTCGTCGCTCATCGCGACGAGCTCTTCGAGACCAGTAGCATCGTCGTTCATCCCTTCCATAGTCATCATCTCCATGTTCGACATACTGGCCGCGCTGACGTCAGGATCACGACTGAGCTGAAACGAGGCCAAATCCTGCGAGCCACCGCCAAAGGTGAGACGTAACACCTGAACGCCCGCCTCGAGATCCAGCGTCACCGAGGGCCCGTCTATATAGGTTCCCCATGCGCCGGAGTTAGGAACCGAAGCCGGGCCTGACTGATCATAGAAGACCCCATCCTGTTCAACTGAAGCAGAGATGGTACGCCCATTGTTGGGCGACGAGGTCACGAACGACAGGGTATGACTGCCGGCCTGCTCAACGTCGATGGTATACTCCAGCCATTCACCATCTTCGACCCAGCCAATCGCCTCACCCTGCCCCACGATATCCACCGGCTCATCGCGGAAACCCGTGCCCAATTGCGCCGCCGACAGCTCGTTATAGGCCTCCCCCTGCTCGCCTTCGTCGAACAGAGCCGCATCCAGCGCCAAGCCATCTTCGGCATCCACCAGCCAGGGGGTTGCCCCGGCATTGAAGGCTTGCTGGCCATCGAGCGCCAGACTAAACGATGCCAGGTCCTGAGAGCCGCCATTGAAGGTCAGCCGCATGACCTGCTCACCGGCTTCCAGCGCCACCTGAGTGGCATCAGTAGGTTGGAAATTGCTCCAGCCACCGGTTGGCGCTATCACCACCGCGTCGCTCGAAGCGTAAGGCGTACCGTCACCTTTGGTGAAGGTGGCCGTGATGCTGCGTTGCGGGCCGCTACCACCGCCGAGAGCTGACAGGAACGACAGGTCATAGACGCCGGCCTGTTGGATGTTGAGGGTGTATTCCACCCACTCACCCTCATCCACCCAACCAATGGCGTCACCGTCACCCACGATATCCACGCCATCACCCGGGCGCACCGACGTCCCAATCTGCTCGGCATCGGCATCATTGTAAGCAACGTCCTGGCCGCCTTCATCGTAGTTGACCGCGTCCAGGGTGAAGTCACTGCCAACCTGCCAGGGATCACCACTTTCAGTGAAGGCTTGCTGAGCGTCGTCTACCGGCGGCGGCTCAACAGGTACCAGATTGAACGATGCCAAGTCCATGGGGCCACCATTGAAGGTCAGCCGTAGGACTTGCTCACCGGCCTCGAGCGCTACCTGGGTGGTATCGGTCTGGGTAAAGGACGTCCAGCTACCCGTAGGCGACACCCCGACCTGCGATGCCGTCACATAGGGCGTGTCGCCCTTGGCAAAGCTCGCGGTAATCGAGCGTGCTGCCGGATTGGAGGAAGCCATCGAGGTCAGGAAGTCGAGGTCGTAGACGCCGTCTTCCGCCACATTGATGGTGTATTCCACCCACTCGCCGTCCTCGATGAAACCGATCGCCTGCGATGGGGAGGAGATGTCTACCGCCTCGTCTGAGCGGAAGGCATCACCCTGGTGGGCGGTAGTGGTGTCGTTGTAAGCCACGTCCTGACCGCCGGTGTCATAGAAGCGCGCTTCCAGATTCAGCCCTTCGGTTCCAACCTCCCAAGGGGTTTCAGTGTCATTGAAGGCGCTCTGACCATCGTTCACCGGTGCTTCAAAATCCAGGGTGAACGACGCCAGATCCAGCTGGCCACCGTTAAAGGTCAGCCTGAGTACCTGCTCGCCCTCTTCAAGCTCGAAGGTCAACGGACCGACGGTCTGGAAGCTGGTGAAGCTGCCGGTGTTAGGCAGGTTCTGCACCTGGGCCGGAGTATAGAAGCCACCTCCTTGCTCGAAGGCCGCGGTGATGGTCTTGCCATCGGTGGTCGCGGACGTTGAGAAGCTAAGCGTATAGGTGCCCGCCGTCTCGACGTTGAGGGTGTACTCGACCCACTCGCCATCGGCAATGTAGCCAAGCGCCTCCGTGCCGTTGGAGATATCCACCGCTTCATCGGCGCGGAAGGCTGCCCCTTGATGAGCATCAGTGGTGTCGTTATACGCCACCCCCTGGCCGCCGTTATCATAAAGCTTGGCTTCGAGCGTCAAGCCATCGCTGCCCACCGCCCAGGCAGTTTCACCGGCATTGAAGGCGATCTGATCGACCGGCTCGGGATTGTCGAGGAAGTTTGGTACGCCGTCGTTGTTGTCGTCGTCGTAAAGATCTACTCGACCGTTGCCGTCAGCATCTTCCGCCCCGGTGGGGTCGTAGGTGGTGACGTTCTCGACCAGGAAGATATTGTCGTTGTAGTCGTAGTTAACCCCCGCGTAGTCCTGGATCACGATATAGGTGTCCGGGATCACGTTGCCGGCGGCGTCCTTGGCGATGTAGACGCGAATCAGATGGCCGTCGTTCTCATCCCAGTTGAGGTTGGTGCCTGGGCTACCAATCTCATCAATGGTGTCTTCGTAGAGGTTGGCATCCGGATCGGACCAGGAAATGTAGCCCTGGCGACCGGATATCTCGGCGAAGAAGCCAAACGGCGCATCGCGATCCAGGGTCGTCGTGGTCAGCAGGTCACCATCGTTGAGCGTGCGCGGCAACAGCGTCTGACCATCGGCCTCGTCGTGGGCCAGAATCTCATCGAGATTGCGGCTATCCACGTCATGGACGAACAGTCGGGCCACATCGCCTTGGGTGTGATACGCCGCCAACTGGGTGATCTTGATCGGCGAGCTACCGTCGGCACGCTGGAAGTAAGGTGACAAAATTTCGTCGCCGTTGGCTTCCACCAGCCCGCCCTGGTTCATCTGTCCTTCAGCCACATTCGTGGTGTAACCAAAGGCGTTGATGATTTCCTGAACGAGTGGCTCTTGTCCGCTCTCCGACTGGTTTTGGGCCAAGCCGGCGAGCTGGATGACCTTTTCACCCTCGTCNNCGCTTGAGTTGATGACCAGACTCGCCTCGTAAAGGCTACCGTCGTTAGGATCATCGGCGATGAAGCGCACTGTGACGTCGATGGACTCGCCCGGCTCCAGGCTGACCGCCGCAAAAGCCTCCGTCAGCTCGAACAGAGTGGTATCACTGACCTCAATGCTGTTGATATCGAGGGTCTCAAAGCCATCGTTTCTGATCGTGATGGTAGCTTCGTCGTGCACTTCCTGTGCGGCGTTAGCCGGGTTTTCAATGCGCGACATCACCAGGCGATCATTAGACGGGACGCCGTCGTTATTGATCACCGTCAGCTCACCCCCGGCTACCGGCGTCACGCCCTCGATGAGGAACATGTTGTCGTTGTAGTCGTAGTTGATGCCGGTGTAGTCCATGATGCCCAGATAGGTATTGGGAATCACGTTGCCGTCAGCATCCAGCGCCCGGAACATGCGCACCGTGTAGCCACGCTCGATGCCCTCGGCATCCGCTGGCGGCGTACCGCCACCCTCGGGGTTCAGCGATGGATCGGTGGATAGGTTCGCCATCTCGATGCCAAACACGCCCTGGCCAGTCCAGCCGACGGGAATATCGGCAAGCGAGAAGCTCGCGGTGGCGAACTGACCATCGCTCTTCACCGGCAGCAGGGTCTGGTTGTTATCACCGGCATGGTTGCTGAAGATAATGTCCTGTCCCGTGTTTCCAGGATTATGGATACCCAGCGTTGCCCCGCCGCCGCCATGATATGCCGCCAGTTGAGTGATCTTCGCCTCGCCAGCACCGTCGGCCAGCGTCCAGTAACGCGACAGCACCTCGTCATCATTGAC
>LGOV01001704.1_pt1 | contig 22844 bp, 21 predicted proteins | sample 469881 | NCBI WGS metagenome assembly LGOV01 (sample SAMN03857199, study PRJNA290197) | marine sediment metagenome | biome: marine cold seep biome; feature: cold seep; material: marine sediment; isolation source: sample #5579, elevator 3A push core 41 containing 12 cm of sediment... ...
GGAATTCAGCGCAGGATCGAACATCAACTCAAAAAGTACAAAGATCCCATTGCTCGCATGAATGCCATGGTAGAAATATTCTGGCAACAATTTCACGAGTTCCAGGCCGTTATCAACGATCCCCGTGAGGTCCTCGAAAACCGGCGTCGCTGCGGGACTTCGGCCAAGATCCTACCTTTTAAAGGGCCAGACCCCGGTCATTAAGCAGTAGGTCTAAACCAAAACACCTGTCTTTTACGACAGGTGTTTTGGTTTGTTTCATTTAGTAGTGCTGACAGTAACAATGAGAACTTTTCTTTTAGGGTGAAATATTGTAACATTGGTGCTCTACAAGAAAGGATGCCTCATGAGTGAAAAGCGCCGGGATCTCCGTAAAAATCGTCGTCTGGAGGTCCGGTTTGGTCCGGATGAGCCGAAACGGATCGGTTTTACCTGCGATATCACCCGACAGGGATTCTTTATTCAGAGCGCCGCTGTCTCTCGACCGGGTACCCTGCTGATCATTGCCCTGAGTATGGGCCACGAACTGGAAGTCAGGCTGGAGGGTCGTGTTCAGTGGGCCAAGCGGGTTCCTCCTCAAATGCTGCGGGTAGTTAGGAAAGGTGGCATGGGTGTCAAGATCGTTCGCTTTGTTTCCGGGGAGGCCATTTACCGGTCCTATTGCGCAGCCCTCCACGCTTGACGGTTTTCTCTTCGGTCTTTCCCGGATTATATTCAACCCACCTCGTTATACCTTCTGACCAGAAATTGCACCCCGAGATCCTCTTCAACAAGTTTGCGGCAGGCCTCCACATCGATTTCTGGCAGGGTCACGACGCTGGCGGTGACCGACGGGATGTGCTTTTTGGCTTCCTGGATAAATTCTTTGACCGCCAGATAACCTTCCTGGCCGAAGTCTGACTGGCAGATTCGCTGATAGTTTGCTGCATCGGCGGCGTTGAGGGAGACTGAGACAGAGTCGATCAGGCCGGCCAGTTCAGGCAGGATGTTGCGCTGGTGCACCAGGTTGGCTTGGCCATCGGTATTGATCCTGACTTTGACGCCTTGCTCGTGAAGCCAGGCCGCCACTTTTTTGATCAGGTCAAGGCGCAGCAGAGGTTCGCCGTAGCCGCAAAACACCACTTCTCGATAGTCCTGCGTCCGGCCGATGGCTTGAATAACCTCCTCTGCTGTCGGTTCCCTTTCCAACTTCAAGGCGTGGCCCTTGACCGTGAAATCCTTGAACTTTGCGCAAAAAACACACTTGTTGCTGCACCGGTTGGTGATGTTGAGATAGAGCGCATCGCGAATCGGGTAGGCGATGCGGCTGCGCTGATCAGGAGCGCCGATACCGAACAGGCGAAAGGCGTTGAGGCAGGTAGTCCGGGCGATATCCTCCAGGGAGAGCCCCTTGATACGTGCCAGCTCCTCAGCTGTCTCGCGTACAAAGGCCGGTTCATTGCGTTTGCCTCGGCGGGATTGTGGAGCAAGATAAGGGCAGTCTGTCTCCAGCAGAAGATGGTCGGTACTGATGGCTTCGGCCACATCCCGCAGGGCCTGGTTAGCGGGGTAGGTGAGGGTGCCGGGGAAGGAAATATAAAAATCTAGCTCGATGCAGGCTTTAGCCATGGCAAGATCGCCGCTGAAGCAATGCAATACTCCTCCGACCTGTTGTGCCTGCTCTTCTTGTAATATGCGCAGTACGTCTTGGTGGGCTTCTCGATCATGAACGATAATCGGCAGGCCCAATTCTATGGCCAAGGTAATCTGGCGACGAAAAGCGGTCTGTTGAATATCGTGAGGGCAGTGGTCTCGATAGTAGTCGAGACCCATTTCGCCGATGGCCACTACTTTGTCCTGCTGGGCCAGGGCTTTTAACTCGATCATTGCTTCGTCGGTCGCCTCCCGGGCAGCGTGGGGATGAATACCGACTGCGGCATAGATTTCAGGATAGGATGCGGCTAGCTCGACGCTTGCCCTGGAGCTATCTAAATCGCAGCCGATGGTCAGGATATGGTTCACACCAGCAGTCTTGGCCGCTTCGATAACCTGTGGCCGGTCAGCTTCAAAACGCCCGTTGTCGAGGTGGGCGTGAGTGTCGATGAGAGCGGGGGGGCGATTGTCCATAATGGTTCTCCAACAGTAAGGGGCGCAAAAGCGCCCCTTAGTATAAACGACTATGTGAAGGACTGCGTTATTCTGCTTCAATACGGGGAAAGAGGGGCGCAGCCTTGGCAATGGGTGTTCCCGGCTGTAGCAGGCCCCAGCGGCTGTTGTCGATCAGATTTAATTCCGCTTCGGGCTGGCCGAGGGTCAACATAATACTCTTGGCGGTATCGGGCAGAAAGGGACCGACCAGCAGGGCGACGAGGCGTACCGCTTCAAGCAGATTGTAGAGCACCGTGCCAAGACGTTCCTGTTGCGCAGGGTCTTTTGCCAGGGCCCAGGGACTGCTGTCGTCGATATATTTATTAGCGGCACTGATCAGCTCCCAGATGGCTTGCAGTGCCTTGTTGAAGGCCTGCTCATTCATCAACTGATTGACTCGCTCGATAACCGGGGCAAAACGGCCGATGAAGGCCTCATCCGATTCATTTAAGATGGTGACGGCGGGCAATACGCCGTCGCAGTATTTGTTAACCATGGCGGTGGAACGACTCACCAGGTTGCCGAGATCGTTGGCCAAGTCCGAATTGATACGATGAATGAGTGACGAATGGGAAAAGTCGCCGTCGAGGCCGAAGGGGACCTCACGCAGTAAGAAGTAGCGGATGGCGTCGGCCCCGTACTTGTCGATAAGCATGTTCGGCTCGACTACATTCGCCAGGCTTTTGCTCATTTTCTGGCCTTCGACAGTCCACCAGCCGTGGGCAAAGACCTTTTCCGGCAGGGGAATGCCGGCAGCCAGCAGAAAGGTCGGCCAGTAGACGGTGTGAAAGCGCAGAATGTCTTTGCCGATGATGTGCACGTCCGCCGGCCAGAATTTTTCAAAGTTCTGATCTTTACCGTCGGGGTAGCCGAGAGCGGTGATGTAATTAGTAAGGGCGTCGAACCAAACGTAAATGACATGTTTTTCATTGTCCGGTACCGGAATCCCCCAGGAGAAGGAGGTGCGGGAGATAGACAGGTCACGCAGACCTTCACGGACAAAGTTCAGGATTTCATTGCGCCGAGAACGAGGCTGAATGAAGTCAGGATTTTCCTCGATGTGCTGTAGTAGTGCTTCCTGGTATTTGCTCATCCGGAAGAAGTACGATTCTTCCTTCAACTTGTCCGTCGGCCGGCCGCAATCGGGGCAGCAACTCTCGATAAGTTGTGTTTCGGTCCAGAAGGTTTCGCAGGGGGTGCAGTACCAGTCTTCGTACTCACCGAGGTAGATGTCGTCGGATGCAAAGAGTTTTTTAAAGAGGTAATGGACCCCCTTTTTATGGCGCTCCTGCGAGGTGCGGATAAAGTCGGTATGGCTGATGTTGAGTTTATCCCATAGGGCCTGAAAGCGCTTGACCACGCGGTCTGCCAGTTCCAAAGGTGTTTCACCCTTAGCTTGAGCTGCCTTTTCCACCTTTTGCCCGTGTTCATCTGTGCCGGTCAGAAAAAAGACGTCATAACCCTGAGCCCGTTTGTAACGGGCAAGTACATCGCAGGCCACAGTGGTATAAGCATGTCCGATGTGGGGTACATCGTTGACATAATATATAGGGGTTGTGACGTAGAAGCGCTTATCCATTCTTGTCTCCTGATGGTTTGCTGTTGGCGGGACGACGCCGGGGTCTGCGGCGGGACTTTTTACGGGCTGGTTGATCGCCATCGCTGATCTCTACCGGTTGTGGCTTCGGTTGTGGCTTCGGTTGTGGCTTCGGTTGTGGCGTACGGTCCTTGTTCTCCTGGGCGGTAGCGGGCTTGCGAGGAGACTGCCGGCGGCCGGTGTTCTGTCTGCTGCGTGTTTTAGGCGTGGGCGAAGGTGAGGGTGAGGGCTGTTTCTCCGCTGATTTATCAAAGGCTTCCAGCTGGTCAACAGTCACCTCAATGCTGACATTGTCTTCTCTTCTGACTGTGACCTTTTGGGCCAGAACGTTATGTGCCACCACCATACTTTCCAGGCCTTCATGCATTACTTTACGACCGCATTTTGGCAGTGTCTTGCGTTGCTCGCGATAGGTTTCATATTCATAGTTAAGGCAACAGAGCAGACGTCCGCATTGACCGGAAATCTTATTAGGGTTAAGAGCCAGGTTCTGTTCTTTGGCCATTTTTACCGATACCGGGGCGAAGTTGACCAAAAAGGTGCAACAACACAGGGCTCGTCCGCAGATACCGAGACCTCCGGTGATCTTTGCTTCGTCGCGCACACCGATTTGGCGCATCTCGATGCGGGTATGGAAATGATGAGCCAGGTCCTTGACCAGATCCCGAAAATCGACCCGGCCGTCGGCGGTAAAGTAAAAGATGACTTTCGATGCGTCGAAAAGATACTCAGCCCGCACCAGTTTCATGTCCATATTACGGGACTGAATGCGTTGTTTGCAAAACTCAAAGGCGGTCTGTTCCTTAGCCTCTGATTGCTTGGCCATATTAATGTCGTTGGCCGTGGCGAGACGCAGTACCTTCTTTAGTTTGTCCGGGGCCTGGGTGGGTTTGCGTTCCTGTGGGGCAGCAACCACGGTACCAAGGGACTGGCCGCGATCTGTTTCGACAATAACCTGATCTTGGGCATTCAGTTCGAGACTGTTGCACAGGAAGTCGTATTGTTTGCCGGCAGTGCGGAATTTAACCGAAACGATTCGAATCATAAGGCGTATCGAATTGTCCTTATCTGGATGAAACGGGTTGATGAGGCCAGCGTCCAGTTGCTCAAGCTACTAAGTGCATGAGCAGGACTTCTACGGCCAGTTGTCGATTGACATTGCGAGCAAGCTGTCGACGCGTTTGGTTGAGCGCCGATAATTTATCAAGCAGCGACGGCGTCGATTCATTGTTAGCGACTCTATGAATTTTTTCCATCAGGTCGATATTGACCAGTTCACTTTCCGGACGCCCATGGCGGTAAAGCAGCAAGTCCCGATAAAAAGCCTGAAAAATTTCAAGAATTTCCGGAAGTATCTCTTTGTCCTGAGCTAGTTTTTCAGCAAAGTTGAATAATGGCAGGACGCTGCCCGTGGACAGGCCGGTCAGCGTCTTTAGCAGGTCGCGCCGTCCATCGATATAAAGCTCGCGGTCTTTGCCGAGAGCTTTTTTAAAACTGCCATTAGCCAATGAAGTCAGGATATGAGCTTCCTTTTCATCAATGGCCAACTGCTCACAGAGAACCTCCATGAGTCGCTTTCGTTCGATGCGGGCAAAGGGCAACCGTTGGCAACGGGAGCGAACCGTGCTTAACAGGGCATCCGGTTGGGCCGTTAGTAAAATAATCAGTGTGTTGGCTGTCGGCTCTTCCAGGGTTTTGAGCAGGGCATTGCCAGCCGCCAGGTTGAGCTTTTCTGCATCATCGATGACGCAGATTTTTTTCGGCGCTTCAAGGGGCCTGTAAGAAAGCTCCTTTTGCATGGTACGGATCTGTTCGATCTTTATGCTGTTGCCATCGGCTTCGACAAAATGCAGGTCGGGATGGTTGTGGTGATCGACTTTGCGACAGGCGGCACAGTCACCGCAGCCATTACCCTGTCGGCAGAAAATCGCCCTGGTCAGGGCCAGCGCCACAAGGCGTTTGCCGACTCCCGCAGGACCCTCAAAGAGGTAGGCATGGGGTACTCTGTCGCTGGACAAAGCCCGCCGAAGCAGATCTTTCTGGCGGTCATGACCAATGATGCTGGCGAAGGTCATGAATCGATTCCAGAATCGAGAATTTTTTGCAGGCAGGCCATCAGCCGCTCACTGACCTCGCCGGGGTTACCGGTGGCGTCGATTACTTGAATGCGCTGCGGAGCATTTTTGGCTAGGGCCAGATAACCTTCCCTGACTCGCTGATGAAAGTCCAATGACTCCTGCTCGAATCGTCCCTCGTCGGTCATGTTTTCTACGCTGTTGCGCTGCAGTGCCCTTTGCAGTCCAGTCTCGTGGGGCATGTCGAGTACCAGGGTCAGATTTGGCCGGCAGTCGGCACAGGCCAGGGTATTAAGCTCCTCGATGAGATCCAGATCGAGGCCGCGACCGTAGCCCTGGTAAGCCAGGGTGGCATCGGTATAACGGTCACAAAGCACGATTCTCCCTGCCTTCAATGCCGGTTGAATTATTTCTGCCACATGTTGGGCTCGGGCCGCAGCGTATAGGAGCAATTCGGCGCGATCCACCAGCGCATCGTTAGCGGGGTGCAGCAAAATCTCCCGTATGGCGTCGGCGATGGGGCAACCGCCCGGTTCCCGAGTGGTGAGCACATCATGGCCCTGGCGGCGAAGAAACTCAGCTACGGTGGCAATTTGGGTGGTTTTGCCGCTGCCTTCAATGCCTTCAAAGGTTATAAAATGAGCCATGCGAAGAGTGCCCCTTGAGTAAATCGTTTAATTATAGGAACGGGCCGGCTAAGAATCAAGGGTAAAAGAGGAGTAGAGTCAGCGTATTGTTGCCTTCATTGCGCCCATTGTGTAAGATGATCGCTTATTCTGGCCTACTAAACCCTCTTTTTTTTCTTGATTTGGAGATGCTTTGCAAGCAGATCAAGGCCTGCAGATTCTGCAGGATAATATAGATTATTGCTTCGTCGATGTCACCCTGTTGATCGAAGCCCTTACCCATAAATCGTACAGTAACGAACAGCCTGGAGGAGCGATTGCTTGTAATGAGCGTCTTGAGTTTCTCGGTGACGCGGTGCTCGATCTGGTGGTTAGTCGCTACATGTTTCGGCTTTTTCCCGACGCGCAAGAAGGGGAACTGACGCGCATTAGGGCAGAAGTGGTCAACGAAAAAGGCTTGTCAATAGTCGCCCGATCCCTTCATCTTGGTGGGTTTTTACGTCTTGGGCGCGGTGAAGAACGCAGCGGCGGCCGAGACAAGGACAGTCTGGTGGCTAACGCCCTTGAGGCTTTGCTGGGCGCTGTGTTTTGCGATGGAGGTTTTGAGTCAGCCTGTGTTTTGACTGAAAGACTATTCACCAATTCAATCGCTGAAGCGGCTCAACGCAAGCATGGTCTCGATCATAAGACTCATTTGCAGGAAATATCTCAAGCCCGTTATGGACTGGTTCCCGAATACGTTTTGGTTTGTGAGGACGGGCCTGAGCATCGAAGACACTATACGGTAGCGGTGCGATTAGCCGACAAGCCCCTTGGGCAGGGACAGGGTACTACTAAGAAAAAGGCCGAACAACAGGCTGCTCTGCGGGCGATTGCCCGGCTTGCAGATAGCGGGGGATGAAGGTCTACCCTTTTTTTATTCCTCATGCCGGTTGCCCCTATCGTTGTCGATTTTGCCAGCAACAGTGGGTGTCCGGTCATTCCGTGGCTCCGTCGCCTGCGCAAGTCGAAGAAGAGTTGCCGCTGTTGCTACCCGAACAGGGCGATGGTGAGGTGGCTTTTTACGGAGGTAGTTTCACCCTTTTGGAACCGGGTTTGCAAAGGGATTACCTGCAACGGGTGAGGCCCTTTATCGCGCGAGGGCAAGTTTTCGGTGTGCGCATTTCAACCCGACCTGACGCCCTTGACGAGGAGCAGCTCACCCTGTTGCAACAGGGGGGTGTAACCACGGTTGAATTGGGCTGCCAGTCCTTTTCTTCTGAGGTGCTGGGGGCCGCTGGTCGGGGACATGGCCCCCTGTCGGCGGGCTGCGCTGTTGAGCGGCTTCGTTCTCGGTCGCTTCAAGTCGGGCTGCAGCTTATGCCCGGATTGCCGGGCGCAGCGCCCGTGGAGGCCCTGCTGTCATTGCGCCAAGCCCTGGATTTGGAGCCTGATTTTCTGCGTATCTATCCGACTGTGGTGCTGCGGGGTACCGTGCTGGAAGATGATTTCCAGCAGGGTTGTTATCGACCTCTAGCCCTCGACGACGCTGTCGAACTTTGCGCTGAGATGCTCTGGCATTGTCGGGAAGTTGGTGTGCCGGTTATCCGTCTTGGTTTGCAGGCAACGGCCGCGCTGGTGCCCGACCAGGCCTTGGTGGCCGGCCCTTATCATCCTGCTTTTGGTGCTCTGGTACGATCTCGTCTCTGGCGGAGGGCCTTAGCTACTGTGCTTGCAGGGCAATCGGGTGATGAGGTGAGGGTGCATCCATCCGATTTGAGCGATGTCCTTGGTCAGCGACGGGACAATTGGCGCTATTTTGAGGAACGGGGTCGTTGTTTGACCCTGCGCTGCGATAAAGGCATGGCTCGGGACCACTTTGAGATTGAAGGTAGGAACTATGCGTTGCAGGCCGCTGCGGCATTTCCGCCGATATCTACTCTTTTGTAAACCATTATTCCGTAGCGGCTTCGGCCGTTGATTATACAAAGAAAGCATAATGCATATGACCACTGATACCAAAGGCTTCCGTTCAGGATTCGTTTCCATTGTTGGCCGGCCTAATGTTGGTAAATCGACTCTGCTTAACGCTCTGTTAGGGCAGAAAATCGCCATTGCGTCGGACAAGCCGCAAACCACGCGCAATCGTATTTTGGGTATTTATACTCGGCCCTCGACCCAGATTCTGTTTTTAGATACCCCTGGAATCCACCGCGCTAAGGGGCGGCTTAATAAATTCATGGTTGAGCAGGCCTTGTCGACCTGTAAGGGTGTGGATGCGGTATTGTTTCTGGTCGAAGCTAACGACCGTCCCGGCGGTGGCGACGACTTCATTCTCGACCTGTTGGCCAAAGGTAAGGTGCCGGTAATCCTTGGCATCAACAAATCGGATCTGGTAGCTAAGACCGACTTACTGCCGTTGATCGCCGCTTATTCCGAACGCTTGGATTTTGCTGGCATTCTACCTTTGTCTGGACTGAAGGGGGAGGGGGTCGAAGAACTGATTGAGGTAGTGAAGGGTTTATTGCCCGAGGGGCCCCATTACTATCCCGATGATATGATCACCGATCAGCCCGAGCGGTTTATCGTTGCTGAGATGATTCGCGAGCAGTTGCTCAAGCAAACCCATGACGAAGTGCCCTACGGGGTGGCGGTTGCGGTGGAGAGTTTCACCGAAAAGCCGGATAAGGAACTGGTGGTTATCCAGGCAGTGATTCATGTCGAGCGAGAGGCTCACAAAAGCATCGTGATCGGCAAAAAAGGCGTCAAGTTGAAGACTATAGGTCAGGCGGCCCGTTATGATATCGAGCGGATGCTTGGAACCCGAGTATTCCTTGAGCTATTTGTTAGAGTGGAAAAAAATTGGACTCAGTCTAATCGGTTGTTAAAGGAATTCGGTTACGAATAAAGGGCGGCCCTATGCGCTTACTGTTTGTTCACATTACTGTTGAGGGGTTAATTTCGCCATGTCCGTAGTTGCTATCGTCGGTCGTCCCAATGTGGGAAAATCGACATTGTTTAATCGTATTATCGGCCAGCGCCGGGCCCTTGTTGAAAATGTGCCCGGGGTGACGCGTGATCGCAATTATGCCGAGGTGACTCGCTATGATAGGCCTTTTATTCTCATCGACACCGGTGGCTTCGAGCCGGTCAGTGAAGATCGTCTGCTGGTACAGATGCGCGAACAATCGCAACTGGCAGTGGAGGAGGCGGATGTCATTCTGATGGTGATGGACGGCCGTGAAGGTTTGACACCGTCCGACGTCGAAGTGGTCGCGAGTCTGCGTCGCGCCGGCAAACCGGTCTTTTATGTAGTCAATAAGGTTGATGGTCCGAAACAGGATGATGACACTGCCGATTTTTATGCCCTGGGTGTTGAAGAGGTGCATGCCGTCTCGGCTGAGCACGGTAGAGGGGTCGGCGATCTGATGGATGAGGTGCTGGCTGTGCTGCCTCACGAAGAATCAGAGGTCGATGAGGATGCCCAGGAAGTACGACTGGCAGTGATCGGCCGGCCCAACGTTGGCAAGTCGTCACTGGTCAATCGCTTACTCGGCTATGAGCGGGTAGTGGCCAATGCCACCGCCGGGACCACTCGGGACGCCATCGATACCGCCTTAGAATACAATGAGAAGCGTTACGTGCTGATCGATACGGCCGGTATCCGGCGCAAGGGAAAAGTCAGTCAAAAGCTGGAAAAGTTCAGCGTGGTACTGGCTCTTAAGGGTATGGATCGGGCTCATGTGGTACTGGTGGTTATTGATGCATCCGAAGGGGTTACCGAGCAGGATATGACCGTGGCTGGTTATGCCTACGAAAAGGGGCGAGCTGTAATTCTGGTGGTCAATAAATGGGACCTGGTGGTTAAGGATCACAAGACCATGGGGCAATATACCGCTGATTTGCGCGACTCTTTCAAGTTTTTGCCTTTTGCTCCTGTGTTGTTCGTTTCAGCCTTGAGCGGTCAGCGCACTAACCGAATCATGGACACCGTCGAGAAAGTGGCGGCGGAATTCAATCGAAAAGCTTCTACTCCGGAGTTGAACCGGGTTTTAAAAGAGGCCACGATCAGTCATGCACCGCCTATGGCTCAGGGTAAACGGGTCAAGCTGTTTTATATAACTCAGACGGCGGTGCGGCCCCCGACCTTTGTTATTTTTGGTAATCGGACCCAGGGCATCCACTTTTCCTATCATCGCTATATGGTCAACCAGATTCGCGAGGCCTTTGGTTTTGAAGGCTGCCCCATAAGGCTCTTTTTCAAGGATCGAGAATAAATGAGTCTGTCCGGTCACCTTGAAGATCTGCAGTTGCGGGATCTGCTGCAAATTCTTTATTTAAGCCGCAACGATGGTCTGTTGCAGCTGCGTTGCGGCTGTGATCAGGCTGAGTTGTTGTTTAAGGAAGGTTTGGTGGTTTCCGCCTGGCGGCAGGGGACGGAACCTGCTCGTGGCCTGGCTGGCGCTCCCCCCGGGGCTGTCGATGAGGCCCTGTTGGTTCGGGCCCGACGACTGCAAAAAAACACGGTGCCCTTTCGCACCCTCGACCGTTTGCTCATTGAGGAATGTGATTTGACGCAGGAGAGCCTTTATTCGGCCCTGCGCTCCGTCGTAGTCGCACTTGTTCAGGATTTGTTCTGTTGGGATGGGGGGGATTTTTCCTTTCTGCCTGGTCCTTTAGCGGAGACCCTTCAACACGCCGCTTGTGGCGAGCATCTTTGCCTGGACACTGGGCTGAATGTGACTGAGCTGTCGTGTGAAGAGCCTGCAGTTTTATCTGCGTCCAATGATCTTCGGGCGACGGCGCCTGTGACAGATATGCAAGAAACGGCGAATAAGTCACAGTATTTTCCCTGTCAGGATGAACAGACCGCAGTTTTGTTGGTTGACGACGATCCTCAGATTGCGGTGCTGTTGGTCCAGGCTCTGGCCCAACAGGGTTTGGTCGCCCGTTCCTTTGGCAGCGGCGGCGAACTGCTTAGTGCTGTGCGTTCTGCCTGGGGGGACGGTCAGCATCCGTTGCTGATAATCGATCTGGTAATGCCCCGTCTGCATGGCGGCGGAATCCTTGGCGGCCTTGAATTGGTTGAGCAAGTTCGGTCTTTGAGGGCCGAGCAAGCGTGCCTGGTCTATAGCGATTATCCGTGTCATGAGGTAGAACAGCGCTTGCGTCAGTTGGGGGTCAACGAACTTCTGAATAAGCCATCGCAACAATCTCCGATTGCTGCTGAACGTTCTGATGTAGCTACAGAATTTTGTAACACATTGGCTTTAAAAGTAGCGGCTTTGTTAGAACAGTCCGCGACTACCAGCGCTGTGTCATCCCCTGCAGAGCCTTGTACTGTTCCATCTCCCGTTGAACCGGTAATGAAGCAGGCCGTGGCGATTCAAGGTACCGGAATAGGGGTGCTCAAAGGCATGCTCCAGGAATTGCAGACCGTTGAAAGCGGGGACCAGATTATGTTGCTGGTGCTGCGCTTCGCTACCGAAATATTGAACCGGGCGGTGTTGTTTTCTGTTGATAGGGATCGTATCGTCGGCCTCGGTCAGTTCGGCTATGGGGATGCTGAGCTTTCTGCGAACGAAATGGTCCGGCGCATCATCGTTCCTTTGACAGAGCCCAGTACCTTCAAAGAAGTCCTCGATCAGGCCGCCGTTCACTGCGGCCCCTTGGGAGAAGGGCACTGGGATACCTATCTGCGAGAGGAATTAGGGCTTTGCAGTAGCGGCGAAGTATTTATCGGGCCTCTGCTAAATGACGATAAGGTTGTGGCTCTACTATGCGGTAATAATCAGGACAGCCTTTGTGGAATAGAGGATCAGCTAGCCTTGGAGATATTTCTTCAACAGGCTGGAGCAGCCCTGGAAAATTTGCATATTGCCTATTAATTACGCAATTTGTAGGCTGTGCTGGGGAAATCCTTTGACAGCTAAAGTCGCTTTTATCTGGTTTTTATTTTGCGGGGCTTGCCTGCTGGACAAATGCTCTATTGTTGCCATAATAAGTTCGTCGTAAATCGTGACTCTATGTGAGCCATTCAAACGGATTTACTACCAGGCAAAATGTCAGCTTGTATTTTGTAGGATCGCCGGGGTACTGTCGGGCAACATTTCGTTTGCCTGCCCACTGCTTTGATGACGGCGACAGGTGACCTGGCGACTCTGTTGGTCTGAGGCCCAAAAAGGAGCTTCTTTGTGGAAAAGAACAAGATTTTGATCGTCGAGGATGAAGAAAGTCTGCTCAGATTGGAAAGTATTCTGCTGACTTCCAAGGGGTATGATGTCATCGGCGCCAGCAATGGCCAGCAGGCCCTCGATGCGGTTTTAGCCCATCGCCCCGATCTGGTGTTGTTGGACATCATGTTGCCGGAAATCGACGGTTTCGAAGTGTGTAGCCGGATCAAGAGCAATCCTGAAACCGAGCAAATTCCTGTCATCATGGTCACGGCTAAAAAAACCGGCGACGACATGGCCCGTGGTGAGGCCGTCGGAGCTGACTGGTATATCACCAAGCCCTTTAAATCGGCCATGGTCATCGAAACGATTCAACGTTTTCTGTCTTGATTAATCATTTGGGCACGGTCGCGTTAATGCCGGCATGGCAGCAGCCTGACGGTCTATTGTGTCACAGTTCCCGCCCTTAAGACCTTCCCCTTTGCGTTCCTGGCGGACCATTTCGTTTCCTACTTCGTTTCTAGGCGATCCGCCTCCAGTCGATCGAGTTGAGGTGATGGAAGGCCTTTTGGGAAAAGGGTTCTATGTTTCGTGGACCAAGGACTAATCCTTGACAATAGCCGGGGCTATTATGTTAAATATTGCAGGTTTGTACGCTCATTTTAGCGATTATTATATCGGACACTCTGAAGGAGGTTGCATTGGCTAAAGAAGAAGCGATTGAAGTAGAAGGCTCGGTTGTTGAACCGCTGCCTAATGCCATGTTTCGGGTCAAACTCGATAACGGGCATGTTGTCCTGGCGCATATTTCCGGCAAGATGCGTAAATTTTATATTCGTATCCTGCCCGGCGACCGGGTGACCGTCGAATTGTCGCCTTACGACCTGACCCGGGGCCGGATCACCTATCGCGAAAAATAATGGATCCGATAATGGCCCTTTGCCATAGGGATTTTGTTGCATAAAGGACCTTGCCTTGCCGCAGCATGTCCCGTCATAGGCCAAAGCTCAAGAGATTTATTCTTTCATGTGACGCCGGCGCTGGCCGGCTTTACTGTTTATATTTGACGGCCCCAATGGGTTGTGGAGGAACTATGCAAGAGCGCTACGATGCGGCTGCCATTGAACAGAAATGGCAACAGCAATGGGATGAGCAGCATACTTTTGCGGTACGGGAAGATCCCGAAAAACAGAAGTACTATCTGCTTGAGATGTTTCCCTATCCTTCGGGGCGTATTCACATGGGCCACGTGCGCAATTACTCCATCGGCGATGTGGTGGCAAGATTCAAGCGTATGCAGGGCTTAAATGTGCTCCATCCCATGGGCTGGGATGCCTTTGGAATGCCGGCGGAAAATGCGGCTATTCAGCATGGTACCCACCCGGCCAAGTGGACCTACGAAAATATCGCCCATATGCGTTCACAGCTTAAAAAGATGGGCTTTGCCTATGATTGGCAGCGAGAGTTCGCTACCTGCGACGTTGATTATTATCGTTGGGAACAGTTGATCTTTCTTAAGATGTTCGAAAGAGGCCTGACCTATAAAAAGAGTTCCTTCGTTAACTGGTGCGAACCATGCCAGACGGTGCTTGCCAACGAACAGGTCGAGGACGGCCGCTGTTGGCGCTGCGACTGCGAAGTTGAGCAAAAAGAACTGGAGCAATGGTTTTTTAAAATAACCGACTATGCCCAAGAACTGCTTGATGAAACCTATAACCTCAGCGGTTGGCCTGAGCCTGTACTGACCATGCAGCGCAACTGGATCGGCCGCAGCACAGGCTGCGAGATCGATTTTGCGGTGGATAATTCCGACGCGAGCATCAAGGTCTTCACCACGCGCCAGGATACCCTGTACGGGGCTACCTTTATGAGCCTGGCGCCAGAACATCCCATGGCCCTGGAACTGGCTTCAGCGGAACAGCGATCGGCCGTGGAGGCCTTTATCGCCAAGGTACGGTGCCAGGATAAAACTAAACGGGTCAGTGGCGAATACGAAAAAGAGGGAATCTTTACCGGCGCCTACTGCATCAACCCGGTAACCATGCAGCGGATCCCTGTGTATCTGGCTAATTTTGTGCTGATGGATTATGGCACTGGCGCTGTTATGGCCGTGCCCACCCACGATCAACGGGACTTTGAGTTTGCTGGCAAATACGACATCCCTTTGCAGGTTGTTATTCAGCCTGAAGGGGAGACCTGCGACACGGCAACCATGACCGAAGCCTGGACTGGCTCCGGACAGATGGTTAACTCGGGCCCCTTTGACGGCCTCGCCAACGAAGCCGCCAAGGAGAAGATTGCCGAGTATCTTGAGGAGCAGGGTATCGGTCGTAAAACCGTTAATTTCCGCCTGCGCGACTGGGGGGTTTCCCGTCAGCGTTACTGGGGAACACCGATCCCGATTCTATACTGCGAACAGTGCGGTGCGGTACCGGTCCCGGAAGATCAGTTGCCGGTAGTGTTGCCTCAGGATGTCTCGGTTTCCGGTGAAGGAGGCAGCCCACTGGCCCGCCATGAGGCCTTTCTTTATGCCGATTGTCCGCAGTGCGGTGGCAAGGCGCGGCGTGAAACGGACACTTTCGATACTTTTGTCGAAAGTTCCTGGTATTTTGCCCGTTACGCCTGTCCCCAATTCAACGATGGTCCCATTGATCCTTCGGCTGCTAATTACTGGCTGCCCGTCGATCAATACATCGGTGGTATTGAACATGCGGTTATGCATTTGCTCTATGCCCGCTTTTTCACTAAGGTGCTGCGGGACTTGGGCATGATGTCCGTAGACGAACCCTTTCGTAATCTGCTCACCCAGGGCATGGTTTGTAAGGAAACCCGTTCCTGTCCTGAGCATGGTTGGCTCTTCCCCGAAGAGGAAGTAGACGGTTGTTGCAGCAAATGTGGTCAAAAGGCAATACTCGGGCGCACTGAGAAAATGAGCAAGTCGAAGAAGAATGTTGTTGATCCAGATCAGCTCATCAGTCGTTTTGGTGCCGATACTGCTCGTCTCTTTTCACTGTTTGCTGCACCGCCAGAAAAAGATCTGGAGTGGAACGAACAGGGGGTTGAAGGTTGCTATCGCTTCCTGAATCGTGTCTGGCGTGCGGTTTATGACAACCTTGAGGTTGTGGCAATACCTGCTTTGGCTGCTGACGTTGATGCTGCTGGAAAAGCTCTGCGCCGTCAAACCCACCGTACTATCAAGAAGGTCACCGAGGATATCGATGGTAGCTTCCATTTCAATACGGCAATCTCTGCAGTGATGGAGTTGGTTAATGCCATCTACGGGTTCGATGCCAAGGAGCAGTGCCCTGGCGTGGTGCGAGAGGCTCTGGAGGCAGTGGTGCTGCTGTTGGCACCCTTTGTACCTCATTTCAGCGAAGAACTTTGGCTGGAACTCGGCCATGCCTCTGGGGTGGAGCAGGCCGGTTGGCCAGCCTTTGATCCGGCAGCTTTGGTGGAAGATGAGAAAACCATTGTCGTGCAGGTTAATGGTAAAGTGCGCGGCAAGGTAACCGTGTCAGCCGATGCGACTGAAGAGGCCCTGCAGTCTGCGGCCTTGGCAGAAGATAACGTAGTTCGATTTATCGAAGGCAAGACCGTACGTAAGGTGATTGTGGTACCTGGTCGCTTGGTTAATGTGGTGGTCTCATGAACCGTTCACTCGTCCTGGTGATTCTACTTGCTCTGGTGCTGTCCGCGTGCGGCTACCGACTGCAGGGGCGTTCCGATGCCTTGCCGGGAGATGTACGTAGCCTCTATGTAGAACTGTTCCGCAACGACAGCTACGAGCCCTATTTGGAAAATTCCGTCACCAATGAGGTGGTGGGGCGGTTTGCTCGCCATGATCGGTTGGAACTCGTGGAAGATGCTTCACTGGCCGAAGGTATTCTTGGTGGCCGCATCGTTGGTTACTCCAATTCTGCCTTATCCTATAATCAGGATGATAATATCGCCGAATATCGCTCCAAGATGACCGTTAAGGCTGTATTGCGCCGTGTCGGCAACGGTGAAGTATTATGGAAAGGGTCCGTGGTTTGGCAGGAAGATTATCCGGTGAGTAGCGACAAGACCGTGCAGGACGATCGCGAACAGGCCGCTATACAGGAAATCAGTCAGCGCTTGGCCGATGAACTTTTCTCCCACATGATCGATAATTTTTGAGCATGCTATGGCAAGCAAGCTGATGACTCTCGGCGATTTGAAAAAGGCCTTCAAGGCACGGCAGTTTCCAAGCTTATTGTTGCTTTATGGGGAGGAGCGCTTCTTTTTAGAAGAAACTCTGGAAGAATTATTGCAACTGACGGTTCCCAGCGAAAGTCGTGACTTCAATTACAATCTGTTCCATGGCAAATCGGCCCGCGGCGCCGAGATTTATGACAGCGCCCGTACCTTTCCTGTCTTCAGTGCCCTGCGGTTGGTGGTGGTACGGGACGCCCATTTGCTACCTGCCGCCGAACTAGAGCAGTTGTTGCCCTATTTGCAGGATCCGGTGGCCGAAACAGTGCTGGTGCTAACTGCGGACAAGGTCGATGGACGGCGCAAATTTTACCAGCAGTTTAAAAAACGCGGTAATTTGGTCGAATTCAAGAAATATTATGAAAATCAGATTCCAGGTTTTATCCGGGATCGAGCTATGTCGAGGGGGGTGGCCTTTGCCGAAGAGGCAATGGCGCTATTTTGCCGAAGGGTCGGCAGTAATCTGCAGGAAATCGTCGGTGAACTTGAGAAACTGGCTACCTACCTCGGTGAACGCACACTGGTCGATGTTGACGATGTTCGGGCGATCGTTTCTGACACGCACATCGACAGTGTCTTTGAATTGACCGATGCTATAGGCCGGCAGAACTCATCGCGAGCTCTGTCGCTGCTTAACCGACTGCTGGCAGATGGGACGGCGCCTCTGGTAGTATTGGCAATGATGGTCCGACATTTTCGCCAGATGTGGAAAGCTCGCTATCTACTCGATCAGCGCGTCGGAAATAAGGAGGTCGCCCGTGGGGTTGGAATCAATCCCTATTTTCTTGATGGCTTGCTGCAGCAGGTCCGGGTCTTTCCAGCATCGCACTATCAAGGGATTTTTGAGCAGTTGCTTGAAGTCGATCTGGCTCTAAAGTCGAGCGGAGCCAACGCCTCTGCCCTTCTGCAAGGGTTGGTTCTGAGGATTTGTCAAACAGAACGTTCTGTATAAAAAAAGGGGCTGCAATGCAGCCCCTTTCTGTATTTTTCGCTAACCTTGTTCGATCAGGCCAGAGTGTTGACCAATTTGTTCAGGCGCGAGATCTTGCGGCTGGCAGTGGATTGGTGGATGATTCCTTTGGTAGCCGCTTTGTCAATGTAGGGAACGGCACGGTTCAGAGCGGTTTGGGCTGTCTCTTTTTCACTGTTGGCAACGGCCGTACGGACCTGCTTAACGAAGGTGCGCATGGTGGTGCGAATATGAGTGTTGCGGGCAGTACGGACAGCAGTTTGTTTATTTCGTTTGATTGCGGATTTGTGATTAGCCAATGTGGTTGTCCTCCAGTTTGATAAATTGGTTCGCCAGCTGTGCTGGTGTGTTGAATTGAGCTATTTATAGCATTTGCAGTAGTCATCGTCAAGATAAGAAAATAACAATGCTGTCTATGTAATGATCGTAAATTCAGTAGTTTAGACGAACATTGTGTTGAATTATAATATTTTCATCACTTTGCTGATCGGTAGCGCAGGGGATTGAGCATATGTCGGAAAAAAGGCAGATATCGGCAGCGACAGCCGTCATGGGCGCAGCGACCGGCTTAAGTCGCATCGCTGGACTGGTGCGCGACATGGTGGTTGCAAGCCTATTTGGTGCTGGTTTTGGCACAGATGCTTTTTTCATGGCCTTTACCATACCCAATCTATTGAGGCGTTTCTTTGCCGAAGGCGCATTGACCGCTGCTTTTGTACCGACATTTTCCAAGGTTTTCCATAAGCAGGGGGCGGACGAAGCACGCCGTGTCGCAAATATATGCTGGACTTTGTTGTTGTTAGTTATGGCAGCTGTAACGCTGCTGGGGATTTGGGCGTCACCAGTTATTGTGCGAGCAATTGGGGCCGGTTATGGAGCTGTGGCTGGTAAACTGGTGCTGACAGACTTTCTTAACCGATTGATGTTTCCCTATATCTTTTTTGTCAGCCTTTTGGCCTTGATCACGGGCATTCTAAATGTACTTGGACACTATTTTTTCCCGTCCTTTTCCACGGTATTATTAAATATCAGTATGATCGTTTGCGCCGTGTTGCTGGCACCGCTTTTTCCTCTACAACCTATTGTCGCCCTGGCCATTGGGGTTTTGGTCGGTGGTCTGCTGCAGTTGGTCATTCAGTTTCCCGTACTGCGCAGCAAGGGGATTCGCCTTCGCTTAGATTTTAATTTTAGGCACCCGGCGGTTATAAGGGTAGCCCGATTGATGCTGCCCGGTCTGGCCGGAGTGGCCATATATCAAATTAATGTTGTGGTTTCCCGTTTGCTCGCATCTTTTCTCCCTGAGGGAAGCGTGTCCTATCTCTATTACGGTCAGCGCCTATTCGAATTACCTCAGGGGATATTTGTTGTCTCCCTGGCCCAGGCCGTCTTGCCGGCCATGAGTCGACAGGCGGCAGACGGTGATAGTGCAGGGCTAAAAGAGTCGCTCCGTTTCTCTTTGGTGCTGATCACCATCGTCACATTGCCCGCTGCGGCCGGCCTCATAGTTTGTGCCGTACCAGTATACAGCTTGTTTTTTATGCGAGGCGCCTTCAATTATCAGGATGTCTCGCAGACTGCCATGGCCCTGTGCGCTTATGCTCCCGGCTTGCTGTTCGTCGGCGTGAGTCGTATTCTGGTGCCGACCTTTTATGCTCTGCAGGATACCCGTACCCCGGTCTTGGTTTCCTTCTGGACCTTGGTTGTGAATGCCTTGCTCGGGTTATTGCTCATGGGGCCATTACGCCATGTAGGGCTGGCCTTGGCCCTGAGTCTGTCGTCAGTGTGCAATTGTGTGCTGCTTGGTTGGTTCCTGCGACGCAAAATTGGTCCATGGGGTTTTGTCGCTATCGGCGGTTCGCTGCTAAGGGCGTTGCCGGCCACGCTGGCCATGGCCGCCGTAGCCTGGCTGATACTACAGTCCGTCGATTGGCAGACAGGTGGATGGTCATTCGCCAAGCTGTTAGCTCTGGGAGGCGCTGTCGGTGCAGGAATGGTGATTTATTGTGGAGTTTGTCTTTTATGTGGCGTCACGGAAATCCGTGATGGGTTGCGATTGGTCGGGCGCAAGTTCGGTTTCGTCGGGAAAGTCTAATAACCTCTTGGTCGTATATCCGGTGCTTTGGGTTTTACCCTTTTGAGTTATTGCGAGTTGACGGTAGGGGAGGCTATATTTTTCCCCGGTAATTTCTTTCTCCATTATCTAGACCGGGGGGCTCCCCACTTTTTCCAACACAGTTAACGGGCTGTTTCTCTCGTCACTGCGACTATCGCTGACGGCTTTGGAAAAAAATAGCGCCGCATACTGAAAGAGCTTGACATGACTGGGGTTACTTCGGTATAAATTGCCTCGTTGTTGGGACATAGGCGCGTAGCTCAGTGGGAGAGCACTACACTGACACTGTAGGGGTCGGCGGTTCAATCCCGCCCGCGCCTACCAACATCTACAAACGACGACTCGCACCGATCGAGGCATCTCCGGATGCCTCTTTTTATTCGTGGAGAAGACTATCGATATGCTGCGCGTAGAATTACCAGACGGCTCGGTTAAAGAGGTTCCCGTAGGAAGCACCGTAAAGGAAGTTGCTGAAGGAATCGGAGCCGGGTTGGCAAGGCAGGCCATCGCCGGGAAAATTAACGGTCAGTTGACCGATTTGACCGCAGTTGTCGAAGATGGATGTCGGTTGGAGATTCTCACCCTTACTAGTTCTGAAGGGCTTGGGATATATCGCCATACTGCGGCTCATCTTATGGCTCATGCAGTCAAAGACCTGTTTGGTAAAGACGTTCAGGTAACCATCGGGCCTTCCATAGAAAATGGCTTCTACTACGACTTTTACACGGAGACCCATACTTTCTCGCCCGACGACTTCGAGCGCATCGAGCAAAAGATGCAGGAGTTGGCCAAGGCCAATCAACCGATAATCCGGCAGGAAGTCAGTCGCGACAGCGCTATTGAGTTGTTTCGCAGCCTTGGCGAAGATTACAAGGTGCGGCTTATTGAAGATCTGTCCGAACCGGTCGTTTCCCTTTACCGCCAGGGAGACTTTGTTGATCTCTGCCGCGGACCACATCTGCCCAGCACGGGCCGTATCAAAGCCTTTAAGCTGACCAGTGTGGCGGGTGCCTATTGGCGTGGCGATGAAAAGAACGCCATGTTGCAGCGTATCTATGCTACGGCTTTTCCGGACAAAAAACAGCTTAGATGTCATTTGGCTAAGCTGGAAGAAGCCCGCAAGCGTGATCATCGGCGGATTGGTAAGGAGTTAGATCTCTTTTCTTTTAGCGAAGAGGCTGGCGCCGGCCTGGTGCTCTGGCACCCTAAAGGGGCCATGCTGCGGACACTGCTTGAGGATTTTGAACGTAAGCAGCATCTAAAGCGGGGCTACGATCTGGTTCTCGGTCCGCAGATTCTAAAGACCGAACTGTGGCAAACCTCCGGGCATTACGAGAACTACCGTGAGAATATGTACTTTACCGAGGTAGACGGTCAGGGATACGGTCTCAAACCGATGAACTGTCTGGCTCATATGCTGATCTACAAGTCGCATATGCGCTCCTACCGCGATTTGCCGCTGCGCTATTTCGAACTTGGCACTGTGCACCGTCATGAAAAATCTGGTGTTCTGCACGGCTTGCTGCGGGTTCGGGGGTTTACTCAAGACGACGCCCATATTCTCTGTACTCCAGAACAGCTTGACGGTGAGATCAAGGGCGTGCTGCAATTTGTCCAGGACGTCATGGGTATTTTCGGCTTTGAATACGAGGTTGAAATCTCCACGCGCCCGGAAAAGTCGATCGGCAGTGACCAGGATTGGGAATTAGCTACTAACGCTCTGATGGGTTCTCTTAAAGATTCGGGGCTTGATTTTGAAATCAATGCCGGAGATGGCGCATTTTACGGGCCTAAGATCGACATCAAGCTCAAGGACGCTCTTGACAGGAAGTGGCAGTGTGCTACAATCCAGTGCGATTTTACATTGCCCGAGAGGTTTGACCTGAGCTATATCGGAGCCGATGGAGAAAAACACCGGCCGGTCATGTTGCATCGGGTTGTTCTTGGTGCCATTGAACGTTTTATCGGAGTGCTGATCGAGCATTACGCTGGGAACTTCCCTTTATGGATTTCCCCTGTTCAGGCAGTAATTGTTAATGTAACTGACAATCAGGCTGAATATTCCGAGCAGATCTGGCGCGAGCTGCGGGATGCCGGTATTCGGGTTGAGAAGGACCTGCGCAACGAAAAGCTGGGTTTCAAGATTCGCGAAGCTCAGATGGCCAAAGTTCCTTATATGCTGGTAATCGGCGATAACGAGATGGAGAGCGGAACTGTTGCTCCCCGTTACCGCACTGGCAAGAGTCTTGATCCCATGTCGGTTGCGGACTTTGTCCAGCATGTGCAGGACGAGTGTAGTCAATATCGTTAGGAGGTGTCACCATAGCTAAGCAAGAGACACGCATAAATCGTGATATCCGTGCCCGACAAGTTCGGGTTGTTGATGATGAGGGGGAATTGCTCGGTATTCTTACCGTTCCCGAAGCCCTTGCTGTTGCCGACGAACATGGTCTCGACCTCGTCGAGGTTTCGCCCAATGCCGATCCGCCGGTATGTCGCATTATGGACTACGGCAAGTACAAGTATCAGGCAAGCAAGCGGGCAGCCGAGGCAAAGAAGAAGTCAGCCAAGGTTGAGGTCAAAGAAGTCAAGATGCGACCTAAGACTGAGGAACATGACTTCCAAGTCAAGTTGCGCAATGCCCGTCGTTTTCTTGATGATGGCAACCGCGTCAAGGTGACAGTGATGTTTCGTGGCCGGGAGGTTACTCATCCCGAGTTTGGCCGTAGGTTGATGGAGAAACTTGCTACGCAGGTAGCTGACATCGCTGTGGTGGAAATGCACCCACGAATGGCTGGTCGTTTTATGACTATGGTGGTGGCACCTAAAAAATAAACGATTAACGGTCTTTGTCGCAATCGTAAGGCGCGGAAGCGACTATAGCAATACAGTCCGTTGTCGATAGCAAACGTTCAAGGAGATGTACTCATGCCAAAAATTAAAACTAATCG
>LGOV01001266.1_pt1 | contig 22713 bp, 20 predicted proteins | sample 469881 | NCBI WGS metagenome assembly LGOV01 (sample SAMN03857199, study PRJNA290197) | marine sediment metagenome | biome: marine cold seep biome; feature: cold seep; material: marine sediment; isolation source: sample #5579, elevator 3A push core 41 containing 12 cm of sediment... ...
TACCCTGTGAGAAATCCGGGCTAAAATAGATCAGCCACTGCCAGATGCTGCCAAGGTCGCACTGGTGGACCGTGATATTGCCTTTTTCAATGACAAGGGCAATCTAGTACTGACAGATGCCGGTATGAGCATCAGGTAAGGCCCGCTTCACTTTCGCAACGCAGTTCATTATCGCGGCGATAAACCATGCTGGTGGAGGCGCCACATCAGCACGTCGAAGCGGTCCTGCCCGAAAAATGGTTCTCCTATGAATACAATCGTCGGCACGCCCCAGTGTCCGACCGCATGCAATGCGTCGTCGTTAGCGTCAAGTTCAGCGTCGAACGAGGCCGTATCGGCAGCAATGCTGCGCTCCAGTTCATCGTGCGACAGCCCGGCACGTTGCGCTGCTTTAGCTAGATGGTTACCGGTATTCCAGCCATCGACTGTGCCGTCCCACAGCATGCGCGAAACCTCGTCGCAATATGCCAGGCCGCGACCGCGGCGAACTGCCGCGATTCCGAGTCTGCCGAGCCGATAGACATACGGTTGCTCCTCCGCAATCATTAATGTAATTGGATCCTGAATGATTGGATCAGGAATCGGGCGACGAAACGGTATTCACAGGAATTCCGCCATCCGCGCCGTGTCCTTGAAGAAATAAGGACGTGCCAGCCGGTTCATTCCCTTGAAATAGTCAGGGTTGCGCACGGCAGCAGGATGCACGATCCGCAGATCAACATTGACGTAGAACTGTTTCGTCAACGATAGAACACGAGGCAGAACGAGGTAGGAGTATGGGCTGCGAAAAGACCAATAGAGTTCGATAGATAGCATGTTCACTAGGCTCCCGTTCTAATGAATAATCAATTGATAATATTGGATCGGTTAAGTTGTTTCAGTCGAAGCCTTAGAATGCCAGATTGAGTTCGTATGAAAGGCAGGATTTGAACCTGCGCCCCTCGGCTTCGGAGGGCTAACATAAGCCTGTTTAGCAAGCTTTAATACCAATCAAGTTCAGATAGGGCTGAAGAACTTCAAACATATAACATGCACGATTTAGTAATAGAGTGAAGCCTTAACGACAAAACCGTTGCTGTGCTCAGCTTTATATTTCTCTTGCGGACGATGGTTAGCCGACCATTATTTTATCGCTTGGAAAACCATGATCATACAGATAGCGTACAATTCATAACAGTTATGTTGTAATCCCTTTTACTCAATCTCTGCTCTTCATAGCCTGCTATATGATAGTCAAAACTTTAAGAGTATTCGTGCCTCCATGTGCATTCATCTCGTCGCCACGAGTCAAGATCACATGATCCCCTTTCTCAGCGATACCCTTATCTACCAGCAGTGCTAGGGCTTGATCGTTGAGTTCCTCAGCACTCATTTCACTGGTGTCGAAAGGAAGAGAGACAACGCCTCGATAAAGAGCCATACGACGCTGGGCAACGGGGTTGTGAGCAAGACCAACAATGGGTAGGCCTGAGCTGATTCGCGATGCGATCAGCGGTGTATAGCCCGAGGCCGTCATGCAGGCGATGGCGCTAACCCCCGCAAGGTGGTTGGCTGCGTACATGGCGGATAACGCAATGGTCTCATCGATTTGACTAAAGCCCTCGTGGATACGATGGCCCGATTCTTGGATCATGCGCTCACGTTCGGCGCCCAGACAGATACGGTTCATAGCCTCAATTGTTTCTACCGGGAAGTCGCCAGCGGCGGTCTCCGCAGAGAGCATGACAGCGTCGGTACCGTCGAGNNGGCCACATCGAACACCTCGGCCCGAGTGGGTAGCGGCGATTCGATCATCGATTCCATCATTTGCGTTGCAGTGATTACCGCACGGTTTAACGTACGGGCCTGTTTGATAATACGCTTCTGGATACCTACGAGTTGAGCATCACCAATCTCCACACCTAAATCACCACGCGCCACCATAACCGCTTCACTGGCCTCAATAATGCCATCCAGGGTGGTGTTGTCGGCAACGGCTTCAGCGCGCTCAAGCTTGGCTACCAGCCCGATTTCGGCTCCAGCATCACCAAGCAGGAGTCGAGCCTCTTGCATATCGGCGGCATTACGAGGAAAGGAAACTGCCAAATAGTCGACGCCGATTTCTACTGCTGTTTTAAGATCTGCCTTGTCCTTTTCTGTCAGTGCTGGTGCCGAAAGGCCACCGCCCTGCTTATTAATGCCCTTATTGTTAGAAAGCTTTCCCCCTACTACTACAGTGGTGTGTATTTGCTTTCCAACAACCTGGGTAATATCAAGCACTAAACGCCCGTCATCAAGCAGCAGCCGGTCGCCTGCGATCACATCTTCGACCAGAGACTTATAATCGCAACCGACTCGCTCGTTATTGCCAGCATCGCCTTCCATTTCCATATCGAGCACGAAAGTTTGGCCTTCCGTCAGTTCCACAGCCCCATTTTCAAAACGAGCAATGCGAATTTTAGGACCCTGTAGATCCCCCAGGGCAGCAACGCTCCGACCAAGACGTTCGGCAATTTCTCTGACCCGCAATAATCGCAGGCGATGGTCTTCCGCCGAGCCGTGGGAGAAGTTAAGGCGCACAACATCGACGCCACCTTTTAACATTGCTTCTAGCACCCCATCACGGTCACTGGCCGGGCCCAGGGTGGCAACGATTTTAGTACGTCGAATGGGATGTCGTAGTAGTCGTTTCATAATATGCCTAGAGGATTAACGAGGAACTGACTGGGGATCATTGCTCAATCAAGGCCATCTAGCGATGTCGTTCTAGTTCGCTTTCTATCACTAACAACCGGTTGTACTTGGCCACACGGTCGCTACGAGAAAGCGAACCGGTCTTAATTTGCCCGGCACAGGTACCCACGGCTAAATCGGCGATGGTAGTGTCTTCGGTCTCGCCGGAACGGTGGGATATCACCGTCGTAAACCCCGCATTTTGGGCCATGCGGATCGCATCAAGGGTCTCGGTGAGCGAACCAATTTGGTTGAACTTGATGAGAATAGAGTTGCCAATCTTCTCGTCAATGCCGCGCTTAAGGATCTTTGTGTTAGTGACAAAAAGGTCGTCTCCAACCAGCTGTATTGTCTCACCAAGCCTATCGGTTAGCCTCTTCCATCCTTTCCAGTCAGACTCGTCCAAGCCATCTTCGATAGAGGTGATGGGATACTGGTCGCAGAGTTCAGCCAAGTAGTCTATAAAGCCAGCTGCATCAAAGTACTTATCTTCACCAGCAAGATGATACTGACCATCGTGATAGAACTCAGAGGCAGCACAATCCAGCGCTAACTCGACATCCTTACCTAGCACATAGCCAGCCTCTTCTACCGCCTGCTGGATCACAGCAAGCGCTTCAGCGTTGGAAGACAAACTAGGGGCAAAACCACCCTCATCACCCACCGAGGTGAACATACCACGTTCTGAGAGCACTTTCTTCAAGGCGTGGAATATCTCGGCGCCCATCCGAAGACCTTCACGGAAATTCGGTGCACCTACTGGCCGTACCATGAATTCTTGAATATCGATGTTGTTATCAGCATGTTCACCCCCATTGAGTATGTTCATCATCGGCACCGGCATCAGATATTGACCCGGCTGGCCATAGAGCACGGCGATATGAGCATACAGCGGCACCTCCTTAGCGATAGCTGCCGCTTTTGCAGCTGCCAACGAGACGGCTAGGATGGCGTTGGCGCCAAGGGTGGCTTTATTGTCAGTGCCGTCGAGCTCAAGCATAGCCTCGTCAAGACTACGCTGATCGCAGGCGTCCATTCCGATAAGCTTGTCACGGATAACTCCATTAATAGCTTTAACAGCTTTTAGAACGCCCTTACCCAGGTAACGGGCCTTATCGCCATCACGCAGTTCTAAAGCTTCACGGGATCCAGTGGAAGCGCCGCTAGGGGAACAAGCACTTCCTGTGGCTCCGCTTTCAAGGCGCACTTCAGCATATACGGTGGGATTACCGCGTGAGTCGAGTACTTCAAGGGCACGGATAACAGCAATTTTTGTCATGGGTCTCTTCTTCAGTTGCATGAGCGGAGAGTAGACTGCGGGTATGCCACCGGTCCTCAACGTCTCCGCTTTAACGAGGCAATAAGCAATCAGATTGTGGCCTTATGCTTGTTTCTTTGTAGGGCCGCTTGCCATAAGAAGACCAACGCCCCGAGCCCTAGTCCGATGAGATCCGTCATCAATCCACCGGCGATCATGGCCAGCGCAGCAACGAGCAATAATACGCGCTGTATCCAATTGACTCGGCCGTTGAGGAACCAGGCTTGAACGGCAGCCGCTAGTAAATAGATACCCACACCTGCTGTAATGGCTACGCGCAGTATCTCAAACCAGCTTCCCTCCATTAGCAGTGCTGGGTTATAGAAGAACATGAAAGGTACGATGAAGGCTGCTAGTCCAAATTTGAAAGACGTAACAGCTGTCTTCAAAGGATCAGTACCTGCAATTGCCGCGGCGGCGTATCCAGCAAGAGCCACCGGTGGCGTAATTGCCGAGAGTACTGCGTAATAGAACACGAAGAAGTGCGCGACCAACGGCGGAATACCAATTTGCTGCAGTCCTGGCGCGACCACTGACGCCGCAACCGCATAGGCTGCTGTAGTTGGCATTCCCATACCTAGAAGTATCGAAATACACATGGCGAAAAACAGCGCCAACAGATGGCTGGCATCAGCAATGCCTAGCAGCATGGAAGCAAAGCGAGCGCCAACGCCAGTAAGCGAAATGACGCCAACAATGATCCCCGCACAGGCGCATACCGCTATCAACGGAATCGCCATTCGTGCACCTAAAGATAGCGCGTTTAGCAGCGCCTTAGGGCCCATCCAATGTGGAGTAAACCAAGAAACTACCGCGGCACTGATCATCGCAAGGGTACCGGCACGAATGACCGAATAGCCCATATATAAGGTGCTCACTAGAATAACGATGGGTAGGAAAAGATAGACTTGTTTAACCAACTGTCTAAAAACTGGCAGCTGATCCCGAGACAGACCCTGCATGCCATCGCGGCGCGCTTCTAGATCTACCATGAAGTAAATCGAAAGGAAGTAAAGTGCAGCGGGAAGCAGTGCAGCTACCGCGATCTCGGTATAGGGAATACCGGTGACCTCCGCCATAATAAAGGCACCTGCACCCATAATCGGAGGTACTATCTGCCCACCGGTTGAAGCAGCAGCCTCAATGCCACCAGCGCTACGCGGGTGATAGCCTACTTTCTTCATCAAAGGGATCGTCAACGACCCGGTAGCCACCACGTTACCAGCAGACGTCCCATTGATCATACCCATCAAGCCAGAGGCAAACACCGCAACCTTAGCGGGCCCACCGCGGGTGCGCCCGGCTGCCGCAAAGGCGAAGTTCACGAAGTAATCGCCCACACGTGATGCTTGCAAGAACGCCGCGAAGGTAATGAACAAAATAATGTATGTGGAGGATACAGCGGTAGTGGGTCCGAGAACGCCATTGTCAGTGTAGAGGTAGGTGACAAAACGCGATGCCGTATAACCACGATGCTCAAGCAGACCCGGCAAGTAAGGCCCCGCAAATGCATAGATTAGAAACACCGCGGTTATAACAATAAGAGCCAGTCCAGCCACACGTCTGGTCAGCTCCATAATCAGCGCAACCCCCACCGCGGCCACGAGAAAGTCATTTTGGTTGGCCATAGGCATGCCAGCCGTCATACGCCAACGGTTGAGCACTAGCACAAGGTACCCGGCGACCAGAACCGAGGCAATAATGAGTACGATATCAGCCCAATGTATCGAGTGACTTGAACTTCGCCCAACCCAACTGCCGATCATAGCAATGGCACTTGCCACAACCAATGCCCAGCTCAAATGAGCCAGAACCCAATTAGAAGGAGTCGTTCCCTGAATATCGCGCTGAAACCAAGCAAAGACCAAACAGAAGCTAGCGTAGCCAACAGCGGCTATCGCAGGTATTAGGGCCAACCATTCTCGCTGGGCAACGCGCACTTCTCCGCCGCTGCGATCCAGGCTCATCGCTGCGGTTATAGCAAACCCAACGGCTAAGCCTCCGGCTACGTGGAGAATGCGAAACGTCCAGGTTTCGATGGGTGAAACATTGAGCGCATAAAGATGCATCGCAGTAAACAGTACACATGCAATGAACACTGTCTTACCGAGCAATCCGGATAACTCGCGCTCATTATGAGAGAGGGGAACATCGGAGACGCTATCAGTACCGATCTTCTCCTCTGCTCCTTGAAGTAGAGTATCTTGAGTCATTCCTGGTCACCTTGGAGGTTACAGTTACCCGCTAGTTTGAAGAGACAATGCGCCAACCGTTAGCCGACGCATTGAATAATTAATAATCAGCCACGTAGGTCTTCAGGAATCTCGTAGCCATTCTCTTCGAACCAACGAACCGCACCTGGGTGCCACGGAATGAAGGAATTATGCTCTGCGTTTTCGGGTATCGTTTCGCGTGCCGAGCCATGTACTTGTAACATCCTCTCCTGGCTTTCCATTACCGTCTTAGTAACCTCATAAACGAAGGACTCAGACATATCCTTATGCGTAATGGCAAAATTCCACAGTGAGATAGCTGGCACATCTTCCTCAAGGCTGGTGTATGCGGATGCAGGAATCGTTCCCTGGCTCAACTCTGGGTAGTCATCAAGGAATTTACTCATTTCCTCTTCGGAAAATGAGAAAATATTAACGTCAGCCTGAGCCTCAAGCTGGCTGAAAGCCGAAACAGGAATGCCTGAAGCGAAAGCAAAGGCGTCAATTAAGCCGTCTTGAACTTGGCTCGCTTGATCCGCAGCGCCCCCATTTCGAGTTTCGACTTCAATATCCAACTTTTCGAAGAGTTGGGGAAAATACATGTCGCCTGTGCCACCAGCAGGTCCAATACCAACTGTCTTTCCATCTAAATCGGAAATTGAATCAATGTCAGACCCCTCAAGCGAGATAACTTGGAGAGCTGTTTGATACATTGGGAAAACAGCGCGAATATCCTTATGCTCTACGCCAGGCGCAAGGTCACTTTCACCATTCCAAGCTTGAAAGGCAGGGCCAGTCGTCACCATGCCGAATTCACTTTCGCCCATTTGGACAAGGGTCACGTTCTGCACCGGGCCCCCTGTTACTTCAGCACCAAATGTCGACCCGGTTGCTTCCCCGACTAGATTTCCCCAGCCAGAGCCATAAATATAATAAGTGGCACCTTGACTCCCGGTCGCAATAGAAAGACTCTCGGGCCAGTTCTCTTTTCCTTCGTCAGCGATAGCACCTCCAACGGTGCCTCCGAGCAATACGGCTGCTACAACTTTTGTAATTTTCATAGTAAGTACTCCGTTAATTTGTAATTATTTATTAAAACTAGAATCCAAAGATTTATGAATAGATGATAAATCCCTCCTTTATTGAGTTAGTTAATTTACAATGGCTTAGAGAACTAGCATGAAATAGCCTAATGATTGATTCACATCTATCACTGAGCAACTGATCTGCTTTCTCAATAGCCTCCGCTAAACTCATTGGCCCATCTACTAGTGAAAATGCAGCAGAAACACCTTGTGAGTAAGAGGCACGCCACCCCTCCCCTAATTGCCCAGCGATTATTACCACAGGTATATCCCTTTCACTGGCAAGTCTGGCAATGCCAATCGGCGTTTTACCTGCCAAACTTTGACCATCTAAACGCCCTTCTCCTGTAATGACTAAGTCAGCATCATTAAGATGATTGTTAAAGTTGACTTGTTGCATTACAACGTCGATACCAGGCTTAAGCGTTGCCTTTAAAAAAGCCATTGCCGCATAACCCATTCCTCCAGCAGCACCAGCACCTGGAAAGTCGCTGACATCGACGCCAGTCGCTTCGCTGACTTTTTGGGAGAAATTGGCTAGCAATGCGTCAAGGATAGAAACATCCGCGGGCGAGGCGCCTTTTTGGGGGCCATAAATCGCACTGGCCCCATTAGCGCCTAAAAGGGGGTTATCAACATCAACCGCTGCTACTACTTGTAAATGTTTTAAACGTTGATCCAATCCCGAAAGATCAATTTTATCCAGCTTGAATAAGCTCTCAGTCACGGGAGGGAGTTCACTGCCCTCTTTATCGAGAAGCTTCCCCCCTAAAGCAACTAGCATTCCAGCCCCAGCGTCATTAGTCGCACTTCCGCCTAATGTTATAACGAGAGACTTAGCGCCCTTATTTAAAGCTTGATTAATGAGCTGTCCAACTCCATACGTAGTACTTCTATAAATGGAGTTCTTTTCAACATCGACATACTGAAGCCCGCAGGCTTCTGCGAGCTCCACATAAGCTGTTGAGCTAGCGCTATGCCAACCCCACGCGGCACGACGCGATCCACCAAAAGCATCAACTACTTCTGTATGGAACACGGCAGCCCCCGTAGAGGAAACTAAGGCATCAAGGGTTCCTTCTCCCCCATCGCCCATAGGACACTTAATAGTGATTGCGTGTGGGAAAGCACGAACGATACCTTTTTCCATCGCAACCGCTGCAGCCTGAGCCGATAACGCACCTTTGTAACTATCAGGAGCAATAACAATTTTCATTTACTAGCCCCTCTAAAGAGGAAAGCCGTAGGTATTAAGCATCAAAATAACACCACTGATGCTCTCAGCCGCTTCAAGAACATACTTCTTGAAGCCACGACCATGCCTTTATTGTTGTTCAATATCAGAACAGATGGCCTGAGTAACATCGCGCGTATTCGCTGAGCCACCTAGGTCTTTTGTTTGTAGGCCAGAGTCAGTCAACCGCTCAATGGCTGCCATTAGTCGTTCTGCCGCAGTAGCTTCCCCCAAGTGCTCAAGCATCATGGCAGCTGTCCAAAAGGACCCCACTGGGTTGGCAATACCTTGCCCGGCAATATCAAATGCTGAACCATGGATAGGTTCAAACATGGAAGGGTAAATCCTTTCTGGATTCAGGTTTGCGGTTGGCGCAATACCTAGACTGCCTGAAAGGGCAGCTGCCAAATCAGATAAAATGTCGGCATGGAGGTTGGTTGCAACAATAACGTCCATCGTCTCCGGCTTGAGAACCATGCGAGTAGTCGCAGCATCCACAAGCTCCCGATCAATTTTTACATCAGGGAAGTCTTTTGCGACTTCAAAGAACACCTCATCCCACAGCACCATGCCGTGCCGCTGAGCGTTAGACTTGGTGACTAGCGTCAGTTTTTTGCGAGGACGGCTTTGTGCTAGTTTGAACGCAAAACGATGGATTCGTTCGATCCCTTTTCGAGTGAAAACAGACACCTCAGTACCGACTTCCTCTGGGTGCCCTTGGTGAACTCGGCCACCATTACCCGAATATTCACCTTCACTATTTTCTCTAACAATTACCCAATCTATCTCTTCAGCGCCTTTTAAGCGGCTATTAACACCCGGCAGGACCCTAGCGGGACGTACATTCGCGTATTGATCAAAGCCTTGGCAGATAGCGAGTCTAAGCTCCCAAAGTGAAACGTGATCGGGAACATCTTGGCTACCCACGGCACCAAAGTAGATAGCGTCAAATTTTGACAGCTTTTCTAGCCCTCCTTCAGGAATGTACTCGCCCTGGCTAAGGTAGCGCTGGGAGCTCCAGTCAAAATCTTCGAATTCAAAATGGAAATCCCCACTTTTTTTCGCCAACGTTTCAAGCACTTTTTTGCCTGCCTCAATCACTTCGAGGCCGATTCCATCACCAGGAATAACTGCAACACGATGACTACGCATATATAATGCTCCTACCTATCTAATTTTTTATATGAAAATACGTTTGCTTGGCACTACAGACATTAGATGACATGGTGAAATAACTTCAATACACCTTCAGTTAATACAGAAACAACCAAGAGTTAATAATCATGGTTAGCAATGATTTCGAGTTTTTTATATTAGTTTGTCAATCTGGAAGTATATCTAAAGCAGCTAAGGACTTTGATATAACTCCAGCCGCAGCCAGCAAACGACTTTCTAACATTGAAAAAAATATTGGATGCCAACTTATATCCAGATCTACCCGTTCCATGAGCCTTACAGCTAATGGAAAGATATATTTAGAATATGCACATCAAGTTACAACAACACTAGAAGAAATGAGTTTCGCTCTACGTCAGAAAACTGACCAAGCAGAAGGACTTATTAGGATTAATGCTCCTTTCGGGTTTGGAAGAAAATATGTTTCAAGATTTGTATCGGACTTTATAGAAGAATATCCTAAAATCGAATGCCAGCTGCATCTCTCCGATCATCCTTTAAACTTAATCACCAACGCTTTTGATATCGGCATTCGGTTCGGATCCCTTCCAGACTCTGGTTTGCATGCTAGAAAAATCGCCTCACACAGGCGGTTTTTATGCGCCTCTCCTGACTATTTAACCACTAAAGATGAGCCCTTATCACCTCAAGATCTTGTTCATCATAACTGCATAGTACTTAGGCAGAACGATGAAACATACGGAAATTGGCACTTCACAAAAGAAGAGCAAATTTATCATGTTCGTGTTGGAGGAAACTTAAGTTCAAACGATGGTGAAAGCGTATTAAGTTGGACCTTAAAGGGCCATGGCATCGCTATACGAGCGGAATGGGATGTATATCACCATATCAAACAGGGGGCTTTGAAAAAAGTCCTCGGAGAATATCAACTTCCTAATGCTGACATATATGCTGTTTACCCTTATAAGCAAAACATTCCTATTCGTTTAAGAATCTTCATCGACTTTTTGGCCGAAAAAATGAAAATAGTTCCATTTGAAATGGCATTATAAACTTAACAGAACGGCGCATGCTAAGTTTTTTTGATTATGCCAACTTTAAGTGAGGACAACAAAAATGTCGTCCTCGTTAAAACATGGCACAAGCGTAACATTAAAACAGAGACTTATAGGTTTTTAATCACACAATTTGGCATAAATTCGCCATCCTGCGATGAAAGCTGCAATAACAGTCTGAACCGAGCAAAGCTCGGCTCTTCTCTTCTATCTAAACGACAGCATCACTCCGGTATAGAAGATTTGACCGTTTTAGTACTAAGCGATTTTGGATCTGGCCCACCACGGCGCCCAGTATCAAGTGCGTCGATCAAAGCAACCTCTTCGGTAGAAAGCGAAAAATCGAAGATATCGAAATTCTCTCTAATCCGTTCGATGTTCACAGACTTAGGAATCGCCGAATGGCCGAGCTCGATATGCCAACGAAGGATTACCTGGGCCGGTGATTTACCATGCTGTTCTGCAATCCGTATGATTGTGGGATGCGTCAGCGGGTCGTCTTCCGGCTTAGGGTCTTCAGTGAAGTAACGATTAACGCCGCCAATGGGCGACCACGCCTGAGTCAGAATGCCCTGCTCCTGATGAAATTGACTCAGCTTCTTCTGAGTAAAAAACGGATGCAGCTCCACTTGGTTTACCGCAGGAACCACGCCGGTCTCATCAATGATGCGCTTAAGCTCTTCTTCGTTGAAGTTCGACACGCCAACTGCACGAGCACGGCCACTTTTGACAATCTCACAGAGCGCCTTCCATGCCCCCAAGGTTCGTTCGAATTCTGTCGGGGCTGGCTGGTGTAGCAGATAGAGATCGACGTGTTCCATGCCCAGCTTGCGCAGCGAACGTTCGAACCCGTACATAGCACCGTCATAGGTATAATCCGAGAGCCAGAGTTTGGACTCGATAAACACATCTGAGCGAGCGAGACCGCTCGATCGGAAGGCTTCACCCACCTGCTCTTCATTCATGTAAGCGGCGGCAGTATCGACATGGCGATAGCCCGCCTCAAAGGCAGACAACACCGCGCCGGTAGTTTCCTCAGGACGAGAGCGATAAACGCCCAGTCCGAAGGCAGGCATTTCAACACCATTGTTCAAGGTAAGAAGGGGTATGGTCATAGCATTTCCTATCTTGGTTATAGCACTTGGCTGGTCGGCCGGAATAGAATCTCGTTAATATCCACGTCCTCGGGCTGGCTCATGGCGAATTCCACTGAGCGCGCAAACGAGTCGGCAGGTATCGCATACTGTTCATAGAAATCATGGATTGCCTCGGACACGTCATTTTCCGAGATACTGTTGGGCAGTTCTGTATCGACCGCACCAGGAGAGATAATCGTCGAGCGTATATTGTAGGGTTTGACCTCTTGGCGCAGTCCTTCGGAGATGACGCGAACAGCATGCTTAGTAGCCGAGTAAACGGCACCGCCTGGGCCAACTTTATGTCCAGCGACTGATGAAACATTGATGATCTGCCCACTCTTTTGGGAGGTCATATGCGGCATTGCTGCTGCGATGCCATAAAGCACACCCTTGATATTGACGTCGATCATTTGATCCCACTCTTCGACCTTTAGGCGCTCTAAAGGCGAATGCGGCATCACACCGGCATTATTGAGCATGACATCGATACGGCCATGCAGCTGTATGGCGCGCTCCACCAACGCCTCAACCTGATCGCGCTGGGTAACATCGGTCTTAACCACCGCCTGCTCATCCAGGCCGAGTTCCTTGGCCAGCGCCTGTAAACGATCCATACGACGCGCGCCGAGCACTACCTTTGCGCCCCCCTTAACCAATCGACGTGCGGTCGCTTCACCAAGGCCACTGCTAGCCCCCGTAATGACGACGACTTTATCTTTGATACCTTCCATTGTGAGTTCTCCTTTCTAAATAAATTAATCCTTCTTGTTGGCCCTTTGCTCAAGAAACACTGCTGAGATAATCCACATCCGCGACTTTTTCCATCCAAGTGACGGGCGAACCATTCTCCGATTCAGCAATCGCGATATGCGTCATGGCATTGCTGTCGGTGGAACCATGCCAATGCTTCTCGTCTGGGCCAAACCACACCACGTCTCCTGGGCGGAGTTCTTGTTTTGGCTCACCTTCCCGCTGAGCCCAACCCAGACCTGCAGTAATAATCAGTGTTTGCCCTAGTGGATGGGTATGCCAAGCCGTACGGGCTCCAGGTTCGAAAGTGACGATAGCTCCGCCGGTTTTAGCTGGCTCAGGGGCCTGGAAAGGCGAATCAATACGCACTGTCCCAGTAAAATATTCTTTAGGGCCTTGGGCAGATGACTTGGAGCCATTGCGCTGAATTTCCATGAGGATACCTTTGGTCATTGGAGTGTTTTGGCAAGCCTGCGATAGACAGCGAGGCCAACAGGGAATGGCGTGTCCCACAGTTTAGGGCACTCACCTGGATATGATTAGAGGCTTATAATGACTTGGTCTTATGTCTTAAATTCATCAATCCACAAACCAACATAACCACCCCCTCATTAATTGATTGGGTTCGTAGCGAAGCTTTCAAGGAATATCCACCTAGCCTAGACGCATAGAAACATAAAGCCATAACGTGATTAATGAATTGAGCACATAAGCTCATCCGGATTTTAGCGATAGTTGAATGGATTCGGTTTGGCTAAGTTGGTAGCTGAAGACAAATTATCGTTCTGAGCTCATTACCCAAAGACACCATGTCATTTGGAGCGACTTTCATGCCGACTTGCTAGAGATAGGGAACCTCCATGTCAAAGCTAAGCGACTTCGAAATCAACAGGCGCAACCTGTTGACCGGGAGCGCCACGACTACAGCCTCCCCAGCAAGGCGACGTAGACCTACCAGTGTCATGGTGTGTCGAAGGTTTAGCTCGTCGGCTACCCAATCGACTCATCTATTAACAATAGTCTGAATCATCACAATGAATATTTATGAAGCGTAAACCTCGCCTGGCAAAACTCTGAACAGCTATATATTCGTTGATATAACACCCCTTAATGCAAAGGATGTCGCAGTATGATGAAGTTTGCTTTTCCCCTACTATTTTCCTTCGCGGCGCTCTCTCACGCCGAGGCACAAGAGTCTGATTCAGGCCGTATCGCGCCGGACGAGGTCTACGAAGTAGCGCCTGGTCTAGGCCAATACACGGATGACGTCTTGTTCGGGCGCGTCTGGCCCGGCGAGGCCCTCGCCCCCCGAGATCGTAGCCTCGTCGTGCTGTCCGCTCTGATTTCCATGGGGCAGACCGGGCCGGTAGGTAGTCATACCCGCATCGGCTTGGAAAACGGCCTCACGCCTGCTGAGATCGGTGAGATCGCCACCCATCTGGCTTTCTATGCTGGCTGGCCCTATGCCATCGCCGCTGTCTACGAGATGCACGAGGTCTTTCAGAATCAAGGCGTTGAGATGCCAGTAGATGCCGATGGCACACCGCTGGAACTTAACTCGGAGGCCGAAACCGAGCGTCAGCGTGAAATGTCCGAAGGCATCACTGCGACAGTGCCTCAACTCGCGGACGCGACCAATGAGGTACTGTTTGACGATTTATGGCGTCGACCTACGCTGAGCACCCGAGACCGCAGCTTGGTGACTATCGCGTCACTAGCCGCTACCGGTAAGGCCGAACAACTCCCCGCCTACCTCAATCGAGCACTGGATAATGGGCTAACACCAGCTGAGGCGAAGGAAGCAATTCACCACCTAGCCTACTATTCAGGATGGCCAAACGCGGTATCCGCAGTCCCGGTGCTTGAGGAAGTCTTGTCGGCGCGTGAGACAGCCGAGACGTCAGCCAACATTACGGTTGTGCCAAGCACGAATGCAGAAACCACGACAGGTGGTGAAGATAATTTCACGGGAGTAGCTGAGGTTAGCCAACGCTTTTCTGCCCCCCAACCCGCCCGCCTCGGGGGAGGCGTAGTGAGCTTTGAGGCGAGCGCACGCACGGCTTGGCACACCCACCCACTTGGTCAAACGCTATATATCACCGATGGATGCGGCTGGGTGCAAAGTGAAGGCGAAACTGTCCAAGAGGTTAAGCCCGGCGACATCGTTGTCATACCACCGAATACGCCTCACTGGCATGGTGCTTCTGCGTCTGAAGCGATGACTCACCTTGCCGTATCAGAAGCGCAGGATGGCACCTCGGTGACGTGGATGGAACTCGTCACTGACGAAGAGTATGCACAAGGAGAGAGCGCTGAGAGTAAGTGCAACGCTTAAACAGGTGGTCGGATTTACTCAGTCGTAGCTCGAATAATCCCATCAAAAGCTCCTCCATCAAGCGCTGGGGGAGTTATAAAGTTAACAACGTTAAGGAGTCAGCTTGTATGAAATCTAGATGGACAACGCCATTGTCTGCTGCATTTATTGTCAGTGCTTTGAGTTCACCGTTTAGCCTCGCGGCCGAACCTGATACTCAAGAACCGCTGGTGATCCAGGAGCAAGGTAGCTTCACCGTGGGTGGCTCCATAACCACGGAGCCAGGAGAGTTTGACCCGCTGAACCCTACTCAGCCTGATGGTCAAACCTTTCGAGGAGACCACCTTTATACGTTTTACCAGATTCCAGACGAAGCTCGGCAACTGCCTATCGTTATGTGGCACGGCTTTGGCCAATTCTCCAAGACGTGGGAGTCCACCCCGGATGGGCGTGAAGGCTTCCAAAACATCTTTCTTCGTCGCCAATACCCAGTTTATGTCATTGACCAACCGCGTCGTGGTAATGCTGGTCGCAGCACGGTCGGTACCGAAATCGAACCCACCCCTGATGAGCAGTTTTGGTTTGGGCAGTTTCGAGTGGGCGTCTGGCCAGATTATTTCGAAGGCGTACAGTTCCCGACCGATGAGGAGACGCTCGATCAGTACTTCCGCTCTATGACACCCGATACTGGCCCATTCGATATCGACATCATGTCCGATGCTGTCTCTGCCCTGTTTGACGAGATTGGCCAAGGCATCCTGTTTACACACTCTCACAGTGGTGGCATGGGGTGGTCTGCAGCCATCAAGAATGATGATATCGAAGCCATCGTTGCCTTTGAGCCAGGCAGTAACTTCGTCTTCCCAGAAGGCGAGGTACCTGCTCCTAAAGAAAGCTCCTTCGATACGCTGGAAGGGGTAGCGATTCCAATGGAAGATTTCGAAAAACTAACCGAGCTCCCCATTATCATCTTTTATGGCGACAATATTCCTGCAGAGCCCACCGATATTCCCACCCAAGACGCTTGGCGGGTAAGACTCGAAATGGCGCGTGAATGGAGAGATGCCGTCAACGAACATGGCGGCGATGTCACGTTGGTTCACCTGCCTGAGATTGGCATTGAGGGTAACACCCACTTCCCCTTCTCGGACTTAAACAACATCGAAATTGCCGATCAGGTTTCTGAGTTTCTGGCCGAGAAAGGATTGGATTAACGCTTTCTCCCGACTTTAATCATCAGCATCAAAACTGCAATAGGACAAGGATGTCCTAACCCCGCTACAGCCTGCAATCGCCAGCAAAGCTGCTCAAAAATTCATGAATTTACCTCATTGGTTCATGCTGGATATTGGGCTTAATCTCATCAGTCAACTCCCTTACGCTGCTGTTAAAAGTACGCTCATCACTATTAGCGCGCTTTAGGTACCGTTTGTTTAATCTTTCAGGAGCACTATATGAAACACACTGTATTAAAGGCTGCCGTTATGGCGGCAATGACCAGCATTTCAGTGAGTGGAGCTTGGGCAGCGGATTACCAAAACAATCCATTTACCTTGACTTATGAAGGCGCAATTACTGAAAACGTAAATGGTGAGGTCAATATTCACCCGGTTAGCTATGAACTCAATGGGGTAGATATTGCAGCTAACGTCTACACCCCTGCGGGTTATGATCCAGAACAGAGCTATCCAACGGTAGTAGTGGCACACCCTAATGGCGGGATAAAAGAACAAGTGGCAGGTTTGTATGCACAACGCCTAGCGGAACAGGGCTACATCACTATCGCCGCGGATGCAGCCTTTCAGGGGGCAAGCGGTGGCGAGCCGCGCAATGTGGACACGCCCACAAACCGCATTGAAGACATCCATGGCATGGCGGATTTCATCACTCAATATCCGGGCGCCAATGAGCAAAGCTTAGCCTTACTCGGCATCTGTGGCGGCGGTGGATATTCATTGGCAGCCGCCAAAACGGATAAACGCTTCCAGTCAGTCGCAACGCTCAGCATGTTCAACTCGGGCCGCGTTCGTCGCAATGGCTATGTGGATTCGCAAATGGACACGATCCAAGAGCGACTGCAGGAGGCTTCGAAAGCTCGCGACCAGCAAGCGGCTGGCGGAGAAGTGCTGTACGCAGCTGAAGGGTTCACTGAGCTGACCGACGAACAGATTGCAGAGCTTCCCTTTGAGCTCTATAGCCAGGGGGCTATCTATTACGGTAGAACCCATGCACATCCGAACTCGACTGCCCGATACACTCAGAGCAGTTTGCTAGATTTGATGCGCTGGGACGCTACTGACCAGATCGAATTGATCGACCAGCCGCTCTTAATGATCGCCGGTAGCGAGGCTGAAACCCTCTACATGACCGAGGATGCGTTCAGCATGGCCACCGGCACAGAGGATAAGGAATTGTTCCTAGTTGATGGTGCGACCCATATCGAAACCTACTGGGTTCCCGAATATGTCGATAGCGCCGTCGATGAACTGACTGAATTCTATGCCCGAACATTGTAATAGAGAATTGCATCACGGTCGGGCTGCTATCTGCGGCCCGACTCGCTCATATGGCCAATAAAGGAGTTGCAGTTATCACATCGAAACCGGCTTATAGGAACCAGTAATACCCAAGTGTAGGCGACCATTAACTTCCTGACTTCATCCCTTATTGAGTACTGAAATGAAGAAGTATGCCCCCTATTTTGCCTTGTTTGCTTCAATTCTCTATTTCCCCAGCGGGCAACTGCAGGCCGAGGAAAACCGTGTCCAGTTTCCTGATCTTGATGAGTTGGTGCACTACACAACCGTAAGGCGTGGCGATGTGATGGAACATATCATGACCACCCCCGAAGCCATGGAAGCCGTAGAGGAAGGACGTTCCATACCCTACGGAACGCATTTCGTTCTCGTTGACCATCGAGATGGCGAACTCTATCGCTACTTTGTCATGGAGAAAGGCGAAGGCTTTGGTGATGACTACGATACGTCACGTAGAACCGACGACTGGCAGTTTCAATGGTTTTGGCCAGATAGATCAATTAATACCGATGAAAATACAGCCCGCTGCCAATCTTGCCACCGTCGACAGGCGTCGAGTGATTACCTGTTTACTGGCTATCGGATACCCCGATTTGATGGTTCACCCGTCGAGTAATGTTAGGAGCACCACGTGAGTTCAATTTTTTTGATGAGGCTGATATTTGACCTCACTGCGGCAGGTCTGCTGCTGTTTGGCTTTTCTTATTGGTGGCTTGGTAATCTTGCCCATGAAGTAGCTGGGACTGCACTATTCCTTCTCGTTATTATTCATAACCTTTTTAATCGGCGTTGGTATCGCACGATCCCGAACGCACGGCGTGAACCGCGCTCGCTGTTCAACACCTTTGTAACGTTCATATTGATTGTTGTGATGTTAGTGCTGATGGTCACTAGCATACTGATCTCTAATGCTTTATCTAGCGTCATGTCAGCTTATGGCGGCTTTACGGTGATGCAGATTCACACCATGGCAGCTTATTGGGCGCTCGTCATCGTGGCCATTCATCTTGGATTACGCTGGCCATTACTCATGGGGCTCGCTCGTAACGCTTTAGGCCTTCATCGCACTAGCCTCGCGCGAACTGTTGTACTGCGATTAATCGCTATCACGGTTGCGGCCCATGGTGTGTGGAGTTCGTTTGAACTGGGGCTTGGAAGTAAATTATCCATGCAAATGACGCTCGAATGGTGGAACTTCGAAGAATCAGTGGCAGGTTTCTTCATTCACTGCATAGCGATCGCCGGACTCTTCATGCTCTTGTCCTATTACACTTTACAAGGGTTGCAGTGGCGCACGCGCAAGGCGGTAGGGTAATCTCCGGTTTGAGAGGACGATTCAGAGGTCACTGCGCGCTTTACCCCGCTGAACGCGTAATACGTCAGCCATCACAGCAAGGGCTATTTCGGCAGGTGTTTTGGACAGCCCTATTGGCATATGAAGACGTGCTATTTCAGCTTCGTTGAGCCCACCTGAACGACGAAGCCGCTCTGCCCTAGCGTGAGAAGTTCGTTGTGACCCCATAACTCCGATATAAAAAGCAGGAGTGCGCACGGCTTCAATCATGGCTAGATCATCAATGTGAGGATCATGCGTCAGCGCGACGATAGCGGTAGCGGCATGACAACCGCCCGATGCAATGAATACAGAAGGAAGCTGGGCACGCACTTCCACACCTGGCACATCAAAACCAGCTAGCACCTCCTCACGCGGGTCGCAGATAATCACCTCATACCCTAACCCCAGAGCGAATTGAGCACAGGCCTCGGAGACAGGCGATATTCCAGCAATAGTTAAACGGGTAGCTGGTGTTAAACGGATGTGCGCAACATTGGTATTCGCGTCCCAGGTCACTCGCGGCCCAATGCCATCATCAACAACGAAGCTTCTCGCATTACTGTTAAGTTCAATACGCCGCGCCAATGCTTTTTGGCCTAGCAAGGTGTCACGGAATACTTCAAGGTGAGCTAAAGCATCTTGCTCAGGTGGCAGTCGTTCAATAAGAACATCGAGAATCCCCCCGCAAGGAAGGACAACGCCTGCGCCTTCAACACCGCCCTCACCATAGCGAAAAATGGTTATTGGTGTATCAAACTCACCAGCAGCCTGCCGTTCTAGAAAGTCTTCCTCAACACACCCACCCGACAGCGACCCAACATACTGCCCATCACTACTGACGACGAATAGTGCACCCGGTGGACGTGGCGAGGAGCCATAGGTTCCTATCACCATGCATAGCCACACGGTGGCACCGTCACGTGCCCAAGCGAGTGCCTGCTCGATCACCCTTAGATCTAGATGCTGCATTTTCACCTCGTCAACTAGCTAAAGGGGTAGGCNNGGCCGATGCGTCTAAGCACAGAAGCCCTTGATGCCGAACACCATTTATTTTTAAGAGTGGGTTAATTCAATGCTCTCACTGCTGCATTTGATGCAGGCACAATCATGAACAGCGCCACCAATAGGGCTATGAACACCATGATACTGCCTCCCAAAACAGCCACTGATATTTGATGGCTGAGCAGAGTGGTTCCCGATAAAGGTGCATTGCTGGCATGGGCAAAAAAAGCGATCAAGATACCGAGCCCCAATGTTCCTCCCATTTGGTGGGCCACATTGACCATGCCTGAAGCTGCGCCTTGATCATCAGAGTGGACTTGGCTGACACCGGCGACGGTTAGCGGACCAAGTGCTGAGCCGTTTCCGAGTCCAATCAATAACATGGGTAACGCTACCCCAGTCCAATAGCTTGCATCCTCATCGGCTAGCGAAAGCCAAAACATGCCTACTGCGAGCAGCGCTAAAGAAAGGCATAACACAGCACCATTGCCAAAACGGCGTGTCAATATGGGCACCGAGAGTGCAGCGACAAAGGTCGGTATCGTCATAGGTAAAAAACCTATACCCGCTTGCAATGGAGAGAAACCCAGCACGAGCTGCATAAACTGAGTGGCGAAAAAGAAAAAACTGACCATAGCTCCAAGAAACAGTAGACGCCCTAAATAAGCACCGACCCTTTCGCGACTGGCGAAAAGCCTTAAGGGTAGCATCGGCTGAGCTACACGCTGTTCAGTGACAATAAAAAGTGCCAGCAAACCAATCGAGACGACTAGCCCCCCCAAGGTACTCATCGCCAGCCAGCCCACCTCAGTGGAGTGAACAATGGCATAAACCAATGCCCCCATACCGAGCGTAGAGCTGACTGCACCTACCAAGTCAAAAGCCCCTTTCTGCCGTGAGGTCTCGCTCAATACGCGCATTGCCATGGTAATCAGAGCCAAGCCAATGGGCACATTCATAAAAAACCCCACTCGCCAAGAGAACTGATCAGCAAATACTCCCCCTAGCACCAGCCCCAAGCTAGCACCGCCTCCCGCTACCATCGAATAATATGCCAATGCCCTCGTCCGCTCAGGCCCTTCGGGAAAGGTCGTTGAGATAAGCGCTAATACTGAAGGGGCTAAAATAGCTGCGCCTATTCCTTGTATCCCCCGCGCGATCACTAGCCAGTAAGGCGTTTGTGCCAAACCTATCGAAAGCGATGACAAGGTAAATATCCATAGTCCTACTAACAGCATTCTCTTACGGCCCAAAAGGTCGCCCGCGCGAGCGGCTAATAATAAAAAACCACCAAAAAAAAGCGTGTAGATATTTTGAACCCACGACAGACCCACTGGAGTAAAGCCGAGATCATCACGTATCTCAGGCAATCCCGTTACGACAATGGAGATGTCGAGAACAATCATTAAATAACTGGTCAACACCACACCCAACACTGCGCTGGGATGACCGTTTGTTAAGCGGCTGTCAGCCGACACACTAGACGTCATAAGTTTCTCCGTACACCAAGGCACCTACTCACTCCCCTCGAATAGCGAACGTTGGGGCACTACATTGAGGTGGCCGAGATTTGATGACGCGGTAATGGTTTTATCCGAAGGATTCATCCGACCCAAAATAATCAATTTCCTCTTCGACGTTAGGTAGGCAGCAGCCTTTGGCTATTCAACACATGCTGGACGGGTGCGTAGCAACCTGCGCACAAGCGCCTTAACAACCAATAGCGATACCAAGTAGCGATAAAACTTTAGCAAAAGGCGTGTTTTATGATTAGATAACAAAATACGGATGATCTAATGAGGTAAATTCATCAATGTCTCGCGAAAATTTTAATGATTTACACGCCTTCCTGATGGTTGCCAAAAAGGGCAGCTTCACTCGTGCAGCTCCAGAGCTAGGCGTATCACAATCGGCTCTCAGCCATGCCATACGTGGTTTGGAAGAAAGGCTGGGGATACGCTTATTAACGCGTACTACAAGAAGCGTCTCGCCTACCAACGCTGGAGAACGACTAATTCGTACCCTGGGACCCTGCTTTGAAGATATTCGGTCAGAGCTAACGGCTCTTAACGAACTACGCGATAAGCCAGCAGGGATTATCAGGCTTTCAAGTAGTAGCCACGCTGCCGATCATATTCTTCTACCCAAGCTACAACCGTTTTTAAAGGAGTACCCAGATATTCAAGTTGAGATCAATGTAGATAATGGATTAACGGATATCGTCACTGAGCGGTTTGATGCAGGTGTCCGGCTTGGCGAACGCGTCGCGAAAGATATGATTGCTACTCGTATAGGCCCTGATATGCGGATGGTTGTTGTAGCGACACCTGAGTATTTTGAGCGTTATTCAAAGCCAACAGATCCACATGACTTGACTGAACATAATTGTATCAGTTTCAGGTTTCCAACCCACGGTGGTCTATATATGTGGGAATTCGAGAAGAAAGGCCATGAAATTAACGTATCTACAGAAGGGCAACTTATCGTCAACAATACGCAACAACAAATAAATGCCACGTTAGCGGGCGTTGGGTTAGGTTTCGTCCCAGAAGATATGGTGGACGAGTACATTATCTCTGGACAGCTAATTCAAGTGTTGGATGATTGGTGCCCCTCCTTCCCTGGGTTTCATCTCTATTATCCAAATCGACGCCAGCCATCACCTGCTTTTTCACTGCTGCTGGATGCATTACGCGTCTCTTCTTAAGCGAAGCGACATTATTGATGAATTATATTCATAGGCACATCCCAATTTAGCCCTCTTACGTTTATTGCAGCGCGGCTTTATGCTAATTAAATCTGGCTCTTAATTTTTTAAGACTGATCGTGTATCAATTTAAAAATCGCTATTCTCTTAAAGGGGTATGTAGTTGAAATCTCG
>LGOV01003383.1_pt2 | contig 22574 bp, 23 predicted proteins | sample 469881 | NCBI WGS metagenome assembly LGOV01 (sample SAMN03857199, study PRJNA290197) | marine sediment metagenome | biome: marine cold seep biome; feature: cold seep; material: marine sediment; isolation source: sample #5579, elevator 3A push core 41 containing 12 cm of sediment... ...
GTTGATATGAATGAAAACAATATTGAAGTTTTAGATGAAACTTATACGAAATATCTTGAAACTAGAAAAAATCTAGGAAGAGAGAATAAAGATGTAACTCTTATGGACTTGGCTACAATAAATATGAGAGATATGAAAGTAAAGGGAAAACTTGACGACCTTGAAGTATCCGAAGAAATAAATGCTTGCAGCATAGTAGCTTCAGTTGATATTGATGATCGTGAAGAAGAATATTTGATTATGTTTAAAAATGAAACTCATAATCATCCGACAGAGATTGAACCTTTTGGTGGTGCTGCAACTTGTTTGGGCGGTGCAATCAGAGATCCGCTATCTGGCAGAAGTTATGTTTATCAATCTATGAGAATCAGCGGCTCTGGTGATCCAAGAGTACCTGTAGAGATGACTATTCCAGGAAAATTAGCTCAAAGATCTATTACTATTGGAGCAGCTAAAGGTTTTAGTTCGTATGGAAATCAAATTGGACTTAACACTGGATATGTCAGAGAATATTATAATCAAGGTTTTCTTGCTAAAAGAATGGAAGTCGGATTTGTAATCGGCGCCACTCCTAGAAAAGATGTTTTAAGAGACGTTCCAGCAGAGGGAGACTTAGTGGTCGTAGTTGGTGGAAGAACAGGCCGTGATGGAGTTGGAGGAGCAACAGGATCTTCTAAAATACATGATCAAAAGTCGATAGAAGTTTCAGGAGCCGAAGTGCAAAAAGGCAATCCTCCTATCGAGCGAAAAATACAAAGGTTGTTTAGAAATCCTAAAATCAGTGGTTTAATTAAAAGAAGTAATGATTTTGGTGCTGGTGGTGTTTCAGTAGCTATTGGGGAAATCGCCGATTCGGTGGAAGTCAACCTTGATTTAATGCCGAAAAAATATGAGGGATTAGATGGTACGGAACTTTCAATCAGTGAATCTCAAGAGAGAATGGCTGTTGTAATAGCTAAAGAAAATATAGATGACTTCATTGAAGGATGTAAAAAAGAGAATCTAGAAGTAAGCGTTGTAGCTAAAGTAACAAACGATAATCGTTTTAGATTGATATGGAGAGGCAATACCATTTTAGATTTAGACAGAGAGTTTTTAAATTCTGCAGGTGCGAAATCATATGGTAGAGTCAAAGTATCGGCAGTAGAAATGAATGAATATCCTTTAGAGCCATCTGAAGATTTATATGATGGTTTAAACGATATCAATGAAGCGTCACAAAGAGGTTTAGTAGAGCAATTTGACAATTCCATAGGTAGAAACAATGTTCTATCTTTCCATGGTGGAGAACATCTAATGACTCCTATCCAAGGAATGGTATCAAAGATACCTGTTGAAAAAGGAGAAACCAATACTGTTTCAATTGTAAGTAATGGATACAATCCCAAGATTGGAAAATGGAGTTCTTTCCACGGTGGAATGTACTCTGTAGTTGAATCTTTATCTAAACAAGTTGCATTAGGTGGAAAGATAGATAAGGTTAGATTTACCTTCCAAGAGTACTTCGAAAGACTTGGAAACGACCCGGTTAGATGGGGAAAACCATTTAGCGCTTTATTGGGAGCGAACTCAGTAATGGATTATTTCGATCTAGCTTCAGTCGGTGGAAAGGATTCGATGTCGGGAACTTATTCTTATGGTGATGTAAGAATAGATGTACCTCCTACATTAATATCATTTGCTGTAAGTATTGGGAATATCAAAGACGTCATTAGTCCAGAATTTAAATCAAAAGGTAATTCAATCGCTTTATTTGAAGCAAAGAGAAATGCAGATCATACTTTTGATTTTGAAAATCTAGAAAAAATATATAAAGAAATAGAAGAGTTGAACAGCAAAGGCATGATTAAATCTGCATATGTTGTCGAAGAACATGGAATCGGCAGTGCAATTGCAAAAATGACCTTTGGTAATCATATAGGTGCAAAAGTTGATTGTGATACTGCGAAGGATTTATATGCATCGATAGTTGTCGAAATGGAAAAAAGTTACGAAGTTGATAATGGAACTATTATTGGAGAAACAATTGAAAAACAAGTTATTCAAATAAATGAAAAAACTTATAAAATTGAAGATTTGATCAACACTTGGGAAAAACCTCTGGAAAAAGTTTTCCCGACAGAGAAAAAAGTAGAAGGAGTATCTAAAAAATTCAATTTTTATACACCTTCAATAGTTACCAGCAACTTGGGAATAGTAAAGCCAAAAGTATTTATTCCGGTTTTCCCAGGTACTAACTGTGAATATGATACAGCTTATAAGTTTGAACAAGCGGGCGCAGATGTAGACACATTCATATTCAAGAATTTAAAGAGTTCAGACATCGATGAATCTATCGATGAGATAGTAAAAAGAATTAAAAAATCTCAGATAATAACATTAGCTGGAGGATTTTCAGCGGGAGATGAACCAGAGGGGTCAGGTAAGTTTATTGCTTCTGTTCTTAAAAATCCAAGAATTAAAGAAGCGTTAATGGATTTGTTAAATAACAGAGATGGACTTATGCTAGGCGTTTGTAACGGCTTTCAAGCACTGATTAAATTAGGTTTGGTGCCATATGGAGACATCAGGACATTAGGAGAAAATGATCCGACTTTGACATTTAATAAACTAGGAAGACATGTAGCCCAAATGGTATATACAAAAGCAACTTCTAATAAATCTCCATGGATGATGTATTCTGATCCAAATCTAGTTTATAAAACTCCAGTATCTCATGGAGAAGGAAGATTTGTTGCAGATGAAAAGATGCTTAAATGGTTAGAAGAAAACGGGCAGATTGCAATGCAATATGTCGATGAATTTGGTAACCCGACATATGACACAAGGTATAATCCAAATGGATCTGTTCATGCAATCGAAGCAATAACAAGTCCAGATGGAAGAATTTTAGGAAAGATGGGACATAATGAGCGAATTGATAACCAACTTGCAATTAATGTTCCAAGCAAAGAGGATTTAAAACTCTTTAAAGCAGGAGTAGATTATTTTAAATAAATAGAAAGAGGTGTTAATTGTGAAAATTGGAGTTGTAATGGGTAGTGATTCAGATTTTGAAATTGTAAAGAAAAGTTTAGACATACTTAAGGAATTTAATATCAGCGTCGAAGTTAGGGTGTTATCAGCACATAGAACAAGTGATGAAGCTTTGGAATTTGCTAAAAACGCTGAAAATAACGGGATGGAATTATTGATTGGAGCTGCAGGAAAAGCAGCGCATTTGCCGGGAGTTTTAGCTTCGGTAACGACTTTGCCGGTGATAGGATTGCCAATAAAATCATCTACTATGGATGGACTTGATTCTCTTTTGTCGATTGTTCAGATGCCAAAAGGAATTCCTGTTGCAACAGTAGCGATAAACGGTGCAGAAAATGCTGCTCTTTTAGCGGTGCAAATTCTTTCAGTTAAATACGACGAATTGAAACAATCCATGAAAGATTATCGCGAAACAATGCGATTGGAAGTTTTAAAGAAAAATGATAAAATTGTTGAAATTACAAAAGAATATTTATAGGAGGAATAAAAATGGAAAAAAAAGAAATGTTATATGAGGGTAAAGCAAAAAAAGTATATAAGACAGATGAGAGTGAATTGTTTATAATAGAATATAAAGATGATGCAACAGCGTTTAATGGAGAGAAAAAAGGAACTATTGTAGGTAAAGGTGTAATAAACAATAAAATGTCGGCGTTGATGTTTCAAATATTAGAAGAGAAAGGTATTCCAACTCATTTTGTTGAATTGCTTAGCGATAGAGAATCTCTTGTGAAAAGCGTAAAAATTCTACCGCTTGAAGTTATCATCAGAAATATAACTGCAGGTTCATTTTCTAAAAGATATGGTGTTGAAGAAGGAATCGTTCTTCCTTTTCCAACTATAGAATTCAGTTATAAAGATGATGATCTTGGAGATCCGCTTATGAATGAATATCACGCTTTAGCTTTGGAACTTGCAACAAAAGAGCAGATAGAAATTATTAAAGCCTATGCATTTGAGATCAACAAGATAATGAAAGAGTTCTTTTTAGAAAGAGACATTAAACTGGTTGATTTTAAATTGGAATTTGGAGTTCATAAAGGCGAAGTGATTCTAGCTGATGAGATTTCTCCAGATACTTGTAGATTTTGGGATAGAGAGACAAATAAAAAATTAGATAAAGATCGTTTTAGAAGAGATTTAGGAGACGTTGAAGGCGCTTATCAAGAAATTATGAAACGACTAAATATTTAACTTGGAGGAAAGCATGGATAAATTAAAAGAAGAGTGTGGGGTCTTTGGAATATACGACCAAGATGGTATGAATTTATCGAACTTAACTTATTTTGGCCTTGTTGCATTACAACATCGCGGTCAAGAAAGTGCTGGAATTGCGATTAGAAGTGGTAATGCAATCAATTATCATAAGGGTATGGGACTTGTTCAAGAGGTTTTTGATGCGCATAAACTTATGGGACTTGATGGTGATATTGCAATTGGCCATGTTAGATATTCAACTACAGGACAAAGTCAGCTTAGTAATGCTCAGCCTTTAGTAGTTAGATTTAGAGGTGGAAGTATTGCTTTGGCGCATAATGGCAATCTAGTAAATGCGTATGAATTAAGGAATGAACTTGAGAAAAACGGCACGATTTTTCAAACGTCGATAGATTCTGAAGTTATCGCCAATCTCATCGCTATTGAATATAAAGGTAATATCAAAGAAGCGGTTTTAAGTGCTGTAAAACAAGTTAAAGGCGCTTATGGTTTGGTGGTCATTTTCAATGATAAGCTTATAGGGGTAAGAGATCCAAATGGTCTAAGACCTTTAGTGCTTGGAAAAACTAAAACAGGATATGTTTTAGCTTCTGAAACGGCTGCATTGGATGTTGTCGGAGCAGAATTTGTAAGAGATATTCAAAAGGGTGAAATGATTACTATCGATGAAAATGGCTGGGAGTCTATTATCTTCGACGACACAAAAAGAAAATCGATTTGTTCATTTGAATATGTTTATTTTGCAAGACCGGATAGCAATATGGATGGACAAAACATTTATAAAACAAGATATAAAGCTGGAAAAATATTAGCAAAAGAACATCCTGTTGAAGCGGATATTGTTATAGCGGTTCCTGATTCGGGGATTCCAGCTGCTATTGGGTATTCAAATGAATCAGGGATTCCATATGATGTCGGCTTGATAAAAAACAAATATATGGGTAGGACTTTTATTCAACCTGATCAAGAAACAAGAGAATTGGCTGTTAAATTAAAATTAAATGTTCTAAAAGATAATATTGACGGTAAGCGATTAATCCTTATCGACGATTCAATTGTTAGAGGCACAACTTCAAGAAGAATTATCAACATGCTTAGAGAAGCAGGAGCAAAAGAAGTGCATGTAAGAATCAGTTCACCACCGGTTTCTCATTCTTGTTACTTTGGAATAGATACTCCTACTAAAAAACAATTGGTTGGAGCGGTCAAGTCTGTTGAAGAAATTTGTGAATTAATTGGCGCTGATAGCCTAGGTTATTTGAGTTATGATGGTCTTGTTGAATCGATAGGTAAAGGAAAAGACAAGATATGTACAGCGTGTTTTAATGGGGATTATCCAATGCCGGTACCGATGAGCGGCAAAAAATACGTCTTTGAAAAGATGTAATTGAGGTGGAGCGATGAGTAAGATTACTTATAAAGATGCAGGAGTAAATATTGAAAAAGGCTATGAAACTGTAAAAAAAATTAAAGCGAGTGTTGAAAAGACCTTTGATAAAAACGTATTGACAGGACTTGGTTCATTTGCTGGATTATATAAGCTTGATAAAGTAGAAAACCCTGTATTGGTTACAGGAACAGATGGAGTCGGTACAAAACTTTTATTGGCTCAGATGATGGATAAGCATTCGACAGTAGGACAAGACCTTGTCGCAATGTGCGTCAATGATATCCTATGTCATGGAGCCAAACCTCTATTATTTCTTGACTATGTAGCATCTGGAAGAGTGGAACCAGACAAGATGGCAGGGATAGTTGAAGGAATTGCCAAGGCATGTCAAACTGCACACCTTTCACTTGTTGGTGGAGAGACTGCAGAGATGCCTGGAATGTACGGTAATGGAGAGTATGATTTAGCGGGATTTGTAGTAGGAATAGTTGATCAAAATAAAATCATCAACGGGAAAGCTATAAAACCTGGAGACAAAGTAATAGGACTTGCATCAAGTGGACCTCACAGCAATGGCTATTCACTTCTAAGAAAAGTATTTTTTGATGCTAATAATTATAAACCGGATGATTATATAGAGGAACTTGACGATACTATAGGAAATGTTTTATTGAAGCCGACAATCATATATACTGATGTGATCATGAAGCTGATGGAGAATGTCACTATTAAAGGTATTGCAAACATCACTGGTGGAGGTTTTATCGAGAATATTCCAAGAACATTACCTGATGGAGTATCTGCTAAAATCTACAGCGGTTCATGGGAAATCCAACCTATTTTCAAGTTGACTCAAAAACTATCCAATCTTTCTGATGAAGAGATGTTCAACACTTTAAATATGGGAATCGGTATGGTACTGGTTGTTGATGAGGGTGATGTCTCTAGTATAATAAAACTTTCTGATGAGTTGGGGCAGAAAGCAAACATGATCGGTGAAATTGTTTTAGGTGATGAAGGCGTGATTCTATGAAGAAAATAGCTGTATTTGCATCAGGGGGCGGAACGAATTTTCAAGCCCTTATTGATGGAGTGCACAAAAAAGAATTAGGCTTTATTGAAATTCTTTTTATCGACAGAGAATCTGCTTATGCAAAAGAGAGGGCAATACAAAATAATATTCCTTGGGTTTATATTGGAAAGAAAAAATTTTCTGATAATGAATCAAAAGCTGAATATATTTTGCAAAATCTTTTAGATCATGATATTGATTTGATAATTTTAGCTGGTTTTTTAGGATTTATCGATGAAAAAATAATAAGGCAATATGATAAAAAAATTATTAATATTCACCCCTCACTGATTCCAAAGTATAGTGGAAAAGGTTTTTATGGACAGAAAGTTCATGAAGCTGTACTAAAAAATAAAGATAAAGAAACTGGAGTTACAATACATTTTGTAGATGAAGGTATTGATACAGGAGATATAATAATTCAGGAAAAAGTTTCAGTATTTAGTGATGATACATTAGATTCACTTTCAAGCAGAGTGCTGAAAATCGAGCATAAATTATTGATAAGTACTGTGAAAAAATTACTTAGGAGTGATGTTTCGTGAGAGCGTTGATAAGTGTATCTGATAAAAGTGGTATTGTTGAATTTGCAAAGCAACTAGAAGAATTAGGAGTTGAAATATATTCAACCGGCGGAACTTTTAAAGCGATTGAATCTGCAGGTGTTAAAGTTAATAAGGTATCGGATTTAACAAAATTTGAGGAAATTATGGATGGGAGAGTAAAAACTCTTCATCCTAAAATTCACGGTGGAATTTTAGCGGATAGAGATAAAGAAAGTCATCTTTTAGATATGAAAAACAATGATATCAAACCGATAGATTTAGTTGTTGTCAATCTATATCCTTTTAAAGAAGTGATTAAAAAAGATATTACTTTAGATGAAGCTATTGAAAATATTGATATAGGTGGACCGACTATGCTTCGTTCTGCAGCAAAGAATTATAAGCATGTCACTGTTATTGTTGAACCAGAAGATTATGATAAAGTCATTGCTGAAATCAAAGAAGACGGCAATACTGCTCTTGATACAAGGAGAAAACTTTCTATAAAGACATTTGAACATACAGCCAATTATGATTCTGTCATTTCAAATTACTTTAGAAATCAGATCGATGAAGATTTTGAACAAAAATACTTCAATATATCATTTGAAAATGGAAGCAAGCTTCGATATGGAGAAAATCCTCATCAAAGAGGATATTATTATGGTGATGTCAACCCTCTTGGTGCAAAACAGCTTTGGGGTAAAGAATTATCATATAATAATTTAAATGATGCAACAGGAGCTATTGAACTTTTAATGGAGTTTGATAAACCTACCGCTGTAAATGTAAAGCATACAAATCCTTGTGGAGTTGCTTCTGCAGAAAATGTTTATGAAGCATACATCAAGGCATATGAATGCGATCCGGTTTCAATCTTTGGCGGAATAGTAGCGGTGAATAAAATAGTGGAGAAAAATCTAGCTGAAAAGCTTTCTGAAATATTTTTAGAGATAATTATTGCACCTGATTTTACTGATGAAGCTATTGCAATTCTAACCAAGAAGAAAAATGTAAGAATTCTTCAGTTGGATACAAAAGAAATTGTTGAAAAAACTCAAATAAAATCTGTAATAGGTGGAATCTTGGTTCAAGATAAAGATAATGAGTTATTTGAAAAATTTGATGTGGTAACAGAAGCCAAGCCGAGTGAAGAAATGATAGATGATCTTAATTTCGCTTTTAAAGTAGTTAAACATCAAAAATCAAATGCGGTTTGTTTTATAAAAGAAGAGCAAAGCATCGGACTTGGAACAGGTCAAGTCAGCAGAGTTTTTTCGACTGATAATGCGGTAAACTTTTCTAAGTTTGATATAAAAGGTTCAGTTTTGGCATCTGACGCTTTCTTTCCCTTTAGAGATTCTATTGATTTAGCGGCAAAAGCGGGAGTAAAGGCAATTATTCAACCGGGTGGCTCTATTAGAGATCAAGAAATTATCGATGCATGTAATGAATATGGCATAGCTATGATTTTTACTGGCATGAGACACTTTAAACACTAAGGAGGCTTAATATGAATATCTTAGTTCTAGGTAGCGGTGGAAGAGAACACACTATTGTATGGAAGCTGTCACTTAGCGATAGCGTAACTTCAATACACGTTATTCCAGGAAATCCTGGTATAGCGGATATAGCTACAACTGCAAATATAAATTTAAGTGATCAAGATGAAATACTTGATTATGCTGTTGATAATGGTATAGATTTGGTTGTAGTAGGTCCAGAGCAGCCTTTAGTTGATGGAATAGCTGATAGATTTAGAGAAAAAGGTATCAAGGTATTCGGTCCTGGTAAAATTGGAGCTCAATTGGAAGGAAGTAAAATCTTTTCAAAAGAATTTATGGTTAGACACGGAATTTTAACATCGAAGTTTGATGTTTTTACAAATAAAGAAGAAGCTATCAAAGGAATAGAGAAGTATTCATATCCACTGGTAATCAAAGTTGATGGACTCGCAGCTGGAAAGGGAGTTTTAATTCCTAAAACAAAAGAAGAAGCTATCAAGGATTTATCATGTATCTTCGATGAAAGAAAATTTGGAGATGCTGGAGATAGGGTGCTGGTAGAAGAATTCATAAGCGGCTTTGAAGCTTCGATACTATGTTTGGTAGACAATAACAACATTGTACCGTTAGAGAGTGCAAGAGATTATAAAAAAGCATACGATGAAGATAAAGGTCTTAATACAGGCGGTATGGGAGCTATATCTCCTAATGATAAGCTTACAGATGAAATGATAGCTTTAGTTGAAAAAGATGTTTTGAAGAAGACTTTGGATGGACTTCAAAAGGATAATATCGATTTTAACGGAGTATTATTTATCGGTCTTATAATAAATGAAGATAATGAGCCTTATATTCTTGAATACAATGTTCGGTTTGGAGATCCTGAAACTCAATCTGTTATACCGAAGATGAAAAATGATTTAGTTGATGTCTTTATGAAAACAGTTGATAATGAACTTGATCGACTCAAGCTCGAGTGGGATGAAAGAATTGCTGTAACTACAATACTTGCATCTGGTGGTTATCCTGATAGTTATGAAAAGGGAAAAGAAATAACCTTTGGAAATATTGATGATGATGTTATGATATTTCACGCAGGAACAAAACTTGAAGATGGTAAACTAGTGACCGATGGCGGAAGAGTCTTGGGAGTTACAACTTTAGCTGAAGATAAGTATAAGGCTAGAGAGAAAATATATAAAAACATCGATAAAATACACTTTGACGAAAAGATGTATAGAACAGATATTGGATTATAGAAAAAACAAGGAAGTTCATTGATAAACTTTGGTGAACTTCCTTACTTTTTGTGTAGATTGAAATATGATAAGTAAAATAAGGAAACAAATGTAGCGTATATTCGGAATTATGTGGTAGAATAAATATTATTTTCATCGTAACACTAAAATATTAAAGTAATGGTATTTGATGAAATATGGTTTGTTAAATTATGCTAGCATAATTTATTAAAATAAATGATATAATATTATTATAAGCACACATTGTGAATTAGTTATCAAGCATTAGTGATAATTACTAACATTTACAAATATATAGTGGAGGTTTTTAATGTTTAATCCTATTAAATCCGAAAAAATTTATCAGCAGATAAATAAACAAATTCAAGATTTGATATTATCTGGTGAATTAAAAAATGGAGATAAGTTGCCAGGAGAAAGGCAATTGGCGGAAACTTTTAATGTATCGCGAACATCAATAAGAGAATCTATCAGATCTCTTGAGATTATGGGGTTGATTGAAAGTCGTCCTGGTGAAGGAAACTTTATCAAAGATTCAGATTCAACTATAATGTTAGAACCGTTATCAATAATGTTCAAACTTAATAATGGTACATTTAATGACATTTTAGAAATACGAATTATACTGGAAGTAGAGGCGGCGGGATTAGCGGCGCAAAGGATTTCTAGCGAAGATTTAGAAAAATTAAAATCTTTAATAAAAGATCTTGAGTACAGTAAAAATGAGGAACACAGTGTTGAAATCGATAAAGAGATACACTATTTAATTGCTCATGCTACAGGGAATTTTTTAATTATTACTGTCCTAGATGCAATATCATCCTTGATGACAAATTTCATAACTGATGCGAGAAAAATTATTGTTAAGAATATCAATGAGCAAGGAAGACTTCTAAAAATTCATAAGGATGTTGTAGAAGCAATTTGTAATAAAGATGTAGAAGAAACTAAAAATGCAATGCAAAGACATTTTGATTCTGTTACCGAGAGTATTGAAAATGTGTAAAGACCTTTTTATAGGGTCTTTTTTTATTTTCAGCATAAGTTTGTGAAAAAATAAACATATATTTTAATATTCAGAAAATTGTGATAACTTTTAATTAACGGTACGACCAGCAGACCAATTATAAGGAGGAAGTTTATGAACATAGTTATTCCAATTAAACAAGTTCCTGAAACTAGTAATGTAAAAATGGATCCAGAAACAGGAACAATGATTAGAGATGGTGTTGAAAGCATCATAAATCCACTGGATTTATATGCTATTGAAACAGGTATTCAACTTAAAGAGCAATATGGGGGGAAGGTAACAGTTGTTAGCATGGGACCACCTAGTGCTGCTAAAGCATTAAAAGAAGCAATAGCTATGGGGTGTGATGATGGTATATTGGTTTCTGATAGAAAATTTGCTGGAGCTGATACTTGGTCGACTGCATATGTATTAGTAAAAACAATTGAGAAAATTCAAGATGTAGATCTTGTTATTGCAGGAGAAAGAGCAACTGATGGTGATACAGGTCAAGTGGGACCAAATATTGCTTCAGCTATGGATTTACCATTAGCTACATATGTCAGTAAAATTAATGAAATCAAAGATAATGAAATAATTGTAGAAAGACTGATTGAAGAGGGTTATGAAAAGCTTCAGATTCAATTGCCTGCACTGTTGACTGTAGTTAAGGAAATCAGTTATCCAAGGCTTCCTACTTTAAGAGGAAAACAGCGAGCGAGAAAAATGGAATTGCCTGTTTATAGTGTTCAAGATTTAGATGTTGAAGAATCAAAATTAGGATTAAACGGATCGCCGACACGTGTCGTTAAAATTGAAACACCAAAAGTTACAAGAGGTGGAAAAATAATAAAAGTAAGTGATGATGAAAGTCTCAACAATGCTGTCGATGAATTAATAAATTTCTTAAAAGTAAAAGAAGTTATATAGGAGGTTCTTATGGATTATAAAGGAGTATGGACGATCGCCGAAGTAAATAATGGACAATTAAAGTCAGTGTCTTTTGAACTCTTGTCAAGAGGTCGAAAACTAGCTGATGAAATCAACGAAGAATTGGTTTCGGTTTTGATTGGTGGGAAAGTTGATGACAATGCATTACAAGAATTAATTCATAGAGGAGCAGATCGTGTTCTCTTCGTTGAAGATGAAAGTTTAGATGGCTTTGTTGTAGAAACTTATAGTAATGTGTTATCGGATTTAATTGCTGAAAAAAAACCTGAAATTATTTTAGCGGCAGCGACGGTAAATGGAAGAACTTTAATGCCACATGTAGCGATGAAAATTCATGCTGGTTTAACTGCCGATTGTACGGAACTTTCTATTGAACCGGAAACTAACAACCTATTGCAAACAAGACCTGCTATAGGTGGTAATATCTTAGCGACAATTAAATCGCCGGATAACAGACCGCAGATGGCGACTGTTAGGCCGAAGTCTTCAAGACCTTTAGATATCGATGAATCGAGAGAAGGAATAGTTGAAAGAGTTGTTTTTAAAACTGAATTAATCGATACAAGAGTTAAACGACTGGGAATAATTATAAATGAAGAAGAAGACATCAATATTCAAGAGTCTGATATTGTCGTTTCTGGTGGTAAAGGAATGAAAAAAGTTGAAAACTTCAAGATGCTATCAGAATTTGCACATCGTTTAGGTGGTGTTGTGGGTGCTTCTAGNNAAAACAGTTACTCCAAACTTTTATTTTGCCTTCGGTATTTCAGGAGCGATTCAACATTTGGCAGGAATGAAAACTGCCGAAACAATCATTTCAGTTAATTCAGATGAAGATGCAACAATATTTCAAGTCTCTGATTTTGGTATCGTTGGTGATTTGTTTGAGGTATTGCCTTTACTTAATGAAAAGTTAGCAAAGGAGGGTAAATAGATGGAATATGGTAAAGTGACGAAATCGATAATCTATGAACTAGTCAATATTCTAGGTGAAAAAAATGTGATTTTCGATGAAGAAAAAATGGAAAGTTATTCTCATGATGAAACACCGATTGATCAATATGCCAGTATGCCAGATGTAGTTATTACACCAATTAATACTGAGCAAATTTCAGAAGTTGTAAAACTTGCAAATAAATATTTAATTCCAATTACACCACGTGGTGCCGGTAGTGGTCTTTCAGGTGGAGCGATTCCGATTTATGGAGGGATTTTACTTTCAGTTGAAAAAATGAACAAGGTTATTGAAATTGATTATGATAATATGATGATTGTCGTTGAACCGGGTTTAGTAACTAATGAAATTAATAGCTTGGTTGAAGAACGAGGATTATTCTTTGCAGGATATCCGATGAGTTTGGAAACTTGTTTTGTTGGAGGAAATATCGCAGAAAACGCCGGTGGTGGTAAAGCGGTTAAATACGGTGTGACAGGACAATATATCGTAGGTATGGAAATTGTTACTCCAACAGGAGAAATAGTTGAACTTGGAGGAAAGATTATCAAAGATGTTACAGGATACGATATTAAGAAATTGATGATTGGATCTGAAGGAACTCTAGGGATTGTGACAAAAGCTATTATTAAACTATCACCATTGCCAAAAGCAAAAACAAATCTCTTGGTTTTATTCAAAGATGTGGAAACAGCAATTGCAACAGTACCAAAGATTATGTCTGAGGGAGGAATAATACCAACTTCTATAGAGTTCATGGATAAACTAGCTGTACATACAGCTTGCGATTACTTGAATGAGCATTTACCCTATCAAAAAGCAGGTTCTATGCTGTTGATTGAAGTTGATGGTACGAAACAAAGTCAAGTTGACGAAGATGCAGAAATAATCGGTGAATTATGCATTGATAATGGAGCTATTGAAGTTTATGTAGCTGATAATTATACAACGCAAGAAAGAGTTTGGTCTGTTAGAAGGAATATTGCAGAGGCTTTCAAAGTTTATTCACCTCATCAAAGTCTTGAGGATATTGTCGTGCCGATCGGTTCTATTGCGGAATTAATGCCGAAGATTCAAAATATTGCAGATAAATATGATATTAAGATGCCGTCTTACGGCCATGCAGGTGATGGTAACCTACATACAACTTTAGTTAAAAATCCTGATTCTACAATGGAGAAATGGTATGAGATTGAAGAAAAAGCATTATTAGAACTTTACGATGAAGTAAGGAATTTAGGCGGCAAGATTAGTGGAGAACATGGTATCGGTTTAAAACGTAAAAAATATATGGATGAATTGGTGAGCCCTGCTGAGATGGTTCTTATGAGAACAATCAAGAAAGCCTTTGATCCTAATAACATTATGAATCCAGGGAAAATATTTGATCTTTAGGAGATGTATAAAATGGAAATTAAAATTCCTTATGGAAGAGGTCATAAGATAGTTAATATTTCAGAAAATCAACTAAAAGAAGTACTAGTATCAAAATCCCATGACTATAAACCTTTAAAAACAGAGACTGAGCTTGTGAAGGAGGCGTTGATGAATCCTATCAACTCACCTTTACTCGCAGATTTAGCTAAAGACAAGAAGAATATTGTAATCATATCAAGTGACCATACAAGACCTGTACCTTCTCACGTGACCATGCCGGTATTGTTAGAAGAGATTAAAAAGGTTAATTCCAAAGCTAAGATTACGATTCTTGTAGCGACGGGAGCACATAGAGCATCTACAGATGCAGAACTTAGAGATAAATACGGTGATGAGATTGTTGATTCGGTTAATATCGTGATGCACGATAGCAAAAATGACGAGATGACTCATTTAGGAATATTACCATCGGGAGGGTCTTTATTGCTTAACAAGGTGGCGATGGATGCTGATCTTTTAATCGCAGAAGGATTTATCGAGCCACATTTCTTTGCTGGTTTTTCTGGTGGGAGAAAGAGTGTTTTGCCGGGAATCGCCAGTTATGAAACTGTGTTGGCGAATCATTGTTCAGAGTTTATTGATTCGGAGTATGCGAGAACAGGGATATTAAAAAATAATCCATTGCATATCGATATGCTTTATGCAGCAGAAAAGTCAAATCTCGCTTTTATCCTTAATGTGGTAATAGATGCTGATAAAAAGGTTATTAAAGCTTTTGCAGGTAACAGAGAAGATGCTCATTATGCTGGATGTGATTTTGTCGACGAGTTGGCGGGTGTTGAAAATGCCAAAGCAGATGTAGTTATTACTACAAATGGCGGATATCCATTAGATCAGAATATATACCAATCGGTTAAAGGAATGACGGCAGCAGAAGCGTCTGTTAATGATAACGGCATTATAATAATGGTTAGTGAATGTAGTGATGGTCATGGCGGAGAAGCATTTTATAATACTTTTAAAGAGGCAGAGAGCCCAAAAAATATTATGGAAGAAATCCTATCTAAGGGAAGAAATGAGACGATTCCTGATCAGTGGGAATCTCAAGTTCTTGCAAGAATTTTAATGAAGCATGAAGTGATTATGGTGACAGATGCGAATGAAAATATTGTAAAAGGTATGCATATGCACTATGCAAAGGATATTGATTCAGCTATTGAAAAAGCAGCAACATTGTTGGAATCTAAGGAGTATCAAATAACAGTAATTCCAGATGGAGTTTCGGTTATTATAAGATAATAAAAAGGGGGAATAACGTAATGTATGCTTTAATAGCATTTATACCAATTTTAGTAACTATTATTTTGATGGTAGGAATGAACTGGGGAGCAAAAAAAGCCTTGCCGGTATCTTGGGGAATCGCTGCGATTGTCGCTTTATCCGTTTGGAAAATGGATTTTATGAGTGTCTTGGGATTTTCTGTTTTCGGTGTATTAAAAGCTTTAGATGTATTGATTATTATCTTTGGAGCAATTTTAATACTCAACACATTAAAACAATCTGGAGCAATGGCAACTATTAACAATGGCTTCAGTGGAATAACTAAGGATAAAAGAATTCAAGTATTGATTATTGCATGGATGTTTGAAGCTTTTATTGAAGGTGCGGCAGGATTCGGTACTCCGGCAGCTCTTGCAGGACCACTTCTTGTAGGGTTGGGGTTTCCAGCTTTAGCAGCAGCAATGGTTGCTTTGGTTATGAACTCTACACCAGTTGCATTTGGCGCTGTAGGAACACCTATTTTTGGTGCGATGAGTACTTTATCAAGTAATTTAGAAGCCATAGGAGCAGATTCAACTGCTTTTCAAATGGCATTGACCCAATGGGTAGCAATTATACATAGTGTGGTAGGTACGTTTGTTCCGTTATTGGCGGTTGTGTTAATGACTAAGTTCTTTGGCAAAGAAAAAAGTATTAAAGCTGGGTTGCAAGTGGCACCATTTGCTATTTTTGCAGGACTATCTTTTACCATTCCGTACATATTTATTGCTACGGTATTTGGACCAGAATTGCCATCTCTCGGAGGAGCGTTCATTGGATTGGGTATTGTTGTATTTGCAGCAAAAAAAGGTTTTTTAATGCCAAAAGAAATTTGGGATTTTCCACCAAAAAAAGAATGGGATGCTGATTGGAATTCAAATTCTAATCTTGGAGAAACAAAAGAATCTAATATGTCTTTATTAAAGGCATGGATTCCATATGCATTAATCGCAATTATTCTTGTAATTACACGAATTCCAGGGTTAGGGTTAAAAGAAATATTGGTTTCACAAAAAATTGTTTTACCGAACGTTATGGGAACCGGATTGGATTATGCTCTTAAATGGGCGTATTTGCCAGGAACAATTCCTTTTGTATTGGTTGCATTATTGACTCATTTCATTCATGGTATGGATAAAGCGAGTGTTAAAACTGCTTGGAAAAGTACTTTTAAACAGATTAGTGGTGCGGCAATTGCATTGTTTGCCGGTATTGCTTTAGTACAACTTATGCTTAATTCAGGCGTAAATGGTGCAGGTCTTGATAGTATGTTAACTGAAATGGCTAAAACACTTGCAGGCTTAGCAGGTCGAGGTTATGTTTTTGTCGCTCCGTTTATAGGTGTATTAGGGGCGTTCATGTCTGGATCTAACACAGTATCAAATATTTTATTCTCATCTTTACAATTTGAGACAGCGACTATACTCCATTTGCCACAGGTATTGATTGTAGCTCTTCAAGTAATCGGTGGTGGTATAGGTAACATGGTATGTATTAACAACGTTGTAGCAGTTGCTGCTACTGTTGGAGTAGTAGGAATGGAAGGAAAGCTTATTAGAAGAAATGCTATTCCGATGGTTATCTACTCTCTTCTAGTTGCATTAGTTGTAGGAATTTTAATCATGAGTGGATTTAATCCATTACCTCTATAGAATTGAATAAGAAACTCCCTATTGAAAATGAAAATTCGATAGGGAGTTTTTATAATGATTTCATGGTTATAATTTGCGAGATTTTATTATTTTCTTTTGCCAGCTACCTTGTAGAAACATGATATATCCGATTATTACTATGAAAAAGTTGCTGAGGATCATTGCGTACCATACAGAATATGGTCCTAAATTTGTATATGTTTTGAATAAAACGACCAGTGGAAGCCTAAAAAGCCACAATCTTCCGATCATCATAAACATGCTCTGGTAAGTATGTCCTGATCCGATAAACACTCCAATCAAGATTTGATAAAATCCCATTAATGGAAGAGTCAATAAAATGAGTTTCATATAAGCTGAACCTTGTTCGATAATATACTGATCAGTTGTAAATATATTAATAAGTTTATCGGTAAAGAATAAAAGAGAAAAACTAGTTATAATTGTTAGCGCAGTTGCAATAACAAGAGATTTATACGTGGTTTCTTTGGCTCTAGATATATTATCGGCTCCTAGATTTTGAGCGATTATCGTGCTTATAGCTGTGCCTATTCCCATAACAGGAAGGAATACCAATGAGCTGATGCGATTACCTATTGCAAAAGCTGTTAGAATATTTTCTCCAAAAGAGATTATAAAGATATTTAATATTGCAAAGCCGACGGCTGTTGTGGATTGTCCTATAGCAGTGGGCATACCGATTTTAAGTATTTTTTTTATGGATTTATTGTCAAATTTGAAGTTGTTGAAATCTATTTTAAGACCACTATCTTTAAATACTAAATAATATAAACCATAAGTACCGAATATTGTTCTTGCAAGAACTGTTGCAATAGCAGCACCTTTTACACCCAATCCAAAAGTGAATATAAACAGCGGATCTAGGGCGATGTTTGCTATAACAGCCATAATACTTATTTTCATAGGAGTTTTTGTATCTCCCTGACCTTGTTTGATGGCAATAAAAGCAAACAGCATGAAATGACTGAAAGTGCCTAAAAATATTATACTTAGATAGTCGGTGGCATATGTAAGAAGTGCTCCGGTTGCGCCCATTGTTCTGATGATTTCTTCGGAAAAGATATAACCGAAAAAACCTATGAATAATGAAAAAATCAAAGAAAAATATATCAGTTGACCAGATATCTTTGAGGCTTTTTCATATTGGTTAGAACCGATATATTGGGAAATAATACTTGAAGCACCCATAGATAGACCTGTACCTAGAGAAATTATGATGAAGATAATTGGCCAGATGAATTGTATAGCTGCAATTTCAGTGTTTCCCAGTCTGCTGATGAAATATGTATCAGTGAGGTTATAAAATGTCTGTATGAGATTGTTAAGCATTATCGGTGCAGACAAAATCATAATGACTTTATATAAATTTCCACTTAGAATCATTTCTCTTTTTTTTGTCAACGACATTAGCTTTCACTCCCTCAAGAGATTATAACATTTATAATGGTGATAATCCTTTAAATGTTTTATAATATAAGTATAAATTTAAAAAGGAGGAATAGTTGATGATAGTAGCTAACGGAAAATCGATTGAATATATCCAAATGATAGGTGAAGGAATTAAAGGAGCAGGTATGAAAAAATTGGTTGGATCAGAAGAAGGTTGGGAATCTCATGTTATGAGACAAGTGAACCTTGAGTCATACGGATTTTCACCTAGACATGAGCATGATTGGCCACATATAAATTATGTTATTAAAGGTAAAGGCGTTATTCATATCGATGGAGTTGACCATGAAGTTGAACCTGGATTTTATGCATATATTCCAGCTAATAAGATTCATCAATTTATCAATAAAACTGATGAAGAAATGGTATTTATCTGCATTGTGCCGAAAAGAGGACATTTATAAATGGAATTGTATTTTATCAGGCACGGCGAGACGGACTATAATAAAGAAAACAGGCTTCAAGGAGGATTGGACACCAAGCTCAATGATATTGGAAAAGAGCAGGCTTTGAAGGCCTCTGAAGAGATTATCGACTTAGATATAGATGTTATAATTTCATCTCCTCAAAGAAGGGCGGTCGATACCGCTGAAATTATTGCATCCAAGATAAATAAGGAAATCATTATCGATGAAAATTTAAGGGAAAGATCTTTTGGAGCTTTGCAGGGAATGTTGTTCAGTGATATTTTTGATAGGCATCCTCAATTCTTTGAGATTATTAAATCTGAAAGCGAGAATCGGATTGAAGGAATTGAATCTCTTTTAGAAATTGAGAATCGAGTTGTAAATGTAATTGATTCTTTGAAAAAAAAGCATGAAAGAGAAAAAGTGCTTTTAGTTTCTCATGGAGCAACTGCAAGAATTTTTCATAAGGTAATAAATAATAACAAGAATTACTCCGATGTTGAAGTTAATAATTGTCAAATTGTTAAATTTGATATATAATAAATCGGTAAAACTGAAAAGGACAGTTCGTAAGCCTCCTGTCCAAAAAAATAAAACTACGGCGCCTATAATGAGAATTAGGTCGCTTTGCGACCTTTTTTTGTTTTTGGGTTAGTAAAAGGAGAATGAAAATGACAAGAAAAATTGCACAAATCGGAATTATTGCAGCGTTATATGCTACTTTGACTATTGCACTTGCACCTATCAGTTATGGAAATATTCAATTCAGGTTTTCAGAAGTCTTGACTTTAATGGCTTTTTTTAATCCAGTGTTTATTCCAGGTTTGACATTAGGTACATTTATTGCCAATCTTTTTAGCCCTTTAGGGATTGTGGATGTTGCTTTTGGTACAGTTGCAACGTTTATAAGCGTATATTTAGTAAATAAATCAAAGAATTTAATTATTGCTTCTATATGGCCGGTTCTAGTTAATGGAATTATTATCGGTATTGAACTTTACTATGTATTCCAGTTGCCGCTATTTCTTTCAATGGCTCAAGTTGCTATTGGTGAGTTCATCGTCGTGAGTGTAGTAGGAGTAATATTATTCAAAACTTTTATCATGAAACAAAAATGGTTTGAGAATATAGTGAAATAATTTGAAAAATTCAGTATAATGATGTAAAGAACAAATTTTGGAGGTTATAATGTATAAATTCTTTTCATTTATTTTTTACATGGGAATCTTAACATCGTTGTATAGTGGTATTGGGTTGAAGTTTGGTATGCTTGATGAAAATATTGCGGCACTATACGGAATTCTAGGAATTATGGGAACTGGAATGGGATTTGCAGGAAGGCATTATTTATATAAAAAACAACAACTTGATGCGCGGGCAAAGAAAAAGAGTGAATAATAATTATTATAAAAAGCAATCTATGGGAGGTATCCCTAGATTGCTTTTTTAATGAACATAGAAATTATATATGCGACTATACTGACAATGATAATTGTAGCTCCAGATGGAATATTGTAATAATAAGATATTGTCAAACCTAGCAAAGAGAATATCAACCCTAAAAAAACAGAATCAATAATTAGTCGGCTAAAGGATTTAACATAAAACCTCGCTATTGAAGGTGGTATTGTCATCAATGCAATTATTAGGATGATTCCCACCAATTTGATTAGCGCAACTACTGAAATAGCGATTAAAAAGTATAAGATATAATCCATCAGGATTGTTTTTATTCCGATGATGAAAGCAAATTCATTGTCAAATAAATATGCTTTCCAGTAATTATAAAATGATAATAAAGTCGTAGTTACAATTATTGTTACGATAAGCATGATGATTATGTTTTTCATGGAAATCGTTAAGATATTACCAAAAAGATAAGANNGCCATTCCCAACGACCATAGCATAGCGGTCAGGTTTTCAGATCCGGTTTCAGTTCTTCTATCAATTGTTGGAATTAAAAGTGATGCAAGAATTGAAAAGAGGAAAGCGCCGTAAATAGGTTCAAAATTCAGCATATATCCAAGTCCTATGCCTCCAAATGAAGAGTGGGCTATACCGCTACTTAGCATAATCCATTTTTTCTCTACAATAATAGCACCTATAATGCCTGTTAAAATACTTGCTAAAACAGCGCCGACAACAGCGTTTTGCATAAATTGATAATTGATTATTGCATCAATCATGATTATGACCTCCCCTTAAATGCTCTGGTAATACTCGATGAGGCACACCGTGAGCAATTATATCTACAGGACAACCGTAAGCTTTACTTATTGTTTCTTCGGTTAGATTGCCGTTTTCATGGTAATATAGCTGTACATTCAAGCAGGCTATTGAATCGATATAACTCGAAATACTACCGATGTCATGACTAATCAATATTATTGTTTTTTTACCTTTTAAATCATTAAAGAGATTGTATATATCGGTTCTTGATTGACTATCTATACTGGCGGTTGGTTCATCGAGGATTAAAATATCAGGATCTGTCATTAATGCTCTAGCGATCAGCACCTTTTGCATTTGACCGCCTGACAATTGGCTTATCAGTCTTTCTGATAAATCTTCTATGCCCATAAGAGTCATTACTTTCAATGATTTTTCTTTATCTTCTTTTGTATATTTATGAAAAATATTTTTTTTGTCAGACATACTACCCATTAAAATAACTTTGCAGACAGTGATAGGAAACTTTTTTTCAAAGCTATTAAATTGAGGAACATAACCAATAGGTTTATCACTATGGATATGAACTTCACCTGTTGTAGGTTTAATAAGCCCGAGCAATACTTTGATCAAGGTGGTTTTACCACCGCCGTTAGGGCCGATGACTCCGATGAATGTACCTTTTTTTATTGAAAGGGATACTCTGTCTAGAGCTTTGATACTGCCATAATTTACACTTACATCTTTTATTTCGATGATGTTCATTTTTTCACCTTCTATTCTAATACTTGAGAGAAAGTATCTATTACTTCTTTCATACTTTCAATATAATCCTCAGATAATGGAGTTAGCATAGTAGTTTTTCCATCAATCTCTTTTGCTATTGTTTCAGCTTGTTCTGAATCTATCTCTGCTTGATGGAAAATTACCTTTATGTTGTTCTTTTTAGCAAAATCAATAATTTCTTCAATGCCTTTTGCAGTTTCTTCTTTTCCTTCTTCTTCTATAGCGATCATTTCAAATCCATAGTCATTTGCGAAGTATCCGTAAGATGGATGATAAATAATAAAAGTTTTATTAGGTATTGAATCAGCAATATTTGTTATATATTCATCTAGTTCATGTAATAGATTTGTATATTCATCTGAATGACTTTCAAAAATACCAGATAATTCAGGATGGTCGCTTGATAAAACAAGTGTTATTTTTTCTACCATTGCAATAACTCTTTTAGGAGA
>LGOV01010979.1_pt1 | contig 22570 bp, 24 predicted proteins | sample 469881 | NCBI WGS metagenome assembly LGOV01 (sample SAMN03857199, study PRJNA290197) | marine sediment metagenome | biome: marine cold seep biome; feature: cold seep; material: marine sediment; isolation source: sample #5579, elevator 3A push core 41 containing 12 cm of sediment... ...
ATTAATTTTGAATAGGCACTTAGCATCAAGTTTCATGCCGGGGGAGTGTCCCTTTTTCCTGCTTTGCCTTGTTTCTTGCCCGCGGGGTATATCCTGGTGCTTCAGGGAAGACCAGCATGATGAAAGAGCTTAAAAGTCCATGAACTGAGTGTATCAGCTGGTTTTCACGCTTACTGCATCGCTTCGGCTTCCCCGTTGTTTGGAAAAAAGGCCAGCGCAAAGGCTGATATTTTCCTATGGAGGAACGTGACGATCCCAAGGTGATGGCTCTTGTTGAGGGGGAGCTTGTGCCAATAGGTCGTTTAATGCTGGCGCAGGTGCTGGTGGAAGCCTGGGCCACATCGCTTTGGCAGCTTCGAGTGCTGCCGGGTTAGTGAGTAGTTTGCGGCACTGGGCAACGGCAGTTACGGTATTCGGTGACACCTCAAAAGCATCATCCATAGCAGCAGCCAACTCTGCTGCCTCTTTCTGACGTAGCTGAAGCATAGTGGTGCGCGCTAGCTCTTTTACTCCACTTAGATCGCGGCCAACAATACGCAAGTTGTCGAGCATCGTTTCCACGTTGGCCGCCGTTGTTGCTTCTTCAGACTTTAATGTTACCTCCGCCTTTTTCCATTGCGGATTTTGCGGATTTGCGGGAAAGCCTGTGGTGGTCGTCTTTGTAGGTTGCGGATAAAGTGCGGATAAATTGCGGGTTATCTCAGCGGTGTTGCCGTTAGTCGCTATATTGGCATCGCCAGCAGGTTTATCCGCAAATGTCCGCAAGTTATCCTCAAACGAAAAATCATGCGTAACATATTGATATAATTTGCGTTCTTTCGGCTTATCAGCAGATCCGCAAAATCCGCAGCCAACCTTATCACGCTGTCGCTGTTCGCGTAATTGCCTGCCGCGCTCAATGGGATTAAACATCTTTCAATNNGCAGTCACGGTGTTACGAGAACTGTATTTAATAGCTCTTAGGTATCCCGCCAGCGCCAGCTTGTCGAGAAGCAGACGGGCCTTTTTGGCGCTTCTATAGGCGCTTGGAAGTCTTTTGAAATCATTTTGATGTAGCTTGCCGCCGTGGCTGCTGATCCAGTCCAATAAATCGCGGGCTTGGCGTTCCTGTTGATCTTGCTGTGCCTCATTGGTGCGGTTCTTCATCGTCTCGAGGTAGTACGTCACTAGTAGCCCAGCGCGTTCAATGTGGGTCACGCTGATCGTATCGGCACCTTCTACCACGGCCATGATGGCGGCGAGACGAGCGGCGTTCTCCGTAGCCTTACTGGCGAATGCGCGTATATCATGGAACGTACCGTCAGGGACTAACTCAGACTCGATGCCGTCGTGAAGATCGCACATCACTTTAAAAGGCTCGCCTTCGATACGTAGCAAGCGGGGCTCGAGTTCGCCGCTGTCGTTAATGGGTAGCTCCTTACGTGCCAGCTCGTCGATACGGCGGCAGTACGCTGCAATATCCGGGTCGGTGTCCACGCTGGCGCTAGGATCACGGTCGGCTAAAAACCTGGTACCAATGAGGCTTGGTTCCCGGCAAATTAAAAACCGAGGCAGAAACCCCTGCCCTTGGAGTAACGGATCGCCCAGTACCTTATCGGCAATGATTGGTTGCATCATCAGGTGGGTAGATAGGCGGCGTCCTGCCAGAAAGCCAGATTCACCTACCGTCCCACGTGTACGTGTTAACGGTGCTCCATCCCATAGGTGACAAAGCGCTTCAATGGTGCGCCCTCGCGCCTCATCACTCATGCCGTGTCCACCGAAAAAACCGATAGCTTCATCACTGTAAAGACCAGCACTGGGATGGTTGGCCTTCAGGTGCTTATACATACCCTCAGCGGTTGGCTCCGAGAATGTCAAATTCGGCATAGGTGGCGGTTTAGGGCGGCATTCATCGTGCGCAGCCAACTGTTCTGACAAGCGGGCTTGCTGCTCTTCGCTCATGGCCTGCTTACCTTTTACTTCGTTTGCGGCAATGATCGACTTACGGCACATTTCCCAGGCTTCATCCTCAGCCCTGAATTGTGTCATTACCTTGTCGAACTGTTCCCGCTGTTCCGCTTCAATAGTGCGAATGGGTGCCAGCGCTATCTTATCCACACTGGATTTACGCTCCCCACTCTCTCCTTCAGTCATCAGGAAAAGGGCTACTGGTCCGCTGCCAATATTCCCCCGGGCTACATCAACGTGGCCTTGCACCACTAACGAGGCAGCACTGAGCACTGACTGGCACGCCATCCCGATTGGCACTTGAATGTGATAGGCCAAGCGTTTGGCAGCCGGGGCAAGTACTGGCCCAAGGGCGTCAACAGGATACGACAGAGGCTTAGGTGAAAGCGGTAGTGGCTCGGGCGACAGATCAAGGTTGCCTTCGTCATTGGCAGGCTTCTCCACCATTTGCTGTGCTTGGGCATCCAACCATGCAGTACCGTTATCGTTACTAGACATTGCAGCCCACTTCCTTAGCCGCACTTCGAAGGCGGCCTGCTGCTGTGGCTAAACGGTCGAGGTCAGCACTGCTTAAGCAATCCCCCCGGTGAGTAGAATTAGCAGCGAGCAGTACGATAAGTGCCTCACGCGCAATGGCAGCAAGTACATCGCGTGGAACCCAGCGCTCCCCTGGGCGCTTGCTGGCGTGGTAATCATCCCGCTCACGCTGAGGGAACAGGTCTTTCAGCTCTAAGCCAACGGCGGCTAATACCTCCGCTGTGGGGCACTCAGCAAAGCATTTCACTAGGAGGGTGCCGTCTGGCGTCTCACGTATTGCTAGGCTAGGTGACCGGTCTTGATGGGCTGGGCAGCACGCCAGCCAACGGCCAGGGCCGTTTTCGCGAACCTTATCAAAACGCGCCAGCATGGCATGAACGTCAGGTCGTGTATTTTTGATGCTACGGTCATTATCGTGTTGCGTTGGCCTACTCAGCCCTTGTGCTTTTTCCTGATTAACCGTTCGCATGTTTACCCCCAGGACGCAGGTGTTGCTCTTCGAGATAACTCACACGCGCTTCTAGCACGCCATTCAGCTCTTTCAGCGCCACTAAAAGGCCATGCGTGTAATAGTTGTTTAGAGGTAGCTCGGCGTCAGATAGGAGCGATAACAAGCAGCCTTGCGCTGTGCTGATATCACCCATCACTCGATGATCCCCCGCAATCAAGGTGAAATGATGTTGGGTAGATTCAGATTTCTGAAAATGAGGAGAAGACGTAATCATTACGACACCTCCTGCTGTGTTGCTTCCCACTCTCCTAAGTCTGCCAAGCGCCAGCGGGTGACGTTCGGGCCTAGCTTAATGGGCTTAGGAAAATTGCTTTCCTTAGCCCAGCGATAGATGCTCGCCGGGTGAACGCCATAGCGATTAGCAACTTGCTTGGCATTGAGAAATTCAACGCTGGGCTTAGAAGTGGTCTGGTGTTTCGTTTTGGCAGCCATGGTGATTTACCTCGTCGTAGTGGATGACTGGGTAAATCATGGCGTAGTGACGGGTAGCAGCTCGACCGGGCATGATCAAAAAAACTATCACGACCCAACTTTTGCAACCTGATTCATTTTTTGAGCAAAGGGCGAATCCAGGGCTTTTTAGTCAACTTTTCAATCCGATCAAATGACAGGCCTGAAACATCAGACGCGAGACCAACGGCATTCAACCGACTGTCGCTTTCCTTTGCTCTTGATATCGGTAGTTCGCACCTTTTACCGGCAAGGACGAGCGACATACAGATTATTTCTTTGGTATCTTCTTTTTGAGTTCTAAGGCCTCTTCGCTTCTTTGGAGGATTAATCTCACCTCGCAAATACATAATCAAGAAAGTACGCACAGGCCCCTCTATGGGTTCACCTTTTTCTAAGAGGTCAGCAGCACGAAGTAACAAAATTTTGCAGGTGTCTCCATTCTCCTGCATCACATCCAGCGGGTTGCGCCTAGGCATTGACCAAGCTGCACGCAATATATCTTTCATCAACTCAACAAAAGCCAGCTCTTTTGGATCAGGCGAGAGACTGCTTTTTAACTGATTGAAGCGATTTATAAATTCTAGTTCGTGCCCAGCGGAAAGATTCGAATAATCATTTCCCAATCGCTGCTCAACGTACGTCACAAAAGCTTCAGCATTAGCGTATCGTTCTTTCCTGCTGGAGCTCATAAACCAGTTACCTCTCCTCGGATCGGTGCGACATTGCCAGCGCCAGCCGGTGCCGGTGTAGTGACGTAAGCGGCCCATTGATCCATCACGCGGGCACGCTTGGCGTACAGATCGCTGCGGCGGTAGGCGGCTTCTGTGGCGTTCTTAATGCTGTGCGCCAGCGCGGCCTCTGCCACTTCGTGCGGAGTGCCTGTACGCTCTGCCATCCAGTCGCGGAACGTTGACCGAAAGCCGTGAACCGTAGTCCGGTGATCCTCTTTCATGCGGCGGAGCAAGGCGGTCATGGCTGCATCAGACAGCAGCTTGCCTTGTGAGCTTTGGAATACGTGTTCTCGCGTCTGTGGCTGTGCTTTGAGCAAGGCGAGTGCTGGCGCGGATAACGGAACGCGGTGTTCCTTGCCTGCCTTCATGCGGCTGGCAGGTATCGTCCAGGTAGCATTGGCCAGGTCTATTTCATCCCAGCGAGCGCCACGGGCCTCACCAGAACGGCAGCCTGTCAGGATCGTGAACGCCAGGCACTTGGCCGCGTCCCCAGTTCGTTTATCAAGGGATTGCCAGAACGCGGGCATGGTGTCTATCGGCATGGCGCGGTGGTGTTTGACCTTAGCCACCTTGCTGGGGGCGGGTAACACGGTGTCGAGGTTACCCTTCCATCGTGCCGGGTTATCGCCGGATCGGTGGCCGTGAACTGTCGCCCAATCCAGAACTTTTTCAATCCGCTGGCGCAATCGCGTTGCGGTCTCCGTCTTGGTTTCCCATATCGGCTGCAGAGCTTGCTTAACGTGTACCAGTTCAATATCGGACACGGCCATTTTGCCCAGGACTGGAAAAGCGTATGTCTCGAGTGTTGTCTGCCACTGATTGCCGTGCTTTTTGTTGCGAGCTTCTGCCTGCTTAATCTTAATAACAGCAGCGGCAGCATCGGCGAAGGTCATACGCGCGAGCTCAGCAGCGCGGCGAGACTGGTCGGAGGCTTTGCGCTCAATTACAGGGTCAATGCCTGCATCCAGTTTTTCACGAACAGCGCGGGCCTTATCGCGGGCTTGCGCCAGTGTGACGCCAGGGTAACTCCCCAGCCCCATATCGCGGCGCACCTTGAACGGCTTACCAGATGCAGCGAAGCGTGTCTCCCCGGTGGCATAACGCAGCACCCAAGACCGCGTACCTCCCTTGGCCACTTGCAGATACAGGCCAGGCACTTCACCAGCAGCATAAAGCCCGCGTTGTGTGATCCGCTTCACTTCCAGCGCGGTTAATGGCTTCGTTTGTCTTGGCATAACAAGCTCCCGACTCCTACCCAACATCCCACCCAACATAGATTCTGCGCTTGTGTGCGATGCCGTGCAACCCGATAAAACGCCATGCGAACGTAAGTTATTGATTTTAAGAAGTACAAACGAAAAAAAGCCCGCTATTAGCGGGCTTTTTAAGTGTTGTGGCGGAGGGACAGGGATTCGAACCCTGGATAGGCTATTAACCTATGCCGGTTTTCAAGACCTATGCATCATGGCCACGCTAAACTTAACCAACTGATATTAAAAGCATCTCACGCTGGGCGCAGTGTGTACCACATCACCAATATTCTCAATATTAGGCACCTAGACACGTTTCAATTCATATCTCTGGCACAATCTGGTCACATAGCCCCCGCTCTGTGGAGAAAAACATTATGTCAGAAGTGTTGTCAGGTTTAGCTTCTCTTATAATCGGAGGGGTAGCAGGTCATTATCTTGCGTTGGGTCGAGACGCCAGAAATCATCATCGCAGGTGTGCCGACATACCAAGAAAGCAAATAAGCACTGCGCTTCGAAATGGGTGCTGCTGGAGAGCCTTGGACGGCGGCGTCTTAGAAGAGGTTAGATTCCTTTTATCTGATTCAGATAAAACACATTTATCTAAACTTGAGTCAGATTTTCAAACGACATGTCAGCGTTTATCTAAATACAATAGCGCTGGCATTGCCACTCCTCCTAATCCTGAGGATTTGCGAAGAGCGAAGATACTCTTGGAACAAATAGATACATTACTTCAAGCGCCACCATGGTGGAAATTCGTCTTAAGATAGCTATCTTCATTACATGAGCGATGCAACCCCATTTTCACACCCTACTACCATTAAAGCATTGATTTTTAATGGATAAAACCTATTCTTAGCGGCAGCCAATACGATTAAATCGCTCTATAAATATCAACAAGTTACACGGATATTTTCAGTTAATGAATAAGCTTTTTATAGTTGTTATGAAAAAGCAGATTTGAAATAAGCGTTGGTGGCCACTGCCTCCACCCGGGCATTGATCGGCTGGCTGCCCGTGCTTTTGGCCCACCTCGGTCTATAGTCCCACCACATCTCATCAATAATCGGTTGCTCAATTTCTGAAGCCTGGTGCACGGCTGCGATCCAAGTGCTTGGTACCACTTTATACCGCGCCCACAGATTGCTATCTGGCACACTTGCGCCGACCAGTTTGGCCAAGCGATCTAACGGAGTGAATGAAGCAAATCGTCCACACATGAGCGAAGCATAGTCGATATAACGCGTTCCACAGCCGCCCTTTCATATCAGCGCTTGCAGTCAACGATGGTCATCGCTTATCGTCTGCCTCAAATACTGTACATATCACCAGTTATTTAATAAGGCGCTTATATGTCCAAATCCTACGAGCAATTAGTCAAGCGCGTACAGAAAGAGATCGGCAGCCCAGGAGCGCAGTCAAAGCACTGTGTCGAGCTCCAACGCCGAGGAGATGAGAGCCCCGAAGATTGGGCACAAATGCTTGCTGACCTGGGCACCGTCGAGAACGTGACGCTTACCCCCATGGACGACGACGCTGAGCATATACGCATCACATGGAATCCCGAGGAGAGCATGGCATGAGTATGCATCTCTCGGTACTAGGACGCGTAGATACCACCTCCCCTCCGCTTAAATTGCCTCTAGCCGCTGGCGAGGTGCGCACCGGTTTTCCCAGCCCGGCCGATGACTATCTTGAGGCTGAGCTGGATCTTGTCGATCACCTCATCCAGCACCCCAGCGCAACGTACTACCTACGGGCAAAAGGGACATCAATGACAGGCGCAGGGATCTATGACGGTGACCTCTTGATAGTCGATCGCTCCCTAGAACCTAAGGGCGGGCATATCGTGATCATGAGCGTTGATGGCGAGCTCACCTGTAAAAAACTAGGCTCGATCGGCAACCGCCCTTACCTCTTTGCCGCTAACCCTGAGTTTCGACCCATGCCACTAGACGGGAAAGAATGCCAGGTCTGGGGAGTCGTCACGCATAACATCCACTCCCTGGCACCTGGGTTCTCGGTATGATCGCCCTTGTCGACTGCAATAATTTCTATGTGTCATGCGAGCGTGTCTTTAATCCCAAACTGGAAGGCCAACCAGTAGGCGTTATGTCCAATAACGATGGCTGTGTGGTGGCCCGATCGGCTGAAATAAAACAGCTTGGTGTAGCCATGGGCATGCCCGCGCACCAGATCGACCCTCACATTCGTCGCCAGTGCATTCTGCTGAGCTCGAATTATGCGCTTTACGGTGATATGAGCCGACGCGTCACTGACGTTCTTAGCCAGCACACACCGCAAGTGGATGTGTATAGCATTGATGAGTCGTTTTTATCGTTTGAAGGATTCGCGCCAGAAACACTTGAGGAGCGGTGCCAGGCAATGCGACGGCAAGTGCGTCGGGATACCGGCATTCCGGTCAGCGTGGGCCTTAGTACCAGCAAAACGCTTGCCAAGATTGCTAACCACCGAGCCAAAAAAGAGAAAGGGTTCGATGGCGTGGCCATCATACAACCGAACAGCGATGACACACGCGCTTTCCTCGAGCAGCTACCTGTCACAGAAATTTGGGGAGTGGCAGGTCGCAGCGCTGCACGTCTCCGCACCCTTGGCATTGAAACAGCCTGGCAGTTGCGCGAATCATCTCCTAAGCACTTGCGAAAGCACTTCTCGGTAGTCATGGAGCGCATCGTTTGGGAGCTACGCGGCGATGACTGTATCCCGCTTGATGATATGACTCAGCCGAAACAGCAGATCATGGTCAGCCGCAGCTTCGGCCGCCTCACCAGCAATAAAATAGATCTGCACGAAGCGGTCCGCGTGCACACATCCCGGGCAGGTGAAAAATTGCGCAAGCAGAAAAGTTTAGCTCAGGCGATTATGGTGTTCGTGCGTACCAATCGCTTTCGCAGTGATCTACCTAGCTACAGTAAAAGCTTAGTGGTGCCACTGCCCCACCCGACTGACGATAGCCGTGAACTGGTCAAGGCTGCGATGGCTGGATTAGAAAGAATATTCAAGGAAGGGATCCGGTACCAGAAATGCGGCATTATGCTCATGGATCTCTGCGATCATGACAATGAGCAGCTTGGCCTGCTAGCTGAGCCAGTGAGTGATGAGAAGCGAGAACGCAATAAAAAGCTAATGGCCACGATGGATAAATTGAACCGTGAACACGGGAAAAATACGGTGCGGCTGGGAATGCCGAGGACAGTAAACGCTTGGGAATTGCGTTGTGAACACCGGACGCCACGCTACACGACATGCTGGAACGAACTTAAGACCGTAAAGACATAAAACCCTCTAAGAGAGGGCTTTAAGAATCATGGCAATATCGCCATATCAATGTTTCATTTAGCTAAACGTTAAGAGGAAGCGGCCACCGGCTGACTATCACAGCCTTTTGCACGTCGGGCATTTTCCAATGAAAGCAGCCGATCATTCGCGCTTTCCGTCGCAGCATTCTTTTCCATCACGTTGCCGATGCCAAAATCACCCAGAAAGGACAATACCGAACGCCCATCAAATTCGCTCTCATCTTTTATGCGATCAAGAAAGCCATGTGTTTTTGCTATGTGTTTTTGCTATTTCGATACTGATGGTCTGGCAATCCAGTAACGCCACCTCTCCATTAGTCACCGTTGGTTGACGGCCATAGTGTTTAGTAGCACAGCCTGCGACAAGTATAGAAAGGCCTAACAGTGTAAGCGTCTTAATAAATTTCATATTGTTCCCTAGTAATGTGATCGCACCTCTATGTGTACGATGGAACAATAAAACGCTATTAAGCCGAATTTGGCAAGGAACGCTACCAACGGTTTTAAGCAGCAGACAATTAGTATTGCCATCCCTGGCAACCCTGAATCCCTTCAAACTCAGATCTTCCCTATCGTGGCGCATCCGTCATGCTATTAGCGGCGTCCCTCGCGTCACACCTTCACAGTAGCAGCGTTTCCGCACCGTTTATGTAAGAGATCGCTGACTTTTTTGTAAGAGATCTCTTACATTAGGCACAAAAAAACCGCCTTCAGGCGGTGGGGCATGCAGACCGGGGCTTACCAGCTAATACCGTCCACCACATCTACATCATCGGATGCACGCACAGCTTTCACCAGCCGCTGTCGCCTACCGGTCAACTGCTGAAACTGCGTGAACCGATCAGCATTATCAACGACGGCCAGACACAACTCCTGCAGCGTCTCTTCACCTTCTTCACCATTACGGCCAGCCAAAATATTATCCAGCACCGGTGTTGCCGGAGCGTCGCCTTGCTGATCGTCGTGCCAAGCGAGATAAGCACGGGCTTCGCTGTTCTGGGCTACCCAGCTTTGCTGCTCAAACTCTGGGTAATCTTCAATCAGCGGCTGCGCCTCGGCCGTGTACGCGTCGTTGATCTCTATGATTTTCGCCGCCTTGGCGTCTGCTAGTAGCTCGGCATCGGATTTGGGAGGTGTCATCCAGCTCGGTGTGCTCATGCTGCGGGCTCCTGTTCTTCTGTTTCGATCATGCGAACCGTCCATTTCCCGTCTGCCATGTCTTGCCAGTATTCAGCTGCGCCATTTTCTAGCAGCGCTAACGCGTGATGATTGGTTGACACTACGTACCGCTGAGAGGGGCTGTAATCAGTCGCGTCGATCCATTCCCCCTCTCTTGCCGCCCACGGTATACCCGTTGTTTTAGCAGGCTGAGCTAACACGACGTACCTAACGCCATCCCGCCAGTACATATCGTAAATGCCTGCCTCGCGAGTTTCCTCATTTTCGACAAACTTGCTGCCTTCTACAAATAACCCGGTGTCGATATTGTTAATTACTGGCCCGCTTATATTGTAGGAAGTAGGCGCTTTGCTTTTAGCCAAAAAGAGTAGCTTCATTAGATGTAATCTCCCTCTACTTCAATGAAAATAGAGCCCGCGGCCCCTACTATCGGATCATTAAAAAAATTGGAATCTGCAAGCACCTGGATTGTGGCGGTGTTGTTAAACCGACCATTAGCATTGAAGCCACCTCTGTCTGTATTTGATGACCACGCTGTGAAGTCCGAGTCAGTGGTAACACTGATAGTTGCTCCTGTGGTAGTAGCCAGCTGCTTGGGAAGATCAAAATTGTTTGTAATGCCTGTTGTTAACACTTTTTTCATGCGCATTTTAATACGACCAGTGGCCAATATTTCCCAGCTTCCGTCGCTATTGCTATCACTCTCCATCAAACCACCGCTTGGTAATCCGCCTTCAAAACTAACAGGGCTCAAAATATTGCCAGAATGGAACATAGGCACGAAGTCGTTATAGCCTCCTGTGCCGGAGCCACCGTCTCGGATCAGTACTTGTCTACTGCCGCCTGCTCGAAACAGTAGTTGAGTAGCATTCGCCGATGCATTAGAGGGCAAATGAAGAACGACACCCAGCCCAGTATTAAGCGGCAAACTAGGATCATCGACAGCGACATGGAATAGACCAAATTGGCTTAATGTATCCAAACTGGTTCCAACCGGCATCGGCCGTGCAGTTGTACCAAGACTGCAATAACCTCTGGCCATAAGGTCGCTAGATCCGCCCACAACACCACGACCTCCCAGTACATCGACCAAACTTTGCACCTGGGACCGATCAGGAAACTCAGCGATCAATTCAGAGCTAGTGCCCTGCCGTCGATACAGTCGCATATAAGCGCCGTCACCCGGCACGCTGAAATATTTACCGTCGGCGACGGTCTGCCGGCCCTCCGTGATCGTCGGGTAAATCGCGCTCAGCCCCATAACGGCATCGCGGAAGCGGGTCACCTCAGTTAAGAGGTTCGATATTTTGACGTTAGCGTCGGCTAGGTCCTGTTCTGCGCTCATAGGTTCACCTGTAGTTGCTGGGTAGTTAGTTGGTTAACTGACGGGTGGGCGCGTTATCCGCTACCAACGATAGCCACAATTTCGGCATCGTTCGGTATGGGCCCGAAAACACCGCTCATCGACTGGGCGCCAATACCGTTAATGGCCTTTGTAGCCAACGTCGTTGAGTTGATTCGCTCGAACCCGTAATACATCTGCGAGCCGAAATATATACCGAGCGTTGGATTGAGATCATCGATCCACAGCCAGAACGGTGATGTGCACGCCACATACTGATCAGCGGCAGCTAGCCCGCCTATTTGATAGCCTGGCTGTCCGCTCTGCGCTGTTCGAATCGACAATATGGGAACGCGGCTGTCATACGTTCGGTTGCCGTTCGAATCATATAAAACCAACCCATAGTTCTCGGGGCCTGGGTCTCCAGGTGCCGATGACAGCACCATGTAGTCCATTGTCGGTTCGCTATGAAAGATGGCGCGCTCGCCATTGTTGTAGGGGCCTGTCGCTGCATACATTCCAACGCCAAGCTTGACAGCTACTATGTCGCCAGCTGAACAGGCAATAGAGTGGTAATAGCTTCCGTCTGGCACGTTCTCTGCGGCGATCGGCCCCGAACTTGTGCCTCGGCTTTTGACCGATAGCACGGAGTAGCGTTGATCCATTACTACGCCACCGCTCGCGTTTCTGGCGACAAAGCCATAGCCGCCTTCAGTTAGACCGCTGTTCACTACCAACAGGTAAAAAGTAAAACTCACTTGATTACCTTGGTACGACTGCCACGAAAATGTGCGGCCTCTGATAGTAACTTTTGGTAACTGGTACCCCTGTGAAGAAACCAAAAAGTACGTATCAGTTGATGCATTCCATGATGCAGGCGCGGTGTAACTCCCGCTGGTTTGCTGACTTGTGAATGTGTCGATCACGCGCACCGACAGCATGTCGCCAATGTCTTTCATTCCGTTTTGATCGAGGATTTGTAATCCATACATCGCGTTCGCCTTTTAACTGAGCCTCCCTAACCGCACCCTTAGCTGACCGGAGGAATCGTAAACGCTTATACCGTCACCGTTTTGCTCTACCCTGCCCCCAGCGCCTACTGATTTAAGGCCAAAATCCCCATTGGGATTAAGCGCCCACCCCGAGTTAGGCCAGTTGCTGGATGAAGCAAATCCTGTGAAGGTCGCTGCCTCTTGCACGGTTAGGTTTTCAACGTCGATATACTCGGCTTGAAGCTTGCCATTTTGAAACACCAAGTTACCGTCTGAGCTACGCAGCTTCGTGAACAAGAGTTGATTAATAAGCGCGTCATTGATCGCCACTTGCCCACCATCAATGATCATCGGCAGTACCTCAGTGCCGTTTGTCGGGTGAGCGAAGTAAATCCGGTCTGCGCGGAAGCCGATCGTGCCGGTCTCGCCGTCGTTGGCGAGGCCCATGCCAATCACTTTTCCGTTGACATCCAACCGCAACGTCCACATCGCTTCTAACCGCTGCGTCGTTTGGTTGTACTGCGCCTGGGTTTGCTGCTGCACGCTGGCGAGCTCGCCCTCAAACTCCGCTTGAACGGTGCTGATCTGCTCAGCTAATGCGCCGTCCTCGCTGGCTCGCGTCGTTGCCTCCTGTTGGATCGCGGCGGTATTGCCACTGGCGGTGCTTTCTAGTGTGCTGATTTGCTGGGCAAGCGCGCTATCGGCGGTCGATCGTGCGATGGCTTCGTTCTGAATGGCCGCCAGGTTCCCACCGATCTGCGCTTGCAGCTGTTCATTGCGTGTTGCTTCGGCTTCTTCGGCAGTGATGCGGGTTGTCGTTTGGAACTGGTAGCTCGCGGAGTTAACACCCTCGGCAGCGGCTAATACGCGTTGGATAGATGCCAAGTATTCATCTTCGCTCGCGCTGACACTGCGCAACTCTTCAATCGACGAGGCACCACCGTCACCTAGGTCCGCAGCTAGCTGGTCAATCTGCTGAGCCAGCGCGGCTGTTTCACTGCTCCATGCTTCACGCTCTGCCGTAATAGCTGCGGCGTTATCCTGCGTTTCTGTTTGCAGCGTCTGCACGCTGCTGGCCAGCGAGTCGGTCAGCGTGGTGCGAGCGGTGATTTCCTCCTGGATTGCCGCTGTGTTTTCGCCTAGCTGCGTTTCAAAGCCACTTAGTTCCTGTGCCACTGCCTGCTCTTGATCCACCAGCGCTTGCTGGATCTGCTCAATCGCGGCCGTTACTTCGGGTATATCGGTTTCCGCGAACGTGACCAGCAGCCGGTCGAGAAGCACACCACCGCTCGCGCCGGACGTATCACCCCACACAGAGATTGCGTGCTCTACACCGCCCGCGCCTTCGGGTACATCAATCACAACATCGTGAAACGCCCACTCGCTACCTGGTGTAAACCGCTGCCACTGCACTGAATCGCCTGCAATTTGATACGCCAGGGCGAACTCAGTAGATGCGCCGCTATCTGGTTGCTTAGCATAAACGGCAAGGCGAATCTCATAGCCTGCAAACTCCGTGGCGGTTTCCGGTGCGATGAGGTGACGCACGCCGCCAGTGTTTGGGCTTGCGCTTGCAGTGCTAGACGTCACCAATGCAGACTGCAGGCCGCTATACACGCCACTGGTCTGTGCCGTGATCGCGTTGCCGCTGGTCGCGCTCCATGCGTCAAAATCAGCACCCGGCTCAAACCCGCTATTGAGCGATGGTCGCGCATCGAGACGAGCAGATAGAATGCCCACCTGGGTAGCCAGCGAGCTGTACTGATTCGCTGTCGTCTGCTGAACGTTGAGTATCAGCGCATCGTTATCGTCAACGCGCCCGCTCAGCTGATTTATCTGTGTCGCAACGACTTCCTGATCATCAATGCGAATCTGCGTCATGGTGTAGATAGACGCTGCCGTTGCATCGTACGCCGCGGCAATGGCGTTGATCTCTAGTCCCAGCAGGCCGAACTCGCTTTCCACCGATTCGCTGAGATTGGTGATAGCGACCGTGCGGTTTTCGGTTTCGTCAGCGATGGCTTGAGCGCGGGCCAGGGCTTCGGCTTCAAAGCCGTCGATCAACTCGCCGCGCACCTCTTCGACTTCAACGCCACGCTGTTCCGCTTCGGCGGCGATGCGCTGGGCTACTGAGCCGTCAAGGGTTTCAGGTCCGTCGATCTTATCGATGCGCTCGCCGAGTACGCTGTATAAATGCTCCTCCCGTATCTGATCGCTCAACACCTGCAGGATTTTGTCAGGCGTCATTTCGGTAGTGGCTTGCACTGGGTACCAGCTACTCACACCGTAAGCATTGGTGCCACGGATGTAGTAGTAATAGTCGGTGCCAGGGTTAAGCTCGGTGTCAGTAAGGTCCGTGGATACGGTCAGCCGCACGGCGTTGCTGGTGATCTGCCCAAGCGTCAGCGCTACGTTGCTGCGCCAGAACTCCCACATTTGGCCAGGGTAAGCGCCACGCGGGCGTAGCGTGATCGTGAACGTACCTACATCAATCTCTACGCTGTCCGGCGGCACCGGGAGTAACAGGCCCGAGATATTAGTGGTCAGCGCCGCCCAAAGGGATGCGGTGCCGATACCTGTTACGCCGCGCACGCGAATCATCCACTGCCCAGGCTCTACATCACGCAAATCAATACTGGTGCCGGTTTCGGTGTACACCGTGCGCCAACGCAGGTCGCTAGGCCCCTGCACTTCCACGATGTAGCGCAATACGCGCGGGTCATCGCTGGGCGTCCAGCTGATCGTTAGCCCTTGGTGTTCTGTGCCGCCCGCTAGGTATGTAAACGCTTGAGCGGTAATGCTGTAGGGCGCGACCACTGGGCCAGAAGGCAGCAGCGAGTAGTCCGGCTCTGGTAGATCTAGCCCTAATTCAATGCGGCCATACTTGGTCGGGTCATGCTCCAGCGCGGTGATGTGATACAAACGGGCTGACTCTTCAATATTCGCCAGCACGCGAAAACGCCGCGGCTCAACAGCTTGGCTGGAGAGGATCCACACCCCGCCCACTATGGGGGCTGCTGATAGCGGGTTAGCCAGTGTCACGGCATCGCCGTTAAAAGCAGAAACAGCACGGCGCTCCACCGCACCGCTGGGCAGCATCACATCCAGGAACCAGTTCGAACCGCTGGCCTGCTCGGGCACTTTGTCGAGCGTTAGCGTGCCAGTGCCGGTTTGGGTTAGGCGACCACCCAGCCGGGCGCCTGCCGTGGTCGGGTCGGATACGCTGATAATGTCGCCGGGACGAACATCGGCATGATCCAAGCTAGCACGGTAGCTGACGGTTTCGGTTTCGGCGCGCTCACTTGCTAGCGTCCACTTACCCAATCGGTGCGCTTGCCCACGGGAGGTACACGCCACGGCGTTAATTTCCAGCGGCCGCCAGCCGTACTGCTCAATGGCATCGGCGTCCTCAACAACTTCTACTTGTTGGCGGTAGTTGTCGTTGGGGTCGTTATAGCTGACCAGCGCAACGCTATGGCGCGCCTTTAGCCCTGTACCCTCGTAGACAAATTCGCCATCGATCACATTGGCAGGCGTCACCAGCTTCACTGGATCAGCGGGCATATCGGCTACGGGCATGACCGTATTGGTGCCCCAGTACGTCATGCCACGGAAGGCGCTCGCTAGCGTGTGGAGCGCGGTGATCGCTTCCTCTTGGCTGGCGAGCACGGTGTTGAACGTAAAGCGCGGTTCTTGCCCGCCGAAGCCGTCCGGCACTAGCTCATCGCAGTATTGACCGATCTGGTACAGCGCCCACTTATCGACGTTCGCCAATGCTGCGCCATAGCGGGTTTTGGTCGCTAGATCGTAGTAACACCAGGCGGGGTTATCGCTCCATGCCAGCTTGAAATTGCCGCTCCAAAAGCCTGTATAGGCTCGTGTTTCTGGGTCGTAGTTATCCGGTACGCGTAGGATCAAGCCCTTTACGTCATAGCTTCGGGCGGGGATCTGGTTACCGAACTGCTGAGCGTCGACCTCAAGGGCTACCAGGGCGGTGTCCGGGTAGCTAAGTTTGGCATCGATGACTTCTGTGAACGTTGCCCAGTAGGTAGCGTTGTTCAGTGTGGCCGCGTCGCTATCTGCCGTGATACGGCGAAGGCGCACATCCCATGGGCCGGTACCGTCTAGGTCGATGCGATAGGTGCGCTGGTAAGGACTGGTGGTTTTACCCGCAATGGTGTCACGCTTACGCTCTGCCCAGGCGCCGCCGTTGGGGCGCACATCAATGGCCACCGTGGTGGATGCACCTACCAGGTCGCCATTGGTGGTGTTCTGCTCATTCAGCGCGGGTAGCTGCACGGTCACACGCACCGCGTCTGCATCCAGGTTACCCACGGTGCGTACTACGGGCACCTCTTGGGTCACCTCGGTCGAGACATCGTTGGCGGTTTCGACCGCGGGAAAGCCGGGGATGTGCGCCTGGTCAGGCTCACCGTTGCGGGTGTGAACGGTGACGCCCTGAAAGTTGAACTCGCCGCTTTCGTCCTGCAGCGGCGTGTCATCCAGATAAACCGACTTCAGGCCATTGACCAGGCCAACAATCTCGCCTTCGCCAATGGCATCAATGAGGCGAGCCTTGGAAGTAGAGCGCAAGGTGTTAGGCGCTTCCTGCGGCGTGCGCTGGCTACCGCCGCCACCGCCTTTACCGCCGCCACCCTCCCCATACAGTGACGCCGTAACATCCGCTTGATAAGCCTCATCCATTGTCGGATCGCTCATGCGTCTAGCTCCTCAGCGGTCATGCCCGCGCTAATCACGATGCTGCCGGTTTTCATGCGCCCGTAGATCACGGGCATGGGCAGCCCTTGCGTGGATGTATTCACCGGGCCATCAAACAGAAACGAGGGCCGCTGGTCGGGCCGTTCGCGTTCGTTGAAATTGCTTTGGGGGGACGGGGCTAGCATCATTGAGACACCGCCCAAAGCGAGGCTCACGCCTAGGCCAGCCACGGCGCCTTGGGTAATGATCCCCGCGCCGAAGGCACCTGCGCCGGGTACTAGGAAACTCGCACCAATTAGCGCGGCGCCGGCCAACACTTTGCCTACGCCATCGCTACCAGCACCCTCGATCGCTGGCATAAGGTGCAAGGCATCGGCATGTCCCAACGCTAGCCCAAGCGCTTGCTCATCGAGGGCGGTACCGGTTTCCACATTGCCGCGCACCACCTGCCACTGCCCTTGCGTTAACGCGTCACGAAAGCCCGCCAGCTGAGCACACAGGGCGCGCACCGCTTCGGCGGTATCGCGCACCGCTAATGAAAAAGGCCCGCCGAAGCGAGCCTTTAGGGAACCGTGCAAGTGACATTCAATCATCCATCTAACTCGCTATGTCGACACCAATGAGTGATATACGGCAGCCAGCGGCCAATCGGCTCACGCACTGACAGCCGCGATGAATCGACCGGCAGGCGCCCGCACGGGTGGTGCAGTGCCAGGCCGTGCTCGAGCACAATACCGCCGTGGCTGGGAACCGGGCTGCGCAGCTGAGCAAGCCACATATCACCGGGACGCACTTCACTCTGCTCGATCATGCGAAAGCCCGCGGCGGCAAAGCCATCACGATAAAGGTCCTGTCCGTTTCGCCACCACTCCCAGGAACGTGGGTACTCGGGCAATGTGATGGCGTGACTCTCTGCGTAGTAGTCACGTATCAGCCCGTAGCAATCCGCGATGCCATGCACAAAACCGCGCCCTACCAGCGGCGGGCGCTCATCATGCCCCCACCAGCGTATTGGCGTGGTCTGCTCGCCATCGGTGGCCACGATGCCCCACGGCACACCGCTGCTGATTTGCCCGCGCATATCGGCTTCACTTGGGCAGTCGGGGTAATCGGGGTGGCTGTGCACCACGGCCAGCAGCCCGGCCGCTTGTGCTGTGACCATCTCCAACTTGCCGACGCGAAAGGTGGCGGTTGGGTCGGTGGCCACGTTCTCCACCTGGTGGCATCCGGCGGTGGTAATCAGCCACACGGCTTCATTAGGATATGACGCCAGCGCGCCGGCGCGGATCTGTTCAGCGTATTGGGTAAACATTCGCCACCTTTGAAGTATTGCTTTCACTGCTACATTAAAAGCTCAACACACTAAGCTGGAGAGACTAATGAGCAATTGGGTATTAGCGAGCTTTTCCGTCAATGTCATGAAACACGGTGGTTTTATAGAAGGCAGATACATCATAGAAGGTAAGGAAGCCAGCCTAGCAGTTTCGTTCGATACACCCAGCGACCTTGATGAAATTAGTGTTGCAGAGCTACTGAGACGCCTGGAGGAGGCGCGCGATAAAGTTCTTTTAGACTAGCGGGGCTTATCGCCCTGGTGGAGAAGACCACCAGGGCGCAACTCTTGAACTAACACTTCACGCACATTTTGCAATTGAGCAATCTCTTGCATGGTTTGCTTATCCATAAATCACCTCACACTCGGCCAACACCAGGAAAGGCGCGGGTTGGCAGTACGCCGTTTTGCCCAAAGCGTAAGCGGCAATCACTCAGCCGCTTACCGCATTTATCATCGCCAGGATCTGCAGCGCTGCCGCTGGGCTCCCATTCGCCAGTCCCAGCGTAGGGGCACGTCACACCCTCATAGCGGTACTGGGTGCCATCCCACCAGCGGTAACGGTGCGTGCAGCTATCCCGCAGCACCTGCCGGGCAGGAATTTTGCGGCCTTGCTGATCCATCTCTACCGATAGCTCAAACGTAATCGCGGTACGGTTCTGTGCCTGTTTGCGCTCGATCGTGTAGTGATCGACAGGGAACAGCGCCTCAGCATCCGGATCGTCGCCATCGTCCAGATGCTTGCGGTAAGTGCGAAGTCGTTTGAACGGCGCGCCTACTAGATCATCCGCACTTAGCACCAGGCTTAAGAACGCCAGCTGCATCGCGGTAATGCTGAGCGTTGGCCTTGGCAACGTGCCCTGCCCGCTCCATTCAAAACCATCGGCCTGAATGGGTAACGGCTGGTACTGGTAGCCGTTAAACATCGCGGGGCCACCATCCACAGGTGCCGGGCAAAAGCGCAGCACCCCTTCTCCAAAGCGGGTCGCGTCTAGCTCGAAGAGCGTCACGATGGCGTCTTGCTGCAGCTGCTGGGATTCACGGGCAATCAACTGGCTCATGGCGTGAAGTCCTCTTCGAAGGTGGCGTTGATTGAAGCAAACATGGCGGAGGTTGGCCGCGGGCCACTGAGCTGGGTGCAAACGTATTTGCGCGGGGCGCTCTCCCACGGTGCCTGCCACATAAAGGGCGTGACGCCTTTACGGCTTAGCAGGAACGGATACAGCTGGTCGTATTCATCACGATTCAGCAGCGACCAGGACACCCGCCAGTTTTCGCTAACGCTGTTAATCCCGCTGGGTGCCCGCTGTTTGTAGCCGTCGCCAAAGTTGACGGTATCTACGCGAAACTCAACTTGGGGCTCTAAGCCATAATCCGGCGGAATATCGGGCAGGGTTTCAATACTCACGCTCACCTCTTATGCAAAATGCCGCCATGGCGCAGTTCTCTTTGCAGTACGCGAACGACTGCCCCCTCTACCGATTTACCAATCGCTTGTCCCTGCTGTTGGGCCTGCTCCTGATTCATACCGGGAGCCGCCTGTACCGTAACGGGCACGCTGACGCTAAGCGATACGCTTTGGCTGCTGTTGTTATGGGTTTGGTTGAATTGCTCAAGGTTGGCTGGCCCGGGGGCGTTTACATAACCGCCATCCGCATAACCACGGCCGATACCCAATGACGGTAATGCAGGGGGTAACGCAGGTACCACATACCCACCGTTGGCAAACTGAGCCGCCACACCTTGGTTTAATGCCTCAAGCATTGGACGTACGCCAGGTTGCTCAACGACGCGTTTCTGAACAACGAACTCGCCCCGGTGGACTACGCCCGCCGGTTCAAGCCTTCCGCCAGCGCCGGTGTAACCACCATCGGCATAGCCACCAATTTGAGATAAGAAACCACCAGCAATAGACTCGCCCGATCCCCCGAACAACCCGCCCACGGCGCCACTTACCCAGTTACCAATGGGGGCGGTGACGGTCTGGCGTAGCGTAATTCGAGCAATGTCTTCAGCGATGCCACCCAGCACACTGCGCAGCCCTTCACCCTGAATAGTGGCGCTTTCAAAGGCACTCTCGAAGGCAAAGCCTAGATCCTGTGCAGCCTGGTTTACCTGACTGGCCGACTGTTGCGCGCTAACACCATAGGCGTCGCTGACGTTTTTCGCTGAGCGCGTGCTAGTTTCCAGTCGCTCCATCGATTCCAAATAGCGAACGATGCCGATTTCCCCACGCGCCAGCGCAAGTACGATAAGCTCCTGCTCTTCACGGTACTGGCGTTGCGCTGCTTCGAGGGGAAACAGCTTGTCTTGGAGGGTTTGAACGCTGGTTTGGAATTTTTCATACTCCCGAGCAGCCTCTTCGGCTGCCTTCGCTGCGGCCTTCGATGCATCTTCATTGTCATGGACAATAGGCGGGATCGTAATGGAAGCGCTGCCCAATGCTTCAAAACGGTTCTGCAGATTCTCCAGAGCTTCTTCGTGCGCCTTTATTTCCGCCAGGGTTTCAGGACTATGTATCCCTTCAACAACGCCATTTTCAGCACGTTGGATGGCGCGGCCCTGGCGTCCCGTTTCACCCGGAGCAACTCCCAAAACCCCACTGCCGCTTATTCTCTGAGTATCGGCGGCACTGCCAATCTCAGTCACTTCGATGAACGACGTTTTAAGCTGCTCAAGGTCTGCGGTGAGATCAGAGATTCGGTTTTCAACCACGGCACGGCTCATGTCATCAATGCGCCCTGTCAGCTCTGCCACACGATCAGCGGATGCCTCAATTTCGGGTTGAACTAACCCCAGCTCCTCACGGAAAGAATAAATCGCTAAACCAGCCAGGACAGCCGCGCCAGCTGGGCCACCTACCAGAGCCATTGCGCTGGTCGCTGTACGAGTAGCACCCGCCAATGCTATTTGCCCAGCTGCTGCTGTTCTACTGACGCCCGCCATGCGCGCCAGCGCACCCTGGTAAAGCACTGCCTGCCTTATGGCGGCCACTTTAGAGGCTGTGGCTGTAGCCATTGCTCCTGCGTAACGGCCAGCCATGAGTGCAGCCAGCACGGTGGCACCATCTGTCAGGTGGCCAACGATTACTTCTGCACCACCCAGTTCATTTACCCATTCATTGGTGCGTTGAAGTCCTTCGGTTAACGTGGGTACCAGTTGCGACAGAATGGCCTGGCTCAATCCCTGGGCGGCGAACTGCAGGCGNNGGCGGGCCACCTCATCGTTATAGGTGGCCATCGCATTGGCGGTTTCCTGGCTGATCGTCAACCCAAGCGCGTCCGCTTCGGCCCGCATGGCGGAAATCGCATCAGTACCGGAATTGACGATCTGGATCAGCTTCACGCCTTCGCTATCCCAAAGCTGCTGGGCTAGGCGCACGCGCTCGCTGCTGTTTTCCACCCCCTGCATGGCAGCAGCAATACGCTCGAATTGCTCTTCCGGCGCCAGCTGGTTCAGTTCCTGGGCACTCAGGTTAAGCCGATCCAGTGCTGCTACTGCGACTCCGGTACCCTGCGCGGCCTCGGCGATACGACGTGTTTGACGCTGCCAGGCTGTGGTCAATTGACCAAATTCAACCCCCGATAGGCTGGCAACATAGTTGTACTGGCTGAGCGCTTCGGTACTTGCTCCAATGCGGAGGTTGGTTTTCTGCAGCTGATCGCCCCAGTTGATCTGGTTCTGCAGTGTGTTGGCGGCAAACATGCCTGCAATAGCGCCAGCAATGGGCGCAGCAGCCCGCCGCAGCACTGTCAGCCCTTGGCTGGTGGCATTCACATTTCGGTTGAACTGCTGGCTTCGGCGAGAGCCACGATCAAAGCCCTGGTTCAACTTAGCCAGCTCGTCATCCGTGGCTTTGATGGCCCGGATACCGCCACTCGCATCGCCTGTAATGATCAAGCCGGTTTTGTAGTTCTGAGCCATGGGGCAACCTTAAATAACGGGCACAAAAAAGCCCGCACTTGGCGGGCTGGATGATTGTCTACTTTTTAGATCATGGTCTGTACGTTTTACTACACATATAACCCATGACCGTTACCACTTGGGAAATGCTTCCTGGGGCATACTGAAACGTGTACGCCTCAATGGCTTTATAGGCCGCGGCCTGTAGGCCTGGGGCTTCAATATTACCCGCCCACATCAGCAAGCTGTCTTCTGATTCGCCATTACTTACACGATCTCTGACCTCCATAGCCATCTCGGTTAACTTTTGTCGGTCACGGCATTCGCTAATGGTTTGGGCGGATGCG
>LGOV01009665.1_pt2 | contig 22481 bp, 20 predicted proteins | sample 469881 | NCBI WGS metagenome assembly LGOV01 (sample SAMN03857199, study PRJNA290197) | marine sediment metagenome | biome: marine cold seep biome; feature: cold seep; material: marine sediment; isolation source: sample #5579, elevator 3A push core 41 containing 12 cm of sediment... ...
GAACCCAGTTGACTACTCAACTATTCGACCACTTGACGAGGGCTAAATGAAGAAAAAAGATATTATTGATGCGGTCCACGGGCGGCTCGGTTTTTCAAAAAGGGAGACAGCAAGACTCGTTGAAACCACCCTTGATGTAGTGAAATCCGCTTTGCAAAGAGGTGAACCTGTCAAGATCTCTTCGTTTGGCAGGTTCACTGTCAGGGAAAAACAAGAAAGGGTGGGGAGAATGCCCGGCACAGATACGCGGGTTATCATACCTGCCAGGAAGGTAGTGACCTTTAAACTAAGTCGTGTTTTGAGAGACGCTATCAATGATGTCCACAGGGCTGGAAATTCCGGATAAGCGCTATTTCAAGATCGGTGAGGTGAGCGCGCTCATTGAGGTTGAACCCTACGTATTAAGGTACTGGGAGAACGAGTTTGCCTCCATCAGGCCGGTGCGGGCGCCAAACGGGCAACGGCTTTACCGGAAGATCGATGTTGAAACCGTAGTAAAGATCAAACACCTTCTCTATGAAAAAAAATTCACGATCGCAGGTGCAAAAAAGGAACTTCGATCAAGCACAAAGCCCCACGAAAAGCCTGCGGATCAGGTTTCTCTCGAAGAAATAAAATCAGACCTTCTTTCCATCAAGAATATCCTCAGATAGCAAGCTCATAGACCTTCAGATAATTAATTGCACAAGCAAGACAACAGACCTGCCGAGAGGTCAAAAATCGTAGATGCCCGTATAGTTTTCGGGCGTTATGCTTGTCAGCTCATCCTTGACGTTTTTGGAGACATCAAGGGTATCAATGAAGTCAGCAATCCCCTTTTGGTCAATGCGTTGATGGGTTCGGGTCAGGGCCTTCAGCGCTTCATAGGGTTTGGGGTAGCCCTCACGACGCAGGATGGTCTGAATCGCTTCAGCAACCACGGCCCAGTTGTCCTGCAGATCGGCGCGGATCCTGTCTTCATTCAGAATCAGCTTGTTTAAGCCTTTTAACAATGATTTCAGGGCAATGACGGTATGGGCGACAGGTACTCCGATATTTCTTACAACCGTTGAATCGCTCAGGTCTCTTTGCAGTCTCGAAATCGGCAGTTTTGATGAAAGATGCTCAAAAATGGCATTGGCAATTCCGAGGTTGCCTTCTGAATTCTCAAAGTCAATCGGGTTTATTTTGTGTGGCATGGCCGAAGATCCGACCTCGCCTGGCTTGATCTTTTGTTTGAAATAGTTCATCGATATGTATGACCAGATATCCCGGTCAAAATCGATGAGTATGGTATTGATCCGTTTCAGATTATCAAAAAACGCGGCCAGGTTGTCATAGTGCTCGATCTGAGTAGTGATGCGTGAACGGTCAAGGCTGAGGATATTGTTTACGAGATTATCGGCAAAGTCAATCCAGTCGATCTCCGGATATGCAATCTGATGCGCGTTCAGGTTGCCGGTTGCCCCGCCGAATTTGGCCGAAAAAGGGATGTTTGCCAGGAGTGCGATCTGTTTTGTCAGCCTGTCAACAAAGACATAGATCTCTTTTCCAAGGCTTGTTGGAGACGCCGGCTGACCATGTGTACGGGCAAGCATGGGAATCTCCTTCCACTCAGAGGCCTTTTGCCTGAGGGCTTCTGTTACCTCGCTGAGAAGGGGCCTTAAGATATCAACAAAGGCGTCTTTCAACAGACAGGGCACGGCTGTATTATTGATATCCTGGGACGTCAGGCCAAAATGGATAAACTCCTTATATGCTTCCAGACCGAGTTCGTCGAATTTCTGCTTCAGATAGTATTCGACCGCCTTTACATCATGGTTGGTTGTTTTCTCGATATCTTTTGTCCTGCCCGCATCTTCAAGGGAAAACCCCTTGTAAATCAATCGCAAAGACTCAAACATCTTTTTATCGAGGTTCTCAAGCTGCGGCAACGGCAGCTCACACAAAGCAATAAAATATTCCACTTCAACAAGGACACGATATCTGATAAGAGCGCCTTCCGAAAAATAGTCGGCCAGCCTTTCGGTAGCCTTCCGGTAACGGCCGTCAACTGGCGAAATGGCCTCAAGACATGAGATTTTCATAATATTTCCAGACCAACTCAAGAGGTTCTTGTGGGTTCACAGGAGAACGGTGATTCAGAGACTCTCTATTTTTGACCGAACCCTTAGGCGCAAAGTATAGGAAAACCCGGCCGGTGTGTCAAGGGGTATGAGGAGATGTGTTTATCGCTATGGGATCTTATCCACGGTTGTCCAAGTCCTACAAAACGAGATTCCCGTTCAGGATCGCGACCACGTCCTACATCTATCCGGACAATATCCTGCCCAATGTGCAGACGCTGGCCCCGTATCTTGACGAAATAGAGCTGATTCTTTTTGAAAGCAGCAAAGAGAGCCTGCCCTCAGATGCCGATATCAATACCCTGAGCGTCATTGGTCAAGAGGAAACCCTTACATATAACGTGCATCTCCCGCTTGACTGCTACCTCGGAGATATTGATCAACAGGTCAGGGAAAATGCCGTTGCCACTATTCAGAAGATCATCGATCTGACGCGCCCGTTATCTCCTTCGACCTACACGATGCATCTGCCTCTCAAGAGGGAGTGGGGAAACACGGCGACTGAGAAAGGCAGATGGCAGGAAAGGGCGGGGCAGGGGATAGAAAGAATTCTAACTGCCGGCATCAATCCGAAGACGATCTCGGTTGAGAACCTCTTGTATCCGTTTGAGTGGGCAGGGGAACTCATAAGCGCCTATGGCCTCTCCGTGTGTCTTGATACAGGGCATCTCATGGTAACGGGTCATGATATTGCCGGATACGCACAACTGTATCACGGATGCATATCGATCATTCATCTGTATGGGATAGAAAAGGCGCATGAGCACAAGGGGCTTCATGTTCTGGGTCCAAATGAAAGGGATGCTGTAAAGGCGTTGCTCAAGGGGTTTAACAAGGTCGTTTCTTTGGAGGTCTTTTCTTTTCACGACCTTGCGACGTCTCTTGCGTGTCTTGAACGCTGGGTGTGATCAGGGGAGGGCGCAAAGCAAAAAAAAGGGCAGGAACGTCTTTCAACATTCCCGCCCTATCTCATGGTCTATCTATGTTATTCATCTTTCGTTGAGTGACAGACGAAACAGCCGGTAGTGTTTTCGCCGCTCCCTGCAAGCATAGTATTATAATCGAATCTCAATATATCATCATAGGGAGAGCCGTGTGGTCTGTGGCATGAAAGGCATTGAACCAAATCGGTCCCTGGAGTAACTGTGGGTGATGCCTCGGTATAGCCGGACAGGTCCGGTCTGGCTACAGGCACATTCGGATCATACACATTATAGCCGGCGTATTCCCCACTGGCTGGAATTACTGCGTCTGAGGGGTGACGGATCCAGTTGGAGTTTACATCCTGTTGAACATGAAAATTTCCATGACATCCAGTACAAAACCCGGTCATTGTTAATGTTCCTGCGGATTGGCGTGATCCCTGGGATCCCAGATATTCGTTATGGTCACTGGGTGAATTTGTGGCTTGCCAATCATCATCTTCTATTCCGGCAACGCCCCCTGGCGCACCATTGTGACCGGCCAGAAATCTGTACCATCCTTGACCGGCGCTGTTTACAAGAATACCGGTATCACCGGAGTGATGATAGCTTGTGTTGTCGCTATTGACCATATGGCAGCCTCGGCAGCCACTTCCTAAACCAGTCACTGCGGTCTGTTCTGCGGCCAGAGTTGAATGGCAACTGTTTGCACAACTGTATGTATTGCCTGGAGCGCCTTCAGTTGCTGTAATCTGGAGATCCTGGCCGGCAATACCGAGCACATTATGACCTTTTGCATCATTATCCTCACCATCATCCGCTACCCACCAGAAATTTCCGCCGGCGAGATAGTCAGATGGCGCACTACCACCTGTGTAATTCACTACCGGAACAGTTGATCCGTTCATGGTATATGTTGTAGAACTTGTGCTGCTTGAATGGCAACCAATACAATCACCTTTAGTGAGAGATCTCGATGTGGCGGATTCCACTGCTACTCCACCTTGCATGTTATGCATAGTATGGCAATTTGCACAGGGTCCCACAACTTTTGCTAATGCGCTGTTGCTAGCCAAAAAAATAGGCAATAGGACGAGTAGAAATAATTTTTTCTTCATTGTAACCTCCGTTGATCGTGGCAGCGATCTATGTGTTGTTAATCATACTTATAATAGAATGATCATTTCTTATTACTGTATTAGCAATTATCCTGCCAGTTTCAATGTAGTTTTTGTCCTTGTAATTACAGCTAGTTATGTTGATCGATCTGGAGGTTGTTTTGATTGGATGGAGAGGGTGGGGGTGTTCCCCCACCCACTGGGGAATAACCCCCAGCTAATTTTTGGATATTTGTTCGTTAGAATAGGTTGTTTTGATTGTAGATAGGTGTTGATTAAGCTGAGTAAGTTGTTGTGTTAAATCGTTATCAGCAGATTTTGATGATTGTTGCATCTCATCATTGAGGTGCTGAATATGGCTTAAGTGTTGATCTAAATGATTGATGGTTTCATTGATCTGTTGGGCAAAATTATGCAAGGTATCGCTGGTGCGTAGATGGATGCGAACAGTCAGATCACCTTGTTGAACTTTATCAAGGTCTTTTTCTATGCGGTAAAGTGGCCCAGCAAGTTTTTGTGGCAAAAAAATAGCCAACACTGTGCCACTAATCAGGCTAACAGCACTGCCCGCCAGTACAACTGGTATCAGTAGGTCACTTAGCCGCCTAATTTTAATATGAGCATCATAAAAACTGTTAACGGTTTCGTGTCGCGCATAACCATATAAAACCAGTGCAGAAACTATTGCAGTTAAAATGATAATGCCACCAATTCGGATCATGAGCCAAATTTGTAGACGGTGTTTAACATGAAAATTTAACAGCTTACGTTTGTATTTTTTAGCAACCATCTGTTTAACCTTCTCTTTAATAATTAGTATGACAACCGGTACATAGCTCTTTTTTGCCCTCTTTGAGTAACCTCGCCTCATTGTTACTACTGTGTGGCTGATGACATGTCATGCACGTCATCCGACCATTTTCAAGGAGTGGATATTCTGGCGGAATGATCATCCCCGGTGGTGGTAAAACATTAATCGGGTGCGATGTGCCTTCAACGGTGTTGCTGTGACACTTAAAGCATATTTTGGTGTTTAGCTGTTCTTTGTTGGTGAGTTCAATATGATTACGTTCTTCAATAGGGGCGATCTCCTGTATCGTTGATATCTCCAGCAATGGTTCATCTTTTTTGAGTTGTTCAAGTCGCCCTATTGCAAGGGTTGCTGGTTGTGTGGTGGTAATCGATAATTCAATCAAATCACCTAGTTGTTTAAATTGGGGTGAGAACCCTTCAGAGCCGTATGGTGGTAATTGTTCATCCACTGGGGCGCTGAAAGGTAATGTGTTTAAAGTGGTAAACTCAGTACTAATTTGCTGCCCAGTGGTGTCGTTGCATAGCACACTTACTTCTGTTGACGTTGCACTGAAGTTACGAATTTCAAGCGTGTGCTCAAGAGCATAAAAATCATCCTCTGTCTTGGTATATTCATGGCCCGTATAGCGGTATGTTAAACGGCATTGGCATGGAGTTGTTGTCGTCCAACTGAGGGTTGCCCTTGATAACAGTAAGTCGTTGTAGTCATGAAAGTGTAGCTGATTAATTGCTGGTGTTATTGCGCTGTGTTTTGGTTGAAGCGTTTCAATGTCGGGGCATTGAAATTCTGTTATCTCTTTGTGACGATTTTGATACCACACTTTAAGGGTTAATTTAGTCCCTGCTATATCGGCTGGTAACAGAGCCACTTGATGGGTGTTTTCGACAAAACTTTCAGCTAACCACTCCATCTTTTTTTCGTCAGTTTCAACAATAATTTGTGTACTGATTTCGTTCTGCTGAGTGGGTAGTTGTTCTGTCGTATTATTATCGTGACAGATATGGCAGCGTTCCTCTTGGACTGGACGATGAATATAATACTGCTCTGTCGCGATCTCTTTAATTTCCTGATGACAGGTAAGGCAAGGGGATAGTTGTGCCTGCACCTGATGAGAGTTTAAGCAGAAGAACAGGAGAGTTATTGTAAACGATAATCGTAAAAATATAGGCTGTTTAATCCACATTGTTACGGCTCCTGAATAACAAGAACCGTTGGTGTTGCACCAATGGTTAAGGTTGAAATTTGTTGCTGAGAAAGTAGATCGAGGACTATGATTTGATTCTCTGTTTGATTGGCAACAAAAAGTAGTTGTCTATTGTTCGAAATTTTAAGGTCACCTGGGCTAGCACCACAGGGTGCTTTTCGAACGGTCATCTGTTGACCAAAAGGGAGAAATGTCACCGCGTGTTGGTCTTGTAATGTGATCAGTATGTTTTGATTGAGCGGATCGACTGCAAACCGCTGAGGTGAACCGTTTGTTGATATTTTAGCTCTGATTTGACCTGTTTCTGGTTCAAACAGAAGTATTTGCCGGTTAAACTCATCCGCGACAAATAAAGATTGGTCTGCATAGATGATATCTTGCGGAGATTGTCCTGCTGCAACGCTATAGAGTGGGGCTAAATCTTCGGTATCAAGCACGATCAGTTGTTGATCTGCCTTTGATAAAATGGCTAAATAATCCGTGCCATTGTGGGTGAAAAAGTGGGGACGTGTTGGGTCATAACCAACACTGACGCTGTTGGTTAATGTGCCGTTATAGGTATTGATTGATAACACTTGACGATTATTCGGATCTGTTACAAATAGCGTGTCACCATTTGCTGAAATTTCTAGCCCCTGTGGCGATTCTGTCAATGGTAGCGGTATCCGGTCGGTCATGAGTTGGGTTGTGGTATCAAAGCGTTGAATCAGGAGGTTTTTTTTGTCGAGTAAATACAGTAGTCGCTTTGTCGCATCAAGTTTCATCTCCACCACCTCACCCTCAACGGCATAGGCAGCAATAATTCGATACTGATCCATGCGAGCAAGATAAATACTGTGTATTTCAGGGCAAAGAATATACAACAGCTCATCGGTAAGCGGAGCTTTTTGTGGTGAAACCGTTAACCATGTTTGAATGGGTGTATTAGGCCGGGCCAAATGCAATTGACCGTGAAGAAACAAGCATTGGCTACTCCCATTGTGCAATTCAAATGGCTCAGTTAAGGAGAGTTCAGAGTGTTGCGAAACTTCTTTGTTCCCTTCCTGATCCGTTATTTCCACTCTAAATCTTATTTTGCTAATAATTCCCGTAGGAACTGAATCTACTGCGATGAGTTTTTGTTTAATGACATTCGTTGAGCGAATATTTTCTATGCTGGTAAGGGGATACCATACCGAATCTGAACACAGTTCCAGTTGATCAAATGTAATGTGATCCTGTTGTATCGGTTGGTCAACATTCAAATAAATAGATACGATCCCACCTGTTGAAGGCAGTAGGTGAGGTGAATTTAGTGACTGTTTGTGTGCAGCGGTACATCCAGTCAGGAGCAGCAACAACAGATAACATAGATTTTTGATAGAGTGTTTCATGTTTACCTTGATGGATCGTAAAGTGTTAATTTTTTGATGTATGGCAGTTGACACACAAGCCACCACTTGAATCTCCTGCATAATTCCAGCGCATTGATTTGTAATAGGGAGAACCGTGGGCGCGGTGACAGGAGATACAGGTAACGATGCTGTCATTGTTAAAGCTAATGGTCGATACGATATCGACATTATGAGTTTTAGTGCTGGCTAAAGGAGTTTCAGGGAGATAGTTATTATCAACTCCACCATAGTTGGCATATTCTCCATCATTTTCCATTAAGTAATCAGTTGGGTGGCGTAACCATGGTGAGCCACCGCCAGCTGCTTCAGTTAAATTAGTAATTGGGCTGTGAAACTGGCCATGACATTGAGCACATAGGTAACTGATTGTTGATTGGTCAGCAGTTTGGCCGGGTGTTGTACTGCCTCTATATTGATTGTGGTTACTACTGTCTGGTTGGTATTCCCAATCGCTATCCTCAAAACCAGCAATACCGACGAGCATACGGTAGCTTGCAGCAGGTGAGGTGTTTGTTTCAGGTTCTACCTTCTCACCATTCACCCCTTGGTGATGACCACCACGGACAGCGATAAATTGATTGTCGGTATTGTGGTTGCCATGACAGCCATACGTCCCCGCACAAGTAATCTGTTGATCTGTCCAGTTTCCACCACCTGGGATAATGCCAGCAGCATCGGGTAGGCCAGAGTTATATCCAGGTGGGGTGATTCCAGCCCCTCCAGTCGTATCAATTCCAGCAACATTGTGGCCTGTTGCAGGAAGTAAGTCGATAAAGTGAAAGGTTCCACCAGCTAGCGTACTACCAAGAATACCTGCGTCACCATAATCATCGACATCTGCTGTGTAATGGACAAAAGGCGTGCCATCAACCACACTCGCTCCATTATCTGATCCGTTATCACCCGTATGACAACCGACACAATCTTGACGTAATAGGGCTTGGTTTGGCCCACCATCAATTAAAACGCTGCCGTTTTGACTGTTGTGCATGGTATGGCAGGTGGAACAATGACCTTTTACTTTCGCCTGTGCAACACTACAACAAAGCAAAAAAATCAGTGCGAAAGAGAACCTGTATTTAATTGATGATAATTGCCGTATTTGAATGGCCTTCATCGGTAACTCTCCATCTATTTTTTATTGCTTAACTGAGTGAATATCTCAATACGGTCATTGCCTTGATTAACAACACACAGCCGTTGTTGCCAATCAAATAGAATTTGATTGGGGTAATTTAGCTGTCCACGGCGATATCCTTTTTGGCCAAATGTGTAGATAAGATCACCCTTACTGTTGAAAACAACAATTTTTGCCTGTGGTCGATCAAGGATAAATATTTGATTTTTATTGTTGAGTGCCAGCGACACAGGACGATCAAGTTGAGTGTTGAGTACCACTTTTCTTTTTAAGTCGCCGTTGAGAGAGAATTGAAAAACGCTATGATTTCCTCCGTCTAACGCCCATAACCCTGAGGGGGTAATTTTAAAGTCAATGAGGTGACCGTTGTCAGTGGCAGTAAATGTGGTAACAATCTTTAGATTGTCATCTAACGCAAATATTTTACCACTATGGCGGTCAGAAACGTAAAGTTGCCCCTGTGATCCTGTGGCAATATGATCGATAAAGAGTGGCTTTCCTTGCCTATCTTTTGGCGTAAACTGTCGAACTTGCTTGGTGTCGAGGTCAATATAAAGGAGTTCATTTGTTGCGCGTTCAACCACCCACATTTTCCCCAGTCTGGCAAAACACATGGCCACTGGTTTTTTTAGCATAGTGTTGGCATTAAAGGCTGAAAGTTGTTGGCCCGTGCTATCAAAAGAGACGATTTGTCCCTGTTGTGTATCGACAACGTAGTAACGCTGTCGTTCACTGTCTACCGTTGTCCAGAGTGGGGCAATAATTTGCTGGGATTCAGGGAAAACGATTTGGCTGCTCCACACAGGCTGTGAAGCCTGTATGGTTGCGACAAAAATGAACGGTATCAGCATGGCAAAAATAATCAGACTCAGCCGTTGATTAATTGAATGTTTCATAGTGTGTCCCTTAACGAATGATTTTCGCAGATTAATAGCCAGCATGGCATTGAATACAGAGACCTTTGTCGCTTGTGCCGCGTAAATTGTATTTAAACATGGTGCCATTGCATGGGTCATGACATGAAATGCAGTTCATCGGTTGCCCATTACGTGGGTCGTGGGCTTTATCTCCAGTTGGATGGCTGAAATTACTGTGGTTTTCATGACAGTTTAAGCAGGCTTGCTCGCTGTCCTGTTTAAGCATGGCCGGTTTGTTTGATCCGTGTAGTTGGTGACAGTCAACACATCGCTGAGCATTAGGATGGACATGAAGTGATTTGTTGCGACGTTCAAATTTACCCTCATGACAGTTTCGACAGGCTTCACCCGGAGAACCGAGAATTAACCCTTTTTGCTGACTGGCATGAGGTGTGTGACAGTTGAAACAAAAAGAGTGCTCTTTATCGTTTGTGACATGATTAATTGGCTGATTAAAGGTCTGCATCACCTCAGGGTGGCATGAAAGACAGAGTTTAATTCCTTTTTGTTGATTGTGGCAGGTTGAACATTTACCCGAGGTAAAAGGTTCATGGGTGTTTTCACGAATCAACTCTGCGTCTTTTGAATGGTGTGGATTATGGCATTCAAGGCAGTTCATTTGATCCATTTTACGGTTAAGGTGTTTCTTACGTAATTCGTTCTGGTTAGTGTGGCAACCTAAACATAGTTTAGTTCCATCCTCTTTGAGTAACGCATAGCGGTTGCTACCGTGAGGAGTATGGCATGCCGTGCATTGGCCTTGAGCAAATGGTTGGTGTATGGTTCCATTTTTTTGATCAGTATCACTATGACAACTCAAACAAAGGACGGCCATGGATTGTTTTAACAGCACAGCAGTCTGCGAGCCATGAGGATCGTGACACGCGTTACAATTTCCTTTTGCAACAGGCTGATGCGGATAACTCACCTTATTTTGCTGTTCAACCCACGTTGTATGACAACCAAAACATAAGGTACTACCTTGATGATGCAACAAGCCTTCGTGTTTGGCGAGATGGGGATTGTGGCAAGCAATACAGTTATTTTTTGCCACAGGCGCGTGGGTGTATGGTTGTTCAAATGATGACTCATCATGACAACCAAAGCAGTGGTCTGAAGCAAGGCACGATACAGAAAAAAGGCCAACGATCAATGCGGTTACGATAAAAAATTGTATTATTTTCATGGTGAAACCTCTTGGTGGCAGGTTGAACATTGCTGTTGTGCAAAAGGCTCATGTTTAATTGGAAACGTCAGCGTTTGATCTGGCCCGCCATGACTATCGTGGCATTGGAGGCAACTATCAGGCCCAGGAGCTATGCCGCCATGATGAATAGCCAATTCCTGCGTCGTTTGCTGGTGACATTGTTGGCATAATTGATTGCTTGGAAGCGAAAGTAGCTTTGGTTGTGTTGAACTGTGGGCCATGTGACAGCGGTTGCATTCACCTTGGCGTGCAGGTTCATGGGCGGCACCTTGGCTCCAGTAGTGATCGATATCATGACAGTTCAGGCAAAGCTGTGGTCGCTGTTGAAGTAAGTGGTGTTGTTGACCGCTGGTATGTGGTGAATGGCAAGCGCTGCAGTGCTTTTGTTCAAATGGGCGATGTTGCACAGCTGCCGCTTTACTTAATTGTTCATGACATTCAAAACAAACCCCATTGTTGGCTTGTGGAGCTAGATTGGGGTGGTCACTGGCATGTGGTTGGTGGCAGGTGCGGCACTTGCCTGTCATAAAAGGTTGATGACCTAAATCATTAGCCATTTTATCGACAAGTGTTTGGTGACAACTTGAACATAATTCAGCACCTTGTGCTTTAAGGATTTGAGGGGTGTCACTGCCGTGTGGTTGATGACATCCAGAACAGTTTCCCGCCATAATAGGAGCGTGTAGGTTCGCTTGAGCTAGCTGTCCCCTCATACTGTCATGGCAGCTTAAGCAGAGCTCTTGTTGGGGCTGGGTCAATAATGATTTGTTGTTACTGTCATGGGGGAGGTGACAAGTTGAACACTGTTGATTTTGTACAGGGTCATGAATAAATTTTTTATTTTTTGTCGCGGTGTCGTGACACTGCTGACATAAATTGTTTTGTTCTTGTTTTAGTAATGTTGGTAGTTCATTTAAACTTAAATGACCATTGTGACAAGCGAGACAATCTCCTGTTTGATACACGGCATGCTGACTCGTTTTATTCGCTTGTTGTTCATGGCACTCTAAACAGAGCGTTTTTTCTGAGCGACTAAGCAGCGTGGGGTGGTCACTGGCATGTGGATTATGGCAGGAGAAACAGTCGCCTTCAGCAACGGGTGTGTGGAGTCCCATCGTTGCAGAATTAAATTTTGCACCGTCGTGACACTCAAGGCATAGTGTTGCGCCATCATGTTTCAATGCAAAAGGGCTGTCAGCACTGTTTTCGTGACATTGAGCACATTCAAGTTGTTGCGTTGGTTTATGAATTGAGCGCCGCAATAAGTGTTCAGCATCGGAAGAATGAACAAGATGACAATCATTGCAACGGCTTGTAACTGGAAATCCTGCGTGCGATGCACTCATGTGTTGGCTGTTATTGTGACAACTCAAACACTGCTGATCTGCTGGTTGCAACAATAAAGCTGTTACAGCACTGCGATGTGTTGCATGGCAGGTATTGCACCCAGCGACAACTGGAGCATGGCTTACTTTAAGGGTGAACGGTTTTTCATCATGACAGTTAAAACACAGTTGGGGGGAGGACTCTAACAGTAAAGATTCTTTTGAACTATTGTGCGGATCGTGGCATTGATCGCATTGCCCCTCTTTGACCGGTGAGTGAACCACGGATGCAAAGGGTTGAGCACTCTGGTCATGGTGACATTTACGACAAAGTGTTTCAACAGGTTCTTTGAGATACGTCCCCCCTATGAGGCCATGATTGCGGTGGCAACTCTGACATTGTCCTTGTTTTAATGGCTCATGGACAAGTGCTCCCGTGCTGTAGTGACTCAATTCTTGATGGCAATCTAAACAATCTTTGACGAGATTTTTCGTTGGACTTTTCGTGGCTGTGCAACAACTTAAACTCAATGCGAGTACGAGACTCAATCCACCCAAAAGTAATTTATTTATTCCCATTTTCATCCTCATGTTTATCCTTTCAACTGATCAAGACAACGTTGCCATTGCTGCTGATTAACCTCAATAGTCGAGAGCTTACGTAGCTTTTGAATCAGATCTTGGCGTAATTGGGAAAACTTTTGCTGTTTGAGTTGTGAGGCGAAAATATCTTTTACCTTGTCAAATGATACGAATTGTTGGTGCTCAGACTGAATAAAATGGATAAAGACATAGCCCTCATCTTCCTCAACCATGGTTGACTTTCCTGGTGCTAAGCTCGAAATACGTTGTTGAATGGAAGCACTATAGTTTTCCAGTGGTTGGATTTCTGGGTTGAAACCATTTGGCGATAACGGCAATAGAGCGGTTTTAAACGGTACGCCTTGACGTAACTTTTCATTCAACCTCAACGCAAGATCTGCATCACTCGTTTCAACACGCAGGATTTTGATTAACTCTGGCTCGGCAAACTCTTTTTTGCGTTGTTGGTAGGCTGCTCGTTGCTCTTGCTCGCTCACAATTAAATAAGGGGCAATCAGCTTCCGTTCAAGCTCTTTTATTAGGCGGTTGTTGCAGTAAAAATCGTAGGTTGGCTTGAATGGTCTCTTCAGTTCGTAGTGACGGTCAAGGGCTTCGGCATTGGTGAGGTTTTGCGAAATGATGTCATTTAATACACGTACGATCACTTTTTCAAATTGAACACCATTCGCTTCATATCCCGAAAATGATTGATATTGCTTTAATGCGACACGGTGTAACTCCGTCGCTGTAATTTTGTAGCTCAAAAAAGAGAGCACAATTTGATCGGCATATTCGCTGGCAACCCCGTCATAAGTAATTGAGTTGATAATGTTTTCATCAATCTCTACTTGATATTTTTCAATAAGTTCCTTGAGTAATTCTGCTGTTAAGCGCGACTGCTGTTTCTTGATGTAATGGTGATGGATCGCATCTTTTTGAGATGTAAAGTCTTCGTCAGAGCCTTCACTAAATCCGATAATTTCGATAATTTGCCATGTATTATTCCAAAGATATGGTGAGGAGTATTGCTGATCTTTCTTATCCTTGATAAGAGTACTGATCTCTTGCGGTAGCTTTGCTTGTCGCTCTGATACCGGAGAGGATAAAACTGCATTGCCTAATTGTTCAGGTAACTCGGCAATTATGGTTTCAGTATCAACTTCATCGGTATTCTGCAGTTGTGCCATAAAGGCATCCAGCTGCAGCCGATCTTGAAATGTTACCGTTCTAAGTTGCCAAATAGGGGTGTAGTCGGTTTGGTAGATCTGCCGTAAACGTTCCTCATCTGGCCACTGTGTTTTGTCGGATACACTCTCCTGTTTTAGTAACATCAGCGCACGAACCTTAAGAAATACCTCAACCTTTTTTTTGTACAGTGGTTGATCTTGAAGTTGCATCTGTTTCGCTTCTGTAGATAAAAGAAGCCAGTCGATATATTCTTCGGGTGATTCAGGTAAATCAGGCCCCTCGCGCCACTCTTGCCACCAGTCGAGATAGTCTTGTGTCCGATATTCGACAGAATTGACCGTCACCAATGGGGCTTCTTCTCCCCAAAAGGAAAACGCATTGGTGCAACAAAAAGTCATGACGAGAAAAATACAAAATGCGGTTGTTTTTACGATACGTTGGGCCAAGGGAGTGCTCCTTTAGTGTGCCAATCTTCAATGATTTCAGTGAGAATGATTTGAATCAATTCGGTACTGGTACGGACGACGCCAAAACGTAATGCGGTACGGTACTCTTCGCCATGCCGCTTTAGAAATGAACTCGCCAATAAACGACCTGTTTTTGCTTCGAGCAGTCTTAATTCAAGGCAGATAACAGGTAAGGTGTCACCCTGAATTTTTTCGTATTCAACCGTTATGATTTTACCGATAACGAGGGCATCAATGTGGTGTTCTTTAGCTAACTCTGCATACATTGTTGGGTCACCAGTTGTGGTTAACTGTGACATGAAGAGTTGTTTTCGCTGGAGATATATTCTTATGTCACCTTCGTTGGTTATATTGAACCCGTAGTTATGTAAAATCGTTTGGCCGACGCGTGTTGCCATAACCTCTAGAAGAGGTTGCTGATCTACTCCAGAAAAAGGGAGTACCGCAATGTGTTGTATCGCAACTTGATTCCCTGAGGAAACAGTTGTTGTTAATGGCTTGATGCCACACGAGCATTGAAACAATATCGCGCCAATGGCTATTAATCTTATCCACATATTCCGTGACATATTAAAAATCGGCACTCCAGTTTAGATCACTGCGTTGAGCGAGCATCTCATTCGTATTATCAACTTGAAAACGAGTTCCTGTTATTAACGAATGATTTCCTAGCTGATCTAATACGCGAACACTACAACTTAATTCATCATAGTTTAACTGTGGTGGTAGATCGACCAACGCGGGGAGATGCTCCCCTTGAGTCGTATAAACAATGTCGCCATCACCTGTTTCAAGGGTAATCGCCCAGTGTTCAATCGGGATCATGATGTTTTTTGCCGGTAATAATTCAATTTGATGATTATCGCTATTGAAGTTTTGGCTGATACTGACAAGGTCAGTTTCTTTGGGCTGTAAATACAGTGTTGAACTTGTCTCAGCGATATTTCCAGCTAGGTCCCAAATTTTTAGCACCATCTCATAGCGGCCCATATCGAGACGACGGCGGTTGTTGTCAATTCCGCGCCATTGTAATTGTTTCGGTAATGGCGTGATGTGTTTTTCTGAAACCACGCACTTACCATATTCATTGGTGATAGTTAATTGCCAACAGTCAATAGGGCGAGTTGGGTTTAATGTTGGAATCAGTTTCACTGAGTCACTAAAAGCATACATATCACCCAGTTCAAGTCCTGAGCAGGTTCTCATTTCAAGTTCAGATGGATAGTTAGCCACCTGATATGTCGACACTTCAGGAACTGTCTCTTGATGTGAGGCATTCCAGTATATTTTAAGATTTACCGAATGGGAACCGTCTGACGCTAAGGCATGAAGAATTCCCTCGTAAACATGCTGCGTAGTGTTGCGTTGCAGAATAACGGTTTGATCTCCTGTGCTTAATTGGAGGTATTCAGGGGCTTGATCGAAAAATTGTATTTTAAGTCGGCAGTGGAGTTTGCTGTCGCCACGAACTAACTCTGGAGTAATCTGTATCTCTGCAACGCGATAATCGTGAATAAGTTCAGAAGATGTCTTGGGCAGTGTTGTCGATTTTTCAACAAAATATGCAGTCAGTTCGTGACACAGATCCTTTTTGATCTCACTTAAATCGAGTGATTTCCCGATGCCAAACAATGGTTGATCATCGCTTAAATGGCGGGTGAAGAGGGTACTCCAAATACCTTGACCTGTTTTTCCATCGTAAAGAGTTGTAATGAGACTTAGTTCCGAGTTGTTGTCTTGATTGCCGAGAATTGTGGTAACAAGTATGGTGTCGCAGTCTAAATTGTTTGCCATGATTCGACAGGTGAGTGTGTCAAGTTCACCGCAACGACGGATAGCATGATCAACCATAAACGTCATAACTTTTTCACCATCAATAACTGAAATTTTTTGATTCGTTAATCGTTGCGCGAGCAGGGTGGTTATTTGCAGATCAACACCATTACGCCCTTTACTTAAATCTGCCACGGGTAATATGGCAATAGAATAAGCATGGGCGAATGTTGTTGCCTGAAGCAGTAAGGCAACAATGATCAGGATCAGTTTCTGGTGAGACCTATTGACCATAATGTTAACCTTCACTCAGTGTGTCGAGGGTCTTGTCAATAAGGCGGAAGAGTACTGTTGTGGTGTCATCCGCTGTCAGCCCGAATAGACGACCAGCAGTACTGTAGCCACTATCGTTATTACTTGCTTGCCAGATCACCTGACCTGTTTTGATGTCGACCATTCGTAATGTAATAGCGATCACTGGATAGGAATAGGAGCCATTACGTTCGAGAGTATATTCGTCGATCGAACCGACGATATAGGCTTCGATATTAAATTCACGGGCCAGTTTTTTTGCCGATCGTTGATCAATGAGAGCCTTCTCTTTTGATCGTACTTCATCTTGTAAAAAATGATAGAGGGAGCCTTTTTCAACGACATGGTAGAGGTTCCGACCTAATATACGGGTAATAAGAAGTTCGCGGGTGCGTTTCTCCAGTCCTTTACTGTTGGTGAAGTTCTCCAAAGGTAGTACTGCTATATTTTGAATGTAACCTAAACCAATGGCCTGACTGGTATAGTGGTGTCCCGTTTGCGCACAACCACATAATAGACTGGCAACAGTTAAAATTAAAACGAAGTACTTTGTCACAACGATCTCCTCATCTCACATATATAAATTTGAACTTCAAGTTTAATGGTGAATTGAATACAACTTAAATGACTGGCATCTTTGTAACCAATCTTTGCAAAAAATATACCGCTAAATATTGTAACTAAGGCTTAGTAGTCCTGACCATGTGCTCTCGCCCTGAGATTGACTCCATTTCATGTTTTGTCGAACACTGAGATGTTGACTGATATTCCAACTAAAGTTGTAGGTTGCATTGTGCGATATATCGCTATCAGCTTTGGTTAGATTATAGCTGAGATTGTTTTGAATTTTTGGTGTGATACGCCAGTGTATGGTTGTGGCGTAGGAGGTTGCTTCATCTGATTTCATAGCACTCAATGTTGTTGATATCAGATCAGAGGGGCGATATGACAGCGAAAGTCGGTGGGTCGCACTCTCCTGATGGGAGAGGTAGTAGGAAACATTCAAACGCGAGCTGATACGTGCCATAAGGTTAAATGAGTAGCTGCTGTTTGTTGTGACCAATTCACTGCTGTAATTAGTACTTTTGGACCATACATAGGAGACGCTAGAAGTTAAGTCAGGGACAATGATTGCTGTAATATTACTGCTAATCGAATCGGATGTTTGAGTTTTTAAATCATCTTCGAATTGATTGCTACGTGTGCCGTTGATTGAAAAATTAACGCTGTCAATGGGGGAGGTTAAATATGAGAATGAGTAGGAACGACTGCGGTTTTCAGTTAACCCTTCTATAGTGTCGGTGCTTTCTCCCACGTTGAGTGATAGTGCGAAATAACGATTCCAATTGATATGACTATTGACTGAGTGTGTTTGTTGGGTTGACACCGCACCATTGCTAGGTTTGTTTTTGTTTTGACTAAAAGAGTAACCGATTTGAAACTGTTCCCAGGGTCGATAGTTGATGCTCGCTTGGCTTTGTTGTGTTTGGTTCGATGTTGAAAATTCTGTTTTTTCATCTGTGAGGAGTACACTCTGCTGCGCAATGATTTCAGTGAGAAATGCATTGTCGTAACCGACATCTGTCGTTATCACTGTTTTGATATAACGAGCAGTTCTAATCTCAGTTGCTAAACTTAGCAGTGCAAAGGTTTGGTCATCCTCAACAATAAATTCGATGGTGGGTATCTCTGGCAATAAAGTCCATGTATTACCGTCAATGCTTGTATATAGAGTCCAGTGTAGTCGTTGTTGTGTTGCGAGATTAAGTTGGCGATCAAAGTGGACTTGTAGGCGATTTGTTGGATTGAAATTAATTTGTAGCGCGACGTTTAATTGATTAAAAATATCAGGAAGGCCAATTGTTGTTGGACTGACCGTGTTGCCATCATTGAGCTGTGGTGCACTGGGTAGCGTGTCGGTTTCAGGGGTCGAGTCAAGTCCGGAAAAAGATCCAGAAGAGGGGACATCTAATATGATAGTACCATCACTACTTTTTGTTAACGATGTTGTAGAGTCTGATTGACTATATTGATAAGAACCACTAAAGGATATTTTATTGTCCCATATGCTTTTAGCAATTTGAATGTTTGATGAATGGTTTTGATTATCGGTTTCCCGCTGACTGATATGATCGATATTCTGACTGTTGCGATAGTTGTACAGCAGTTGTATGAAATTCCAACTATAGTTCATGCTGGTGCTGAAGTTCTTATTGTCGGTATCCTGTGTGCTCGGTGAAGAGTCGTTTGTTGCATTCGATTCACCATAGCTTAAACGGATTTGGGGCCACTTTTGATCGGTTAAGTTTGAAGCGATGGTGCTGTTCCACGTCGTTGTTGTGTTTTTAGGAGAATCCCCACTCCAACGTTGATTCTGTGTTCCGTTAATACTGATCCTAAATAGATCATTGGTTAAACCTAGAGACAGTGTTGGTGACATGGTTTCTGTTTTGTCAAACCCCTGACGCTCATTGGTTGAATAGCGAAAATTTCCACTCATTTTTATCGCCGATGTAAAGTCATGACCTATTGATAGGTTGTAGCTTTGGCCGAGGTTCCAAGGACCATCGTCGTCACCAAACGGAGTACTCCAATTACCATTGAGCCGTAGTCCTGTGGCATATGAATTTAGTACAAACAACCATAGCAAGGATAAAATTATCCCTGCTATGGCACCATATTTCATGTATTTCTTACTGGTTATCACTTGGTAGTTATTCCTGACGCCACGGGCCGAGTGTTAACGACCCGTGTCATGAGTGAATTATTCTCCGGGGAAAACCAAAGCGTGCGGATCACCGTGGCAATCGAGGCAGCCGTTGAATTTGGATAGCATTGCCTGACTGTGTGGTAAGCCATGACAATCCTGACACTGTTGAATCGTGCCGTGAGTTTGCGTATGGCAGAATGCACACTGTAGTGTCGCATGTCTCTTCGTTGTGTTAACGAGGTGAGAGGTGATCTCTTCGTGACAGCCTTGGCACGACGAGTTGGGTGTATCATCGCTGTAGCTGATTTGTGTTGGGCTATGAACAGGGTGGCAACCCATGCAGCCAGTGTTGTCAACAAATTCAGTGTGTGGCTCTTCGTGACATTCAACACAGTTAGGAATATTGCCATGCTGAGTGTGATGACAGTCGCTACAGCTAATCATACCGTGAGCACTTGGGAAGGTTGTGATCTCTGATTTTTGTGCGGTATGGCAATTCGCGCAATCTTTTTCCAGAGTTACCATGTTGGTTAACCCTGCAATGGGTGCATGGGCATTACCGTGACAACTGAGGCAGTCCATAAAAGCATCACCGTGGATCTCGCCATGACAGTTTGTGCAATCGGGTACCTCTTGTGACCAATCCTTACCGGGACGGTAGGTGTGGAAAGATTCGTGACAGAACTGGCACTCTAGTTGGTGCTTACCACCTTTGTCGCGAATAGTGGTGAAAACAGGATAGTGACATCTAGCACAATCAAGTGTTGTCAGTGGAACGACTTGATTTTCATAGGGATTCGTTGAAACTTCTGCATCACTTTTAACGGTTCTTGCTTCGACTGTTGATGTCACCAGAGATGTTGTTGAGGGTTCGACGCAACCCCACACCGTCGCAACTAGGACGAACATCCCTAGTATGGATAACGTTTTTTTAAGTACTTTCATAATGCTCCTCTTTGATTAATAGAGATATCGTGTTTTTGTGGCGTGTTTATATGGTTCTTACTTAGCAGTTATTTTTCAAGACCGTGTGGATCGATATGGCAATCTAGGCAGTTAGGGAACTTACTGTGAAGATCTCTATCGTGAGGTGCACCATGGCATGTTGTGCATTGTGGAATCATTTTGTGTTGTGTCTTATGGCAGTAAGCACAGGTGAGATCATGGTGTAAGGTTTTGTTTGCCATCAATACCTCTGTTTCAGTGGTGTGGCAGCCTGAGCAGAACGATGATGGAATGGTCTCAGGGTATTTCACAACCGTTGGCATATGTGGTTTATGGCAGGTGAGGCAGTCGTTGTAGACCATCTCTTCAGTATGCGGCTCATGGCACTCCATGCACGCAAGGAACTGGCCGTGCTCAAGGTGACATTCGTTGCAATCTAAGCCGCTATGCATGCTTTGATATTCAACAAGTTGAGTTCCCTCATTGTCGTGACACGTTACACATACTGGCTTGACCACTTCAGTATTACCAAGATCTATTTCAAGTGGTGAGTGTGGGTTGTGGCAGGATTGACAATTTTCAATGGCGTAGTGCGCCTTATCATCGACAGCATGGCACATGCTACACGCAGGAATCGCGTTGGTCCCTTTGGGGGGGTGTTCAAGATGGCAGTCTTGGCAGGTGATCTCTGATGCATGTAATCCGCCGCGAGTGGATACCTGATCAACAATCTGATCATGACATTTGATGCAATCATCTATCACAATAGGTGGTGCAGCGCTTACACCTGTTGTGAAGCAAATCAGCAGTGCGATACTACCGATAAGTGCTAACGTAAATCTCTCCATTTTTTCCTCCTAATACAATTGAATAAAATCCGTAACGAATATTCTAATCCCTACGGTGAATAATGAACTATTAGCTGTTAAGTATCTGGTGTAATTGAAAATACTTGAACGCGATGATTGAATGTGTCGGCAACAAATAACCGACCTTGATGATCTACTGTAACGGCGCCGGGGTAGAGGAAATAGCCAGGCAGGTTGCCCTTGCTGCCTATTTCAAATAGATATTTCCCCTCAGTGTTATAAACAAGGACAGCGTGGCGCAAATAATCACAGACATAGATCCGTTTGTTCTTGTCATCAATGGCAATGGCACGGGGCCGAGCTAATTTGCCAACATCTCCCCCTTTTTCACCAAAGCTGAATTGAAAAACTTCATTGCTGTTGTAAACAAAAACACGTCCACGCTCTTCACTAAGTAGATAAAGATTGCCGTTCTTACCCGTGGTTATTGCGTCAATGGTTGCGGGTTCCATGATGCCAAGGCGCTTTTCACGAGGAATTATTTTGTCAATTAATATCCAGCTTTTATCAAAGACACTGACAACCCCTTGTGAACTCTGAAGGATATAGCGTCGATTAGTGATGCCAGTAACAATTTTTTTTGCTATGAAATTAGTTAAATTCTGGCTTGTTTGTGACAGAACGATTTCCCGTTCTGTAAAAAATGCTTTATTGAGAACCTTGATGACACCTGAGGGGTGTTCCTGATCGTTGGTGCAACAGACATACAGCAGGTCATCAATAATCGTACAGCTGGTAATTCGAATTAGATCTCTACCTTGGCCAAGATTATTGATGGGATAACCATTGCTGTTGTAAATGACAAATTGGCCATTGCCAGAGTCGGTGACATACATCTCTTCAGTAGTTTCATCAAAATATAAGGCTGTTGGATAAACAAGATGTGTCTCGTTCGGATCAACCTCTAAAATAGACTGAAGTTTCACCTTCATCTTTGTAGGTTTTGATAAACAATTTGTTGGCTGAAAAAGTGCGCCACCTAGCAAAAAAATAGTTAACAAGGGGATAATTTTTTTTAAATATTTATTTTGCAAAATAATTTTTATCATCCTCTTGCTACCTGTACGTTATCGGAGTAATGTTTTTTTGTGGGGCATTTGCCCCACTTGGGTCGAAAAATGTAGTGGTTTATCACCCTATTTGTGTTTTGCAACATGGCAAAATATTTCAATTTATTGTCTCTTCTAGGGCATGACGCATTACTGTGTTAGTAAGCCCGACTCTTTGTTTTTGTGAAGGAAACACCTTTTTGTTTGTTGATGAGACAACTAAAAAATAAGCATCAACCGTTATGGTTAGTTTTTTGCACAGCAAAGAGGGTGCTTAAGACACACACTGACTTTTGCAACAATGGAACCAATTCATCACGTAAACGTTTTTGTCGTTTTGATGTAATCGCGTGAAAAGCAAATGGGAGAAAGTACCTATATGAAGCAGGGAAAAATTTTAGTTGTCGATGATGAGAAACTGATCAACTGGTCGTTGGTTGA
>LGOV01013446.1_pt1 | contig 22284 bp, 19 predicted proteins | sample 469881 | NCBI WGS metagenome assembly LGOV01 (sample SAMN03857199, study PRJNA290197) | marine sediment metagenome | biome: marine cold seep biome; feature: cold seep; material: marine sediment; isolation source: sample #5579, elevator 3A push core 41 containing 12 cm of sediment... ...
GATATAAAAAATGGTGGATTAATTATATAGAATCATATATAATTAATCCATGGTGTGAAAACGTTTTAATTTCCTTTCTTAATTTTCTTAAAAAGAGATACGTCGAGTATCTCTTTTTTTTATGTTTCAAATAAAATGATAGATGAAATGGAAATAGACAAAAAATAATAGAGAAAAAAGCAATCTTGAAATAGCGTTGTATTCATTAAAAAAGAAAATAAATATTGAAAATGTTTATGTATACTTTTACAGAAGTATTTTAATGGATAAGAACAAAGGCATGGTTATGGAAAAGCGAATCATTGAGAGGTGTTAGCGAGATATGACGAGAGATAGCTTTATATTTTACTCTTGAATATTTTTAGAAATAAGGTTATATTAGTAGAAGAACAAAGTAATTATTAGAAAGTTAGGATAAATAATGAAAGCAGTAAATATTAATGACGATGTTTTTTGGGTGGGTGTTAATGATTATCAGACGACATTATTTGAAGGCTTATGGCCAATTGATCAAGAAGGAATTTCTTATAATGCGTATGTAATAAATGATGAAAAAGTTGCTATAATTGATACTGTGCGATCAATTAAGCAAGATGAATATATAGAGAAAATAAAGTCAATTATTGGGAAAAAAAAAGTTGCATATTTAATTGTGAATCATATGGAGCCCGATCATTCAAGTGGAATTTTAGAACTGTTAAGTCATTATCCAGATATGAAAATCGTTGGAAATAAAAAAACCTTTCCAATAATGAAAAATTTTTATGGGATTAATGATAATCTTATAGAGATTGGCGAAGGGGAGACGTTATGTTTAGGAAAACATACCTTGCAATTTTTTATGACACCAATGGTTCATTGGCCTGAATCGATGGTGACCTACGATGTAACAGATAAGATACTATTTTCGATGGATGTTTTTGGTAGTTTTAAAGCGCCTGTTGGTAGTATTTTTGATGATGAGAATGATTTAAATAGTTATGATGAACCAACACGTCGCTATTACGCGTGTATTGTTGGTAAAGTAGCAAATCAAGCGCTAAAAGCGTTAAATAAATTAGGCGGGATAGAGATTCATACAATTTGTCCATCTCATGGATTAATCTGGCGTTCAAATCCTGGATATATTTTAGATCAGTATTTGAAAATGAGTCAAAAAGAAACAGTTCCAGGAGTTGTGATTGTTTATGGTTCAATGTATGGATATACAAAAAAATCAGCAGAAATTTTAGCAATTGCATTAAAAAATGAAGGCGTGAAAACAGTAAAAATGTATGATGTTTCAAAAACAGATATTTCATATATTGTCGCTGATATTTGGAAATATAAAGGTTTAATTATGGGAGCGCCAGCATACTATGGGAAAATTTTCCCTAAAATGGCTAATTTATTGTATAAGTTAACTGAAATTAAAGTGGATAATCATAAGGTTGGTTTTTTTACAAACTATAGTTGGAGTGGTGGAGCTGAAAAGAATTTTAAAACCTTTCTTGAAGAAACAAAAGCAGACTTAGTAACAGATATGGTTTTAATTAAAGGAAATCCAATTGAAGAAGATATTTTAGCATTAAATCATCTTGCGGAAACGATAGCAGCAACATTGTAATAAAGAAGGCTTAAAAAGAGGAGGAGAACCAAACATGAAAATAGTTGTTGGAATGTCGGGAGGGGTAGACTCCTCAGTTGCAGCTTTAGTATTAAAAGAATGCGGATATGATGTTGTTGGCGTTTTTATGAAAAACTGGGAAGAAAAAGATGAGTCGGGGTTATGCACAGCGACAGAAGATTATGATGATGTACGACGCGTCTGTGATCGGATTGATATTCCGTATTATACCGTTAATTTTGCTAAGGAATATTATGATTCTGTTTTTTCTCATTTCCTTGAAGAATATAAAAAGGGACGAACTCCCAATCCAGATGTTTTGTGTAATCGTGAAATAAAGTTTAAACGTTTTTTAGATTATGCAATGACAGTGGTTGGAGGAGAATATCTTGCAACAGGACATTATGCTCAAATTGATTTTGTGAATGAACAATATCGATTAAAGCGGTCATTTGATCAGAACAAGGATCAAACGTATTTTTTGTGTCAATTAGGACAAAAGGAATTGAAAAATGTTTTGTTTCCAATTGGACATTTGTCAAAAGATGAAGTGCGACGTATTGCAATTGAAAATAATTTAGAAACAGCTAAAAAGAAAGATTCGACAGGAATCTGTTTTATAGGAGAACGTAATTTTACTCAATTTTTAAGTCAATATTTACCAGCACAACCTGGTAATATTGTCGATTTAGTTGGGAATATAAAAGGTGTTCATCAAGGATTGATGTATTATACCCTAGGGCAAAGAAAAGGCTTAGGCATTGGTGGGCAAGGTTCTGGTGAACCCTGGTTTGTTGTTCATAAAGATTTAGAGAAGAATGAATTAATTGTGGTTCAAGGGGATGCGCATCCTGCACTCTATTCAAAATCTTTAGAAGCGATTGAAATGAGTTGGGTTTCAGGAGAACCACCAGAAAAAGAATTTAGTTGTACTGCTAAATTCAGGTATCGTCAATCGGACCAAAAAGTAAGAGTGTTAGTAAAAGGAAAAGGAATTCATGTTGAATTTGAAAAAAGTCAAAAAGCAATAACGCCAGGACAATTTGTGGTGCTTTATCAAGAAAGTATCTGCTTAGGTGGTGGAATTATTGATGAAATTGAAATGGTATAGAAAAAGCTTTAAAAACAAGAAAACAAGCTAAATTTAGTTTGTTTTCTTGTTTTTTTTTACAAAAATGTTCGGGTTTTATGGTAAACTATAAGCAATTCAATTAATATAATGGGTGTATACTGTAGAGAATAATAGAAATTGAAATAATTATATATAGAAATTAATGAAGGAGGATGATTATTAATGAAATCACCTTGTGATAAATGTGGAAAAACAATTGGCTTTTTTGAACGAAGCTATAAAATAGAAAATGAACGATTAAATATAAAATATGACAATCTTTGTGGAGAATGTCATGGCATTGTAAAAAATGGTGTCGAAAAAGTTGAGGAAATGTATCAATGGATGATGCATCAATTGAAAAAGAATAAGGATCTTCAAAAAAATGGAATGGTTTCAGTTGAAATAGATTTGCTTATTCTACTCGCTGTTGAAGCTCTTTTTTCTGTGGAACCAAACTATTATCGTTCCGAAACACCATTAAATCAAACTATTATTATGGTGTCTGAAAATCGTGGGGTTGATAAACAAAAGGATATTGTCCGCATTGTTTATAAATTACTTCTTTATGGATTTCAAGGAAATCTTAAGGATAAAGAATTAGATACAACCCGGAATTTTATGGCATATATGATAAATAATGAATTATTTCTTGAAGAAGTGGAAGTTAATTGTAGTAAAGAAGAGGAATTAGTGACGGCAAATGTATTGATTAGTCGAAGGGGTTTAATTATTCAGGCAGAAACACTGAATAAATTGATTTATATCCCAATTTCAGCGGATACAGTTGTTGACTACTCAGTGGAAGTAACAGGAATTATTAATGAAATGAGTTTAAAAAATATTTATTATTCGCAAAATAATAAAAAGAATATTGTATTAACATTAAAATCTGAAAAAATGATGCTAAGTATTGCAAATGCAATTGATCGTTTTAATAAAAAAACAGAACGGCTTCAGAATATATTAAAAAAAGAAAGTTTTGAATACTTTAATGATTGTGTATTAATAGATATTAAAAAATTAAAACCCGATGATTTTATCGAAGCGATTCATTTAGATTGTTTGCTTTTATGTATTGTTAAAAATTTAAAGAGCCAAGAAATATTTTCTATGGAGGAATTGTTTGATCCAAAGGGAACGACAATTGAAGTGTTATGGGCATATTATCGACATAATCTTAGAAATATGGGAATTGACAATAATGAAAAATTAATTACATATTTATTAAAAAATTGTATTTATACAGAAGGGTTTAATATTAAGCATGGGAATAAACCGAGTGATAAAGGATGGGGATTTTTCACCCCCAAAGGATACATTCTTTTCTTTAGACGAAGCAAACAAGTTTTCTTTATCTATACGGATACCTTTCCTAATGGTTTGTATAATTCTTCTGAAAAAGTATGTTATGAAAATAAATATTATTTGCAATTAATTATGAATTCAGCTCAAAGTCAGATAACAGAATATCGGGAGTTAGATGAACTAATATTTTTCAGTCAAGATGATACTGTTATTACCCAAATGGAACGTTTTTTTCAACGGCATAACCTTTATTTTCAAATGGAAACTTTTTTAAAAACGAAAAAGGAAATAAAAGGGAAACGTGAGAAGCACCTTGAAGTGCGTCGGATTATTAATCATATTTTCACCGATTATGGATATTTACCGTATTGTATTTATGACGAATGGTATATGATTCAAAAAGAACTCAAAGGAAATGATTTGCTTTTAGAAAAATTAATTGAGACGGACCATGTTGCACATGAAAATTATACGTTGGGTCGTACTATTTATGCACCAAAGGTGATAGAAGCATTTAATCAAGGAGTGGAAAAATGTCAAGAATCCCTTGGAATAAAAGGAATATCGGTTGCAAAAGCGATTTTGTGGACAGAATTAAATGAGGCGGTAACAAAAACATTATCGGAAGAATGGGTGCGAGTGGCTGGTGATATATTAGAAAAAGAAGATAATACATTATCTGCATTTTTAAGATATGTGAATTTAAAAAATATTGAATCAGACAAAGTTTATTATATGGGACTTTTTATTTATCATTTGATGGATCGCGGTATTTTGCCTTCGGATAATTTTATTGATAATTATGAAGGGGCAGTTCGTATCTTTTTAGAATGTCGACGTGTGATTGATGAACCTCAATATGAAGGAACCATTCTACCAATGGATGAGTTGCTAGAAGAGGCTTTCCCAGAAAAAAATAAAAGGGGTGAATAATTAATGCGCGTTCTTTTGGTTGAAGACGAAAAAACCTTAGCAGCAGCAATAGGAAAAATCTTTGAAAAAAATAAAATACTAGTTGATATTGTTAATGATGGGATTGAAGGAAAGCTTTTAAGTGAAAATGATGTATATGATGTCATTATTTTAGATATTATGTTGCCGGGAATATCTGGCTTAGATATTTTAAAAAGCATTCGCGAATCAGGGAAAAATGTTCCGATTTTATTATTAACAGCCATGGACAATACTCAAGATAAGGTGAATGGTTTGAATATGGGTGCAGATGATTATTTAGTTAAGCCATTTGTGACAGAAGAATTAATTGCAAGGGTACGAGCATTAGGGCGACGCCCATGGGAAGTTTATCAAGACAATGTCATTCCTTTTTCTAATATTGCTTTAAATATTAATACCGGAGAACTTTTCATAGATGAAAAATTAAATAAATTAACAGCCAAAGAAGCCCAATTATTAGAAATGTTTATTCGAAATCCAGGAATGACAATTTCAAAAGAACAAATTCTTGATCGAATATGGGGTATTGAAAGTTTGGCAATGGAAAATAGTGTTGAAATATATGTCCATTATTTGCGAAAAAAACTAGCGAAATCCAATACATATATTAAAACAATTCGAGGGTTAGGTTATGTTCTAAAGGAGACGGAGAATGTTAAGCCTCAATAAATTACGAATTAATTTGACACTCATGAATACAGGAGTCCTTATTGGACTCTTATTATTTATTTCAATTTTTCTTTATGTTGTTTTAAGTATTGATATTGAAACAAATGTTAACAATAATTTGAAAATATATTGTTCTCAACTTGCAAATAATATTGATTATTTAGAGAGTGAAGAAAGTGGTGAAATAAATAAAGAGGAAGAAAAACAAGGGTATATTGAATATACAAGGAGCCTTAATCAAAATAATATTGCGTATGTAATTTTCAATGAAAAATATCAAGCTTTGGATAAATCAACCCCAATGCCCGTAGAAGAAACCCAGTTAATTGAGATCTCAAAACATTATTTCACCGATCAGCGCGATAAATATTTAATCAGTAATTATGCTCAAGGTGGGATCGACTATAAAATTTGCACCTATATGATTGTGAATAAAGAAGGCGAATTAAAAACGATTCAATCCATGAAAAATATGAAAATAGAACGCGCATTATTAGGAAATATATTAAGAATGATCGTGATAATGGTTATTGTTGGTGCGTCGTTATCCTTTCTTGGTGGATATTTTTTATCAGGGCGTTCGTTAGTGCCAATTAAAGAAAGTGTTGATCGACAACAGCAATTTTTAGCTGATGCATCGCATGAATTGAGAACTCCGATTGCTGTGATTCAAACAAATTTGGAAGTTGTAAAAAGTTCAAGGGATGAATTGGTAGAAAATCAAATGACCTGGGTAAATAATGCCTATGAAGAGGCTGTTCGAATGCACCATATTGTTGAGGATTTAATGTTTTTAGCACGTGCAGATTCTGGAGATGTTTTAGTGGAAAGAACAGCTATTGATCTGACGTATTTAATTAAAAATATTACAGAAAAAATGTTGCCAATTGCGTATAAAAAAGGAATAAATGTCATTGCGATGATCGAAGAAGATTTAGTAATTAAAGGTGATGAAAATCAGATCACACAATTATTTGTAATTCTCTTAGATAATGCAATAAAATATAGTAATGAAAACACAAAAATTAAAATTATAGGCGAAAAAAACCTTAATGGAATAAAAATCAGGGTGATTGATCAAGGTATTGGGATAGCGAGTGAAGAAATCCAACGTGTGTTTCAGCGATTTTATCGTGTTGATAAAGTGAGGTCAAGAACAGAAGGTGGAACAGGATTGGGATTATCGATTGCAAAATGGATTATAGATGAACATAAAGGCGGGATTATTATTGAAAGTGAGGAAAATAAAGGAACAAGCATAATTATAAACTTTAAGCAGGAAGAAGGAGAAAAATGAATCCATTAAAATTTTGCGGTGATCGTATTATAACAGGTCCTGGTTCAATAAAATTTATTGGAACATATCCAGGGAAACGCTATTTTATTGTGACTGGAAAGTCAGCAATGTTTAAAAATGGTGGTATAAAAAAAATAGAAATGATCCTAGAGGAACAAAATAAAAATTATTATATCTATAAAGGAATTGGCTCGAAGCCTACAACCAATGACGTTGAAAAAGGATTAGTAGAGATTATGGCCTATCAGCCAGATGTAGTGATTGCGATTGGTGGAGGATCGGTTATTGATGCAGCAAAGGTGATGACACTTTTGTATGAATATGACGGGTTAACAATTGAAGATATCCGAAATGGTAATGCACCTGAGAAACGTGAAAAAACAACGCTCATTACAATTCCGTCAACATCAGGAACAGCTTCGGAAGTAACCCGGGCTGCGGTGATTACATTTAAGGAAGAGCAATTAAAAATCGGATTAAAAACAACGGCTTTTATTCCTGATATTGCAATATTAGATGCTGAATTAACGCTTTCAATGCCAAAGCATGTGATGGTTGAATCTGGAATGGATGCCTTAACCCATGGATTAGAAGCATATATTAATAAAAATGCAGATGATTTTACAAAAACCATTGCAAGAGGAGCGGTTGAAGGATTATTAAAACATCTTCGGGAGTCTTTTTATAAAGGAGATATTGATAGTCGGCAACATGTTCATAATTTTCAATCCTTAGCAGGATTTGCTTTTCAAAATGCAGGGTTAGGAATGGATCATGGGATTGCGCATGCTTTTGGAGGACGATTTGGATTGAGTCATGGTTTACTTAATGCAATTGCATTGCCTTATGTATTAAAATATAATCGACAAGATAAGAAAGTAAATCAGGATTTAACGGAATTATCGCGAATTATTCAAAAGGATATTATTCAAGAAGTTATTGATTTGAACCAAGAATTTGGCATACCAAATTCATTTATTGAAGCGGGGATACCAGAAAGTGAATTCATTCAATCGTTTGATCAATTATTAGAAAATTCTTTAAAGGGCTCGACAAAAAGAAATCCAATTCAAATGGATAAAGAAGTGATGGAAAAAGTATTGAAAAGTATTTATTATGGTAAGATTTTATACTAAAAGAGAAACAAGCAATCAGGAGGATACATGAATTTATTAGACGGATTAAACAAGCAACAAAGAGAAGCAGCAGAAACAATCCAAGGACCATTACTTATTTTAGCAGGGGCAGGATCAGGAAAAACGCGAACCATTATTCATCGAATTGCTCATATTATTGAAACAGGCAAAGCCTGGCCATCTCAAATTTTAGCAATTACATTTACGAATAAGGCCGCTGGTGAAATGCGAGAACGTATTGCAAAAATGAATATTGAGGATAGCAATCGAATTTGGATGTCGACCTTTCATTCAATGTGTGCACGGATTATGCGTGTTCATAGCCAATGGTTAGGGTATGATTCTCATTTTGTTATTTATGATACAGATGATCAAAAAAAATTATATAAACGTTTAGTTAAAAAATTAGAGTTAAATGATAAATATTATACGTTTCAATATATAAGTGGAGAGATATCAGAGGCTAAAAATAATTTTATTAGTCCAAATGCCTATGCAAAAGAGCATATGGGAGATTTTAGGAAGGAAAAAGTTAGCGAATACTATAAAGAGTATCAGGGGAATTTGAAATCAAATAATGCGATGGATTATGATGATCTTATTTATAATACATTAGTTTTATTTAAAGGTTTTCCAGAAATATTAGAACAATATCAAAATAGATTTAAATATATTTTAGTTGATGAATATCAAGATACCAATCATAGCCAATATGAATTGATTAATTTATTAGCTGCGAAAAATAAAAATCTATGTGTTTGTGGCGATGATGATCAAAGTATTTATGGATGGCGTGGAGCGGATATTAATAATATTTTAGATTTTGAAAAAGATTATAAAAATGCAAAAGTAATAAAATTAGAAGAAAATTATCGATCAACTAAAATGATTTTAGATGGTGCAAATGCTGTTATTTCGAGGAATACTGGACGAAAAGATAAAGCATTGTGGACTCAAAATAAAGATGAAGAAAAAATAATCATATCCTCTTTTAATCAAGGATATGATGAATCCCGATATATTGTTAATGAAATAAAAGATTCCGTTGCCCAAGGAAAAGGGAATTATGGCGATTATGCAATTTTGTATCGAACGAATGCTCAGTCGCGTTTATTTGAAGAAGCTTTTATGCGTGAGGGAGTACCTTTTCAACTTATTGGAGGAACAGGCTTTTATTCAAGAGTAGAGATCAAAGATATTATTGCATATCTTAATGTTTTGAGTAATCCCAAAGATAATATGGGATTTTTGCGTATTGTTAATGTACCGAAACGTGGTATTGGTGCGGCAACGATTGAAAAAATTGGCCAATATGCAGATTTTAAAAGCTATAGCTTAATGGAGGCGTTTCATAAGGTGAATGATATTCCAGAATTAAGTCCGAGTGTTAGCAATAAGGTTCAGGCGTTTAGTCATTTAATGCATGGATTTTCAGAAATCAAAGAAGAGAAGACCTTAAGTGAACTCATTATTGCAATTATTGAAAAATCTGGTTATTCAGAAATGTTAGAAATGGGTAAAATGGACAAAGGCGAAAGTCGATTAGAAAATCTTAGAGAATTAGCATCTTCTGCAGCGGATTTTGAGAAAAATAGCGATGATCAAAGCTTAAGTGCTTTTTTAGAAACCGTTGCACTGTCTTCGGAAACAGATAAATACGATGGCGATGAGGGAAGAGTGTTATTAATGACTTTGCATAATGCAAAGGGGTTAGAATTCCCAACCGTTTTTTTACCAGGATTAGAAGAAGGCATATTTCCACATGGTCGCGCAATGAATTCACCGGAGGATATTGAAGAAGAACGTCGCATTTGTTATGTTGGAATTACACGAGCAATGAAGAGACTTTATATTTCGTGGGCAGCGGAACGAACGATGTATGGACGACGTCAACTTCAATCGCCGTCACGATTTTTAAAAGAAATTCCAGAAGAAGTATGTCTTGAAAATAAATTGCGTTATGAACGAAAACCAGAGATTGATAATTTAGAATTAAAAAAGAAAAAAACCTTTTCTGAGCGAGTGATTGAATCAAAAGTTGCCATTCGAAGAGATTCAGCCAATGTTATTAATAATTCAGAGAATACCTTTGGATTAACGGATAAGGTTCAGCATAAAAAATTTGGAATAGGGACCGTAGTTGAGGTTAAAAGTAATATAATTTCTGTAGCGTTTCCTGGAGTAGGGATAAAAAAAATGGACCCTGCTTTTGTAAAGAAAGCTTAAATGTGATTAAAAGAATGGGAAAAATTATCGATGTTGACTAAAATAAATCAATTAAAAAAAGAAATACGCAAGCATGATCAGGCTTATTATGATGACGATTCTCCTAAAATAAGTGACTACAACTATGACCAATTATTAAAAAGTTTAATTGAAATGGAAAAGGTGCATCCTGAATTAATAACACCCGATTCACCTAGTCAACGTATTGGTGGACAACCGGCGGAAGGGTTTAAAAAAGTAACTTATACGCAACCAAAGTTAAGTTTAAGTAATGCATTTAATCCTGGAGATTTAAGAGATTTTGATCATCGTGTGCGTCAAATAATTCAAGATGTAAGCTATGTTGTGGAGTATAAATTTGATGGATTAACCGTGGTATTAAATTATGAACAGGGGTTATTGATTCAAGGGGCAACCCGTGGTGATGGCGAAGTTGGAGAAAACGTTATTGGAAATCTTAAAACAATTCGGACAATTCCACTACGATTAAATGAAGCGGTAGATCTTGAAGTACGAGGAGAAGTTTTTATTGGGAAAGCTGATTTTAATCAGTTAAATGAACAGCGTCGATTAAATGGAGACAATGAATTTGCAAATCCCCGCAATGCAGCAGCAGGAGCAATTCGACAATTGGATCCTAAATTAGCAGCTGCACGACCATTGGATATCTTTGTTTTTAATCTTGAAGCAATCAGTCAGCATTCCTTAAGAACCCATATAAAATCTTTGGAATATTTAGAAAAATTAGGATTTAAAGTGAGTAAAACCAAACGATTTTCTCAGATTGAGGATATTATTGGGTATTGTTCAGAAATGGTAAGCAAACGACAAGAGCTGCCTTATGAAATTGATGGTTTAGTGATTAAAGTTGATGGTTTAGCGCAACGAGAAGAATTAGGAAACACTACCAAAAGTCCGAGATGGGCGATTGCCTATAAATTTCCGCCAGATCAGGCAGTTACGATATTAAATGATATTCGCATTCAAGTGGGAAGAACAGGGGCATTAACGCCTGTTGCAGAACTTGAACCTGTTTCTTTAGCAGGGTCGATTATTGCTCGGGCAACCTTACACAATGAAGATAATATTCGAGATAAGGATATTCGTATTGGGGATCAGGTTGTGATTCAAAAAGCAGGGGATGTTATTCCAGAAGTGGATCATGTTATGGTTGAAAAACGCACAGGAAATGAAACGATTTTTGTGATGCCAAAAACTTGTCCAGTTTGTGGAGAACCAACTTTTCGAATTTCTGGAGAAGCGGTAACAAAATGTTTGAATATGGCGTGCCCAGCTCAAGTGTTTCAAAAATTAGTTCACTTTACTTCAAGAAATGCAATGAATATTGAAGGCCTTGGACCGGGGGTTTTAAAATTAATTATGGATGAAAATTTAATTAAAAATTCCTTAGATATTTATAGCCTAAATGAAAAAAAAGAGTCCTTAATTAACTTAGAAAAACTAGGGGAAAAATCCGTAAAAAAACTTTTATTGGCAATTGAAGAATCAAAGGAACAACCCTTATCACGGGTTATCTTTGGGCTGGGAATTCCTTTGGTAGGTGCAAAAGGAGCCAAGGTATTAGCAAAACATTTTGGGTCAATGGATGCTCTTTGCAATGCGAAAGAAGAGGAGTTAGTTGAAATTTTTGATGTTGGAGAAAAAATGGCTAATGAAATCATTGATTTTTTCAAGACACCCTCGAATATGGAAATCATTCAAGGGTTAAAAGAAAAGAAAATAAACATGATTCAAGAATCAACGAATCTTACCAATTCTTTACACGAAAAAGTTTTTGTATTAACAGGAACGCTTCCCAATTTAGGGCGTAAAGATGCAGAAAAACTGATTGAAGATCATGGCGGAAAAGTATCAGGCAGTGTCAGTAAAAAAACAAACTATCTCTTATCGGGTGAGAAATCTGGGTCAAAACAGGTGAAGGCACAAAGCCTAGGTATTCCAATAATTAATGAAAGTCAATTTTTAGCCCTTGTCACCAAAGGGGATTTTGATTTATAATGAAGGATGATTTTAAAAACTGACGATAATAGAGAAAGGATAAATAATATGAGTTTAACACAAGACGATGTAACCTATGTAGCAAATCTTGCTCGTTTAGAATTTTCAGAAAATGAGGTAAGCGCATTAGTAGATCAATTAGGAGCTGTTCTAGATTACGCTCAAACCTTGAGTTCGTTGGATACAACCGAGGTAAAAGCGACAGAACATGTTTTGAAAGTAGAAAACGTATTTAGAAAAGATATCGTAAAACCATGTTTAACCAATGAAGAAGCATTAGCAAATGCTCCAGAGAGTGAAGCCGGATGCTTTAAAGTTCCCCGGGTTATGGAATAGGAGGAAGAAATGGAATTAAGTCAAAAAACAATACACGAAATTAATAGCCTCCTCGAAAAGAAAGAGGTTAAGGTCTCAGAGGTAACTCAAGCGGTGATTAATCGCATTAACATGGTTGAAAAATCCACCGATGCATATTTGAGAATCCAACCAGATGAAGCATTGTTAGCAGCAAGTGCGGTGGATGAACAATTAGAAAAACGTCAACAGATAAGTCCTTTAGAGGGAATTCCTTATGCCCTAAAAGATAATTTATGTACGAAGGGGATATTAACAACCTGTGCATCAAAAATGCTTTATAATTTTATTCCCCCCTATAATGCCCATGTTTATGATTGTTTAATCAAAGACGGTGGAATTTTATTAGGGAAAACAAATTTAGATGAATTTGCAATGGGATCATCAACAGAAAATTCTGCCTATAAAATTACGCGAAACCCTTGGGATTTAAATAAAGTACCGGGAGGATCCAGTGGTGGATCAGCGGTTGCAGTTGCAGCAGATACGGCATTTTTCACATTAGGGTCTGATACGGGAGGATCGATTCGCCAACCAGCTTCATTTTGTGGGGTTGTTGGACTAAAACCAACCTATGGTTTAGTATCTCGATATGGGTTAGTAGCCTTTGCATCGTCTTTAGATCAGATTGGTCCATTTACAAAAGATGTAGAGGATTGTGCTCTCATATTAAATGGGATTATCGGTCATGACGAAAAAGATACCACATCATTAAAAATTTCTAAAATTGATTATACAAAGAACCTAAAAGACGGTGTAAAAGGGATGAAAATTGGGATATCCCAAGCCTTTTTTGGAGAAGGACTCCAACCAGAAGTTCGAAAAAGCTTAGAAGATGCGATTCAAGTCTATAAAAACCTAGGGGCAGAAATTGTTGATGTTAATTTTCAAAATCTAGATTATGCTTTAGCAGCTTATTATATGATTTCCTCGGCAGAAGCTAGTTCAAATCTTGCTCGTTATGATGGAATTCGGTATGGTTTTCGAGCGGAAGAGTATGAAGGATTAGTAGATCTTTATAAAAAAACACGAAGTCAAGGTTTTGGAGATGAAGTAAAACGTCGTATTATGCTTGGAACCTATGCCTTAAGTTCAGGATATTATGATGCCTATTATAAAAAAGCGATGCAAGTAAGAACCTTAATTAAAGAAGATTTTGATCAAGTATTTAATGGTTGTGATGTATTATTAACCCCAACTGCACCAACAACAGCTTTTGGAATTGGCGAAAAAACAAATAATCCATTGGAAATGTATTTAACCGATATTTATACGGTACCAGTTAATATTGCAGGAACTCCTGGAATCTCAATACCTTGCGGGCTTGATCAAACTGGAATGCCAATTGGGATGCAATTGCTGGGTCCAGTATTAAGTGAAGAAACCTTATTAAAAGCAGCGTATGCATTTGAAAATGAAACACAAATTAAGAATATAAAAGCACCCTTAGGAAAAGAGGTTTAAATCATGGAATATGAAATTGTTATTGGAATGGAAATCCATGTGGAGTTAGGGACAAAAACTAAAATATTTTGTTCGTGTCCAACAACCTTTGGTCAAGAAGAAAATACGCATACCTGTCCTGTTTGTTTAGGAATGCCAGGAGTTCTTCCTGTGCTAAATGAAAAGGTAGTTGAATATGCAACACGGGCAGGATTAGCATTAAATTGCGAGATTGCTCATTTTAGTAAAATGGATCGTAAAAATTATTTTTATCCAGATTTACCAAAAGCATATCAGACATCACAATTTGATCTTCCAATTTGTACCGGTGGAGCCTTAGAAATTGAGGTTGGTGGTGTAAAAAAAGATATTGGGATTACTCGGATTCATATTGAAGAAGATGCGGGTAAATTATTGCATGAATCAGCCGATGGAACATTAGTTGATATCAATCGTTGTGGTGTTCCGTTAGTAGAAATTGTTTCAGAACCTGATATGCGAAGTGCAGAAGAAGCACGTGCTTTTGGTGAAAAGGTTCGAAACATCTTAGAATATACGGGGGTTTCAGATTGTAAAATGCAAGAAGGTTCAATGCGTTTTGATGTGAATTTATCCATGAGAGAAAAAGGATCAGACGTTTTGGGGACTCGTACAGAAATGAAAAATCTAAATTCGTTCCGAGCATTAATTCGTGCGGTTCAGTATGAAAGCAAACGTCAAATCATTGAAATAAAAAAGGGCCATCGTATTATTCAAGAAACCAGGAAATGGGATGATACAAAAGGTGTTTCTTCATCACTTAGAAGTAAGGAGGAAGCCCATGATTATCGCTATTTTCCAGAACCAGATTTAGTGCCAATTGTAATCGGAGACGATTACATTGCGAAAATAAAAGCAGGGTTACCAGAACTTCCAGAAGCAAAAAAACAACGCTATATTGATGAATATAAGCTTCCAGAGTATGATGCAGGGGTATTAACCTCAACAGGGGTTATTGCTAAATTCTTTGAAGCGGCTGTCGGGATTTATAATGAACCGAAACAAATTTCAAATTGGTTAATGGTTGAGATTCCACCATTATTAAAAGAAAAAGAAATAACCATGGAAGATATTTCAATTACGCCACTTCAATTAGTTGAGTTATTAAAATTGATAAAAGTAGGTACAATTAATGGAAACAGTGGAAAAGAAGTATTAAAAGAAATGTTTAATACTGGAAAAAACCCTGGTGAAATTGTTGAAGAAAAAGGCTTAGTTCAAATGAGTGATACTGGAGAACTTGAAACAATTATTGAAAAAATAGTCTTAGATTATCCAAAATCGATTGAAGATATTCGGGCGGGGAATAAAAAAGCCTATGGATTCTTAACGGGTCAGGTAATGAAAGCGACAAAAGGAAAAGCAAATCCACAGGTAGCAAATGAAATTATTCAAAAAATTGTTCAAAAACAATTAGAATAAAAAAACGAATGAATAAACGACAACGATTTATTGAAATATGATAGATAATTTGAGGTTGTATAAAAATAAAAGTTGTCGTTTAATAAAGTGTTGAAAATGAACAATGAATTTAGATTGAGAAAGAAAAGAGAACTACTATGGAAAATGAAAAAGAATTGAAGACAGATTATCAACGGATAGATGAACGAAAAGTAGATGAATTACGCCCAATGAAGGTAACGCGTCACTTTATTAAACATGCTCAGGGATCGGTATTAATAGAAGTTGGAAATACCAAGGTTATTTGTACCGCAATGGTTGAAGAAAAAGTACCGCGTTTTTTAAAAGGACAAAAAAAGGGATGGATTACAGCAGAATATGAAATGCTTCCTGGGTCAACAAATACACGAAAAAGCAGAGATCGTAATCGTGGAAAAGTGGATGGCCGAACGATGGAAATTCAACGTTTAATTGGAAGAAGTCTGCGATCAGTGATTGATTTAAAAAAACTCGGTGAGCGCACAATATGGATTGATTGTGATGTGATTCAAGCAGATGGTGGAACGCGTACAGCGTCAATTACAGGGGCATTTATTGCGCTTCAGGATGCATTAACAAGTTTAATGGAAAAGGGAACAATAAAAGAGAATCCTATTACTAATTTTGTTGCAGCAACGAGTGTTGGAATTCATAAGGGAAATATTATTGTAGATCTTTGCTACGAGGAAGATTCTAACGCAGAAGTAGATATGAATATGGTGATGACGGAAAAGGGAGAAATTATTGAAATACAAGGTACGGGAGAAGAACGTCCCTTTACTAAAGAGGAATTTCAACAATTATTAGCCCTTGGAGAAGAGAGTATTAAAAAAATAATTGACTTTCAAAAAGAAACGTTGTTAAAATAGGAGTGTAGTGAAATGAAAACAATTTTATTGGCGACAGGGAACCAAGATAAAGCAAAAGAAATTAAGGCATTGCTGGACAATGATTTTGATGTTGTGACGATGAAAGATTTTGGAATTGAGATTGAAATCATTGAAGATGGTTTAACATTTGAAGAGAATGCATTAATAAAAGTACACGCATTAAAACCCTATGTAAAAGGTAAAGACATTATTTTGATGGGGGATGATTCAGGTTTATCTGTTGATTGTTTAAATGGAGAACCGGGAATATTCTCAGCACGGTATGCGGGTGAAGATGTCAGTTATGATGATAATAATCGAAAATTGTTAAAGGTGATGCGCGATATTCCTAAGGAAAAGCGCGGGGCATCATTTATTTGCGCGGTTGCATTAATTTTCCCAAATGGAAGAGAGTATACTTGTCGAGGTGTAGTGGCGGGGAGTATTGCAGTTGATTATTCTGGGAAAAAAGGGTTTGGTTATGATCCATTATTTATTCATAAAAAAACGGGACGATCATATGGCGATATGACAAAAGAAGAAAAGAATCGATTAAGTCATCGTGGCGTGGCGATTGCAATGGTAAAAAAAGAATTATTAAAATAATAAATCAGGAGGAAGATATGGAAATCGGAGTGATGAGTGATAGTCATGGGAATCTTGAATTAACGAAAAATGCAATGATACAAATGGGGGAAGTTGATCTCATTATACATTTAGGTGATTATGTTAGAGATGCGTTATATCTGTCTAATCTTACAGATATTCCAATTCATAGCATTAAAGGAAATATGGATACAAAAGTGAATGACGACGACGAATTTTTCATACAAAAAGTAGACGGTTATAATGTTTTTGGATGTCATGGGCATCAATATGGGGTAAAAAATGATTTGAAAATGTTAAAAGATGCCGGAAAAAAAGAAAATGCGGATATCATTCTTTTTGGACATACACATCAGGCGTGTGTTGAGTATGATGGAAAAACCCTTATTATGAATCCCGGTTCAATTGGGCATCCAAGAATAAATTTAGCCAATAGTTTTGGAATAATTACCATAGAAGAGGGGGAGTGTATTCCTCGGATTATAGAGATTATCAGATAAAAATGTAAAAAAACAAAAAAACTATTGACAATTATAAATATTTCAAGTATACTAACACTTGTCTCTAAGAGAGGCGATGCGGGTGTAGCTCAGTGGTAGAGCCCTAGCCTTCCAAGCTAGTCGCGAGGGTTCGATTCCCTTCACCCGCTCCATTTTTGTAAAAAAATGAGCGCCTGTAGCTCAGTTGGATAGAGCAACGGCTTTCTAAGCCGTGTGCCAGGGGTTCGAATCCCTTCAGGCGCACCAATAAAACCAATAGTTTATAGTTGTGGTGGGTATAGTTCAATCGGTTAGAGCGCCAGATTGTGATTCTGGATGTTGTGGGTTCGAGTCCCATTATCCACCCCATTTAATATTTCGTTGTCTTAGGGGTATGGCCAAGTCGGTAAGGCACAAGATTTTGATTCTTGCATGCGTAGGTTCGAGTCCTGCTACCCCTGCCATTTTCATTTAAGGCTTAGAAAAACTTAACATTTCAACTGGCCCATTAGTCAGTTGCTATAAGTAGAGAATCCAAATCTTTGATTTGGTGTAAATCACTTTGTTAGTCAGACGAATGGATTGTGCAATCTGTTGAAAACATTAGGAAACTTAATATTTTATTTGACCCATTAGCTCAGTTGGTAGAGCATCTGACTTTTAATCAGGGTGTCGGGCGTTCGAGTCGCCCATGGGTCACCAAATTGAATTTTAAACCACATTTGTGTGGTTTTTTTTATTTTTTGATAAACTCTCAAAAGAGTGTTTACGGTAAATGAATTTGATTTTTCAAATGAGGTAGGCAAAAATATAATGGTGCTAGATCGCGTAATGTAAAATAGAATTCAATAAAAAATCAGTAACGTAGTTACTATTTAATTAAACAAAGATATCTGTTGAGTATAATGACGATAGGAAAATTGAGAATATGTCGTTGTTTTCTAATTTGTTTGAAGGGTATAATAAAAAGAAAAAGAACACTAACCGAAAAGAATTGAGTTAGAGAGAAAGGAGAAAAATAATAATGTTAACGAAAAAAGAGATTGTATTAGCCGGAGGGTGTTTTTGGGGAACAGAAAAATATTTTCAAGAAATAAAAGGAGTGACTAAAACGCAAGTTGGCTATGCCAATGGAAAAACGATGGATCCTAGTTATGACGAGGTGCGCAGTGGAAATGCGGAACATGCAGAAGTTGTTAAAGTGACCTATGAGCCTGAAATTGTTTCACTAGGATTTTTACTTGAGATGTATTATGCTGTTATTGATCCAGTAGTGATTAATCGACAAGGAAATGATCGAGGAATCCAGTATCGGACAGGAATTTATTATGAGGATGCAAGTGATGAATCTGTGATACGAGGGTCATTAGAAAAACTTCAAAAAGAATATCGAGAGCTACTTGGAATTGAAGTCGAGAGATTAAATAATTATGCACCAGCGGAAGGATATCATCAAAATTATTTAAATAAAAATCCAGGAGGATATTGTCATATTAATGAAGCGTCATTTATTAAAGCACGACAAGCGAAGGATAGTGGGGTAAAAAAGTAAAGATGCATTTTATTGGAAATATTATTTGGGTTATTTTTGGAGGATTTTTGTTATCATTATTGTGGTATATTGCAGGTGCAATTTGTTGTATTACAATTATTGGCATTCCTTTTGGACTGCAAGCTTTTAAAATGGGGAATTTAGTTTTATGGCCATTTGGACGGGATGTCGATTTTTCAGAGATGGGAACGGGATCGGTTATATTAAATTTCTTATGGATTGTATTTTTTGGATGGGAGTTAGCAATGCTTTCAGGTATAATTGGGGTGTTATTTTGTGTGACAATCATTGGTATTCCTTTTGGATTGCAATGGTTTAAGTTTGCAAAATTGGCTTTACTGCCATTTGGTGCAAAAATTATTGGTCGTGATGATTAGAACAGAATTAATAGACTTGACAAAAAAACAAAAAGAAGATTATAATTAACGGTGGGTTATATCATAACCCACCGTTTTTAATTGAATGAAATATGGAGGGATAGGACTATTAACGATATTCAGACGTCCGAAAAACCTATTATTGAAATAAAAAATTTGGGAAAAACATTTTTTTCAAAAAGTGGTGAAGTAAAAGCCTTAGATGGTATTAATTTACAAGTGCAACAAGGCAACATTTATGGGATTATTGGGATGAGTGGTGCAGGTAAAAGTACCTTAGTTCGTTGTATTAATTTATTGGAGAAGCCAACAACAGGCAGTGTGTTTATTGAGGGACAAGATATTTCAAAAATATCAGAAAAAGAATTACGATTAACACGATATTCTGTAGGGATGATTTTTCAACAATTTAATTTATTGATGCAACGCACAGCAGAGAAAAATATTCTTTTTCCTTTAGAAATTGCCGGAGTAGAAAAAGAAGTTGCTAAAAAAAGAGTCAAAGAATTATTAGAATTAGTTGGGTTGCCAGATAAAGCAAAATCATTTCCAGCCCAGCTTTCAGGAGGCCAACAGCAACGAATTGCGATTGCGCGTGCCTTGGCTAATAATCCTAAAATATTATTGTGTGATGAAGCAACGTCGGCACTCGATCCATCAACGACCCGTTCGATTCTTAAATTACTCAAAGAAATTAATGAAAAACTCGGAATAACGATTGTAATTATTACCCATGAAATGACTGTTGTTGAAGAGATTTGTAGTCATGTTGCAATTATCGATAAAAGTAAAATCGCAGAAGATGGAAGAGTCGAAGATATTTTTAGAAATCCGAGAACAGAGATTGCTAGAAAAATGATTTGCGCTGAATCAGAAGAACATTCAGCAGTTATGGGTAAGAATTGTTATCGTATTGTTTTTGATAAACATTCAGCGAGTGATTCAATTATGGCGAGAATGGTCTTAGAAACAAAATGCCTAGTTAATATTCTTCATGCAGATATGAAAAATATTGATGGGATGACCTTTGGACAAATGGTGATTCAATTACCAGAAGATGAATTATGTGCTGCGCGGGCGATTAATTATTTGAGAACCCATCAAGTAACGGTAGAGGAGGTGGGAACAGATGTGGGATAGTACAATGATAACCCTAATAATACAAGGAACCTTTGAAACCTTATATATGACAGTAACATCGACTCTTCTTGCTTATGTCATTGGGTTGCCAATGGGTGTATTATTAGTAACAAGTGATACCGAAGGTATTGTACCAATGACAGTGCTAAATAAAATATTAAATATTGTTGTTAATATTACACGATCTATTCCATTTTTAATTTTACTGATTGCAGTGATTCCATTCACACGATTTATTACGGGAACAAGTATTGGATCAACAGCAACGATTGTCCCACTTGTAATTGCGGCAGCACCTTTTGTTGCCCGGTTAGTTGAATCATCCATTAAAGAAGTGGATCATGGGATTATAGAAGCGTCGTTATCAATGGGATCAAGTCCTTTTCAAATTGTAACCAAAGTGATGATACCAGAATCTAAACCATCCTTAATTTTAGGTGGTGCGATTGCAACAACAACCATATTGGGATATTCAGCAATGGCTGGAATTGTTGGTGGTGGTGGACTCGGTGATATTGCGATTCGTTTTGGATATTATCGCTATGAAACAGGCGTAATGGTTGTTACAGTGATTCTTTTAGTATTAATCGTGCAATTATTCCAGGAAGTTGGAATGAAAATTGCTCAAAAGCAAGATCGACGGAAATAGAAATTTTTTTATTTAACCAAATAGGAACGGGTTAAGTAATAACAATAGATAGTTTTGAAAATGACGGGGGTTTATCCCTCAAAAAAAAGGAGAAAAAAATGAAAAAGTGGTTATCTATTTTATTAGTAGGAGCATTGAGTTTAACATTATTTACGGGGTGTGGTGCAAAAGAAACAGACGATAAAACCATTGTCGTTGGAGCAAGTCCTACCCCCCATGTAGAGATATTAAAAGTGGCTCAGGATGTATTAAAAGAAGAAGGGTATACCTTAGAAATTCAAGAATTTACGGATTACGTTCAACCAAATTTAACCCTTGAGAATAAAGAGTTAGATGCGAACTTTTTTCAACATCTTCCATATTTAGAAGATTTCAATGAAAAAAATGGAACGAATTTAGTGAGTGCAGGAGCGATCCATTATGAACCATTGGGTTTGTATCCAGGAAAAATTAAAAGTTTGGATGCGATTACTGAGGGAACAACAATTGCAGTGCCAAATGATACAACAAATGAAGCGCGAGCATTGTTGTTATTAGAAACGATTGGATTAATAAAATTAGATCCAGATGCAGGATTGGCAGCGACACCAAAAGATATTATTGAAAATCCTAAAAACATTGAGATTAAAGAATTAGAAGCGGCACAATTGGCACGGTCACTTCAAGATGTTGATATGGCTGTTATTAATGGAAATTATGCCTTGCAAGCAGATTTGAATGCAGATACGGATACAATTGCAAAAGAAGAAAAAGAATCATTGGCAGCTCAAACTTTTGCAAATATTATTGCTGTTCGAGCAGGAGAAGAAACCACTCCAAAAACTGAAGCACTAATGAAAGCATTAAAAAGTGATACAGTAAAAACATATATTGAAGATACCTATAAAGGAGCCGTTGTTCCTGTTTTCTAAATAGGTTATTTTAAATATGAAATGAGATTAAAAAAACGTTTTGTTTGCGAAACGTTTCAGACTGTAGACAAAGACATAGAGTAGTCCCGACAATTGTTA
>LGOV01029581.1_pt1 | contig 22260 bp, 25 predicted proteins | sample 469881 | NCBI WGS metagenome assembly LGOV01 (sample SAMN03857199, study PRJNA290197) | marine sediment metagenome | biome: marine cold seep biome; feature: cold seep; material: marine sediment; isolation source: sample #5579, elevator 3A push core 41 containing 12 cm of sediment... ...
AAGTTAATTATGACTTAAATGAAGATGAGAGTCTAAAAAAGAGTTTTAGACTTTATTCGAAGAAAAACAACAAAAAACAATTCAAAGAAATGCTAAAAGGTAACAAAATGTCACAAAATGTAAATAAATTAAGATAAAAGACAGCCTATTTTAGATTGATTTTTATTTTGTATATTGACTTATTTTTGTTATTATGATAATATAAAACTAGATAATTATAGAGTTTAAACAAGAGGTGTTGAAATGTATAATACAGAATTAGTAAAGGAAATTTCAAACAAAATATTGGAAGAATCTCCAATAAAAAACGATCATGGACTTGAGCTTTTGTATAATTACAAAGTTATAAATAATCAATATAAAAGTTATTTTATTGTTAAAGACGAAGACAATGTAAGGGTTAATTTCAATTTCCCAATTTTCAAATACAAAGAATTTTTTGAAACATTTAAAACAGTTGAAGACCTTGAAACTTTTGAGATTATGAATTACTTTAACAATGGTGAACTTAACGCATATATGCATACAAAGCTAAGAAATACTATTGCTAAAAACCCTAAGGTTTTATGGCTTATGTCTAAAAAGAGAATTTTTGGACATGAATTTAGAGAAACAGGCAAAGTACCAGCAATTATTAATGAGGCTTATAACAAACGAGTACAGCTATTAAATAAAGAAGCAATAGGTAGTGCTCAACTTTATAATGTTATGCCAAAATCTTGCGAAGAAATTACTAATATGGTGGGTCAAGACTTCTGTCAAATTATAACTAGCAAGAAAAAAAGCCTTATAGAAGAAGGACACTACTACGGTGAAAAAGAAAATAAAATTTTTGATGATAGTAGTATAAAATAATAAAAAAATAAAAAAACCATTGACATAAATAACAATATAATATAGAATACAGTGTAAAGCAAATTAGCTTTACACTTATTTTTATTTAAAGAGGGTTTTTATGAACCTAGAAGACAGTTTAAAATTTGGTTTATTAAATGAGTTTTATGGCAATTTGTTAACAGAAAAACAACGAAAGGCCATAAGTCATTATTATGATGACAATTTAAGCCTTGCTGAGGTTGCTGAGAAGTTTGACATAACTCGTCAGGCGGTTAGAGATAGCCTAGTAAAAGCACAAAATCTGCTTTTAGAGTATGAGGTTAAACTTGGACTTATGAAGCGTTATAACGGCTTAAAGACTGAAATTAAAAGCATTATTGAAAGTGCTAATGATGAAAGTTTTAATAAAAATGAGTGGCAAGAAAAATTAAGATCTTTATTAAACTTTTGGGAAGGAGAGTAAAGTATGGCAATTTTCTCAGGAATTAGCGAAAAATTAAATCATACCTTTAGTAAACTTACTAAGAAGGGTAAGTTAAGTGAACTTGAAATAAAAGAGGCTATGAGAGAGATTAGAATAGCACTCCTTGAAGCTGACGTTAACTTTATGGTTGTTAAAAACTTTATTAAAATGGTTTCAGAAAAATCAAAAGGCGACGCTATTTTAAAAAGCTTAACTCCCGGTCAACAAGTAATAAAAATTGTGAGCGAAGAGTTAGTTACACTTATGGGCACAACTGCTAGTAAGTTAGAAGTAAGTAGTAAACCCCCAACAGTTATTATGATGTGTGGTCTTCAGGGTGCTGGTAAAACCACAATGAGTGGAAAACTTGCACTAAAGCTTAAAAAAGAGGGCAAAAAACCACTGCTAGTAGCTTGTGATATTTATAGGCCAGCAGCAATTAATCAACTTCAGGTTTTAGGAAGTCAAATTCAAGTTGAAGTATTTGAACGTGGCACACAGAAACCTGTTAAAACAGCAAAAGAAGCGGTTAAATATGCACTAAAAAATGGTTACGATACAGTAATTGTTGATACTGCAGGTAGGCTTCATATTGATGAGCCTCTAATGAACGAACTTCTTGACATTAAAAAAGAAGTAACACCAACTGAAATTTTACTTACAGTTGACGCTATGACAGGTCAAGACGCAACTACCGTAGCTGAAAATTTTAATAACAAGTTAGATATTACAGGCGTTGTTTTAACCAAGTTAGATGGCGATACTCGTGGTGGTGCAGCACTTTCAATAAAGGCAGTTACCGGAAAACCTATTAAGTTTAGTGGTATTGGCGAAAAACTATCAGATCTTGAAGTTTTTCATCCAGAACGCATGGCAGACAGAATTTTAGGTAAAGGCGACGTTTTAACTTTAATTGAAAAAGCACAAACAGCAGTAAGCGAAGAAGATTCAAAAAAATTACAAAAAGCATTTAGAGAGAATAGTTTTACTTTTGAAGATTATCTAATGCAGTTTGAAACTATGAATAAAATGGGAAACATTAAAGACCTTATGGGTATGATTCCTGGAATGGGTAAATATAAGGGTGCAATTGGCGACATAGATGAAGGGAAAATTCTTAAACAAAAAGCAATTATTCAGTCTATGACCCCTGAAGAGAGAAAAAACCCGCAACTAATTAAATCAAGCAGAAAACAACGTATTGCAAAGGGTAGTGCAACTTCTATTCAAGAAGTTAACTCATTACTAAAACAATTCGAACAAACCAAACAAATGATGAAACAAATGAAGGGCGGTAAGGGAATGCCAAAATTCCCCTTTTAAATTTGATTAATTTTAAAAATTAATATATACTAAAAATACATTATGGAGGAAAAAAATAATGGCAGTAAAAATCAGATTAGCAAGATTTGGCGCGAAAAAAGCTCCTTTCTACAGAGTAGTAGTAGCAGATTCTCGTTCACCTCGTGACGGAAAATTTATTGAAATTTTAGGCACTTACAATCCTATGGTTAACCCAGCTGAAATCAAAATTGAAAATGATAAAGCTCTTAACTGGATTAAACAAGGCGCACAACCAACTGAAAGCGTTAGAGCACTACTTGTAAAAAGTGGCGCACTTGAAGCTAAAAAAGCAAGATAAAAGGGGTTTATAGTGAAAGATATAGTAGAATATATTGTAAAACAATTAGTAACTGACCCTGAACAAGTTAATGTTGTTCAAACAGAGGAAAGTGAAAATGTTTTTATAATTCAAGTAACAGTTGCCGATGAAGATATGGGTAGAGTAATAGGAAAACATGGAAAAATTGCAAGCGCAATAAGATCTATTATTAGATCTGCTTCTTCAAACACAGGCAAAAAATATTTTGTTAAAATAGGAGAAAGGGAAGCGCGTTAGCTTCCTTTTTGGTTTAATTATGGAAAAAGTACTAATAGCAAAAATTTTAAAGCCACAAGCACTTAAGGGTCAGGTAAAAGTAAAGCCTTATGGTAATGATTTAGACTTATTTAAAACAGGTCTAATACTTTTTACGAAAAACTCTCAGCTTGAAATTGAAAAAGTAAGGAACCATAAAGGCTTCTTATTTATCGATTTTGTGGACATCGACCATATTGATAAAGCGAGTAAACTAAGAAGTTTAGAACTTTATATTTCAAGTGAAAATATTGCAGAAACTGAAGCTGATGAATGGTTTATTAAAGATTTGTTAAACCTGCAAGTTTTTAATAATTCAGATGAGCTTTTAGGCAAAATAACAGCTATTGAAAACTATGGTGGAGCGGATGTTTATACCATTAAACACAAAGGCAAAACCACAGAGTTTGCTTTTATTGAAGGACTTTTTGAAAGTGTTGATATAAAAAACAAAAAAATTGTTGTAAATGCCGAGCTTTTTGGAGAGGTGTCAGTATGAAAATAGATATTTTAACGCTGTTTCCTGAAATGTTTGACTCGCTTAATCATTCAATGATAGGTAGAGCAAAAGAAGCAGGAATTTTAGAGATTAATACGATTAACATAAGAGATTTTAGCAAGAATAAACACAAAAAAACAGACGATTACACCTTTGGTGGTGGTGCTGGCATGCTTATGACACCGCAACCACTTTATGATGCAATTAACAGTGTTAAAACAGACAAAAGTTATGTAATATATTTGAGTCCAAGTGGCAATGTACTAAAACAAGACAAAGTAGTAAATTATGCAAAAGAGTATGAGCATATTATTTTAATTTGTGGTCATTACGAAGGCATTGATCAGCGTATTATTGAACTTTGTGTAGACGAAGAGGTTAGTATTGGCGACTTTGTTTTAACAGGCGGAGAGCTTGGTGCTATGGTGTTTGTAGATGCAGTTAGTAGATATGTTGACGGTGTTCTTGGTAGTAGTGAGAGCCTAGGTGAAGAGAGTTTTTCAAACAACCTCCTAGAGTATCCGCAGTACACTAGACCACAAGTATTTATGGGGTTATCTGTACCAGAAATTTTACTAAGTGGACATCACGCTAATATAGAAAAATGGCGACACGAAAAGGCAGTAGAAAAGACCAAAGAAGTTAGACCAGATTTATTAAAAAAATAAATTAGAGTTTCTGATTAAGAGTCGGATAGTCAAAAAATAAAAGAGGATTAAAAAAATGAGAATACAATGGTATCCGGGGCATATGACCAAAGCCCTAAGGATGATGGAACAAGAAGTAAAACTAGTTGACCTTGTAATTTACGTGTTAGATTCAAGGGCACCTTTTTCATGCGTTAACCCTGCTTTTAAGGAAATTATTGGAACGAAACCTATCATCTATGTTTTAAACAAAAGTGACCTTGCAGATGAGGGTTTAACAAAATACTGGGCTAAAGAATTTGATACAGATAATGCTTCTTGTATTACGCTTGATAGCACTTTGAGTGGCAGTGGTAAAAAAGTTGCAGAAAAAATGAAGGTTCTACTTAAACCTAAACTAGACAAAAGTAAAGCAAGAGGCATTGTTATGCCACTTAGAGCTCTCGTATTAGGTGTTCCTAACAGTGGTAAGAGTACTTTAATTAACAACCTTTGTAAAAAAGGAAAAACAGTTACAGGAAATCGACCAGGTGTTACAAAAGGAAAACAGTGGGTAAAAGTTGAAGATAACATTGAACTACTAGATACTCCTGGTACACTTTGGCCAAGTTTTGCAAATGATATGGTGGGTGTTAACCTTGCATATATTGGCTCAATTAGAGACCAAGTAATTGACATTGAAGAGCTTGCATATAACTTGTTAAATGAATTTAAAACAGAATATAAAGAGGCACTTGAAGCCCGTTATAACTTTGAGGTTGAAGGGCTTGAAACCTTAGAAATTTATGAAATGATTTGTAAAAAAAGAGGCTTTATTTTCAGGGGCAATGAGTATGATTATAAGAGGGGTGCTCAAGCAATTTTAGATGATTTTAGAAAAGGCAGACTTGGTAGAATTACACTTGATACACCTGAAAAAGTTGCAAAAAGCTTAAAACAAGCTAAAATAAACAAAGCAAAAAGACAAGAAGAATTAAAACAAAAAAGACAAGGCAGAGGAAAAAGAGTAAAAGAGTATAAAAAAAGAGCAAATAAAAATAAATAGGCGTAAGTCCTATTTTTTTTATTTTTCATATTAATTTTTTAAGGGTAAAAAAAGCTAACAATTAAGTTAGCTTTTTGTTTTTTTATTAAGTTTCGTTAGCAGCTGTTTTTTCTTCTTGTAATTCTAGTAGACTTTTTACCACTTGGTCGCCAAAGTCATCTTCTTTTAATTTAACATCCTCAGGATTTAAAAGCTCAAAGTCCCTATCAGGATATTGACGCTGAAGGTAATAGGTAACACCTAAATCAAATACACTTCCAACACTATTTTTAAGGTAAAAGGCTCTTACTGTATTTGCTTTTGCAATTGCACTAGCATTTTCGAAACAAATATTATAACCACCAGTGTTTTCACCATCTACAAAAGGATTTTGATTAGTGTTCTCATCTGGGTAGTGTACAATTTCGCCATCATTTCTTAACTTGCAAACGGTTGGTCCAAGTTTTTTAATGTCTGATTCTGTTGCTTTTCTTACAGGACAAACAACAAAACTATGTCCCGCTTTATTTTCAACTAAAAGGTTTGGTGTAAATTTATTTTTTTCCCAGTGTCTTGCCATCATATTAAAGCTCTTAGCTGGTCCATGATTTCCATCAGCAAAAAATGTCTCTTCTTTTACAATTTCTGTAGCAACTTGTGCTTTGTTCGAAATTTTTATTTGTTTGCCAGCAGCAAATGCCATACCCATAATAAACATAGCAATTTTATCACTAGTATCAATATTTATATGTATAGTTTCAAAAGGATGACTCATTCCGTCATACAATTTTTTTATGTCTTTCATTTTTTTTACCTTCCTAAATTTTTATAACTAAATTATACCTTCTAAAAATATAAAAGTCAATAGCAATTTTAAACAAGAATCTACACGAAAAAATGGGAAATATTAATAATAATATCGAATAATTTTTATGTTGTTGTTAAGTTGACACAAACTTTTTTTAATGTTATAATAAAATAATTAAATTTGACCAGAGGTATCTAACATGTCAATTAACAACAAAGAAATAACCGCTATGAAAAGAATGAATATGCTTGCAAGAGTAGGCTTTATTCTTAGTCTTGGCTCATTAGTAGCAAACATTATTTTACCAATTATCGGTGATAAATTATCTTGGATTTCACTTATTTCTTCAACAGTAGCTTTAATATTGTGTGTATTCATTTTTATTATCAGTAAAGGTGAAATCAAAGCTGCAACAGCAGAAGCTGCAAAAGCAGAAGTTGCACTTGCAAAACAAATTATTAAAGAAAAAGAAGCTAAAAAAGCACCTGTAAAGAAAGCACCTGCTAAAAAAACAGCTGCGAAGAAAGCACCTGCAAAGAAAGCACCTGTTAAAAAAACAGCTGCAAAGAAAGCACCTGCTAAAAAATAATTTAATTTTTAATTTTATATTAAATAGGCTTTTGCCTATTTTTTGATGCGTAAAAAAGTGCCAAATCAAATGTAATTTGTTATAATTAAATATAGGTGAGTTTATGAGTAAAAAAGAAAAAAAAGAAAAAAAAGAAAAAATAGATAATTTAAAATATGAACGTCATTACTATAAAAACGGTAAAACTGTTATTGCAGGTTGTGACGAAGTAGGAAGAGGTCCACTCGCAGGCCCGGTTGTTTGTTGCAGTGTTGTTATGCCACTTAAAAAAGAACTTATTATTGAAGGCATTAAAGATAGCAAAAAACTATTACCAAAAAAACGTCAAGCTTTGTATGAGCAAATTATTGAAGTTGCACTTGACTATGAACTAGGTTTTGTTGATGAGAAAATTATTGATAAAATAAATATTTTAGAAGCTACAAAACTAGGAATGAAAAAAGCCATTAACAGACTAAAAGTAAAACCAGATATTGTGCTTGTTGATGCAGTTAAAGGGCTTGATATAAAATATCCTTATCAATCTATAATAAGAGGTGACACGCTAAGTTATTCAATCGCTTGTGCTAGCATAGTTGCAAAAGTAATAAGAGACAATTTTATGGTAGAAATGGACAAAAAGTATCCTATATATAACTTTAAACAGCATAAAGGCTACGGCACAAAGTTTCATATTGAAATGATAAAAGCAGTAGGAGAGTGTGAAATTCATAGGCAGAGTTTTATTAAAAATTTTAAGAAGGCAGAAGATGAGTAAATTTTTAAACAAAGTAACAGGAGACGTTGGCGAGAAACAAGCTAAGCAGTTTTTAAAAGCTAAGAAGTACAAAATTATAAAAACCAACTATAAAAATTCGCTTGGCGAAATTGACATTATTGCAAAGAAAAATGGTGTAATTGTTTTTGTTGAGGTTAAAACAAAAACCTCAAAAACTTTTGGATTACCTGAAGAGATGGTAACAAAAAATAAGCAAAATAAAATTAAAAAAGTGGCAACTTACTACCTTAAGCAAAACAATATGTTGAACGCTTCAAGTAGGTGCGATGTTATTGCAATTTTAGAAGGTGATATTAAACATTTAAAAAACGCATTTTAAGTAAATGTTTTGTAACTTTTTTGTAAAAAATGCTTGAATTTATTGCAAGTGTGTGGTATTATTACGAAGTGACTTCGGACGGTCCTCTAATATCTTAGTTTATGAACGTCTAGATAGAACTTTAAAAATAAGTAAGGAGGTATAAGTCATTATGAATCTAGTAAATATTATTGAAAACGAACACATGAAAGAAAATGTTGCAGATTTTAACGTTGGTGATACTGTAAAAGTATGGGTTAAAGTTGTTGAAGGCAACAAAGAAAGACTTCAAGCATTTGAAGGCGTTGTAATAGCAAGAAGAAACGGAAGCGTTAGAGAAAGCTTTGCAGTAAGAAAAATTTCTTTTGGTGTTGGTGTAGAAAGAGTGTTCCCATTACATTCTCCTCGAATCGATCGCATTGAGGTTGTTAGAAGAGGTAAGGTAAGAAGAGCTAAACTTTATTATTTAAGAGAACTAACAGGTAAAAAAGCCAAAATTAAAGAAAAAAGATAATTATAAAAAAATCAGCTACTTTAAGCTGATTTTTTTTATTGTAATAAAATTTTCAAATATTGACATATTACTATTCTTTTGTTATAATAAATTATCAATTAACTAGGAGGTCAATTATGTTTATTGAAAAATTAACAAAAAATGAAATTAGAAATTTTTTGCATAGTGCGATAATAATTAATAATCCAAATGATGTAAAAATAGAAAATAGAACTATAAAATTAATAGAAGATGAAAAATTAGGAAAAGGTTGTCAAGTTAGCGATGATTATTTTGTAACTAGAGCAGATCAATTAGGTGCTAAATGGACAACTACTATTAAATTGTTTGATTTTGAAGTTGAGGGGCGTTATGCTGGGTATGTTTCATCAGATGAAAAACCAACCTCACAAGGATTACAAGCATATTTATCTGGGAGATTTGGTAAAGAATATGATGATGCACTAAAATTATATAATGCTGAAAAAAAAGAAGAGCCAAACTCATCAAAAGTACAAGCAATTGTAGATAAGATGATTGGTAAAGAAGAGGGCAATGTAAAGTTATGTGATATGGTAGAAAAAGATTCTTACACTCCTTAATTTTAATAAAAACCAACTCAAAAGAGTTGGTTTTTTTCTTTTCTTATATATATATAGTAAAAATGTTTTTAAAAATTTAGTTAGTTGTGCTACACTAAAAAGCGAATAGTTACAAGGGGTATTTATATGCTTTCTAAGATAAAAAGTTTTGGACTAAAGGGAATTGATGGTTATTTGGTTGATGTTGAAGTTGACATACATAACGGTTTACCAAGCTACGAAACAGTGGGTCTTCCAGACACCGCCGTTAAAGAAGGAAGAGAAAGAGTTCGCTCGGCAATAAAAAACAGTGGGCTTAATTTTCCTGCAGTTAAAATTATTGTAAACCTAGCACCGGCTAACACAAAAAAAGTAGGGGCAATTTATGACCTTGCAATAGCGACGGGCATTCTTGCTGCAACTGGACAAGCAGATGTAAGAATTGCAGAGAAATATATAATTTTAGGAGAGCTTGGACTTGACGGTAAGGTTCGAAGAATTAATGGGGTTATGCCTATTTTAATTTCGGCAAAGCAAAAAGGCTTTAAAAAAATTATTGTACCAAAGGGTAACGAAAAGGAAGCAAGCTTTATTAGCGGGGTAGACATTTACTCGGTTGATTGTTTAAACGAACTCGTTGAAATGCTAAAACTAGAGACACCTGATAATTTGGTTGAATCAAATAATTATTTAAATATATTAAACGATGAAAGAATTTTAGGTGACTTTAAAAATGTAAAAGGTCAAACAAGTGCAAAAAGAGCTTTAGAAATAGCAGCAGCTGGTGGTCATAACGTTTTGATGATAGGACCTCCTGGCAGTGGTAAAACAATGCTTGCAAAATGTTTCCCTAGCATTTTACCTAATTTGACTTTTGAAGAAGCCTTAGAGGTTACAAAAATTCACTCAATAGCAGGAGTGTTAGATAATAGTATTGGAATAATAGGACACAGACCTTTTAGAGCTCCGCATCATACTGCTAGTATGGTCGCACTAACTGGTGGTGGACCAAACTCCAAACCAGGCGAAATTAGCCTTGCACATAATGGAGTACTGTTCCTAGACGAAATGCCAGAGTATCCACGAAATGTGGTAGAGGTTTTAAGACAACCTCTTGAAGACGGTCAAATTGTGGTTAGCAGAAGTGCCTTAACAGTTGAGTATCCGGCAAGTTTTACACTAATTGCAAGTATGAATCCTTGCCCATGTGGTTATTATGGTAGTAAGAAACACGAGTGCCGATGTACTCCAAGTCAAATTCACAGATACTTAAACAAGTTAAGTGGACCTTTAATGGACAGAATTGATTTACATATTGAAGTAGATAGTGTGGAGTATAGTGATTTAAACTCAAGTACAGAAGCAGAAAAATCAAAAGATATTAAATCGAGGGTAGACTTTGCAAGGAAAATTCAGAACAACAGGTTTGATAGTAGCAAAGTTCATAATAACGCATCTATGACTCACGAGCAGTTTAAAAAGTACTGCAAGTTAGACAAAGCAAGCGAACAACTTTTAAAACAAGCGTTTGAGAGTTTAAACCTTAGTGCAAGAGCACATAACAGAATTTTAAAAGTAGCAAGAACAATAGCAGACCTTGATGGAAGCGAAGATATTAAATTAGACCATATTGCAGAAGCCATTCAGTACAGGTCGCTTGATAGAAAATATTTTGTATAAGGAAGAGTTATGTTAACAAAAGATGAACAAATAATTTTATGGTTAGATATGTTTGACACTCTAAGCATTAAAAAAAAGTATAATATTTTAAAAGCTTATAACACACCAAGTGATGTTTTTGCGAGTTTTAAAAATGACTATAAAAGGTTTCAACACCTCCTTGATGATAAGTTGTTTTCTAAAATGTGTTACGCACTTGATAGTGATTTTATTAACAAGCAACAACTAGAATATGAAAAGATGAATGTAGAGCTTGTTACAAAATGTAGTAAGACCTATCCTAAATTGTTACTGGAAACTGGAACTCCACCTTTAGTTTTATATTGCAGAGGTGATGTTAGTTTACTTAACACTGAGTGTTTAGCGGTTGTAGGAACCAGAAGACCAACTAAGTACGGCAGGAAAGTAACAGAGAAGTTTGTAAAAGAACTAGCCAGTAATGACTTTACTATTGTTAGTGGTATGGCAGACGGCATTGATACAGCATCGCACAGAGCTTGTCTTAGTGAGGGTGGCAAAACAATAGCAGTGCTTGGTGGCGGTGTTAATGAAATTTACCCTTATTCAAATTTAGGCTTGAGTCGTGAAATTACAGAAAAAGGACTTATAATAAGTGAATATAAACCAGACCAAAAAGCTGTAGGATTCCATTTTCCTATAAGAAATAGAATTATTGCAGGAATAAGCCGTGGAGTATTAATTCCTGAGGCTGCACCTAAAAGTGGAAGTATGCACACAAAGGAATATGCGATTGAAGCAGGAAGAGATTTGTTTGTTGTGCCAGGGAATATTGACAGTAGAATGAGTGAAGGTACCAATCAGGTTATTAAAAACTTGCAAGCGTGTATGGTAACAAGGGTTGAAGACATCTTAGATGTTTACGGAAAAATAAACAATTATGAAGAGAGAAGAAAAAAGAGTTTTCAGCTAAATATGGAAGAACAACTAATAATAAATGCAATAGGAAAAGAAGAAGCTCACTACGAAGAACTTTTAAAGAGTACAAAATTAGACAGCAAAAGTTTGAATACTTTGTTGACAACAATGCAAGTTCGTGGAATAATAAAAAAATTACCAGGTAACATATACACAGTTTAAGGAGAAAAAAATGAATTTAGTAATTATTGAGGGTGCAGGTAAAAAAGACACCATAAAAAAATATCTTGGAAAAAATTATACCGTTTTTGCTACAAAAGGACATATTAGAGATTTACCGGCAAAAAGCCTAGCAGTTGATATTGCTGGAGACTTTTCTCCTAAATATGTAATTATGCCAGACAAAAAAGACATAATTAAACAACTTAAAGAAAAAGCAAAAAAGGCGGATAGAATATATCTTGCAGCCGATCCAGACAGAGAGGGAGAAGCAATTGCATGGCACGTGGCTCACATTTTAGGAATTCCTAAAGAAGAAAAATGTAGAGTTGTGTTTAATGAAATTAGTAAAAAAGCTATTGAAGAAGCACTAAAAAAACCAAGAGTAATTGACCAAAACTTAGTAGATGCTCAACAAGCAAGAAGAGTTCTTGACAGACTTGTTGGATATAAACTATCTCCAATTGTTAGTAAAAAAATTAAACCAAAACTTAGTGCAGGAAGAGTTCAAAGTGTTGCTCTTAAACTTTTAGTAGACAGAGAGCGTGAAGTTTTAGACTTTAAACCTGATGAATATTGGCATGTAAATGCAGAACTTGAAAAACGTGGTGCAACACCAAACTTTAAAGCTTTACTTAACAGTTTTAAGGGCAAGAAACTAAAACTTGTTAATAAAGACCAAGTCCTAGAAGTTGCAAGTAACTTAAAAGATGCAAGCTATGAAGTTAATAAAGTTACTAAAAGAGTAGCAAAATCACACGCACCAGCACCATTTATAACTTCAACAATGCAACAAGATGCACTTAATAAACTAGGTATGGATTTAAAACGTACCACAATGTGTGCTCAAAACCTATATGAGGGTATTAAACTATCTGAAGGTAAAACGGCGCTTGTAACCTACATCAGAACAGACTCTACAAGAGTTAGTTCGGATGCTATTAATATGGTAAGAGGCTATATTACCTCAAAATATGGAAAAGAGTACGCTCCAGAAAAACCAAATTTTTATAAAACTAAAAAATCAGCTCAAGATGCCCATGAAGCAATTAGACCAATTAACATTGATATTACTCCAGAAAGTATTAGAGAATTTGCTAGTAGCGACCAATATAGACTTTATAAAATAATTTATGAACGCTTTTTAGCAAGTCAAATGAGTGAAGCTACTTTTGATAGTGTTACAGCTGAAGTTAAAGCGAATGATTATACTTTTAAAGTAACAGGCAAGACACCTAAATTTTTAGGTTTTACCGCTGCTTATAAGGCCTTTTTGAATGAAGAACAAGAAATTATTGAAAAACAAGAGAGTAGTAAACTACCAGAACTTAATGAAGGCGACGTACTAAACCTTGTAAACCTAATAAAAGAACAAAAATTTACTCAACCACCAAAACGTTACACAGAAGCTATGCTTGTAAAAGCAATGGAAGAACGTGGAATTGGTAGACCAGCTACTTATACGCCTACTATTACAACTCTGTCTTACAGAAGGTACACAGAAAAAGAGAAAAGAACTCTAAAACCAACAGAGCTTGGGGTTACAGTTAATGACCTTTTAGCTAAATACTTTTCAAAAGTAATAAATGTAGACTTTACTGCAAGAATGGAAGACAGACTAGATGAGATAGCAACAGACGGGCTGCCCTGGAAAGAAGAAGTTGTAGCTAAATTTTATACTTGGTTTGAAAAGTTTTTAAAAATAGCTGGGGACGATAAAACCACAATGAGAATAGCTCCAGAGGAAACAGATATTCCTTGTGATAAATGTGGAACTAATATGGTAATTAGAGAGGGTAAATATGGTAAGTTTTTAGCTTGTCCTGCTTATCCTGCTTGTAAAAACATAAAATCACTTCCTAAAAAGGAAGAAAAACCAGTGGCAGATTGCCCAGAGTGTGGAAAATCAATTTTCCCTAGACGTAGTAAACGTGGAACAATCTTTTATGGTTGTAGTGGATATCCTGATTGTAAATTCTTATCTTGGGGAATTCCTCAAAAAGAAAAATGCCCAGATTGTGGTGGCGTTTTAAGTAAACAAGAAAATAAAACCGAATTTGTAATTAGATGTATGGACAAAGCTTGTAAGTTTAAACGAGTTGAACCAAAAGAAATTAAAAAGGAAGAAGTTGATGACAATGCATAAAGAAGTAATTGTTATTGGAGCGGGATTAGCTGGCTGTGAAGCCAGCTTTCAGCTTGCAAGGCGTGGGGTAAAAGTAAAGCTTTATGAAATGAAGCCAAAAGAATTTTCTGAAGCTCATAGTAATAAAAACTTTGCCGAGCTTGTTTGTAGTAATAGTCTTAGAGGAAATGACCTTACAAATGCACCAGGACTTTTAAAAGAGGAGCTTAGACTTCTTAACAGTTTAATAATTAAAATTGCGGATATGTGTCGCGTGCCAGCAGGTGGAGCTCTAGCAGTAGATAGAGATAAATTTGCAGAGCTTATTACAAAAGAGATAAACAACAACCCTAACATTGAAGTAATAAATGAGCGAGTTGATAAAATTGACCTGACTAAGCCAACCATTATTGCAACGGGACCTCTAACAGCGCCTAGTTTAAGTGAGAATTTAAAGGAAATTTTAGGAGATGATTATTTATACTTTTTTGATGCAGCTGCACCAATTGTTACGCATGAGAGCATTGATCATAATAAAGCTTTTGTAGCTGATAGATATGGCAAGGGCGAGAGTGACGGTGACTATTTAAACTGTGGAATGAACAAGGAAGAATATGAAAATTTTTATAATGAACTTGTAAAAGCCGAAACAGCTAAGTTAAAAGATTTTGAAAATACAAAAGTTTTTCAAGGTTGTATGCCTGTTGAGGTTATGGCAAAAACAGGGTTTAAAGGACTGTTATTTGGACCACTTAAACCCGTAGGTTTAGAAAATCCGATTACAGGTGAGAGATATTTTGCTGTTGTACAACTAAGAAAAGAAAACACCGAAAACAAACTTTATAATTTAGTGGGGTTTCAAACAAATTTAACTTATAGTGAGCAAAAAAGAGTGTTTAGGTTGATTCCAGCACTTAAAAACGCCGAATTTGTAAAATATGGCGTTATGCATAGAAATACTTTTATTAACGCACCAAGTGTTTTAAATAAATATTATCAAGTTAACGCTCATAAGAATATATTTATAGCAGGGCAACTTAGTGGCGTTGAAGGATATATAGAAAGTACTGCAAGTGGATTATATTCTGCCATTAATATGGTAAACTTTATTAATGATAATGAGTTTGTTACATTTACTTCAGATACTGCTATTGGGGCACTGCCTCATTACATTTCATTTTCAAGTAGTAAAAACTTTCAGCCAATGAAAATTAACTGGGGTATTATTGACCCGTTAACAGAGAGAATTAAAGATAAAAAACTTAAAAGATTAACTCTAGCTAGTCGTGCAATAGAAAGTTTAAATAATATAATTAAAAAGGGAGAACAAGATGGAACAATTTAGAGGCACAACCATTTGTGCAGTTAAAAAAGACGGCAAAACTGCAATAGCAGGTGACGGTCAAGTTACTTTTAGCCAAAATGTTATTATGAAAAACAATGCAGTTAAAGTAAGAAGAATTTATAACGACAAAGTTATAATTGGTTTTGCAGGTGGCGTTGCTGATGCCTTTAGTTTAAGCTCTCGTTTTGAAGAGATGCTAAACAAGTTTAGTGGCAACCTAATGCGTAGTGCAGTTGAGCTTGCAATAGCTTTTAGAACTGACGAAATTTTAAGAAAACTAGAAGCTATGATGATAGTAGCAGATAAAGACACACTACTTATTTTAAGTGGTAATGGTGAAGTTATTGAACCTGAACAAGGCATTTGTGCTATTGGAAGTGGTGGAAATTATGCTTATGCTAGTGCTAAAGCACTCATTGAAAATACAAAATTAAGTTCAAGAGATATTGCAGAAAAAGCATTAAAAATTGCTGGTGATATTTGTATTTATACAAACAAACATATTACCATTGAGGAGGTGTAGATATGAACTTAGCTCCAAAACAAATAGTAAAAGAATTAGATAAATACATTATAGGGCAACATGAGGCTAAACGTGCTGTTGCTATTGCTCTTCGCAATCGTTACAGACGTAATCAACTGCCAAAAGAACTTAGAGAAGAAGTTACACCTAAAAACATTATTATGAAAGGACCAACAGGTGTCGGTAAAACTGAAATAGCAAGAAGGCTTGCAAAACTTGTAAAAGCTCCTTTTGTAAAAGTTGAGGCTACAAAATTTACTGAGGTGGGTTATGTTGGCCGTGATGTTGAGAGTATGATAAGAGAACTTGTTGCAGTAAGTGTAAGACTTGTAAAAGAAGAAAAAATGCAGGAAGTAAAAGTAAAAGCTGAAAGCATTGCAGAAAAAAAACTTTTTGACCTTATATATCCTCTTAAAAAACAAGGTGAAACTCCAGCTCAGGAGCAGAGAAAAACAATTTTAAAAGACCTTAAAGAAGGTAAATTTGATGAGGTTGTAATTGAACTTGATGTTGCAGATAACCCAAAACCAGTAGAACTTATGCCAGGTATGGAATCTATTAGTCTTGGTAATATTTTTGGTGGTTTTATGCCACAAAAGAAAAAACGTAAAAAGATGACACTAGCAGGTGCTAGAAAACTTCTTATAGACGAGGAGAGTTCAAAACTAATTGATCTTGACTCGGTTAATGAAGAGGCTATTAGAAGAGCTGAAAATGAAGGCATAGTATTTATTGATGAGATAGATAAAATTGCCGTAAAAGGCTCTCATAACGGCCCAGATGTAAGCAGAGAAGGCGTTCAGCGCGACATATTACCTTTTGTTGAAGGGTGTACAGTTAACACTAAGCATGGTTCTATTAAAACCGACCACATTTTGTTTATAGCAGCAGGTGCTTTTCACATTGCAAAAGTAGAAAACTTAATTCCAGAATTTCAAGGTAGATTCCCAATTAGAGTGGAACTTAAAAACCTTACAAAAGAAGATTTTATTAAAATTTTAACAGAACCTAAAAATGCAATTACCTTGCAGTACAGGGAACTACTTAAAGTAGATAATATTGACCTTACTTTTACGGCTGATGCTATGAGTGAAATAGCAGAAATTGCCGAGAAGGAAAATGACACTTCAGAAAATATTGGTGCAAGAAGACTACACACCATTATGGAAAGCATTTTAGAAGATATTTCTTATAATGCTAGTGGCGATCACCCAGTGTTAGAAGTAACAATAGATAAAGCCTATGTTCAAAAAGTATTATCAAGTACAATCAAAAAATATGATTTAACTAAATACGTTTTATAGTTATCTTTTTGTAAATTTTTGCGTTACTGCCAAGCTTTCCACAACAGTCATTTACTTTTGTAAACTCCTGCTGTGATAAAACTTGTCGAGCCTTAAAATTTACTAAAAATAAAACTATAAATTATAAATAGAGGTTTATTTTTTTAAACTAAATAATAAAACCACTTTAAGCTATTGACAGTTTGAGGTGGTTTTTGTTATAATATAATCAATAAAATGCGAGGAGTATGTGGAAGTTTTGGCTTCATGACACACATATGAGCAGTACAGTCGAAACTTTGTGAGGCTGTAACGGGTAGTTTCGTCATAAACTGAATTGAGATAGGTTTTAACCTAAAAATAAGGGTGGCACCGCGTTTATATTAGACGCCCCTTAACTACTTTTTGATTAATTATCATCAAGAAGAGTAGTTGAGGTTTTTTTATTATTAAGGAGAATTAAAATGAAAGGCAAAATTATTACATTACCAAAAGGTACTAAAGACTTGTTACCAAACGAAAGCTATAAATGGCAATATGTTGAAGAAGCTATTAAAAAGGTAACAAAACTTTATAACATTAAAGAAATTCGTACTCCAATGTTTGAGAGTACCGAACTTTTTTCGCGTGGTGTTGGTGAAAGTACTGACATTGTAAGTAAAGAGATGTACACTTTTGAAGATAAAGGTGGTAGAAGTTTAACTCTAAGACCAGAAGGCACGGCAGGTGTTGTTAGAAGCTATATTGAAAACGGACTTTTTAATAAAGTTCAACCAATTAAAGTTTTTTATAGTGGACCTGTTTTCAGATATGAAAAACCACAAAAAGGCAGATACCGTGAATTTAATCAATTCGGTATTGAATATTTTGGAGCAAAAGGTGCGGTTGCCGATGCTGAAGTTATTATGGTAGCAGTAGACTTTTTTAAAGAGTTAGGTATTAAAAATGTTAGCATTAACATTAATTCAATAGGAACTGAGGAAGATAGAGAAAATTATAGAAATACTTTAAAAGAGTATTTTAAAGGCAAAACAAAAGATATGTGTTCCGATTGTAAAAAACGCTATAAAACAAACATATTAAGACTTATCGACTGTAAGGTTGATTCAGAAACAGGTTTAGTTAAAAATGCACCAAGTATACTAGACAGTTTAAGTAAAGAAAGCAAAGAACAGTTTGATGAGTTATTACTTACTCTTAAAATGCAAAATATCGACTACAAAGTTGACGACAAAATTATTAGAGGAATTGATTATTACACAGGCACAGTTTTTGAAGTTATTTGTGAAGATATTGAAGGACCTAGTAAAGTTATTGCAGGTGGTGGGCGCTACGATAACTTAGTAGAAAGTTTAGGTGGAAAAACTCAACCAGCTATTGGTTTTGGAATTGGATTAGAGCGAGTTATTGGACTTATGGAAGAGTTCAAAGTAGAAATTCCTAAAGAGGATATCGTTGACCTTTATGTAATTAATAATACTAAGGGAACAGGTACTGATGTATTTATTGCAAATGAACTTAGAAAATTAGGACTTATTTGTGAAATTGATATTGCAGGTAGAAGTCAAAAATCGTTAGAAAAATATTTATATAAAATAAAACAAAATATAAAAGGCAAATTAATTGTAGATAGTAATATTGTTGATGTTGTAACAGGAAAAATAAAGAGTGGAAAACTAACTTATGTGCCTTATGTATATTACAAAGGTAGTATTAATAATTCAAAATCAGAAGGTAAACCTGTTTATATTGATTTAAAACACCTAGATAAGCTAACCGCATTAATAAAAGAAAACGAAGAAAATAACAAAAAGATATTAGAAGAAAAGTAAAAAACCATAAAATAAGTAAAGCTATAAAAGCTAGGAGATAAATAATGACAGAATTTTTAAAGGGTAAAAAGCGTACTCACAAGTGCGGAGAATTTACAAAAAAACATGTAGGACAAGAAGTTTTAATAATGGGTTGGGTAGCTAGTAAACGTGACTTTGGTGACCTTAGCTTCACATATATTAGAGATGTATCAGGAGAAGTACAGGTAGTTTTTAACGCTTTAAAAAGCCAAGAACTATCAGAAAAGGCAAACACATTAAAATATGAATACGTTGTTGCAATTAAAGGAACAGTTATATTAAGAGACGAGGCTAACATTAAAAAAAGTAATTGTACAGGCGAGATTGAGATCGAAGCCAGCCAGCTTATCATATTAAGTGAAAGTGAAGTACTACCGTTTATGCTTGAGGGGAAAAACATAGGTAACGAAAACCAAAGACTAGAACATAGATACCTAGATATTAGACGACAAGAGATAAAAAACAATTTAATTTTAAGAGCCAACATATCAAAAAGCATAAGACACTTCCTAGAGGACGAAAGCTTTATTGAAGTTGAAACACCAATACTTGGTAAGTCTACTCCTGAGGGAGCTAGAGACTATTTAGTGCCAAGTCGCGTTAACAAAGGTAGCTTTTATGCTCTACCTCAAAGCCCACAGCTTTATAAACAACTTTTAATGATTGGTGGACTGGATAGATACTATCAAATTGCTAAATGCTTTAGGGATGAAGACCTAAGGGCAGACCGTCAACCAGAGTTTACACAAGTAGATATTGAAATGAGCTTTGTAGATGATGAAGACACAATTATTAAAATGAATGAATTACTTATGAAAAAAGTATTTAAAGACAATTTAGGAATGGATCTTTTAACACCGTTCCCTAGAATGAATTATGAAGAAGCTATGAATAGCTATGGCTCAGATAAACCAGATTTACGTTTTGGATTTAAGATAGAAGACCTGAGTGATATTGTAGAAGATGGTGAGTTTGAAGTGTTCACAAATGCCATTAAAGGTGGCGGAAGTGTAAAGGCTATTAACGCTAAAGGGCTAAATAGCTCTATAAGCCGTAAGTACTTAGATAAACTGACCTCAACTGCAAAGCTTTTTAAAGCAAGAGGACTTGCAAGCATTAGAATGACAGAAGAAGGCATCAACTCAAGCCTTACAAAAGTTTTAGAACCAGAAGAGCTTGAGGTTATTGTGGAGAGGATGGGACTTGAAACAGGCGATATGCTGTTGATTGTATCTGATAGCAATAACACGACAGCTTGCAGGGCACTAGGTGCAATTCGTCTAAAGCTAGCTGAGAAATTTGAACTTATAGATAAAGACAGTTATCACTTTAGTTGGGTGGTTGATTTTCCTATGTTTGAATATAACGAGGAAGACGAACGCTACTATGCACAACATCACCCGTTTACAGCACCTAAAGACGAAGATTTACATCTTCTTGAGTCTGAACCAGGTAAAGTCCGCGCAAAAGCTTATGACATGATTATAAACGGTCAAGAAGTAGGTGGCGGAAGTATTAGAATAAGCAACCAAGACTTACAAGAGAAGGTATTTAAAGTACTTAACTTTACTGCTGAAGAAATTAAAGAACAGTTTGGATTTTTTGTTGATGCATTTAAATATGGAGCTCCTCCACATGGCGGAATTGCATATGGGCTAGACAGACTTGTAATGCTACTAGCAAAAACTGAAAACATTAAAGATGTTGTGGCTTTTCCTAAAATTCAAAATGCTAGCAGTTTAATGAGTAAAGCTCCAAGTGTTATAAGTGAAGCTCAACTTGAAGAACTAGCACTTAAAATTGTAATAAAAGAAGAATATTAATGAAAATGCACGAAAGAACAGAAATTTTACTAGGTGATAGTGGCATAACCGCGTTAAAAAACAAACATATTTTGTTATTTGGTGTTGGTGGTGTTGGTGGCTATGTTGCCGAAATGCTTATTAGAACAGGTATTGAAAAACTTACAATAGTCGATTTTGACGTTGTAACGAAGAGTAATTTAAATAGACAAATTATTGCACTTAATTCAAGTCTTGGAAAAGCAAAAGTTGAAGTTATGAAAGCTAGGCTTTTAGATATTAACGAAGAAGCTAAAATTATAGCCTTAAACAAAATGTTTGACAAAACCAATATGAATGATTTTGATTTTAATGAATATGATTATGTTATAGATGCAATTGATACTGTTATTCAAAAAATTGACCTCATGATATATTCATCAGGTTTTAAAACGAAGTTTATCAGCGCAATGGGCACAGGAAACCGAAGTGGAATCCCAAGTTTTTTAGCGGGTGATATTTTTGAAACTACTTATGACGGACTTGCACGCAAAATTAGGAAAGTTTTAAAGAAAAATAATATAAACGAGCTTCAAGTGGTGTTCACGAGGGAAGAACCTAAAAAGCATTCACCAGTTGGAAGCCTAGTATATTATCCGGCTAATTGTGCTAGTGTTTTAGTAGCAAAAGTTGTTAATGATTTACTATAAAATCAAAAACAAAAATAATTATAAATTTATAACTAATTTACTTTACAAACTGAATTTAGTTTGTTATAATAAAATCGAAAAATTAAAAAATAAATTAAATTTTAAGGAGATATATATTATGTCAAAACCAATTTACGTAACAGATGCAGATTTTAAGGAAGTAGTACTAACAAGCGAAAAACCAATTTTAGTTGATTTTTATGCTGACTGGTGTGGTCCTTGTAAAATGATTGCTCCAATTTTAGAAGAAGTAGCTAAAGAACTTGGCGAAACAGCAACTATTGCAAAGTTAAATGTTGATGAAAACCAAGCTACAGCAAGAGACTTTATGGTAATGAGTATTCCAACAATGATTATTTTTAAAAATGGTCAAAATGTTGAAAAACTAGTTGGACTAAGATCAGCTAATGCTCTTCTAGAATCTATCAAAAAACACATATAAAAAAAGCGTTATTTTCGCACAATTGCATCGTTTCTGACTTGCATTCCCAAACAGTCACATATTTCATATATGCTCCTGCTTGGAGACCACAAGTCGAGCCTCGCACTTGCACAAAATTAACACTTTTTAATTTGTAATCTTGAAAATTTTAAAAAAAGCTAAGCATTTTGTTTGGCTTTTTTGTTGCGACAATTTTAGAAAGTTGATTTGTTAGCATTAATTGTAAAATAATGTTAGAATTAACATGAGTTAATAAACTATAAATTTAAGGAGCTTAAATGGGAAGGCATAAAAAGTCAGCTGATGTGGAAGATATATTTGAGATGTTCGCAAAAATTATATTAGCGGGTATATTTTTGTTGATAGGTTTTTTTAAAATCATAAAACATATAGTTGGTAATATAATAAATAAAAAAAGAAATAAATCCATTAATCAATATCTAACAGGGGAAACAAGCAGTATGATAACAAGAAAATTGACTTATTCA
>LGOV01001287.1_pt5 | contig 22246 bp, 16 predicted proteins | sample 469881 | NCBI WGS metagenome assembly LGOV01 (sample SAMN03857199, study PRJNA290197) | marine sediment metagenome | biome: marine cold seep biome; feature: cold seep; material: marine sediment; isolation source: sample #5579, elevator 3A push core 41 containing 12 cm of sediment... ...
CTTATTTCATCTTCGAACGTTTTTACTTCGTTTAAAACATTTATTGTAAACATATAATCACCTCTTAAAAATTGTGTAGGACTTTATATTTTATTATAAAGATGCCTAAAAGTAAAGGATTTGTAAAGATAATGAAGTAAATGTAAAAAATATTTGACATAATGTAAAAAATATTTTACAATTAGGTTGAGGTGATAGAGATGAACGTATCTTATAAAAGATCATTATTAACAGCAATCATGTTTGGATTATTCTTTTTCTTCATTGTTATATATTTTATTATTATAGGACCAGATGCATTCCTAGAAAATAGTATTCATTTTGCAATTAATGCAATTGTTGTGGCTGTAACTTTGATATCATTTGCAATTATGTTGCTATTAACGAATAGAAGAAAAAACATTGTTGACGAAAGAGATAAGAATATCCAAATAAAAGCGTCAAGTACTGGACTTATGCTTACTTCGATGTATGTTTTTATATTATCCATTGTCCTATTCATTATTTATAGAAATGATGGTTTCATTAATGTCACATGGATGTGGTTTCTTGCATACTCTACTTTTGCTTTTGCTTACTTTGTAACTAGTCTATTGAATGTCTATTTTTATTTGTATGAGGAGTAATCATGGAAAATAAAATAAAGTATTATAGAAGTATAAAGAACATTACTCAAGAACAGTTAGCCAAATTGACAAGTTGTACTAGACAGACGATAAATTCAATTGAAAAAAATAGATATTCACCAAGTCTTAATTTGGCCTTTAAAATTGCAGAAGTATTAGGTGTAGGAATTGATGAACTATTTATCTATAAAACTTAAGGATTAATAATCCTTTTTTTTTAGATATATTTGTTCTATAATACATTTAGTTTAAGTAGGTGATTTAATGAATAGAAATTTAGCACGAATTATCTTAATTTCAGCAGGAATGATTTGGGGATTTAGTTTTATTGTTAATAAATACATTCTTGATAGTGGATGGAACGATTCTCAGTTATTATTTGTTCGTTTTTTTACTGCAACTATAGCTATCTTTCTTATATATTATAAAAGAATATTTAAAACTAACAAGGATACAATAAAGGCAGGACTATTTTTGGGAATATTCTTGTATCTAGGATTCTTTTTTCAAACATGGGGACTTGTCCACACTACGGCATCTAATAATGCACTTATCACAGCTGGATATATTGTAATGATGCCAGTAATTATTTATGTTATGGAACGAAGACATATTCCGTATAAAACATGGATTGCAGGATTTATTACTTTAGTGGGTATTAGTTTAATTACAGTAGATTTTGCAGAATTAACTATTTCCTATGGTGATACTCTTACATTTATTGGGGCGTTCTTCTACGCTATTCATATTTACTTCTTAGGGAAAAAAGCAAAGCAAGTTGATTTATTTGTTTTAATGGCATTTCAGTTATTAATATTTAGTGTTTTTGCTTTTATAATGATGATGTTTAAAGGTGGGTTCCCTACTGTAGATTTCAGTAATTCAAGTAGTGTTGAACTGTTAGTAATTGCTGCTGTTACGGGTCTTTTTGGAAGTTTAATTGCATTTATTTTCCAGAGCATCGGACAAAAGAATACAAATGAAGCAGAAGCTGCTATTCTTATTTCAACCGAAAGTGTATTTGGACCAATTTTTGCGATACTATTTTACAATGATCCATTCAATTTGCTTATTCTATTTGGAATTATATTTGTCTTTATGGGTATTGTGTTGAGTGAGATTGATATTGGGATATTGAAAAAGAAAAGAAAAATATAAAAAAGGAACTGAAAATTCAGTTCCTTTTAATTTATAGCCCATATCAATTCAACAAATTCTGGATTATCAATGAAAGGATTTCTGTTTCCTTGATAACCATATATGACTTCGTTTCTATTTAGTTCAAAAGTGTCAGGTAAATCATTTAGATGCCATTCTATTAAGACTGATAGCAATCCCATATATGGCCCTGAATTGTTAACTAATTCGTTAATTTCTAAATCTAGTTCACCACTATCTCCTTCGTAGCGAACTGCCATATAGAAAATCATTCTAGCGACATCGCCTTTAACTTCATCACGAGGTTCAAATGAATCACCATCTTTGAAACAGTCATCTGTTCTAGGTACTAGTGAGCCTCCCATATCAAAGTCAAGGTTACTACGATCACCATTAACATAAGGGTTACTCGGTCTAATATGATGCATATCAGAAAAAGCAGGTCCACCAAAATCTTCTAAATCACCATGACTTCTTGGCCAAACGTGTTCACGATTCCAAGTAGCACCATAGTCCCATGTGCTTGAAACAGATACTCCTGTATAAAGCAATATCACATTATCTGGGTTGTTTGGATCTTCATCACTAACTTGTAAAAGGTCTCGTAAATCACCGTAACTTTTTACTGTATGATCATCAATCAACTCATGTAAAAATAGTTTAAGATCGTCACCTGACAATCCACCTGCTCCAGCGTAATAGCCTTGGTACACAACTGTGATTGGATTTTCTAAAACTGTGAAAATATATGTTTTAGTTGCTGATTCATCATTTAATGTAAATGTTGCCGTTAAAGTTACTTCACTATCACCTTCACCATCACTAGGTCTTGTTACTTCACCAGTTGTTGATAAGTGTGTTTCATCACTTGATTGCCATGTTACTGTTACACCTTCTATTAATAAGGGCAGTGTAATATCTCTAGTAAGTTCAGTTTCTGTGAAGATAGCTGTTTCTTTTATTGTATTTACAGCAGCTAAATCAGTATTTAATGCAGGATCAACTAAGATAGTAGTAGTGTATAACGCAGTCATTATTCTGTCTTCGTAGCTAAATGACGCGGTTAAAAAAATTTCTACATTTCTTCCTGACTGGATTGTAATGAAATCCTCGGTTAAAGTTCCTTGAACATTTGATGTCCAGGAAATTATTACGCCGTCAATTTCCGTTGGAAGTGAATATTCTTCAACTTCTAGAGGAACAGTTACTTGTTCTCGTACAGTTTCAATTAGGGGAACAATATCATAGTTATCATTGGTTGTTCCACAACCTACTGCTGAAAAAAGTAATATAATTGTAAGTATTAAGAGATTAGTCTTTTTCATAATGTCACCGTCTTTCTTGTTTTAACATTATATATTACATCATATTGTAATAATACTCAATATTTATTTAATTACTTTGATGTTATTTTTATGAGGGATTTTAATATGTTTATTTCTTACAATATAAGTAATTAGTAGTTCAATTACCTCTGTTTGAGTGTCCTTAATAATTGGGCACTCTTTTATGAAGAAGTAATCACCACCACCACTACTACGATAATTATTCATAACAATACTGTATTCAGCATCTAAATCTAACTTTACCCCATCTTTTGTAAGGCTAGTTATTCTTGAACCTATCGGGTTACTAACTTTAATAGTATATTCGATACCATCATACATGTCATAAGCATACAACTGTAATTTAGGGGTATTAAACTCATCTGAAATGATTATTTCATTATCTTTAATCGCAAAGAATTCTGCTGTTTTTTCTAATGATTGTTTAACGATATGGCCTGTTAGTTGTTTTACTACAAGCGTATTTGGGAAAATATAGGTTCCAATAACGTCACGGATTGTAATGTTTTTTCTAAAACCAGAAACCTCATTACCTAAACTGCAACTTGAAATATCAGCATTTGTATATTCAAGTTGAATATGATTGATTAAAGATACTAAGGGATGTTTATTTAGTCTAGCTTCTAGTTGATTATTAATAAGGAGAGGATAATCCATAGTACCTACAGGTGTATCTAAGTATTTTTGAGTTTCATTTTCTTCATTAAGAATTAAATCCATAATTAATTGATCAGGTTCAACTTTCTTAGTGCTTAGTATTTCGTTTGATACTACACTATACTCCCATTTGTCGGTATATTTAAATTCGATATTAATCTTCGACATTGTTTGAGCGTTAAACCCTGGTTGTGAGTAATGGGTATTAAATATTTCACCATTTAGCAAACGATGTTGGTGTCCTGTTAAAAGTAAATCAATTTCAGGAATTTCTTTTAACATTTTAGATCCTTGATTCTCACCTGTATCGTCATTTGTTAATTCCCATGTTGAAAAATCTCTTTCGAAACCACCATGGTAGTTAACAATGATAAAATCAACATCATCTTTAATCTTTTTAATGTATTTCTTAACACTTTCAAAAGCGTCAATTATTGTAAAATTTTCAATATGAGAAGGTTGTTCCCAGTTAGGAATATAATGTGTAGTTACACCTATAATACCTACTCTAGGACCATTGTCATGGGTGAATATATCATGAGTTATTCCTTTGTAAGGTTCGTTTGTTTGTGAGTTAAGCAAATTACAATTTACAATTTTAGCATCTAGATGATTTAAGTAGTTATTCAAGTATTTAAGACCGTAATTAAACTCGTGATTACCTATTGCGATGTAATCGTATTTCATGGCATTGTAAATTAAGGCCATAGGATTAATATCGTCTTGTTTTTCTTTTGAATGAAAGAATGTTAAAGGACTTCCTTGAATAGTATCACCAGAATCAATTAGAAGTGTATTATCATTACGGTATTGTTTAATTAATGAAGCTAATTTTGCAATTCCAATATCTTGTTTTTTCATTGTTGAATAACTTCGTGGAAAAACATATCCATGAACATCGGAAGTATGTAAAATTTGTAATTTTATCGTGTCATTCATAAATTCACCTCTTATTTATTATAATAGATATATTACTTTAAGCAAAATAAAAAAAGCTTTTTCTCAAAGCTTATATTTTCACTTTACATTTTGCGGTATTAATTGAGTACATAATCCAAATAAAACCAACACTAACAAGAAGTAAAGCAGCAAATTTCCACACTAAGTTACCATTTGGCAAAATGATAGGGGAAAAAGCTATTCCGATTGCCGCAAAAAAGGCTACAATGCAAGAAGTACAACCAAAAGTTAAAAGGCCAAATAGAAATGAAATAAAGGGGATAGCGTTTGATCCTTTTGGTTCAACTTTTGTAAGTTGGTAGTTTATAATACTAAATGAGACCATAATTGATGTTAGTATAGCAATAATTATATTGATGCTAATGTGAGTAATTGTTACAAAGATTCCGAAGTTAGATATCATATTTTCATAATTAGTATTTCCTTCAAAATCTAGGAAGATATACAATCCTAAAAAAAAGATGAATAAACCAATCATCATGATGATATTATTTTTAGTTTTTGCTTTTTCTTTTATTATTGTTAACATACAAAGCACCTCATATCTATATTATCAAAAAATATCTTCTTTGGGAAATGAATAGCACTTTCCTTCATTAATTGTATTATTTTACAAATAAGGTGCTATAATATAAACGACGCAATTTTAACAACTTAATAAAAATTTAATATTTTGAATATATTGTGATAATAAGTATTAGATATAATAAAGTTGTAAAAAGAGAGGTGTTTATATGCTAAAACTAGAGAACGTTAGTAAGTACTATTATTCAGGCAATAATATAGTACTTGCTTTAAGAAAAATTAATTTAGAATTTAAAATGGGTGAATTTATCGCAATTACTGGTGAAAGTGGTAGTGGTAAAAGTACTCTTTTAAATGTCTTAAGTGGCCTTGATACCTATGAAGATGGGAAAATGTTTATATATGATAAAGATATCTCTCACTATAGTATCGATGAATTAGAAACTTATCGAAAAGATAATATTGCTTTTGTTTTTCAAGATTATAATATAATTGATAGCTATACAGTTTATCAAAATATCGAAATGGCTTTAATAGTTAAAGGATACAATAAACAAGATAGAAAAGAAAAAGTATTAGAGTTAATTGAAAAAGTTGGATTAACTAACCAACAAAATCAAAAAACAATTAAGCTTAGTGGTGGAGAGAAGCAACGTACAGTTATTGCAAGAGCACTTGCAAAAGATTCTCCTATTATTGTTTGCGATGAGCCTACTGGTAATTTAGATACTACTTCAAGTAAAACGGTATTAAAACTATTACATGAAATAAGTAAGGATAGATTAGTTCTTGTTGTTACTCATGATTTTAATGAAATTAAAGAATTTGCATCACGTAAAATTCGTCTTTATGATGGTGAAATAGTTGAAGATAATATTTTTAAGAAATCAAATGTAATCGAAGAAGAAAACATTGTGAATAAGTACTATATAAAGTTCTTTGACGTATTAACTATTGGTCTTAGAAATGTTTTAGCTGTTCCTCGTAAATCATTCTTTATTATGATAATAATGATGTTTATGATTTTAGCTTTCTTCTTTGCTTATGGTAGTTCTTTGTTAGAGAGAAATCAACCTTATGCTAGTGATACACCATATTTTGCTAATGCTGATAAAAGTCGCTTAGTTGTTACTAATAGGGATGGATTAGCTTTTACGGATGAACAATTAGAAATAATAAGTAATGTAGACTACGTTAGAACGGTTATTGATAATGATCTTGTATTTGATTCAATTCTTGTAAATCAAATATACAATGATGATTATCAATTTGAAGAATTTTATCATTATAAAATATTAAGTGTTCATGCACTAGAAGAGTTTGATTTAATTTCTGGAAAAATACCTACTAAAAGTAATGAAGTTATAATTGGAAAAAATGGTTTGTATGATATTGGTGATGTAATTCAATTATCTAATAGAGCATTAATAAGAGAGATACCTGGAGCTGTTACTGATCAGTATGAATTCAAAGTTGTTGGAATAGTTGATCAAACATTAAATTTAGAAAATCCTATGCATTTAATATATCTGACTAATGATGCGATAGAAGAAATTTCAATGATTAGTTTTTTTGAAAATAGCCAAGTATTTATCGAAGTAACAGGAGTAGCGAAATACGATATTATAAATGAAAGATGGATAACTGTTGATATAGATGAAAATGTTCTTAATGGAACAGGAGAATATTCGATAGTTAATAAAATATGGATTGACAATACTCTAGAAGATAATCAAATATTAGCGTATGATATGATGTTTTTTGATATCTGTCGGGATTTTGGATATAAAGAAGAAATGGTTGATGATTTTGATGCTGGATTATGTGGTGTTGATGAATTTTTAGATACTCATTTAATAACCTTTGCAGCAGTAACTGTTTTTGATAATAAGAAAGTTTTTGAAGATGTTGAGTTTCTAAGCGCACCACTTTTAGAGAATATATACGGACATGGGTTATACATGAATGAAGATACTTATAGATATTTTTTCAGTGATGATACTTTTCAAGTAACTGCTGTTGTGTATGATATGTTTGAAGCAAAAATAGCTAAAGAAGAGTTGGAAAACTTAGGATTTAATGTTTTTTATCCAGCTGGAGTAGTCGACGAACAAGATGCAATAAACATCATACTAAATAATGTTAAGTTGTCTTTAATATTAGGTGTTACTATCGTTATCGTTTACTTTGTTGGATATTTCGTTTTAAGAAATATTATTGTTAGTAAAAAGAAAGATTATATAATATATAGAAGTATTGGAACAAGTAAAAAAACAATTAATCTTGTATTATTCACAGAAATTATCTACTTATCTAGTATTTCTTTTGTGATTGTTTTTAGTGGATTAATCATAAATGAACAGTTTAATACATCAATACCTAGATTATTAAGATATTTTAGTTTTAGTAATTATCTAGTAATCCTTATGTCAGTCATTTTCATGATGGTGATAATGACATTTAATTTTAATAGAAGAATCTTTAACAATAGTGTTATTTCTTCTTTAAAGGGGGTTTAACATGATAAAACTAGATAATATAAATAAGTATTTTAATCGTCATAGATCAAATGTTAATCATGTATGTAAAGATATTTCATTAGAATTCGCAGACAAAGGATTAGTTGTAATTTTAGGTAGTAGTGGAAGTGGTAAAACTACATTGCTAAATATAATTAGTGGAATGGATAAATTTAATAGTGGAGTATTATCTTTTGATGATTTAGAATTTAGAAAATATAAAAGTAATAAATGGGATAAAATTAGGAAAGATACAATTGGTTATATTTATCAGAATTTTCATTTATTAAACGATTTATCAGTTTATGATAATATCGAAATCGTTCTCAAAATGAATGGTATAGATAATGATGAGGAAATCAAAAGTAGGATAACCTATTTACTTGCGATGATCGGAATGGAAAATTACGAAGATCGTTTAGCAAAACAACTAAGCGGTGGGCAGCAACAACGTGTTGCTTTCGCAAGAGCTCTTGCGAAAAATCCCGACATAATTCTTGCGGATGAACCAACTGGGAATTTAGATAGTAAAACTACAATTGATTTAATGAATATTTTAAAAAGTATTTCAAAAGAAAAATTAGTTGTTATGGTAACTCATGAACAGGCTTTAGCAGATTTTTATGCTGATAGAATAATTGAGATTGATAATGGAAGTGTTGTTAAAGATTTTATCAATAAGAAAAATAGTAATTTATCAGTAATTCAAGAACAAATGATTTATCTTAAGGACTATAATAAAAATGTTGTTAAGGCTGATAATATTGATTTAACTTCATATACAGATAAAGATGCAGATAAACAAGAAAAAATCGATGTTAAATTAATAAATCGATATGATACTTTATATGTAAAAATCGACTCAGATAAGATTAAAAGAGTGAAGTATATTGATAGTGACAGTGAAATAGAATTACGTGATGAGAGTAGTGAAAATCAGTTCGTCATTGATGAAAAACTGTTTGATTCTAATAAATTTGTTAATGAAAGTATTACTAAAAAGAAAAAACACGCAATAACACTTAAAGACTCATTTAAGTATGCAATTAGAAAATTAAATCGTTTGTCTAACGGTGGGAAAATGCTATATGTTGTATTAGGATTAGTTGGAGTAATTATTGCTATAAGTACCGGATTGATTGGTGAAGTATATAATTTTGATGAACAACTATTTGTTGATCAAAATAGGAATTACTTAAAAGTCACTGTTAAAAATCCAACATATAGTGAAATTATGGATTTTGAAGATATTGATGGTGTTGAACAAGTAATGTTAATTGAAGAACCAATTGAGTTTTCAATTTCAACAGAAAAGTATTATCAAATTACAAACTCTGTTTTAATTAATGCTCATCCTGTGGATATAAAATTCTTTGATGAGAGTTTATTACTTTACGGGACCATTCCAAATGGTTATGGTATTATAATTGATGTCAGTTTAGCAGATGAATTAATTAGAAAGTACGCTGAGCGAGGGATTGAAAATTATCAAGATATCTTAGATTGTGGGTTTAAGTTGCAAACAAGTGGACAAGACTTTTACATCGCTGAAGAAACAAGTATATCTTATCCAATAACTGGAATTGCTAATGATGGTTCACCAAGTGTTTGGATGGATGATGCGCTAATATATAGTTTTGCACTTCCAACTTTAGTTGATTATCATATTCTTGGAAGCAACTTCAATGTTACTACTGGGTCATTGCCGGCAAAACGTCTTGAAGTATTAATAAATGTAAATAGTCCTCTAATTAGACAACATGAAATTCCGTATAGTGTAGGAGTTTTATCTAGTACATCTTCGATAACTGGAACATTTAGTTATGAAGTTAATGGTCGTGATTATGATTTTAGTAATATTATGATCTCGGAACTAGAATATATGCATATGGAATATTTCTATCTATATCATGCCTATAAAGTTAATTATGGTGTTTTACTATATACTGAAGATGTCGAGGGCACACTAGAGCGTTTATTAGATTTAGGTTATAATGCTGAAAGTGAGTATCTTGATGATTATGAAGTGTTTTATGATTATAAACTTGATGAAAATGCTAATTTCTATTTGTTTAGTATAGTAGGAATTGTTATATCGAGTGTTAGTATATTCTTTATAATGAGAAGTAGCTTAATTTCAAGAGTATATGAAGTTAGTGTATATCGAAGTTTAGGAGCATCGAAAAATGAAGTAAGGAAAATGTTTTTTGTTGAAATAATATTAACGACTTCATTTAGTTCTGTAGTTGGGTATTTATTGATGGTTTTACTATTGTTACGAGCAGAGAGTACTGTTAGTGATTATATTTCAATCGTCCATTATCCATTTATGGCATTAGTATATGGTGTTTTAGGATTGTATCTAGTAAATATTATATTTGGATTACTACCTGTGAATACTTTATTAAGAAAAACACCTTCAGAGATTATGACAAAGTATGATTTATAAAATAAATAAGAATAACTTCCTTTAAGGCGGAGAATAGGTGATTCAATGAATTTATTTTTAGATGATTTAAAAAGATTGCCAACATTATTTGCTGGATTTATTCTTTTAGCTCTTGGTATCTATTTAACAAAGTTATCTGGTCTTGGAATGTCATCATGGAGTGTCTTTCATGATGGATTATCAATTCAACTCAATTTATCTTTTGGTGTTATTACACAGTTATTAGGATTGATTATTTTATTGTTCTCGATGCTGTTATTAAAGACGAAAGTAGGACTAGGTACAATATTTAACGTTATTTTTGTTGGGATGTTTATCGATATATTTGAAATATTGATTCCTAATAAACCACCTACACTTATGGGTAATATTATATATTTAGTATGCGGTGTCTTATTATTAACATTTGGTCGTAGTTTATACATTTCTTCAAGACTTGGAGCTGGTCCTCGTGATGGGTTGTTTGTTGGATTAGTAAGAATAACTAAAATTGATGTTAAATATGTTAAGCCAGCAATTGAGTTAGTCGTTTTAATTATTGGATATTTCCTAGGAGGTAATGTCGGACTAGGGACAGTTCTAATAACGCTAGTTTCGGGATATTTAGTACAGTTTTTCTTTAAGGTATTACACTTTGATCCAAAAACGGAGAAGCAAAGTAATATTTTTAGTTTTAATAAAAAAAGGAATCTCGAGTGAGATTCCTTTTTATTTATTATTTCTCGTAATAATATCCTAAAAATTCAATATAGTAAGAAGAAGTACTTGGTATTAAGTAAATTCTTAACCCCATAGGATCAGACATATCACTACCAGGGAAGGTAATATCAGTTGTAAACATCTCGTCACCGTCTTCATCATATCCAATTTGGAATGTTGTAAAAGTAATAGGATCTACCATTCCAAGGAAATCAGAGCGATTTTCAACACATTCACTTGTGCGCATTGAGCCATAGAAGTACATATCACAAAGCATTACATGAGTAATTCCATTGTTAGTAACATCATTTAAGAACTGTTGAAAGACAGCTTCCGCATCTGCTTGATTAAGTATTATAGCTTCTTCAGGTACCGGAATTACTTTACCGACATATTCTAAACTAAATGTAAAGGTATCATCTTCATTCATGGTGTAATTAATAGTGTAGAATTGATACTCATAACTACCATCTGTATACTCCCAATAAATTTCTGCACGAAGTCGAAGGTTAAAGAAATCTTCGAAATCGTAATCAACGTAAGTAGTATAAACATAAAATGCTTCTTCAGTACCATCAAACGCAATATCACAAACAGCGTAATCAGTACAGAAATCAGAAATGGTAATAGTTTCGCTATTTAAGTCGTCAAAGACATCGAATAACCAGGTGTAAGCGTCGCTAATAACATCATCTTCTAGTACAGTTATATTTGTCATCACATGAACTTCTTGTAAAAGATTGATTTCTAAATCAATGTTAAAGCGTAATGATGAAACATAATTATCTGAACTATCATAGAAATCAATAATGAAGTATGGTAAGTAATCATTATAAGTAACACTTTCTAAGACCGCTGTATATCCACTATCTTCAAACTGTTCATAAAAGTCTAAGCAGTTGTATGTATTGAATCCAGCAAACTTTCTAAAACAGAAATCTTCCATCGAGATACTTTCATCTTGTAAATCAGCAACAAATGATGCTGCGTAATTGTTTACATCTATTTCACTTGGCATTGAATAATCAAATAAAAGGTTAATAACTATTCTTCCATCTTCAGCTTGATAAACATCAAAGTACAAATCTATTGTCTCAGTATCACTATTAAGGGTTAATGTGATTGGAGCATGATACTCCATAAATGGATGAATATTTTGAAGAGAAACGGTTCCAACTGTAACTGTGAAACCTCTATCAATTATATCTTGTCTACCATATATACCATGAGTATAGAAACCATCACTATACATATCTAAGAATTCTTGTTCTGTAATTGAATCATCAAAGAAATCGTAAATAAAGTTTTCAAATCTAGTTTGAATATCATTTAGATTAGGACCAAGATAATAATCATCAGTTTGGTGTCCTATAACGTATAAAGTACCATCTAATTTTTCAACTATTTGTAAATGGAATGCGATTTCATCAATTATATCATTATCAACATCTAAGATGTCAACTATAACTGAATATTCTCTACCTTCTGACGGTTCAAAAACAACATTAACTTCTAAGTATTTATTTTCAGCATGATACTGTTGACGAGTAGTTATACAATCAAAGAATAGATGACCGTATATATTACAATAATCAGTATCAGTAATTGATGAATCATTAAAGTCATCAATCATTGTTTCAATAAAGGCTATTCCATCAGCAATTTCTACGTAATTAAAGTTGATAGGGTTAAATAATTCCATCTCTAACTCACCATTTTCATTATAGTAGAAATCAACTTCGTATCCAACAAAGTATTCAATGACAGCTCCACCGTTTGAATAAACCGCAAAGTCAATATAGTGAGGGTATACTTCGATTTCATATGAATAAATACCGATTGTATATCCATCATCTAATAGCGCTTGACGTCTTGATATACATTCTGCTTTACTGTTTTCACTAATATACATATTACATGCTTCCTCGTTAGATAACGATCCATCATTTAAACGCGCTTCAAAATCATTTAATAATTGCTGTTTCTCTTCAAATGGAATATGTGGACCAAAATTAGTGAAAGATATTAAGATGTTATCGTTATTAAGTAAGAAGAAGACATCAATATATAATGTTTCAATATATCCATCCGACCATTCGATATCAAATGAAATTGAGTAGAAGTCGCCATTGCGGATAAAGTTTATAGCTGAAACATCAGCACCATCTTGAATGATTGGATCTATAAAGTTAAAACAATCATTATAGTTAATTGTATCAAAGTATGTATTGCAAATATTATCAGTAGTAGAAGAAGATAAGTCATTTAATAGTAAATCTAGCATTACTGAAATATCAGCATCAGGAATATCAATGTGATGATGTTCAGGAATTATTTCAATAAATAATAATGGATCATTACCATGGAATATAATATTGAAGTAGTGACGTGATCCATCAATCATTTCAAATTCAAAACTATAGTTGAAATTATTATTATGATCATATAACCAAAAATATCTAACGGTGTTAGCTAAGTTATGTTGATCAATTCTAAATTGTTTAAATCCGTCTTGTGAAAACTCCCAAATATAAGTATCGACAAACTCATCATCACCTAAAAATGTATCATTAAAATCAGTAACTAAATCATCAAGAAAATCTTGCGCTACATCCCAAGGGATTTGGTTTACTTCTTTAAAATCAATATGGATTGTTATATCAAACCCATCAACCATAAAGAATACTTCAAATTCAATGTCATCAGTTGTATTATTTGGATTACGCTGTTCAAGTTTCAATATAAAGTGATCTTCAAACGGCACTAAATCAACGTAGACAAGAATATAAGCATTAGCAATCATATCATCATAAAAATCTTCACATAATTGTTCATCTAAAGGATCAAAATATTTATCGCAAAAATCACGTAGAACTATTGAAGGATCCTGGAAGTCATATAGGAAATCTTCGATAAAATCAATAAAATTAATATCTACTATACCATTATCGAAATATACTTTGATGTCATTACCGTCAACTATAAAGAATACTTCAAATTGGAGATAATCACTTGTATTATTAGGATTGCGTTGTTCAAGAAATAGGACAAAGCGATCATTATTATAATCTAAATTAACATATACTAAATCATAAGCATTAGTTATCATTTCTTCATGCATATATATACATTGCTCTTGGTTTAAAGGATCATAGTATTCACTACAGAAATCAACAATAACTACTGAAGGATCTTGAAAATCATATAAGAAATCTTGAATAAATTGGACAAAATCAAGATCATAATTATCATCTTTGAAATCAATCTTTATAATTTGGTTGTCATCAACAGAGATTAATACTTCAAATTCAAGATTATCAATAGTACTATCAGAATTATGTTGTTCTAAACGTAAAATCGAATAATCCAAAGGCTGCTGTATTAATTCAATAAATACAAGAGTATATTCTTCTGCAATCATTTTAGCGTGGAAATCAATACAAAATTGATAATCTGATGATTCAAAATAAACACTACATACATCGTTTATGCTTAAGGAAGGGTCCTGGAAGTCATCAAGAAACTCTTTGATGAATTCTTCCAAACCAATATCATGGTTATCGTCTTCAAAATGAACTTTTATAATATCATTATATATAGTGAAAAAGACTTTGATTTCAATTTCTTCTATAGTCTCATCTGGAAAATGAAGATTAATGTGCAGGATGAATTGGTCTTCGATTGAATATAGACCCTCATAAGTTATTGAGTATTGGTTTGCTATCATGTCATCATAACGATCCAAACAATACTGAAAATCTTCATCTTCAAAATAAGTAGCACAAACATTATCCATATCAGCATCTGGATCTTGGAAATCAGTAAATAGATCTTTAAGGAATTGTTCAAAATCAGCAAATAGATCATGGCTTTGATGTTCAAAAATCATAACGATATTACCATCATCATCATAAGTGAATTTCACATTTTCGTATTTTAGTTCAGGGGTAGTATTATCATCACTCATAGTAATCCCTGCAATAAACTCTTCATCTTCAAAAATAAATGAATCTAAAACAGCTGAAAATCCGTTAGTTAAATCGAGTTCTCTTGTTTCAATACATTTTTCTTGAATATCATTTGGAAAGTATTCAGCGCATATTACTTCAGAAGTAATAGCTGTATTTAAATAATCATCAAGAAATTTCTGAAAGTATGCTCTTGCATCATCATAAGGTACAGTTAAAGTTGTTGGATCAATGGTTTCTTGTTTATATTCCCATTCACTTATATACATTACAGAATCAATAATAGTTAAAGTAATAGTAAAAGTATATAGTATCGATAAATCATCACTGTAGACAATTAACTCATAAACATCTTCAGTTGAAAGTGATACTTTCTTTTCAACACTAAAAACAGTATTTCCGTCAAATCCTTCTGGAAATAAGGATTCGCTACTATCACGACATAAACTTAGTAAATCTGAATTTGTAACAGAGAAATAATCCTCACAAAAAGTATCGCTATCAAGATTATAGTTGTCTAAAATAGTATTGAAGACGTTAATAACGGCCTCATCTTCTAAATCTCCGACTGATAACCCTTGACAAATTTCGCTTTCGGGATTGTCCATACAATATTGTTCACTTATTTCTTCGATTTCATTAGGATCAAAACATCCAGTTAATCCTATTACAAAGAAGAAAGTTGTGAATATTAATAACACTTTTTTCATTATTAATCCTCCTACTTTCTTATATCTATATCTTAATTATAATCAAATATATTATAATAATGTGAATAAAATGTGAAAGTCAAAAAAAAGTAACGAATAATCGCTACTTATATTCTTGCATTAATTGAAGATAAAAATCTTTATTTTTTTTGTTTGCTATCTTTTCTATTTCACTTAACTCTCTTATGATTCTCATCGGATTTCCAACAACTAAAACATTCTCAGGGATTATCTTATTTGGGGGAATAACTGCGCCAGCGCCTATTAGAGCACCTTTGTTAATAACTGCACCATCTAAAATAATACTACCCATTCCAATCAGACAGTCATCATGAACAGTACAAGCATGAATAATTGCACCATGACCAACAGTAACATTTTTTCCGATGTGTGTAGGTAATCCTAGATTTGTATGGATTACAGCATTATCTTGGATATTGGTGTTTTCACCAATAAATATAGGAGCCATATCGCCACGAATACTAACATTGAACCAAATATTAACATTATCACTGATTGTTACATCACCAGATATTACAGCGTTTTTAAATATTTTTGCTTTTTTTGATATTTTAGGAATTATATCCTTATATTTTTCTATTATCATAACTATTCCTTACTTCAAAACTTGTTTAATGACTCTAGTAAAGTTTTGATATTTTATTTTATCAATGTCAATATTACTATATCCTAGTTTTTTAAGTTCAGTAAATAAATTAGGAGCGTCACTCATCGTTTCGAACCCATTAACATTGTTAGAAGTAGCTTTCTCACTTAGATAATAACAAACATCAAAGCCAATTCCAACATGATCGATACCGATTAAATTTACAGCATAATCAATATGTTTAGCCATATATTCAACTGTTTGATTTTCTTTATCTTCAGCAATAAATGAGGCAATACCACATATACCAATAACACCATTTCTATCTTTAATCATATTCAATTGTTCATCGGTGTAATTACGAATATGATTACAAAGAGCTTTAGTGTTTCCATGGGAAATTATTATTGGACCGTTTGTATAATCTACGATTTCATTAAAAGAACGAGGATTAGCATGAGCCAAATCAATAATCATTCCTGAGTTCTCCATTTCTGTCAGAATTTCCTTACCTAGCAAAGTTAATCCTTCTGTTTCACTTGAAAGACCAGCAGAGTACTTATTCACTTCGTTCCAAGTTAAACCTGCATGTCTTACGCCTTTACTATATAAATCTTTTAACTGACTGACACCTTTAAGCTGCATAATTCCTTCCATACCAAGAATAACACCGATTTTGTTTTCTTTTAAGGATTGTTGCATATCTGCGTAATTTAAGCAAATCTTAAAAATATCCATATTTTCATGGATTTCCTTAAATGCATTTTCAAATATTTTGTTAAATAATTTCGGATCATCCGTTTTTGGATCAGTCCAGTTTACAAAAATACTGTGTGTAATTCCAGCATTTTTATAATGAGTTAAGTGTCGTGCTTTGAATGAATTCTTATTTCCTTTAGTAGTTTGTTCGTACATATCTGTCAATATATCACCATGGGCATCAAATAACATTTTTGTAACCTCCTAATAACTGAGGATAATCCTCGGTTATTATTTATTATATGCTTCTAATCCTTTTTCTAAAATATACATTGCACGTTTCATTTCCTTAATATTTAAAACATAAGCGATTCTTGCTTCGTCTTTACCAAGACCTTTTGTAGCGTAGAATCCTTCAGCTGGTGCCAACATAATTGTTTCACCATCTACATCAAATTCTTCAAGCATCCATATTATGAACTCTTCTGCGTTATCCACAGGTAGTTTAACTACAACGTAAAATGCGCCTTTTGGCTTTTCACATACAACTCCTGGTATTTTACTTAATGTTTCATATACTATGTCTCTTCTAGATTGGTATTCATTCTTAATTTTTTCAGTATATTCTTTTGGTAAATTATATAACGCAGCAGCTCCGATTTGCTCAAGCGTAGCAACGCATAAACGGGCTTGACATAATTTTAGGATATTTTTCATTAATTCTCTATTTTTTGAAACGACAGAGCCAATTCTAGCGCCACAAGCACTATATCTTTTTGAGACACTTTCAATAATAATTAACCTGTCTTCTATTCCAGTAATAGATCCCATTGATAATGCTTCAATACCATCAAATGCCATTCCACGGTAAACTTCGTCACTAATAATGAACAAGTCATTTTCTAAAGCAATTTCCGCTAGCATATCCATTTCGTCTTTTCGTAATATAGTTCCTGTTGGATTTCCAGGGTTACTAAATAGAATTGCTTTTGTTTTAGGAGTGATTAAACTTACAATCTTTTCCTTAATTGGTAAATGAAAACCTTCATCTGCCTTTGTAGTAATTGGAACAAGCTTTACGTTTACTTCGCCAGTAAATCCATTGTAATTCGTATAGAAAGGCTCAGGAACAAGTATTTCATCTCCTGGGTCACAAATAGCGATTGCTGCGAAAGTAACAGCTTCACTTCCTCCATTTGTTATTAAAATATCTTCCTCTTTAAACAAAATACCATCTTGTTTAAAGTATTCTTGTATAGCGTTAATCAAGATAGGTTCACCTTGACTAAAAGAATACTTAATTATATTTGTATCATAATTGTTAATAGCTTCCATAAAAACTTTTGGCGTTTCAATGTCTGGTTGTCCAATATTTAAATGATATACTTTTTTTCCAGTTTTTTTTACTTTAGTTGCAATTGGCACCAATTTTCTTACTGGTGATTCTTGCATCTTTTCAATTCTTATTGATAGTTTCATAATATCTCCTCGTTCCTTCAAAAAATCAACTTTATTTTAACACTAACTTTTTTATAAATCAATATAAAAATACTACAAAATGATAACTCTTACATACCTTCATTTATAGTAAAAAAAAGATAAAAAAAATCTTTAAAAATAATTATGAAAACTTTTTCATTAAATTTCTGTGAAATGAAAGTTTTCCTTATTTATAAAACGGCTTAATTAAGCGGTTTATAAAATAATTATAAAATATATATTTTTTTTGATGAAAACGCTTGTTTTAGTAATCGATAATTGTTAAAATGCTATTGTGTTAGGAACCAATATTTTTTTTGAAAGGATGATTTTATGGAATTGAAATTATTTATACCTGGTCCTGTTAATGTTGATCAGGAAATATTAGAAAAATTAGCTACTCCTCAAATCGCACATAGGAGTAAAACAGCTACACAACTACAAAGAGATATTTCTGAAAAATTACAGAAATTAATGTATACTGAAAACTTAATTATTTTATCGACATCCTCTGGTAGTGGGATTATGGAAATGGCGATAAAATCTTGTACTAAAAAACGTGCTGCTGTATTTAGTGTTGGTGCATTTGGTGATCGTTGGTTTAAAATGGCGGTATCAAATAATATACCAGCTGATCGCTTTAAATCAGAAGCAGGGATGCCAACTACTCCCGAAATGGTAGAAGAAGCATTAAGTACTGGTCTTTATGATGTTGTTACAGTAACACATAATGAGACTTCGGCAGGAATTATGAATCCTGTTTATGAAATTGGTGAAGTAATTAAAAAATATCCTGATGTTATTTATTTAGTAGATGCTGTTAGTAGTTTAGCAGGTGCTAAAATTGACGTTGATAAATGCGGTATTGATATTTGTTTAACTTCAACACAAAAATGTATTGGATTACCTCCTGGATTAAGTATGGCAAGTGTAAGTGAAAAAGCTATTAAGCGTGCAGAAACAGTTGAAAACAAAGGGTTTTATTTGGATTTACTAAATGTTGTTAATCGTGTTAAGAAAGATTATCAATATCCAACGACTCCTTCAACTCCCCATATGTGGGCACTTGATTTTCAATTAAATCGTATTCTTAATGAAGAAGGATTAGAAAATCGTTTTAATAGACATACAGAACTAGCTGACGTCGTAAGAGCTTGGGCACAAAAACATTTTGCTTTATACGCTCTTGAAGGATACCGTTCTAATACAGTTACAACGATTTTAAATACAAAAGGTAATAGTGTAGCAGATTTAAACAAAGAACTTGCTACAAGAGGATATATGATTAGTAACGGCTATGGTGATCTTAAGGAAAAAGCATTTAGAATTGCTCATATGGCAGATCGTAAAATAGAAGATTTACAAGCTTTACTACTTGAAATCGAAGATATTTGGAAATTATAGGTGATATGATGTATAAAATTTTAGCAAATGATGGAATTGATAAAAGCGCAGCTGAGAAACTAGAATCTTTAGGATATATTGTTGACACGAATCATTATGATGGTGAAGAACTTGATAATATGATTCAGAATATTGATTGTATTATTATTCGTTCAGCAACAAAAATAAGAGTTCCTTTAATTGATAAAGCTTTAGAAACAGGACAATTAAAATTAATTATTAGAGCAGGAGTAGGAATTGACAATATTGATCATGCTTATGCTAAAGAAAAAGGAATTTTAGTTAGAAACACTCCTAATTCATCAAGTGATGCTGTAGCAGAACTTGCAATTGGACATATGTTTAGTTTAGCAAGACATATCTATATTTCTAACGTAACAATGCGTGAAGGGAAATGGAATAAAAAACAGTACAAAGGTATTGAATTAAATGGTAAGACATTAGGTTTAGTAGGATTTGGAAGAATTGCTAGAAGTGTTGCTAAAAAAGCAATGGCATTAGGAATGAAAGTTATATATAACGATATTGCTGGTAAAAGTAGTGTGTTACTAGAATGTACGTTTGTATCAAAAGATGAATTATTAGCACAAAGTGATTTTATTAGTTTACACATTCCATTTATTAAAGAAGTAGGTCCTTATTTAGGAACTAATGAATTTAATAAAATGAAAAAAGGAATGTATGTTATTCATACCGCCCGCGGTGGAGTAATAAATGAAGATGCACTTCTTAGTGCACTAGATAGTGGTATTGTTAAAAGAGCGGCTTTAGATGTTTACGAACAAGAGCCGACAAGAAATGAAAAAATATACACACACGAGTGTATCTCTTTAACACCACATATCGGTGCTTCTACAATAGAGGCTCAAGCTAGAATTGGGCAAGAAACAATAGAAGTTATTTTAGAAAGTTTATCTTAGGAGGAAAGAGAAATGGCTATAGTTAGACCTTTTAGAGCATTAAGACCAAGAAAAGATTTAGTTGAAAGAGTTGCTTCATTACCATATGACGTAATGGATCGTAAAGAAGCTAAAGCGATGGCAAAAGGGAATCCTTACAGTTTCTTACATATCATTAGATCAGAAATTGATTTTCCATCATCAACTGATCCATATGATAAAAAAGTTTATAAAAAAGCCCAAAAGAATTTAAAAGTATTTGAAGACGACGGAATCTTAGTTCAAGATGATGTTCCGATGATTTACATTTATCGTCAAGTAATGAACGGTAACCCACAAACAGGATTTGTGGCAAGTACATCAGTTGATGATTATGTAAATAATGTTATTAAAAAACATGAATTAACATTATTAAGTAAAGAAAAAGATAGATTAAATCATTTTGATAAATGTGATGCTAATACAGCACCTGTTTTCTTATCATATAGAAATAATACTCGTTTAGATGAAATATTAGAACAATGGACAATAAATAATGAACCAGAATTTGATATCGTTACAGATGATGGTGTAGGACATATAGTATGGCCAGTTAATGATTTAAAAGTATGTGACGAAATCACAGAAATTTACGCTGGGATTGAAAGTCTTTATATTGCTGACGGACATCATAGAACAGCATCAGCTGCAAAAGTAGCTTTACAAAGAAGAATAGAAAATCCTAATTATACTGGTGAAGAAGAATTTAACTTTTTCATGAGTGTAATCTTCTCTGAAAATGAATTAAATATTATGGACTATAATCGTGTTATTCATGATTCAAATGGATTGTCAGTAGAAGAATTCTTTAATAAAATGGAAAAAGTATTTGATATTGAAGAAACAAAAGCACCTTACAAACCAATAAAGAAAAATGTTTTTGGAATGTATGTTAATAAGAAATGGTACAAACTTGATGTTAAAGAAGGCGTTGTTGATCATGATGACATCTTAGAAGGAATTGATGCTTCAATATTAGAACAACACGTTATTAATGATATTTTAGGAATAAAAAATGCTCGTAGTTCTTCAAGAATTAGTTTTGTTGGAGGAATTAGAGGATTAAAAGGATTAAAAGCAAAAACTGATGAATTAGATGGTGTTGGTTTTGCAATGTTCCCTGTAACAATGAGTGAAATTATGACCGTTTCTGATTCAGGACTAATAATGCCTGTAAAAACAACTTGGTTTGAACCTAAATTAAGAAGTGGATTATTCGTTCATAAATTTGAAAGTTTTGCATCAATAGCTGTTGATGGAGAAATTTCATTAGAAACAAAAGAATATATTGAAAATACACTAGCTGTTGTAAATCATAAAGATGGAAATCAAAATGAATTTGTTCAAGCAGTTACAGAAGTATTACACTCACTAGGACCTGTTTTAGATCAACATCCTGAGTATATTGATAATAATATATTAGAAAGAATGATTGAACCTGAAAGAGCTATTCAGTTTAGAGTTCCTTGGGTTGATGATGAGGGTAGTACACAAGTAAATAG
>LGOV01001346.1_pt5 | contig 22245 bp, 24 predicted proteins | sample 469881 | NCBI WGS metagenome assembly LGOV01 (sample SAMN03857199, study PRJNA290197) | marine sediment metagenome | biome: marine cold seep biome; feature: cold seep; material: marine sediment; isolation source: sample #5579, elevator 3A push core 41 containing 12 cm of sediment... ...
AAATGATATTATAATAAATGAATATAAAGATATAAATGCGGATTATTTTGTAAGTCAGAAGAATTTATAATTATACATAAATAGTAGCGTTAAAATAGGTATTAATAGATTCAGGATGGTTTTCAATAATTATTCTGGAATAACTATAATATAATAAAAGAAAAAAGGTGTGAATGCTTAGATAGTTAAATAAGGAGGTGAGATAATGAGTTTAGAGGTGCAAAAAAATCCTTGTTTGGAATTGAATAAAACTTTTGATGTTTCTTTAAAAGAAAAAAAAGGATTGTTTTTGAGAAATGAATTGAGTTCGTTTAATAAAGTACTTGAAAATGCTTTAACAACTAAAAAAGAAGAATTAATGCCAGATTTAAAAATGCATAGTGATAATTTATGTGACAATGAAGACGCATTGATTGATCAAGAAGAATTAAAACAATCTCAGAATAAACAAGAAGATAAGATGAAAATGGATCAAGAAATTGAGTATAGTATGATGGGACTTCAATTTCATAAACCAATAGTGCATCAGAGTATGGTTATTAAGGATGAAACGATTAACACTATTTTTGTGAAAACAAACAAAGAATCAAAAACTGATCCATCCAAAGAAGACTTGCTTCAAATAAAGCAAGAGAATAACGATATGGATAATAAAGATTGTAAGATAGAAAAAAACGATCTTTTTTTTGGAGATAAGTTAATTCAGACACTAAAGGGTTCCGATTTTAATATGAAAGAATCAAATGAAAAAGCTGATAATCAGATTAATACTGATTTAATTCAGACACTAAAGGGTTCCGATTTTAATATGAAAGAATCAAATGAAAAAGCTGACAATCAGATTAATACTGATTCAATTCAGACACTAAAGGTGTCCGATTTTAAGTTGGGGCATTCAATTGAAAAAACAGACAATCAGATTAATACTGAGAATGGATTAAAAAATCACACGACGATTGAATTCGAAAATATGCTTGAAAAAACAAATGATAGTAAAGAAGAATTGGTTCAAACCCAAAACAAAACGATAGAAAGCAAGCACGATGTTTTAGGTAAGATCGTCCAATTGGATACTAAATCTAGCAATGTAAAGAATTTTCAGAGTGATTTTAATTCAAAATTAGTGTTAGGTAAGGAGGGTGTGATTACAAATCAAATGATGACTGATTTGACTTTTGAAAAAAACTTAAAAAAGGTTCTTTTTACTGATTCGACCAAAGAGAACGTTACGTTTATTAATCCAAAGGATGCTATGAAATCAGTTGATATGAATTTGCCAAAGGATAACGTGAAACCAGTTGAAATGAAATTTTCAAATGATAAAATGGACAGTCATCTTTTATTAAAGGATGAAAAATTAATTCAGAATAATCCTAAAGAAATTAATCAAGTGAATATTCAAAATGGTGTGATTGAGAATCATACAATCAATCCATTAAATAACAATCAAATCTCAGAAAAGATTGAAGTGTCAAGTCAAATAGGCAATGAAATAATTCAGCATTTAGAAAAAGGGGGCGAAAAAGTTTTCAAGATGACCCTTAATCCTGAAACATTGGGTGAAGTTGAGGTTCAGTTAAAAGTTAAAAATGAAAAACTGGTGATTAATATTATGGCAGTTAATAAAGAAACACAATCAATGCTTATATTACATGTTGATAAGCTTATAAAGAATTTGGCAATACAAAATGTGCATGTAGAGAATGTTACCGTACAAAATCAGGAACCATTGCTTCAAGATCATTCATCACAACTGATGAATATGGGGATGAATAGTTTTCAAGAAAAAAATCAAGGCTTTTCAAGAGAAAAAACCTTAGATGAAGAAAAAAAAATGAATCCTAATAAAACAGGAAAAGAGTTGTTAATTGAAGAGGACCAACTCTTTGTTTCTAAAGATAATAAAATTAATTATCTAATATGAGAAAGGAAAAAAATGGCTATTGAAGGAATTAATAATGTTCAGGCAGTAACGAGTACGCGTAACACTAAGGAAAAAGATGATAGTACTTTATCCATGGATGATTTTTTTAAATTGATGGTTGCGCAATTACAAAATCAAGATATGTATAATTCAGTAGATAACACAGAATATATGTCACAAATGGCCCAATATTCGATGGTAGAAGCTCTTTCAGGCTTAAGAGAAATGACAAACACATCCTATAGTGTCAGTTTAATTGGAAAAGAGGTATCCGTTTCTAAAACAGAGGATGATGGTACTAAAGTTTTGAAAATTGGCGTGGTTGAAGGTGTGAATTTATCAAATGGAAATAATGAAATTGTGATTGATGGGGCGACCTATCCATTAAGTAGCATTATGGAAGTGAGACAAGCAAAATAAAAAAATGAGGTGGAAAAATGACAATCCCAATTAGCGGGAATCGTTTCCCATTAAATGATGCGATTATTAAACAATCGGAAAAAATGATTAAACGCACAACAGAAGAGAATCCGATAAAGAAATCAAAAGATTCATTTCAAGAGATACTTAATCAAGAAATTAATCAATCGATTACTTTTTCGAAACATGCTGCGATTCGAAAAACACAACGGAATATTGAAATAAGTTCAAGTAGTTTGGAAAAAATAAGTAACGCATGTGATTTAGCACGAGAAAAAGGGATGGATAGTGCATTAATAGTGATGGATGATTCAGCATTTATTGTGAATGCAGTGGAAAAAAGAGTGGTTACAGTTATTGAAAAAAATGAAATGAAAAACAAAATTGTCAATAATATTGACGGTGCTGTATTTATATAGTTGGCCCTTTATTAAGGAAACTAAGAACTTTGATTGCCAGATAAGTTCAAAACAGCACAGAAAGGATTAAAAATGATACAAGCAATGTATTCAGGGGTTGCTGGAATGGCAGCTCATCAGACTAAACTAAATATAATTGGAAATAATATAGCAAATGTAAATACCTATGGTTTTAAAGCGAGTCGTGTGGTATTTAGCGATTCTTTTTATCAAAATCTAACCAATGCTTCGGCACCAGATACACAGGCAGGAGGGGTTAATGCCAGTCAATTAGGATATGGTGCTCAGGTAGGATCAATTGATGTGATTAATACATTAGGTGGTGGAGCAGATACGGGTCGTCCATTTGATGTCTATATCAATGGCGAAGGATATTTGCCAGTAGCTGATACATATTCAGATGTGGAGATTAAAGATACTGTTACTGTTTCTGATCCTGCCCTTGATCTTGCTGCTGCTGATGCTGCTACTGCCCTTGCTGCTGATCCTACTAATGCAGGCCTTATTGCTGCTGCTACTGCTGCTAATACTGCTGCTGATGCTGCTACTACTGTTACTGAAGAGTCTAGGGATCCTAAGGCGTACGAGCATGTTACAGCAAAGTATACTCGGGTAGGAAATTTGAGGTTTGATGTAGAAGGAAACTTAACCGATGCATATGGCGGGAAAATATTAGGAATTCCAAAGGATGCATCAGGCGATCCTAGTTTAGGACCTGATGGGACAATAAATATTGCAGGATTAGAAGTGATTCATGTCGATCCTGCGGAATTAGGAAATTATTCAGGAATTTCGATTGGATCAACGGGACAAATTACTGGAATTGATTTGAGTGGAAAGCCTCAAACATTAGGATATATTTCAATTGCAAAATTTGCAAATCAGGATGGCTTAATTCAAGATGGTAGTGGGTATTTAAAGGAATCAGTTAATTCCGGAACAGCTGTTGCATCACAAGCGGGTTCAAATGCCACCGGAAATTTAAAAACATCATCATTAGAGATGTCAAATGTTGATTTATCAAAAGAATTCACAGAAATGATTATTGCTCAACGTGGTTTTCAAGCAAATACTCGAATTATAACGGTATCAGATTCAATTCTTGAAGAACTCATAAACTTAAAACGATAAATGAGATAGGTGTTATTTTCCTAAAAGAAGATCGATTCTTTTAGGAAAGCACTTATTTTTATGGAGGAAAAAGTAACATGATTAAACTTACAAAATTGAATAAAAAAAATGATGAGACATTTATATTAAACTCTGATTTAATTGAAACAATTGAAGAAAAACCAGATACAACGATTCGATTAGCTAATGGAAAGCATTTTCTAGTTGAAGAAAGTGAAGCGGAGGTTATTTCTAAAATTATTGCATATAAAAGGAAAATATTTTACCGATAAAACTTAAATTGTTACAGGGAGTATAAGTAGATGGAAATTACAACAATGATAGGATATGTCGCAGTGATTCTTGCGCTAATATTTGGAATATCCTTTGGGGAAACGGGCTTTAATTTTGGAACAATGACTAATTTTATTAATCCAGCGAGTATTTTTATCTCAATTGGTGGAACAATTTTTGTGTTATTTGCAGCATTTCCGTTAAAAAACTTTAAAGATGTACCAAAACATTTAAAAATGATTTTGTTAAAGAATAAAAAAGATCCTTTTGAATATGTTGAAATATTAACGGAATTATCTAAAGAAGCTCGAAAAAAAGGATTGTTGGCATTAGAAGATAAAGCAGAAGGTTTTAAGGATCCTTTTTTAAAGGAAAGTGTACTTCTTATTGTCGATGCAATTGAACCCGATAAATTGAGAATGTGGTTTGATCAAAAATTAAACTATATTGAAAAACGTAACGAAGAAGAACGGAAGTTTTATGATATGGGTGCTTCAATTGGGCCTGCATTTGGGATGATTGGAACATTAATTGGTTTAGTTAATATGTTGAAAAACATGAGTTTAGATGGTGGTGCGGCGAGCTTAGGTACAGATATGTCCGTTGCATTATTGACAACATTTTATGGTTCAGTTCTTGCAAATTGTATATTTATTCCAATTTCTAATAAATTAGAAATTGTTCAAGACAAGGATATATTATTAAAAGAGTTGATTATTGAAGGGGTAGTATCGATAAAAGAAGGCGAGAATCCCAAATATATCAATGATAAATTATTAAATTTTTTAGAGGAAAAAGATCAAAAAAATGGGAAGTCTAAAAAAGAGAAATCTAAAAAAGTAAAATCAAAAAAATAGTGACGAGTAAAAAAACAAAGGAAGTTTATTATGGCACGAAAAAAAAAGAAAAAAAAAGAGGTTAATAAAGATGCATGGTTAAATACTTATGCTGATATGATTACACTAGTCCTTGTTTTCTTTGTCCTTTTATATTCAATGTCATCAATCGATGCAGGAAAATATAAATTATTGGTTGAGATATTTAATCCTGCAGCACTTGAAGAACCACAAGGGGATATGATGCCAACCGTAGAAACAGATGATGCAACGTCATCGGTTGAAGATATTAAGCTTGAAGAGATTGTTGATCTAGAAGATTTATATCAATATTTAAGCAAATATGCCAAAGAAAATGGACTGGAAGATTCGATTGAAATAGTAAAAGGAGAAACTGCGGTTCAAATTAAATTCATGTCAACGGTGTTTTTTGAGCCAGATTTAGCTCAAATCAAACCTCCTGGTAAAAAAATACTTGGAGACATTGGAACTGCGATTGGCTATGTTGAGCCAACAATTAAGGCGATTCGTATTGATGGACATACAGCCGTTGCTGATTCACCAATCAATGATCGTGATTTGTCATCTGATCGTGCGAATGAGGTGCTTAAATTTTTGGAAAATGGTTATATTGCTGATCCCTCAAAACTTTTAGCTGTTGGATTTGGAATGTATCGACCGATAGCACCAAATGATACAGAAGAAAATCGGGCGAAGAATAGACGGGTTGAGATATTAGTTTCAGAAGATGAAACGATAGAAAACGTTTTAGGAACAATAGATAATAATATGGAAACTGAAGAATAAGTGAACAACAATAATTAGGAGAAACAATAATGGCAGAAATTCTTTCCCAGAGTCAAATTGATAGTCTGTTAAATAGCTTAACGAGTGGTGTTGAGGAAATAATACCTTCAGAAGAGACAAATCAAGAAAAAAAATATAAGGATTATGACTTTAGAAGACCAAAGTTATTTACAAGAGAACAATTAAAATTGTTATTTAGTATTTACGAAAATTATGCGCGGTTATTATCATCTCATATTACAGGGGTTTTACAATCATATAGTTTAGTTGAAATAATAGAGGTTGAAGAACAACAATATTCAGAATTTAATAATGCCCTTCCAGATTCGGTATTAATGGGACTTGTTAATTTTGAGATAGTAGGCAATGAGGATGAAGAGTTTTTAGTAATTATGGATATTTCTAAAGATATTGGTTTTTGTAGTTTTGATCGTTTACTTGGTGGTGTTGGGAAACCTCTTGAAGAAGATCGAGAATATACAGAAATTGAAATTGGTGTATTAGAGTATTATATTAAAGGAATGTCAAATCTGATGAAAAATGTTTGGTTTGATTATTTGGAAATTACCCCTCATTTAATGAAAATCGAAACAAATTCTCGTGTTTTACAAGGAATTAGTGCTGACGAAAATGTTGTGATTATTGTAATGAATGTTGTGATCAATAATACATCAGGAAAAATAAATGTGTGTATTCCAGCAACAACATTGGATATGTTATTTAAGAAAAAATTATATCAGACAAAGAAAAATGTCAAACGGGGTGATCAAATTGCGGAAGAAAAAAGACGGCAAAATATTGTCAATGAAATCAGAAAAACAGACTTGGAAATAACGGGTGTATTAGGTGAAGTTGAGGTGTTATCACAAGATATTGTTGAATTAGAAGTTGGTGATATTATTAAATTGAAAAAACCTCAAGATGCGTTAGTTGATATTATAGTGAATGATGAAATATGGTTTAGAGGAGAAATTGGAACCTATAATAAAAACAAAGCGATTGTGATAAAAGAGTTTGCAGAGAGAGGAAGTGAGATCACAAATGGTCAGTCAAGAAATAAATGATGAAAAATTAACAGATATGGAAGTTGATGTAATCGGTGAAGTCATGAATATCAGTATGGGTTCTGCGGCAACAGCAATGTCAACGATTTTAGATAAAAAAGTTGATATTACAACACCCCGAATTGAATTACTACATATAAATGAATTTGAATTTCCTCAATTAGAGCCAGTAATTGGTGTGTTAATCAATTATATCGAAGGAATTGATGGTGCAAATGTTCTTTTATTAAAAGAAACAGATGTGAAAAAAATTCTTTCTCAATTATTTGGGATGGATACAAGCGATGAAGTTGAGTTTGATGAAATTGGTAAAAGCGCAGTTGGCGAAATCATGAACCAAATGATGGGAGCAGCAGCAGGGGCGCTAGCGTCTTTTTTAGGTAAGACTGTTAATATTTCGCCACCTGAAATATTAGATGATACAAATAAAAAGAATGTTCGTGAATTATTTTCATTGAAAGGCGATTCGTTAGTTAGTGTTAAATTTAATTTAAAAATTGATGGTTTAGTTGAAAGTGAATTTATTAGCGCAATGGAACCAAATCTAGTAAAAGAAATTGTGAAAATGTCACTTGGCTTAAATGAATCTGATGCAAATGATGTGCCACAAGAAACAGAACCAAAAACAGAACCAAAAACAGAACCAAAAACAGAAAGAATAACCTCAAATGTTAGCTCAGAACCAAATTTAAATCACGAAGAAAGTATGATTACAAAGAAAAAACAAGTTCAAGTGACATCATATAATTACAAAGATTTAGGAGAAGAATCGGGTAAGAATCAAACAATTAATAATAATTTAGACTTAATTATGTTAGTTCCAATTGAAATAAAAGTTGAATTAGGTAAAACTAGAAAACGAATTAAGGATATTGCAGATTTAACATTAGGAAATATTATCGAGTTAGATCGACAAGCGGGAGATCAAGTCGATGTTATTGCAAATGGTCGTCTGATTGCAAAAGGTGATGTTGTAGTGGTTGATGATAATTATAGTGTTAGAATTACAGAAATAATAAAAGTAAAAGAAGAAAACAAGTAAAACACCCAATAAAAACATTTAGAAATGAGAGGAAATAATACATGTATAAAATATTAATTGTTGATGATGCCGCATTTATGCGAATGATGATTAAGGATAGTTTAAAAAAAGCGGGGTTTACCGATTTTGTAGAAGCTGAAAATGGAGAAGTTGCAATTGCGGTTTATACTGAAAACAAACCAGATTTAATATTATTAGATATTACCATGCCAGTGATGGATGGTATTCAAACATTACAAGCAATAAAGAATTTAGAGCCAACCGCTAAAATTGTAATGTGTTCTGCAATGGGGCAAGAAGGAATGGTTGTTGAAGCGATAAAATTTGGGGCATTAGATTTTATTGTGAAACCATTTAAACCAGAGCGGCTGATTCAAACGGTTAACAGTGTCCTTGGTAATGCATAAAAGGATGTGCATCAGTGAATAGTGGGGATGTTTTTTCAATAATATTGCCACTTTTGGGGACGATTGGTGTGATTGTTTTAACTTATTATGGAAGTCGATGGTATGTGAAAAAAGTTGTTAAAGGTCAGGGATCTTTTTTAAATACAAAACATATAAAAATCATTGAGCGATTGGGTGTAAGTAAAAATGGATCAATTATTATTATTGAAGTTCAAGGTAAACAATACATGGTTGGCGTATCAGAAGAAAATATTCAAATAATGAAAGAGTTGGAAGAACCAATTATAATTTCCAAAAAGTTGGAGAAAAATAAGGAAAGCTTTTTGAGTGTACTAAAGAAAGCAACTCAAAAGGAAAAAAAGAATGAAAATAAATAATTTTAAAATGACTATGAGTAAAAGATTCACTAAATTATTTGGTGTGATTGCATTTATGATCATGTTTTTTCAAGTATCGGTATCAAAAGCCTATGCAGCAGAATTTTCTTTAGAGAATTTAATTGCAGGCGAAGGTTCAGATACAGTGAAGATTATTGTACTTTTAACATTAATTGCGATTGTACCGACAATTTTATTAATGATGACATCGTTTGGACGAATTGTTATTGTACTATCATTTCTAAGAAATGCATTGGGACTTCAACAAACACCACCGAATCAAATATTAGTTGGGTTAGCGTTAGCAATTACCTTTTTTGTGATGTCACCTGTATTTATTCAGGTTAATAATACAGCATTGCAACCCTATAATGCAGGAGAAATTAACACTCAAGAATTTATAGAGGTTGCAACGAATCCGATGAAAGAATGGATGCTAAAGCAAACGACGACAGAGGATGTTCAGTTATTTGCGAGTCTTTCAAGTGATCAGACATTAGAAAATCGTACGCCTGAAAATTTACCAATGACAATTGTGATTCCTGCATTTGTTATTAGTGAATTAAAACGAGCATTTTTAATTGGTTTTCTAATATATATTCCGTTTTTAATCGTCGATATGATTGTTGCAAGTGTATTGATGTCAATGGGGATGATCATGCTTCCTCCAGTAATGATTTCGTTACCGTTTAAAGTAATGTTATTTGTTGTTGTTGATGGTTGGGGATTATTAATTAAAACCCTTGTGATGACTTATAATTAAGGAAAGGAGTGGATATTTTGGGTACAGAAGAATTAATTGAAGTATTTAAGGATGCAATTATGACAGGAATGAAAGTAGCAGCACCAATATTAATCGTGAGTATTCTTGTTGGTTTAATTATATCAATTATACAAGCTGCAACATCGATTAATGAACAAACCATGACATTTGTTCCTAAACTAATTGTAATAGGCCTTATCCTTATCATCAGTGGAGGTTGGATGCTTCAGCAAATGATGGATCTTGTAATGCGGATTTTTGAATTAATTGCGACGGAAATTTAGATGTTTTTTTATNNATTTTAGACAGAGTATGGGTGAATCAATTGAATTTTGATATAAATCAATATATGATATTTCTTTTTGCAAGTTGTCGAGTAGCAGGAATGATTTTTTTTAATCCGATTTTTGGAAGAAAAGGAATCCCAAGTGCAATAAAAGTAGGGTTGTCTGTATTAGTTGCATTATTTGCTGTATATGATATTGGAAATGTTTATGTTTTAGATTATTCAACAATTGAGTTAGTATTAATTGTGGGAAAAGAAATGATTATTGGCATTGCAATAGGATTTGTAATGCATTTGTTTTTATCCGTTTTTCAAATTGGCGGGCAATTAATTGACTTGCAAATTGGTTTAAGTATGGCAGCTATGTATGATCCAGCAAGTAATTCAAGTATTTCAGTAACATCTAATTTAATAAGTGGGATGTATATTTTAGTTTTTTTTATTTCAAATTGTCATTTGGCTTTAATTAATATTGTTGTAAAATCTTTTCAGGTGATACCAATTGGATTACAAGCAATTAGTAGTCGGGTTGGCGTGTATTTTATTGAGTTGTTTGGTTGCATTTTAGTTTTTGCAGTTCAGCTTGCAATGCCAATAATTGTTACTGAAATCATTGTTGAATTTGCAGTTGGAATATTAATGCGGTTAGTTCCCAATATCAATGTATTTGTTATCAATTTACAAATGAAAATATTAGTGGGATTAGTGGTAATACTCACAATTATTCCAGCTTTGGTACAGTTTACAGCAAAAATGAATGCGATAATGATGGAAAAAATATCACAATTATTAACGTTATTTATTTAATAAACGAAATCGACGGAGAAAAAAATGGCTGAATCAGAAAAAACAGAGAAAGCAACCCCGAAAAAAAGAAAAGATGAGAGAAAAAAAGGAAATACATATCAAAGTAAAGATGTCGTAAGTGTTGCATTATTGTTTTTAGGTTTTTTCATAATGAGTCAACTGGTTTCATTTATTGCAAAACAACTTGAACTATATTATTGTTTACAAATGTACAAAATTGGAGAATTAGAAACGTTGACAATTACCAATTGTAAAACAATATTTAGAGAAATGGTGCAAGTGTTTTTTGTCTCAACATTACCAATTGTATGTGTTTTAATGATTGTTGGGATTGTAATGGTTGGAATTCAAACACGGTTTTTAGTTTCGGGGCAATTACTTCATTTTAAATATAGTAGGATTAGTTTTTTTCAAGGAATGAAGCGTTTGTTTTCTTTGCGGTCAGTCGTTGAACTTGTAAAATCAATTATAAAAGTCGTTTTGATTATTGTCATTATCTATATGAGTGTAAAGAATATTTTGGTATCAACGCCAGATTTGTTGAGTAATCGAATGGACGTGAATTTGAGTTTTATGATGGATCATCTCATGGGTATGGTTAATCAAATCTGTCTTATTTTTGCTGCTGTCGCAATTTTGGATTATGCATATCAAAAATATGACTATGAAAAGAAATTAAAAATGACAAAACAAGAAATTAAAGATGAGTATAAGCACAGTGAAGGTGATCCGCAATTAAAGGGTAAAATAAAACAAAAGCAGCGAGAAATTAGTCAAAACAGAATGATGCAAGAGGTACCAACAGCCGATGTTATTGTGAGAAATCCAACCCACTATGCAGTCGCAATAAAATATGATTTAGAGATAAATTCTGCACCCATTGTCGTTGCAAAAGGTATGGATCATGTTGCACTGCGAATTGTAAATATTGGTGAGAAAAATAATGTTTTGATTAAAGAAAGTCCACCGTTAGCTCGAGGATTGTATGCGAGTGTAGAAATTAACGAGGCAATTCCACAGGAACTTTATCAAGCAGTTGCGGAATTAATGGCATGGGTATATAGTACAAAAAAGAAGGTTAAAGGGTCATTATGAAAATAACACGAAATTTTGTTGTCATATTTGTAATATTGTCAATTATTCTAATTATTATTCCATTGCCACCATTTATTTTAGATTTCATGTTTATTTTAAATATTGCAATATCATTAATAATCTTATTAACAACAATGTATATTAAAGGTCCATTAGAATTTGCTATTTTCCCATCATTATTGTTAATAACGACATTATTAAGATTAGCATTAAATATATCATCAACACGATTGATTTTATCAAATGGAGGACAAGCAGGCCAGGTTATTGCAACCTTTGGTAGTTTTGTTTTAGGAGGAAATGTAGTTGTTGGATTTATTGTATTTATTATTATCATTATTGTACAATTTATTGTTATAACAAAAGGTGCTGAGCGTATATCAGAAGTGTCGGCACGTTTTACACTCGATGCGATGCCAGGAAAACAAATGGCGATAGATGCCGATTTAAGTTCCGGTGTTATTACAGATGTTGATGCTCGGGAACGGCGAAGTAATATTCAACGAGAAGCTGAATTTTATGGATCCATGGATGGTGCCACAAAACTTGTTAAAGGTGATGCTATTGCATCGATTATTATTGCAGTTATTAATTTAATTGCAGGAACAATTATTGGGATGGTTCAAGGAGGAATGGCGATTGGTGAAGTCATAACGGTTTATTCAATTGCAACGGTAGGAGATGGACTAGTCAGTCAAATACCAGCATTAATGATTTCAGTGGCAACAGCGATGATTGTTACCCGAGCAGCGTCTGAAAGTAACTTAAATGAAGATGTAAAAAAACAAATAGCGTCACAACCGATTGTTTTAATCATTGCAGGAATTGTTATTTTTTTAATGTGCTTTATACCAGGGGCTCCTGTGATTCAAATTTTCATCTTGGCAAGTATTTTGGTAGGATTTGGATATATGTTAATACGAAAAACAAAAATAAAAGAAGAATCAAAGGCAAAAGAGCAGTTTAATCAACTGGTGGAAGATGAAAATAATGAAGTTGATTATTTTAGAAATATTGACAATGTTTATAATGTGATAGGGGTTGAACCAATTGAAATGGAATTTGGATATTCCTTGTTACCATTAGTCGATGAAGGCAGTTCAGGGAATTTTATTGATCGTATTGTTATTTTCAGAAAGCAATTTGCATTAGATATGGGAATGGTGATTCCAACCGTACGATTAAGAGACAATGGTTTGATTAATCCCAATCAATATATTATTAAAATAAAAGGGGAAGAAGTTGCAAAAGGAGAAGTGCTTGTTGATTATTTTTTAGCATTGGATCCAAGTAATAATTGTGAACCAATTGATGGGATTGAAACCATTGAACCGGCCTATGGAATTAAAGGGAAGTGGGTATCAGAGAGTGATCGAGAAATGGCTGAGGTGTTTGGATATACGGTTATCGATGCTCTTTCTGTTATTGTGACACATATGTCTGAAGTGATTAAAAAGCACATTTATGAGTTAATAAGTCGCCAAGATATTAGTACATTGCTTGACAATATCAGTAAAACAAATCCTGCAATTGTAGCCGATGTTATTCCAAGTATTATATCCATCGCAGATTTCCAAAAAATTCTTGTTAATTTATTAAAAGAAGGCATACCGATTCGCGATTTGCAAAGTATTTTAGAATCAATTGGTGATCATGGGGTTAATATAAAAGATACAGATATGTTAACAGAATATGTAAGACAAAAATTAAAACGGACCATTACTCGCAAATATACAAATGGAGCAAGTATACAGGTCATTACGTTAGATCAAGAAATAGAAAATATTATTTTAAATTCTGCTAAGAAAAATGACCATGGGACATATTTAGCAATTGATCCTCAGGTTGTTCAAGGTATTGTTGAAAAAGTGACAGAACAAATTGATAAGGTGAAAGAGATTGTAGATCATTCTATTATTTTAACTTCTCCAATTGTCCGCATCTATTTCAAACGGTTAATCGAACAATTTTTAGAAGACTTAACAGTACTTTCTTTTAATGAATTGGATACAAATATTCAAATTCAAGTGATTGGTATGATAAAAATGTAGTTTCTATGTAAATCTCTTTGGAAAAAGGAGGGTGAAGAATGTGTAATATTGAAGATTGCGATAAAGTAAAAGATATTGATTTATGGCAGATGTATAAAGAGAATAGATGTACTGAAGTTAGAAACGATATTGTTCTTCAGTATTCAGGTTTAGTAAAAAAAATTGTTCTTCGTTTTAAAGGGAGCTATAACAATTTTGGACAATTAGATGATATGATTAATCAAGGGATGATTGCATTAATTGATGCTGTTGAAAAATTCAATCCTGATTTAGGAAATAAATTTGAAACCTTTGCTTCATTAAAAATAAAAGGGGCAGTGATTGATTTCATGAGAAAACAGGATTGGGTTCCACGAAGTCAACGAAGTTTATCAAAAGTATTAGAAGATACTTTTGGTGAATTATATGTAAAACTAGGGAGAGAACCAACTCAAGAAGAAATTGCGACTAAAATGAGAATATCAATTGATAATCTTAATAAAATTCTTCAACAACGCCATAATGGTATTATATTATCTTATGAAGAAGCCATTAATGAAAAAATGATGGAAGTGTCGCCCCTAATAACGAATGAAACAAAGGATCAATCACCAGAATCACAATTACTATTTGATGAGTTAAAAATAAAATTAGCAGAAGCGATTGATCAACTTAACGAAAAAGAAAGAGTGGTTGTGTCTTTATATTATTATGAAAATTTAAAATTAAAAGAAATTGCAAAAATACTCGAAGTGACAGAATCACGAGTATCTCAAATCCATTCGAAAGCAATGATTAAAATGAAGGATCGATTAAAAAATTACTAAGTAAGGAGAAAAAAATGAATCGTGGTTTTTATTCTGCAGCTGCAGGAATGTTAACAGGTCAAAAAACAATCAACTATTTGTCAAACAACATTGCAAATGTAAATACCTCAGGTTATAAAAGTCAATCAACTGTTGAATCAAGTTTTGATGAGTATTTATTGTCACGAATTAGCGCGACAAAGAGTCATTCAAAAGCAAATATTGGAACAGGGTCGTATATGACGATTGTCGATGAAAAAATGAATGATTTCAGCCAAGGAAATATCGAACTCACTGATCGTTCTGTGGATATGGCAATTGAAGGTGAAGGATTTTTTGTGATACAAAATCCGGAGTATGGGCCAGTTCTTACGCGAAATGGTGAATTTGAGATTGATGGAAATGGGTATTTAACATTATCCAGTGTCGGACAGGTATTAGATAAAAATTCCCAACCAATTCAGTTACAGGGATCTGATTTTAAAGTTGATAATCAAGGAAATATTTTTGAAAATAGCAAGCAAATTGGATCATTATATATAGCTCACGTAGAAGATAAAAATCAGCTAATACAGGTAGGAACAGGCTTCTTTAGAAGTGATGCTGGTTTTACACAAGAAAATATAAAAGACTATCTTGTTTTTCAAGGAGCGGTTGAAGATTCAAATGTCAATATTACAAAAGAATTAAGCCAAGTTATTGCGCGACAAAATAACTATTCGTCATGTTCAGAAATGATAAAAATATTTGATCGAATTAGTGAAATGGCTTCGAATCAAATTGGAAAACTAGGTTAAGAAGGAGGATGAGAGATTATGATTAGTGGATTTTATGCATCGGCACAAGGAATGATGAGTCATCAAACATTTTTAAATACGATCGGAAATAATATTGCAAATGTAAACACCGTCGGTTATAAGCCCCAAACAACAGGGTTTTCGGCACTTTTATATCGAAATTTGAATAATGAAGATAATGGGAGTTTGAGTATTGGAAGTGGCTCAAAAGTTGAAAAAACGGGACTTGTGATAAATCAAGGAGCATTACAAAAGACAGATGCACCCTACGATTGTGCAATTGATGGAACAGGTTTTTTTGCTTTAAAGAATCCTGAAACAAATGAAATAACCTACACCAGAGATGGATCATTTAAAATGTTATTAAGCGAGGATAAAGGCTATTTGGTTAATAGTAGTGGAAATTATGTTTTAGATGCAAACCAGAATCCAATCGATATTTCAAATGGTTTTGATCCTAAGGAAATTGGGGCAGTTGATTTTGTGAATCCATATGGTTTGAAATTAATGGGTAATAATCAATATAGTGAAACAGAAAAATCAGGTTTAGCAAAAGTAGATTCAGGTATTAAGATAAGAGCTGGTTGGCTTGAAAGTTCAGCGACTGATATTTCAAAAGAAATGGTAAAAATGATTGAAGCATCAAAAGGATTCTCATTTAATTCTAAGTTAATACAGACAGCAGATGAGATGGAGAAAATTGTGAATCAATTACGATAAAGAATATAAGCGTGATTATTAAGTAATATTGGAAGAGGGAACACAATGAATAATGAAAAAGAAATATCTTTGGATATTCATGAATTTATTAAGGTGAACGTGAGTAAAGATCATTTATGTGCATATATAAAATTTGGAACAATTGATCAACTAGAAACTCAGTTTAATAAAAATGATCTAGTCACCTTATTAAATGAATCTGAAATTATCTTTGGAATAGATGAGGATTCAATTATTAAAATTCTAAAAAATCCAATTGAAAATGAATTATTGAAAGTCGCAGAAGGATTTAATCAAACAACGGGTGAGAATGCACAGGTTAAGTATTTAGTAAAAAGAGATCAAGATTTTGAACCGGAGTTTGCGTCAGAAGAGAATACACAAGAAAAGATTGACTATAAAAATATTAGTCATTATCAAATGGTTAAAAAAGATGATGTATTGTGTGAAATAATAAAAGCTAAAGAAGGCATAGCAGGAAAAGATGTTTTTGGAGAAATTATTCCGAGCTTAAAAGGAAAAGAAACCAATATTAGACTTGGAAAAAATACATTATTTAATGATGATGAAACACAACTATTAGCAGAGTGTGATGGGATGGTTCAATTTAAAAATGAAATTATTGAAATAAAAAAAACATTGCAAATTAAATCATCTGTAAATTTAATGACAGGTAATATTGATTTTTCCGGAGATGTGATAATAAATGGTGATGTTTGCTCAGGATTTTCTGTAAAATCTGGAGGGGATTTAACAATACGAGGTGTTCTTGAAGATGCCAAAATTGATGTTAAAGGAAATGTAATCATAGCACAAGGAATTATTGGAAATAAAAATAATCGTGTTATTGTTGGTGGAAATTTCAGAGCAAAATATATTCAAAATGCAATTTTAGAGGTAAATGGAAATATTGTAACAGATTATATTGTGGATAGCGTGATTCGATGTCATGAAAATATTAAATTATCAGGAGTTAAAGGGGTAATTATTGGAGGAAGCATAAAACTATCGGGTGAATTGTATGCAAAAGAAATTGGGAATAAAAATGAAGAAAAAACAAAAATTGAAATACTTGAAATAAAACCGGAAGAAGAATTACCAAATGATAATAAAAATTTAATTCAAGATGAAGCAAAAAATTTAAAAGAATTAGTAGAAAAATATCAACAATTTGATAAAAATGCGCTATTATATGGTGAGTTATTAGAGATCGATAAATTAAAAAAGAAAATGTTGTTAAAGCAAATATTAAAATCGAAAGAAAAGATTGAAGACTATACCAGTATAGAAAAAGAAAAAGATGAAAAAGAAGACAAGGAATACAAGGGTAAAGTAATCTGTCGGCAAAAATTATTTAAAGGTGTTGAAATAACTTTTGGAGATGAAACATTTCAGTTTTATTCGGACTACCTTGAATATTGTAAAATATATTGGGACAAAAAAATACAACAGGTTTTATTATAAAAAAAGTAATTAAAAGAGGTGTGAACTTGTTTAAGAATTATGATGAATTAAATGACATGCAAATTGATTTATTACGTGAAATTGGAAATATTGGAGCGGGCAATGCAGCAACAGCTTTGGCGACGATATTAAATGAAAAAGTAGAAATGAGTGTCCCAAATGTTCGGATTACAGGATTTGATGATACGATCCTTGAATTAGGCGGAGCAGAAAAAATGACGGTTGGTGTTTTAGTTAACTTTAGTGGTGAAGCCAATGGGATGATTATGTTTCTGTTAAATTTAGATGATGCGAATGCATTAATGGGAAATTTGTTTGGTGAAGAACAAAAAAATGATGAATTAAATGAACTGCAATTATCCGCGATCAAAGAAATTGGAAATATTTTAGGTTCTTCCTATATTAATTCAATTGCGATGTTAACAGGCTTAAGAATTGAAGTATCAGTTCCTTATCTTTCAATTGATATGGTTGGTGCGATTATGAGTGTTCCAATTATTGAATTTGGTTCGATTGGTGATAAATTAATGTTTATAGAAGAAAATTTTATCGGAGAAACTGAGGAATTGAAAAGTAATATTGTGATGTTTGCAGAAATTGATACGTTAAAAACTATTATGGAAAAATTAGGAATCGAAATATGAACCAGTCATTGACAGTTGGTATTTCAGATTATAAATATTCAAAAGAGTTAGATATTTTAGTGACATATGCTTTAGGTTCTTGTGTTGGTGTTTGTCTTTATGATAAAACAACAAAAGTTGGTGGATTATCTCATATTATGCTTCCAGATAGTAAAAAATTTGATACAAAAGACATTAATCGAATGAAGTTTGCAGATACAGCAATTCGAGATTTGGTTAAAGAATTAGACAATTTGTGTTTAGGGAGAAGCCGCTTTATTGCAAAAATAGCTGGTGGTGCTCAAATGTTTGAGGTTCAACCAGGAAGTAAAATTGGTGGAATTGGTGAGAGAAATATTGTAAGTGTAAAAAAAGTTCTAAATGAGTTAAGAATACCCATTATTTCTGAGGATATTGGATTAAATTATGGACGAACACAATATTTTGATTTAGCTACAGGAATTATGAAAATTAAAGCAACTAATCGAGGAATAAAAGACTATTAAAAGAATCGTATTTATATTGAAATTTTTATAAAGTTTATTAAAAAAATGTCGATAATGTAATTAGATAGATTAAAAAAGATAGTATAAATAATAAAGGAGAATTAATATGGCTAATAATGCGATTGAAAAAGATAATTATGAAGAAGATACCCAACATGGGCGATTTTTAACGTTTGCTTTAGGAAATGAAGTATATGGGATTGAAATTAAGTATGTCACTGAAATTATTGGAATGCAGTCTATTACAAAGGTGCCAGAAGTGCCTTCATATATAAAAGGGATTATTAATTTAAGAGGAAAAATTATACCAGTACTTGATGTTCGCATTCAATTTGGTAAAGAACCCATTGAATACAACGATCGAACATGTATTGTTGTTATTGATATTGATGATGTTTCAGTTGGATTAATTGTTGATACGGTTGAAGAGGTTTTGACAATTGATGATGACACTATCGCACCACCTCCAAATAATAAAACAGGAATAGAAAATCGTTTTATGAAAGGCATTGGGAAAGTTGGAGGAAAAGTTCAATTGTTATTAGATTGTGAACGATTGCTTAAGAACAATCAAATGGAAATAATTGAGGAGATTGCTCAAGAAAAATAGAAGGTAGGCATAGATGAAAATCAAACATAAAATAAAGGTTTTAGTCGTTGATGATTCATTACTGTTTAGAGAAACATTGTCTCAAGAAATTAAAAACGATTTAGCGATTGAAGTTGTGGGGACAGCTTCGGATCCATACGTTGCGAGAGATATGATTTTAAAATTAGAACCAGATGTTGTAACATTAGATGTTGAAATGCCTAAAATGAGTGGAATTGAATTTCTAAAGAAGTTAATTCCACAATATCCTATTCCAGTAATTGTTGTTAGTTCAGTTGCCCAAAATGTTTTTGATGCATTAGATGCAGGAGCGGTTGAATTTGTAACAAAACCAAATAATACACGAGAAGGAGGCATGAATTCTTTTATTAATGAATTATTAGTAAAAATAAAAATTGCCTCTACAGCTAAAGTAGGAAGTGCAAAAAAAAGTCCGATATTAAATACTATTATTTCAAAAAAAGGAATTAATATTAATCATACGATTATTGCAATCGGAGCATCTACTGGGGGAACAGAGGCGATTGATACCGTTATTTCTGGTTTACCAAAAGATATGCCACCAATACTTGTTGTACAACATATGCCACCAGTTTTTACAAAAATGTATGCAGAACGATTAAATCGCACTAGTAAATTGGATGTAAAAGAAGCCGAAGATGGTGACGAAGTCATTCCAGGTCAGGTATTAATTGCGCCTGGTGATTATCAAATGCGTTTTGTGAAAAAAGGTTCTAAACTATTTGTAACCTGTAAAAAAGGGGAAAAAGTCAGTGGGCATTGTCCTTCTGTTGATGTATTATTTGATTCAGTTGCAGAGATTGCAAAAGAAAAAGCGATTGGCGTATTATTAACTGGAATGGGTAAAGATGGTGCAAAAGGTTTATTGAAAATGAAAAAAAATGGAGCTTATACTATTGGTCAAGATGAAAAAACATCCGTTGTCTATGGAATGCCAATGGTTGCTTTTAATATTGGAGCAGTGGATAAACAATTACCATTAAATAAAATACCTGGAGAAATATATAATCATTTGTTAGGGAAATAAATTCATTATTAATCGAGTATATAAAAAAGGTGACCCATTTTATAAATGGGTTACCTTTTTTATATTGAAAATCCATAAAAGAAATGAAATCCATAAAAATGTAAATATTATGAATAAAAAAAAATAAATAAAAAAAGAATAGTAATATTTTCAAAGTGAATGAATAAATGACTGTAATATATACTATATCATACAAAANNTTTTGTATGATATAGTATATATTGTAATAAAATTTATATTTAAATTGAAGTGTTTGGATAAAAATCTATAATGATAATGCAAATATTAGTTTAGAATAACAAAATATGATAATTAATTGACGAATATATCATTTGATTATATATTTACAAAAAAAAATACAATGATATAATAGGAAATGCTTGAAAAAAAAATGAATCTAATTCTTTTTAAATTGTAATTAAATTTTCAAGTTTTAGAAGGGGTAAGAATATAGATGTTTTGACAACAAGAGGTGAATCTATGAAGTGAGAAACTAAATGCTAAATGATATTTCATAAAGTAGTATTACTCATCAAGAATGAGGCAATAAAAAAAAGGAGAAAAGAATAATGATAAAGTGGATAAACAATAGGAGACTAAAATCAAAACTTATTTTTTGTTTTAGTTTAGTAACGTTAATAAGTATTGTAATTGGAATTGTTGGGATTGTAAATATTGATACGATCAGCCAGTCAAGAAGTGAAGGCTATGATAGTCTGGGAGTGTCATTATCTGAAATGTCATGTTTTGAAAGTATGGATAGTGATTTAAAAAATATGACGACGACAAATGAGTCCCAAGAGATTACAGAATATATTGAGAAAATTAAAGGCGAAAAAGCAGAGATGGATGACGTCTTAAATAACATAGAAAATGAAGTTAAAATAGAAGCAGAAAGTAATGCGAATTTAGCAGATAAAAAAATAATGACGATGGTTGTTTTAATTGTATTAGGCTGTTTATTATCAATGGGTATTGGGATAGTTATTATCTTTTTAATTAATAGACCAATGAAAAAAGTTCAACACATGATTGAAGAAATGAGTGCAGGACATTTTGGTTTGCGTTTAAATATGGAATCAAAGGATGAACTTGGTGAAATGGCGGCAGCGATGGATTCTTTTGCTGAGGAGATTCAAACCGTTGTTATTGGAACCATGAATCAAATTGCTAAAGGGGACGTTTCAGCAGAAATTACTTCGAATAATGATGATAACGAAATAACGCCGGCTTTAATTCAAATTATTGAATCCATTCGAAAATTAATTGGTGAAGCCAATCAATTAGCCGAAGGTGCGATTAATGGTGAATTAAAAAATCGTGGAGATGCAACGCAGTTTGAAGGTGGGTTTAAAGAGATTATCAATGGATTTAATCAAACATTGGATGCAGTGATTGAACCATTAGAATTATCCTCTAATTATTTTCAACGCATTAGCCAAGGAGATATTCCTGATCGTATAATAGACGAGGTTAATGGGGATTACAATACGATTAAAAACCATCTCAATACCTGTGTTGATGCAATTAATGCAATGGTGAATGATGTTAATTTATTGGTTGAAGCAGGTGTACAAGGAGAACTTGAAACACGAGCGGATGCGACGAAACATCAAGGTGAGTATCAATTAATTATTATAGGAATGAACAATATCTTAGATGCCGTGGTTGGACCATTTAAAATGGTTGCTGAAAATATTGAATCCATTGGAAAAGGTGATATTCCAGAAAAAATTACAGACGAGTATCAGGGAGAATATAATCATATTAAAAATAACATTAATGCATGTATTGATGGCTTAGGGGGATTAATCGAAGCGAAAACCGTATTGTACCAATTAAGCATCAATGATTTTACAACAAAAATTGAAGGACAATATTTAGGTATTTATGGAGAAATGGGTGATTCAATAAATAAAATACAAAATAAATTCCTTCATATCTTAAAAATTGTCAATCATATTTCAATTGGTGATATGAGTGATTATGA
>LGOV01054104.1_pt1 | contig 22211 bp, 20 predicted proteins | sample 469881 | NCBI WGS metagenome assembly LGOV01 (sample SAMN03857199, study PRJNA290197) | marine sediment metagenome | biome: marine cold seep biome; feature: cold seep; material: marine sediment; isolation source: sample #5579, elevator 3A push core 41 containing 12 cm of sediment... ...
GGAATTTTTTTATAAAATTATTAATGAGTAATATTAAGATATATCGTGATTGGATGTGAATGAAGTGTTGTTCATTAAAAGGTTTAGGCATATTAAAAGGTATAGAGAAATTGTGAGAGTGTTTGCAAAACACGGATTTGGTGCTGTGATAGATAAGTTAGGAATGATTACTTATTTAAAGTTAAACAAAAAAAATATCACAAATAATGAAAAAGAAAAGAAAGAATTNNTATCAATTGGAGAGCGATTAAGATTATCTTTAGAAGAACTTGGACCAACCTTTGTTAAATTAGGGCAAATATTAAGTACTAGAGCCGATCTTTTACCAGATGATATTATTAAAGAACTTGAAAAGTTACAAGATACAGTTTCATTTTTATCTTTTGAAGAAGTGAGTTCTCAAATTGAAAATGAATTTGGCAAAACAGTAGAAGAACTTTTTTTTGAATTTGATAAGAAACCATTAGCAGCTGCATCAATAGCTCAAGTTCATTTAGCAAGATTAAAATCCAAACAGGAAGTGGTAGTAAAAGTTCAGCGACCTGGAATAGAAAGAATAATTGATTTGGATTTGAAAATATTAGAAGATTTAGCTTCTTTTATAGATTTAAAAACAAAATATGGGAAATTGTATAATTTTAGAAAAACAATTCAAGAATTTGGAATTACGATTAAAAAAGAATTAGATTTTAGAGTTGAAGGCGAAAATGCAGAAAAATTTGAAACTAATTTTTTAAAAAATAAAGATGTAGCCGTACCAGAAATATTTTGGGATTTTACCACGAGTCGTGTATTAACAATGGAGTACATAAATGGACTCAGTTTAAGTGATCTGAGTATTGTAAAAAAAGAAGGACATGACTTTAAATTGATGAGTAAAATACTTGTGGAATCAATGTTTAATCAAATTTTAAAGGATGGTTTTTTTCATGCTGATTTACATCCGGGAAATATAATGGTATTACCAAATAATAAAATTGTATTTTTAGATTTAGGGATGGTTGGTGTTTTAAATGAGGAGCGAAGAAAACAGTTTTTAAAAATTTTAGTTGGTGTTACAACAAAAAACAGTAAAATAATAACTCAGGCATTATTAGAATTAAATGCAGTTCCAGTAAGATCAAATGTAAAAAAATTGGAAAGTGAATTTAATGTATTAAGAGATAAGTATTCGTCTATACCATTAGAAGAAATAAAACTTGGAGAAGTTTTTGGTGAAATTTTTTCAGTTGCTTTTTTATATAATTTAAGAATACCAAGTGAATTTACAATGCTATCAAAAAGTTTAGTTACAATGGAAGGCTTAATAGAAAAACTTGATCCTAAGTTTAATGTTTTAGAAGTTGTAGAGCCAATGACTAAGAAATTGATTATTAAAATGTTTTCAGTTTCTGATATAAGTAAAACAGTGTTAGAAAGTTCTTTGGATTACTATACAGTATTAAAAGAAACGCCATCGTTTTTAGTGAATTTTTTAAGAAAATTTGAAGATGATGATTTTGTATTAAATCATGAAATAAAAGGATTAGATGAATTATTTAATAAAAGAAATAGAGTATTAAATCATATTTCATTAAGTATTATACTGTTAGGTTTAAGTATTATAATTACTGGGATTATAATTGTAATAGGATTTAGTCCTAATTTCAATTTTAATATATTCTAGTAGTATATTTTTATTAAAAAGATAATATAAAAGGAGTTGTGTGATGAGTGTTAAAATTATAATAGATAGTGCTTGCGATTTACCACAAGAAATGATTAAGCAGTTAGATGTAAAAGTTATGCCATTATTAGTTTATGTAGATGAAGTTGAATATGAGGATACAAAAACGATTGAAGCAAAAGAATTTTATGAGAAAATGAGAGAAGGTTCTTCAGTAAGAACTGCGCAAATTTCTGTAAAGATATTTCATGATGAATTTATAAAATATGTAAATAGTGATGATGAATATTTGTATATTTCATTTTCATCGGGTTTATCAGGTACATACCAAACTGCAGAAATGGTAAGAAAAGAATTAAAAGAAACATATCCTGAGCTTAAATTAAAAATATATGATTCAAAATGTGCATCTGTTGGATTAGGGATGATAGTTGATTATGCAGTTAGTTTGTCAGAAAAAGGGAATAATATAGATCAGATAATAAGTTTAATAGATGAGAAAGCATCTCGTATGGAGCATATAATTACAGTCGATGATATGGAATATTTATATCGTGGTGGAAGAATAAGTAAATCAAAAGCATTAATTGGTGGAATGTTAAATATAAAACCGATTATTAATATGGAAAAGGGAGAACTTAAGCTTATAGCAAAAGCACGTAGTAAAAAGAAAGTTATAATAAAAATGCTTGATATTATGGAAGAGCGTGGAAGTAATCTTAGTCAGCAAACTATTGGTATACATCATGGGGATGATTGGGATACTGCTGGGATTGTGGAACAAATGATTCGTAAAAGGTTTGGAGTCGAAAAATTTATAGTAACTTATGCTGGATGTGTTCTTGGCGCTCATTTAGGTCCTGGTGCTTTATCAGTTTTTTTCACACGTTAAAGTAAGTTGATTATTTATTTCAAAAATTAATATGTTTTAAACATAAATAGAAATATGAATAGGGTGAAAAAATGAAAGAAATTTGGATGGTATTTAAACAAAGTATAGTTATTTTAAAACAAAATATAATGAGATTTATTAAATATCAAGTAGCAACAAAAATATTGTTATCAGTTTTTTTATTTCCTATATTTTATTGGATTGTAACTTTGCTTATGAAGAGTAAAGGGTNNTTTTTTTGTTATCCCCTCAAGGAATAATAACAATACTTTTAGGATTGATATTTGGATTGATGGTTATTTTAGTAGAATTTGGAGGGCTAACTTTAATAAGTTATCAAGCAATTACTAAACAAAAGGAAAGTAGTTTTTTAACTATATTGAAATATAGTTTATATAAAATAAGATATTTATTAAGTATTGACGGTTTTTTTATAGTATTTTATGTATTCATAATAATTCCATTAATTAATAGTGATTTGAAAATTAGTATATTTAAACAATTAAAGATCCCTGGATTTATAATGGATGTTATTAATTTAAATTTATTATATCAAATATATTTAGGTATAGTATTAGTGATATTTATAATATTAGCAGTAAGATGGATTTTTGTATTACCAATTATTTTACTAAATAATAATAAAGTTAAACACCCTTTAAAAGAAAGTGTAAAATTAGTGAGGCAAAATTATAAATATATTTTTAAATATGCGATATTTATAAGTTCTTTCAATATAATAGTATTCTTTTTAATTTCATCGGTTTTATTATTAATATTACCAAAGTTCTATTTTGAAATAGTTTGGCCATTAACAATTAGTGGTGGATTTATTTTATCACTATTTATATTAACACCATTTTATGCAATATTATTTACTAGATTGTATATTACTATTAAAGGCGAAGAAAATATTGAAGTTTTTTTAGCTATTAAAGATAAAGATACGATTATTGATAAATTATTAAATAATACTAAATTATGTATTTTACTATTTGTATTATTTGTGATTATGATATCAGTTTATACTTATTCATTTATTGATAAAATAGATGATATAGAATATGATGTAAAAATTACTTCGCATAGAGGAGATACTATTGATTCGCCTGAGAATACTTTAGCAGCTATTGAAGAAGCAATACATAACGGGGCAGATTTTGCAGAAATTGATGTTCAAGAAACTAAAGATTTAAAATTAATTCTTTTACATGATAAAAGCTTTAAGAGAACAACTGGAATAGATAAAAGTCCATGGGAGTTAACATTAAATGAAATAAAAGAATTGGATGCTGGATCATGGTTTAGTAATGAATATACTGGTGAGAAAATTCCCACTCTCAATGAAGCAATTGATTATTCAAAAGGAAAAATTAGTTTGAATATTGAAATTAAAACAGATAAGCATAATAAGAATATAGCACGTGAAGTTGTAAAAGTAATAAAAGAAAATGGGATTATTGATACTTGTGTAGTTACATCACTTGATTATGAAGTGCTTGAGGAAATTGAAAAATATGAATCCAAAATAAAAACTGGATATATTATGTATATGGCTATAGGGGATTTGAATAAGCTTAATATTGATTTTTATAGTGTAGAAGAAACGCTTATTAATAAAAAATTTATTGTTGATGCGCATAATAATGATAGAGAAGTTCATGTTTGGACTATAAATACAGTAGAAAGTATGGAGAATATATTGGAATTTGATGTTGATAATATTATTACTGACAATGTAAAAGAATTAAAGCAACTTATAGAAAATAATGATGAATGATAATATTAATGTTCAGTTAAATTTTTTTATTAAATGTTTTTAAAATTTGAGAAGAATAGATAAGTTAATGGATGAGTCAATAATTGGGATAAATTGTGGCTTATTATGGGATTTTCATTGTTGTAAAGATAATGATGAAGATGATGAAAGCATAGGTATTTATTTGTTGCCTGAAGAATATGAACCGGTTATATCGTTGAAATTTTAACGTATAATTGGTTTTTTATTTTATATTTTTTTGTTCCATAGCTATTTGATGATTTTAATTTTACTAGTGATTCTAGATAAATATATATTAATTCTTTCTTTTAGGTTTTTTCTATTTCTAGAAAATGATTTAGACATTCTGCTTTCATTTTTAGATGCTATATTTGTTAATTGAGAAACTTTTAGATGGTTTTATAATTAATAAGGGTAAGAAAAAAATAAATGACATATAATTATAACTTCTATATAATATTAAATAGAGTTACGAAGTGTAGACCATAAAATTTTTCAATATAAAACCATAATATCTTTCAGTTACATTAATAAAATTGGGATATATAATAAAAGTGACAGTATATTAATTCGTAAGATATTAGAGTTAAAAGGGAGATTAAAGAATGGTTAAATTAGTCAAAACTTCAAAGAACACTGAAGATCGATTATCAGTGAAAGATTCGGTGATGCTTGATAATAAAAATTTATATAGTCAAGTTATAAATATTGATTCAGAAAGGACATATCAGACTATAATAGGGTTTGGAGGAGCTTTTACGGAAGCTGCGGCTTTAACTTTATCAAAAGTAAGTGATGATTTAAGAACTGATGTGATTGAAAAGTATTTTGATAAAGAAAAGGGGATTGGATATTCTTTGGGAAGAGTATCTATTCATAGTTGTGATTTTGCTCTTGGTAATTATACTTATGTGGAAGAAAAAGATGAGAATTTAAAAACATTTAATATAGAACATGATAAAGCGTATATAATACCTTTAATTAAAGATGCTATGAAAAAACGTGGAGATGGACTTACAATATTAGCATCACCTTGGAGTCCACCAGCATGGATGAAATCGAATAATATGATGAATCAAGGTGGCAAGTTATTATCAAAGTATTTTAGTTTATGGGCATTATATTATACGAAATTTATAAAGGCGTATGAGAATGAAGGTATTAATATTTGGGGAATTACTGTTCAAAATGAGCCGAATGCAGTGCAAATATGGGATTCATGTATTTATTCTGCTGAGGAAGAAAGAGATTTTATTAAAAAATATTTAGGTCCAATTTTTTATAGGGAAGGACTTGAAGAAAAAAAAATATTGATTTGGGATCATAATAGAGATCTTATGGTTGAACGAGCGAAAATTGTTTTGGAAGATAAAGAAGCCGCAAAATATATATGGGGTACTGGATTTCATTGGTATGTTAGTGAAGAGTTTGAGAATGTTGGGAAAGTACATGATATGTTTCCTGATAAACACATATTATTTACGGAAGGGTGTCAAGAAGGCGGTGTTAAACTAGGAGAGTGGTTTACGGGTGAAAGATATGGGCGAAATATTATAGGGGATATTAATAATTGGTGTGAAGGTTATATTGATTGGAATCTTGTATTGGATGAAACAGGTGGACCAAATCATGTTAGTAATTTTTGTGATGCACCTGTAATAGTTGATACAGTTAGAAATAAGATTCATTATAATAGTTCGTATTATTACATTGGACATTTCAGTAAATTTATAGATGTTGGTGCGAAGAGAATATTTAATGATTGTAATATTGATAAAGTTTATACAGCGGCATTTAAGAATCTTGATAATTCTATTATTATTGTTATAATGAATGAAAGTGAAAAACCAAAAAATATAAGTGTTAGTATTAATGGAAAGTATATTAATTCTATAATTGAGGAAAATTCGATTGTAACTTATATTCAGAAGAGTCTTATAATTTGATGGAATTTTGCTATAATATATAGAAAATTAATTATGAATATGGAGATAAATATGAAGCGAAAATTTAAGTTTAAAATAACTAAATATTTCAAATTGTCTTTTCGACATAATATTAAGAATAAGTTACTTCTTTTAATGTTGATTGTTACGCTATGTCCAATTTTAATTATTACAAGTATTTCATATTTGAATTCAAAAATGAATTTAGAAAATGAGGTAATTAATCAAAATATTAGCACTATACAATGGATAGGAAACTATATGAATAATCAAATTGAAGATGTTAGAAATTCGTTCATTATTTTTTTTGCGGATAAGGATTTGATTAAAAGTATTCAAGATATTGATTTGGGAGAAAATTCGCGTGAGAATAGAGCTCAAATATATATAATCAGTAAATTGAAAGCATATATATTTTCAAATCATAAAAAATTTAATAGTATGGGATTACATATTGAAGATATTGATAGATTTTTTTATGTTTCTTATGATGACAATATGATTGTTATGGAAAAAACAAAATTGGTTGATGAAAAAATTTATGAAGCTCTTGAACATAATTCTTATCAGATAATATTTGATATTGATTCAATTGTTATTAAAGATTTAATACAATTTACTGATAGAAACAATAAGAAGGGGTTTTATGTTGTTCATCGAGTAAATTGTTTTGAAGATCAGAAATATTTTTACACAGCGGTTTTAAATGTAAAATGGGAAATGTTGTCTTCTGGATTTGATTTATTAAATGCAGAGACAGGATCAAAAATATTTATATTAGATAATAAGAGTAGAGTGTTTTATAATCCATATGGAGTTGAAATCGAATGTGATTTAGAAGAATTGACTTCATTGATTTCTAGAAGTAAAGATAAATATATTAAGACTTCTAAATATTATGTGTTTTATGAAAAATTTTCTGATCAAGCGTATATTATTAAGATGTTGCCACTTGAAACTGTTAATAAGGGAGTTAAAGCGACCTTAAAGATTCAATTAATAATTATGGTGATAACTTTATTTTCAGTGATATGGTTATCTGTTGTTGTAAGTTATAAATTTACTGAGCCAATTAAGAAACTTGCAGAACGAATTAATAAAACAGAGCTTTATTTAACGAAAGATTGTGAAGAAATAGATATTGTAAAAAGTCAGAATGATGAAATTAAAGTGTTAGAACAAAGTTATAGTTATATGATAAAAAATATAAAGGAACATATTAATAAGGAATATAAATATAAAGCTGAGGTTCAAACAGCGCAGTTAAGGGCGTTACAAGCTCAAATCAATCCTCATTTTATGTATAATACATTACAAATGATAGGTGGTATGGCAATTAAAAAAGGTGCTAATGAGATTTATTGTGTCATTAATGATTTTTCATCATTAATGAGATATAATATGAAATTTGAAAAAGGATTGGTTTCTCTTTATGATGAAATAGATATTATTAAAAGTTATCTAGAAATTCAAAAAAGACGATTTGGTAAGAAGCTTGAAGTTTGTTATGATATAGATGAGTCTTTATATGATGTTAAAATTCCTAAATTGACATTACAGCCGATTATAGAAAATTGTTTTAAATATGGGTTTGATGAATTAGGGAAGAATTGGAATATAAAGATTATGATATTTAAAGATTCTGAACAGGTTTGTGTAGTAATTAGTGATAATGGTGAAGGGATGTCAAGAAATGATATTGAAAAATATAGTAAAAGATTTATTAAAGCGCAAGAGAATGTAATGAGTAGTTATGATGAACTTGGGTTAATAAATATTGATGCAAGACTTAAATTAAATTTTGGACTGGATTATGGTTTGATTTTGGAGACAAATGAAGTAAAAGGGTTTAAAATAAAATTCATGTTACCTATTGAGTAAAAGGAGCGAAAAATGTTTAATGTACTTATTATTGATGATGAGGAATGGACGCGTGGAGTTATCAAGGCATTTGGCGATTGGGAAAAATATGGAATGAATATAATCGGGGAAGTTGAGAATGGTCAAGATGCTATTGATATTCTTGAAAAAACTAGATGTAATGTGATTATTACTGATATGAATATGCCAGGAATGAATGGGATTCAGTTATTAAAAATTATAAATGAAATGTATGATAAACTTCAAGTAATAGTTATTAGTGGTCATGATGATTTTGTATATATGAAACAGGCTATTTTATCAAATGTAGTTGATTATATTTTAAAACCAATTAAACCTGAAGGGTTAAATAATGCGTTAGAGAAATGTGTTAAAATTTTAAAGGAAAAATCTGTTAATGAAGAAATTGATATTTTTAAAGTTGTTGATGCTTCAATAATTAGTTATAGTATTGAAGTTAAAGAGGAAATCAACAGATTTTTTGTTTATGAGAATTTAGATGGAATAAAAAATGCCCTTGAGAAATTAAAGAAATACCTTATGAAAAATATGAGTAGTAATCTAAGCAAAGAAATTGTTTACAATTTGTTTTATGGTTCTGTTAAAGAAAAACTTGTCAAGTCAATAAGAGAAATTAATGATGATATTATTGATGAAATTCATGTGTTTAAATCAATGTTAACAGATGATTCTAGTTTTGCTGAATTTATTGATCAACTTTATTTGTTATTTAGTATAATAAATAGTTGTGTAAAGATTGAAAGAAAATTAGTGAATAAATCAACTGTAGAAAAAGTAAAAGATTATATTGATAAACAATATTGTAATGAGATTAGTCTAAATATGTTAGCAAATTTATTTGCTGTGAGCAAATCATATTTGAGTACAGCTTTTAAAAGTAAGTATGATTGTAATGTTTCGCATTATATTGTTAAGCTTAAAATGGAAAAAGCTAAAGAATTAATTAAAGCAGATGAAAACTTTAGTATTAAGCAAATTTCATTATATGTTGGCTATAAAGATATTTCTTACTTTTACAGAGTTTTTAAGAAATATTATGATATTTCACCGGGACAAATGAAATAAAGTTAATATATATTTTATTTTTTAAATATAAATAGATTTGAGCTTAATGAATAATATTTTTCAATTGAAAAGCTAAATATTATTCATATTTTTTTTTGTTTATATCTGATAGACTTTATTTAGCTTAGTTATTATGTAAGTTGAAGATTTACGAGGGGGAAAGATAATGAAAAAAGTATTAGCATTAATGCTTGTTTTGATTCTTAGCATGTCGGTATTTAGTGGTTGTGTGGAAAACGATACCAATACAGGCGAAGTAAAGGTAGAGGAAAATAAAACAGAAGAAGTGAATTTGAAAATTTTAGTTATGCAACCGAGATTTAGAGAACAATATGAAACATATTTTGATTTGTTTGCTAAAGAGTATGAGGCAAAAACAGGTACTAAAGTGACTTATGAACTTGAAATGCCAACAGAAGAGCAGATTCTTAAAACAAGACTTGCGACAAAAGATACAATCGATGTATTTTCGTTACATGCAATTAATGATATTCCATCATTTTATAAGGCTGGATATCTTGAAGATTTATCAGATGAAAAATTTGTAGATGCTATTTATGACGGTGCTAAAGAGTCCGTGATGATTGATGGGAAAGTTGTTGCAGCACCACTTGAAAGTTTATCGTGGGGATATCTTTATAATATAGATATTTTTGATGAATTGGGATTAGAACCAGCAATGACAATTTCGGAGATGGAAGCGAATTGTAAAGTTTTAAAAGAGGCAGGATATACTCCGTTTTTATTATCTTATAATGAAGCATGGATACCACAATTATTTTTACCGCTTATAACAGGTGGGTTTGTAAGTAATGCATATCCAGATTTTGTAGATAAAATGAATGCTAATGAAACTAGTTATGGTACTATTGATTTATTTAGCATCATTGATTTAGTAAATACAAATGGTAATGAAAACGCATTAGAAGTTGGAGGCGGAGATGGTTGTGCTGAATTTGCAAATGGAGATTATGGTATGTGGGTACAAGGTCCGTGGTTTGCTGATACAATATTAGAATCGAATTCTGATTTCAATTTAGGAGTTGCACCACTTCCTATAAGTGAAAATCCTGAAGAAACAAAAATTAATATGGCAGTATCTACTTCATTATCAGTATCAAAAACAAGTGAGCATAAAGAAGTTGCAAGAGCATTGGTTTCATTTATGTTTGATGTTGAGCATACTTCAGATTTTTTCCAATCAGTAAAGTTTAGTCCGATTTCAAAATATCATACTTATAAGAATTACCCATGGGTAGATGCAGCAAATGTATATGTTTCACAAGGGAAATCATATAAAGATTTAACAATTCCATCAGCAGTTAAAGATGAGTCGGGTAAAATGCTTCAATCATATTTCTTTGGGGATGTTACTCAAGAGGAAGTAATAGAAGCACTTGATCATGCATGGAAAAGTTTCAATAAGTTAAACTAATTTATAGAAAGTATTTTATTTAAAATAGAAAAATTTTAAAAGGGTCATGTAGTGGCCCTTTTTTATAAAGAGGTAGGGAATATGAAAACATTATTAATTAATAAAAAAAATTTTTTTTTAAAAAATGTATTATCGTATTTATTATTTTTAGGACCGGCATTGATATTCTATATAACTTTTTTATTGATACCAGTTATTGTTGGAATGGGATATAGTTTAACAGATTGGAATGGATTAAATCCAAATTATAATTTTGTTGGATTAGAGAATTTTATTGAAGCAGTAACAGAAGATAAACATTTTCTTAATTCTATTTTTTTTACGATGAAATATGTTGTTGTAATAGTAGTTTTACAAAATGTAATAGCTCTTCTTTTTGCTGCGTTGATTTGTAGTAGATGTAGAACGAAATCATTTTTTAAAGTTATGTATTTTATGCCGAATATGATTAGTTTAATAATCGGATCATATGTATGGCAATTTATATTTAAAAAAGTTACGTGGGAAATTGCCGATAAGACAATTTTTACTTTTTTAGGTCAGGCGTGGTTAGGAAATCCCAATATGGCATTTTGGGCAATTGTAATTGTATCACTTTGGACAGGTGTGGGATATACAACTATTATTTATATTGCCGCGATTGAAGGTGTTCCTCAAGCATTAAAAGAAGCATCGTGGATAGATGGTGCAGGAAAAGTTGTTACATTTTTCAGGATAACATTACCAATGATTATGTATGCAATTACCATTAATTTATTTTTAACATTAAATGGAGCATTTAAGAATTTTGATCAAATATATGGATTAACTGGCGGTGGGCCAGGAAGAGCAACACAAGTAATGTCTCTTAATATTTATGAAGAAGCATTCTCGAATTTTTTTAGATATGGTTATGCTAATGCAAAAGCAATTATATTATTTCTATTTGTACTAATTGTAACTTTAATTCAAATTAGAATGACTAAAAGAAAAGAGGTGAATGGATAATGGTTAAAAGAAGAATAAATCAAGTTATTGTTATAACATTTTTGGTGATTGTTGGTATTGTGATTTTATTTCCTATATATATTGCTTTGATAAATTCTTTTAAAACTGATGGAGAAATGGCTAATTCAGTTTTAAGTCTTCCTAGAAAATTAGATTTTAGTAATTATTCGGAAGCTATTAAAAAATTAGATTTTTTAAAGACTTTTTTTAACACTCTTATGATTACTGTAGTTGCAATAGTTGGAATTTTATTTACGTCTTCAATGGCGGGATATAAATTAGCTAGAAGCAAATCAAAAGTAAGTAGTTTTTTTTATCTATTGTTTATTAGTTCAATGCTTATTCCTTTTCATTCAATTATGATTCCTTTAACGCGAGTTACTATGGTATTAGGTATAAAAGGAACAAAACTTGGTTTGAGTGCTGTATATATTGGATTAGGTATTAATATGGCTGTATTTTTATATAAAGGATTTATAAGTAATATTCCAATTGAGTTAGAAGAAGCTGCTAAAATTGATGGATGTAATCAGTTTCAGATTTACTGGCATGTTATTTTACCATTGTTGAAACCTATTACTGTAACTATTGCGATACTTGATGTTGTTTGGATTTGGAATGACTTCCTATTGCCATTATTAATGATTACAGAATTTAAGAATTATACGATAGTATTAGCTGCGGCTAGTTTTTTCGGTAAATATTCAGTTGATTGGACTAATGCATTGGCTGGATTAATATTTGCATCTCTTCCATTAATTATATTTTATATGTTCTTTCAACGTTATATAGTTGAAGGGATGACTGCGGGATCGATGAAAGGATAGAAAAAGCTCAAAAATTTCTGTTATTTATTTTGGAAATTTTTGGGCTTTAAATTTGAAAAGTGTATAAATTATTGAATAATACTAATTAAATCACATAGTTGATATAAGTTTAATTATATTATATAATAATTGTAGTTTAAATTATGAGAAATAATAGTAAGTATTTTTGCTTGTTAAGGTTCATAATGATTTATTAGAAAGTGTAATTATATAAGGAGGGATTGTGTGGTTACTATAAAAGATATTGCAAAAAAAGCAGGAGTTTCAGTGACTACAGTTTCAAGAGCTCTAAATAATTATGATGATGTAAGTGATATTACAAAAAAACGAATTATAAAAATTGCAAAGAAACTTGATTATGTACCAAATCGAACTGCTCAAAATTTAGTAAAACAACAAAATAATACTTTAGCAATTATAGTATCTGAATTAGAAGAAGATGGTGGAAAAGATAATATTATATATAAATTACTTAGTGGAATGTATTATTATGCTGAAACAATAAATTATGAAGTAGTTTTATTTACTATGAGTACAGCTCATCAAAAAGAGAAAAGTTATGTGCAGTTTTGTCGAGAACATAATATTGGTGGAGCTGTTTTAAACGGAGTGAAAACTGATGATCCTTATTTAATGGAATTGGTTAATAGTGAATTTCCATGTGTTCTTATAGATGTTACGAGTGAGGGAGAAAATGTTAGTAGTATATCAATAGATAATATAAAAGCATCTATGGAGATGGTTGATTTATTAATTGAGAATAATCATAGGAATATTGCAATGATTAATGGGAAAAAGAAAGTTACTGTTTCTGAGGAAAGATATAAAGGATATACACAAGCTCTTGAGAAAAATAATATAAAAGTAAATAACAGATATGTTACTTATACAGATTTTAGTGAGGAAATGGCTTATGAAAAAGCTGTGGAATTGTTGAATAAGTGTCCAGAGATTACAGCTTTTTTTTGTGCAAGTGATATGATAGCTCTTGGTACAATGAAAGCAATGAGAGCTATGGGTAAAGAGATACCAAAAGATATTTCAATAACTGGATTTGATAATATACCGTTTGCTGCTGAGTTATCACCACCATTAACAACTATTGGACAAGATTTTTATGTGATGGGGAAAAGAGCAGCAGAGCAGTTGTTTAGAATGATTAGTAAAGAAAAATGGGAGAGAAAGATTTATTTAGATTATAAAGTGCTTGTCAGAGATAGTGTAAATATGATACAATAAATTCAACGAAAAAGAGTATTAAAGAATTAATTGGAAATAGTAATAGGTTTTTATATTTTTTTGGGAGTTTTCCGAAACGTTTCGGGAAAACGTTTTGACAAATACATCATGTAAAGTGGTATTTTTTTAATGTTTTCCCGAAACGTTTCGGAAGGTGTTAAATTGATTTGTTTTTCAAGAAGTTGGAGGTTCTATTATAAAATGAAAGGTATTTTAGTTGGAGTAGATGTAGGTNNACAAATACAAAAATTGGAATTGTAAATGTAACAAATATGCAAATTTTGAGTGAAAAAATTATTTCTACAGTAGATTCAAACAATGCTATCAATTGTTTAGATAGAATTATCAATTCAGTTAAAGAATTATGCCGAGAGATTAAAATTTCAACAGATGATTTAGAGGGCATAGGATTTGGCATATTAGGGCCTGTTATCAATAACAAAGACGTAGTACCTGTAAGGGGATTTCATTGGGAAGGAAAAGTGAATCTAGAAAAAGAAGTAAACAAACATATTAATCTTACTGTGTTTGCAGAAAACGATGTTAATGTAATATCATTTGGCGAATATATGATTAGGAAAAATGAGAAAACGAAAAATATAGTTACAATTGCAATAGGGACTGGTGTTGGTGTTGGAATTGTCATCGATGGTAAAATATATTCTGGTAAAGATGGAACGGCAGGTGAGATATGTGCGTGTGGAGGTCGAGCTTGTGTATCGTTATATTGTGGAGGCAAAAATTTTAAAAAGTCATTTCTAAATGAGCTGAGAGGTGTTGGAAAGAGTGAATATTATGAACATTCATTTGTTAATATAACTGTTAAAGATATTTTCGATGCTGCAAAAGATGGTGAAAAAATTGCATTAAAGCATGTGAATGAATTTTCGGAATGTTTAGCAAAGGAAATAATCAATATGAATAATCTTCTTAATCCAGATTTGATAGTGATTGCGGGTGGTGTTAGTTTATCAGGAAATTTTCTGCTTTCTAAAATTAAGGAAAGAATATCTGAAACGGGCACTTTAGAAAGTTGGATGTTAAAACCTAATGTTGAATTGTCGGTATTAGGCAATCAAGCTGGAATACTTGGTGCTGCTTTGATGGCGAGAAGTTATTTGAATGAAAACCAGTAAATTAATCTTATAGAGCATGAAAATTCATGTTTTAAAAAATAAAAACATAATAAGTGGAGGAAATTTAATGAAGTATGATGTGGGAAAATACAATGAAAAATCATGGGTTATAACTGAAGATAAATTTGATAAAAGTTATCTTGGAAAATGTGAATCAATTATGTCTTTGGGAAATGGGTATATGGGAATTCGTTCTGCTACCGAGGAATTATATATGGGAGAGATAAGAAATACTTTTATTGCTGGAACGTTTAATAAAATTATTGAAAATAAAATTGATAAATTTGAAGTTACAGAATTGCCAAATGTCGCAGATGTTGTTCAAATGGAAATTGAGATTAATGGTGAAGTATTAGATTTAACAAAAGGTATTGTAAAAAATTATAGTAGACAATTAAATATTAAAACTGGTGAGTTAACTAGAGTTGCAACGTGGATTTCTACAAAAGGTGATGAAGTGGAGCTTGTCTTTAGAAGATTTGTATCTTTAGATAATTTACATGTAATTGGTCAAAAAATAGAAATTATACCTAAAAATAAGAATATAGAAATTAGTTTAAAGTCGGGGATTAATGGTCAAGTAACTAATTCTGGTGCACAACATTTTTTAGAAGGTGATAAGAGATTATATGAGAAGAAGTATATGCAAATGGTGCAAACAACGACACAGTCTCAAATTGATTTTGTTATTAACACAGTTCATTCATTTACGATTAATTCAAAGGTTTATGAGCCTAAAAATTTGATTTTAATAGAGCGTAGGAAAATTTTTTATCAGTATAATTTAGAAGTGAAAAAAGAAGAAAAGTTTGTTATTGAAAAAATATCTAATATTTATACATCGAGAGATATAGATAATGAAGGTATTAATATAGAAGAATTAAAAGTTTTATCTTATGAGGCTTTAAAGAATGAAAACGAAAAAGGGTATAATTTATTATTAGATAATAGTAAAAAGATGTGGCAGGAAAAAGTTTGGAATAATTATGATATAGAAATTGATAGTGAAGATGATTATGATCAGTTAGCAATACGATTTGCGCATTATCATTTAACGATTATGACACCGGCTCATGATAATCGTATGAATATCGGTGCAAAAGGTTTAAGTGGAGAAGGGTATAAAGGGCATACGTTTTGGGATACAGAAATTTTTATATTGCCATTCTTTACTTATACAGATCCTAAAGTGGCGCGTTCGCTTCTTGAATATCGTTATAAAACATTACCAGGAGCTCATAAGAAAGCAAAAGAGAACGGTTATGAAGGCGCGATGTTCCCATGGGAGTCAGCTTGGTTCGATGATGGAGAGGTAACTCCTTTATGGGGAGCTGCTGATATTGTTACAGGAAAAAGTACTAAGATATGGTCAGGTATCATTGAACAACATATTACATCAGATGTGGCTTTTGCGTGTTGGCAATATTATCAAGTGACAAAAGATGAAGATTTTATGGATCAATATGGATATGAGTTATTAATGGAGACAGCAAATTTTTGGCAATCAAGACTTGAGTGGAATGAAATTAAGGAACAATATTATATTACTGGTGTTATGGGACCAGATGAATATAAGGAACATATTGATAATAATGCATTTACTAATTATACAGCACATTGGACAATAAAAAATGCGATAAATTATTATAAATTACTAAAAAATGAAAAAATTGAAGTTTTTGATCGATTAAATAAAAAATTGAATTTAGATAAGGTTTATAAGAAGTGGGAAGAAAAAGTAGATAAAATTTATCTGCCACAACCTAGAGAAGATTTAGTTATTCCTCAAGATGATACGTATTTGGAAAAAGAAATTATTGATTTAACAAAATATAGAAATCAAGAAAATGTTGGGACTTTGGGCAAGGATTATAATGTAGATGGTATTAATAATATTCAAGTATCTAAACAAGCTGATATAATGGCATTATTCTATTTGCTTGAAGATTTGTTTGAAAAAGATGTTAAGATAGCAAATTGGAATTATTATGAACCAAAGACTTTGCATGATTCATCGTTGAGTTTATCAACTCATTGTGTTTTAGCTAATGATTTGAATAATAATGAGATGGCATATTCATTATTTAAAAAAGCTACTTTTATTGATTTAGGACCTAATATGAAGACAAGTGATGGTGGCATTCATGCGGCTTCGTTGGGTGGAATTTGGCAATGTGTAGTAAATGGTTTTGGTGGTATAAGAATGCTTAATGGTAAGTTAAGAATTGAACCGCATTTACCCCAAACATGGAAGCGGTTGAAATTTCCAATTAATTGGCATGGAGATAGGTTAATTATTGAAGTAACAAAAAATAAAATTATTATTAAAAATGAAACAAAAAATAATCCAAGTATTGAATTTGAAAGTTTTGGAGTAAAATTGACAATTAATGAAGAAATTAGTTTTAGTTATAACAATTGATTTATATTAAAATGTTATAAAACATGATTAATCATGTTTAATAAATAATTGTATGGAGTGAATGATAATACACAGGGAGGAAAAATGAAAAAAGGTATTGTACTATTAATTGTGGGGATTTTAGTTTTGAGTGCATTTGTTGGTTGTGGGGGAAATGATGAGCCTGCAACTACTGAAGCTGTAACTGAAAGTTTAGAAGGTAAGACTGTTGTTGTTGGTCGTTGGGGAGGTAATGATTCTGAAACGGCTGCATTTTTAAAAACTTTAGAAGATTTTACTGCAAAAACAGGTATTATAGTAGAAGAAAGGGTATACTCTGATTATAATACAGAACTTCAAACAGCATTAATTGGCGGAACTGGCCCAGATATATTTTATGTTGATGCTTATATGGCACCGTTTTTTATTCAACAAGGAGTATTGACTGCACTTGATTCAGAAGAATTTGAATTAGATAAATTTTATGATTCATTAAAGAATGCATTTTTAAGTGATGGAGAATTTTATGCAATAAGTAAAGACTATTCAACATTAGCATTGTATTATAATAAGGAATGGGTAAATGAAGAGGATATTCCAAAAACATTGGAAGAACTTTGGAGTGGCGATTTTCTTGTGAATTTAAAGGATAGTCTGCCTGAAGGAGTAGCAGCTATGACTTATAATCAAGATTTAGCAAGAAATTTATATTTTGCTGAAGCAAATGGAGCATCTATTATTAAAGAGGATATTTATTCGAACTTAAGTGATAGTAAAGTTGAAGAAAATTTAACTGTTTTAATGGATGCAGCAATAGCAGGTAAAATTGAAACACCTGCTGACTTAGGTACTGGATGGAATGGTGATGCATTCGGTAATGAAAAAACTGCGATTATGATTGAAGGAAACTGGACATTAGGATTTTTAGAGCAAAATTTCCCAGAGATAGAGTTTGGTGTAATTGAAGTTCCTACATTTGCTAATAAAAAAGGTACTATGGTATTTACAGTTGGATATGGATTAAATGCAGCAAGTAAAGAAGTTGAAGCTTCAAAAGAATTAATTAAGTATTTAACTGGAACAAAAGGAATGGCAACATGGACTACAGGAGCTGGAGTATTACCTTCACGTATGGATGTAACTGAAGCTACTGATGTTGAAAATGACGAGTTAAAATTACCTCATATTTTAGGTGCTGTTTATGCTACACCTTGGCAAAAAGGAACTACAATGGATACAATTAATAATGAATATAAAAATTATATCCCATCTGTAGTGACGGGTGAACGTACATTATCTGATGCGCTTAAAACGGCTGAAGAAGAAGCAAATAAAACAATAAAAGCAAATCAGTAAATAGAATTATATATTTTATTAAATCGGTTATCCTAGATTAATATAATTTAGGATAACTGTATTTTAAAGGATTGGTGTTTATGTTAAAAAAATCTAGAAAAGGTGAATCTTTACAGGGGTGGATTTTTGTAATGCCAGCTGTTATTATTATTGGGATATTTATTGTATTATCTATTATATTTGCAATTTATATTTCTTTTCATAAAGTTAATTTGTTTACTGGTGATTTTAAATTTGTAGGCTTTGATAATTATTTGAGAGTGTTTACAGATTCAAAAACGAAAATTGCATTTAGAAATACATCTATTTTTGTAGTAGTAGTAGTTTCAATACAAACGGTAGTATCGTTGGTTATGGCAGCAGTGTTAAATAGCAAGTTAAAAGGTGAGTTAAGATTTAGGACAATATTTTTCTTACCAACATTAACATCAAGTGCAGCTTTAACTATGATATTTATGTTTATGTTTAGTTTAACAGGACCTATTAATCAAGTGGCTATGGAATTGAATTTTTTTGAACAACCGATAAATTTTTTAAATGATGCAAAATTCACATTAAAAGTAATTATGGCTATGAATATTTGGTCTACAATACCTTTTTTTATGACAATTTATTTAGCAGGATTACAAGATATTCCTAAGAGTACATATGAAGCTGCAGAAGTTGATGGCGCCAATAGTATACAGAAGTTTTTTTATATAACAGTACCACAGTTAAAACCCATTACAACTTTCGTTTTACTTATGGGAATTATAGGGACTTTCCAGATGTTTGATCAGGCTTATATTTTCTCTAATGGTACTGGTGGCCCAGAAAATTCAACGTTGACAGTTGCATTATTGATTTATAAAAATGCTTTTGGACAGAATAATAGTATGGGATTTGCTACTGCTACTGCGATTATGTTGTCTGTTGTTATTTTTAGTGTATCATTTATAGCACAAAAGATTAATAAATCTGATACTACAGGGTAGAAAACGTAAATTATTGTATAGAAACAAGTAGAATATATGATGAAATGGCTAAGAATCAGGAGTGAGTAATTATGAAGAAGAAAAAATATTGGATTTTGTTATTGTATTTTTTATTAATTTTATATGCGGCATTTACATTGTTTCCATTTTTATGGATGATATCTGCTTCTTTTAAACCGTATAAAGAAATAGTAAGCGGTGGATTACATATTATCCCAAAAGATTTTTCGTTTACTAGTTATACAAATTTGGTTTTACGTGACGCAAATTTTGTAAGATGGATTGGTAATTCGTTTTTTATTTGTATTGTAGGGACTATCGCAAATGTTGTATTAAATTCTATGGCGGGATATTCTTTAGCAAGATTGAAATTTGGAGGAAGAGATACAATATTTTATATTATTTTAGCATCAATTATGGTGCCAGGACAAGTATTACTTATTCCAAATTATTTGATTCTTAAGAACTTAGGAATGTTAAATTCTTATAGTGCAGTAATTTTGCCAGCAGCAGTTAATGCAACATATATTTTTATGATGCGACAATTTTATCTTAACTTTCCAAAAGAGGTTGAAGAAGCTGCATCTATTGATGGACTAGGTAGGATTGGTATATTTTTTAAAATTGCTATGCCTTTGGCAAAACCAGCAATTGCAACACAGGCTGTATTTATATATTTGGGGTTTTGGAATGAATTTTTGAAACCAAAATTATATTTATCAGATCCGTCAAAATATACTTTAACAGTAGGTATTCAGTCTATGATGAGTCGATATAGCGGGATAACTCAATGGGACGAAGTTATGGCTGCAAGTGCTATTTCCCTTATTCCGATTTTAATTATCTATATAATATTAAACAAATATTTTATGCAAGGTGTTAGAATGGATGGAGAGAAATAGTTATATATTATATAAAGATATAAGTAAGAGAGGATGTAAAAATGACGGAGATTAAAGCATTTGTTTTTGATATGGATGGAGTTCTTACAGAGACAAGTGAACAGCACTATTTGGCGTGGAAGACTTTAGCAGAGAAATTAGATATTAGTATTAATCGTGAGTTTAATGAGCGATTAAAAGGTGTTTCTAGAATGGAGTCTTTAGATGAAATTCTTAAATATGGTGGACAACTAGATAAATATTCAGAGGAAGAAAAAATTGAATTTGCAATACAAAAAAATGAAAATTATAAGAAAATGATAGAAAGTATTACCGAAGAGAATCTTTTTGAAGGCGTTAGAGAATTGTTTGAAAAATTGAAACAAAGAGGAATAAAGATAGCTATCGGAAGCGCTTCAAGAAATGCACCTACGTTAATTGACAATATGGGAATAAGAAAATATATTGACTATATAGTTAATCCAGATGAAATAAGTAAAGGAAAACCAGCTCCAGATACATTTTTAAAAGCGGCTAAGGAATTAGGGTTTGCTCCTAGCCAATGTATAGGTGTAGAAGATGCAATAGCTGGAGTAGAAGCAATAAAAGCTGCGGGAATGTATGCGATTGGAATTGGTGATGCAATAACATTATCTAAAGCAGATGTAGTTTATAAAGAGACAAAAGATATTGTTTTGAGTGAATAACATAAGACTAATCGGTGCCATGGAAACCTCCGAAAAAGTAGGTTTTTTAGGCACCAACAAACTAACATTTTGAGATAATGTATAAATGGATTAGGTTTGGAAGTGACAAGTACTAAAATAATAAAAGAGTTGAGCCTTCTGGTTTGACTCTTTCTTTTTGGTTTTTGTATTAACATCTTAATTTGACGAATTTGATTAATTGTATTATAATGTAATACAAAGAGAGGTGATTTTAATGTCTATATCATTAAGGTTAAATGAAGAGGATACATTGCTTATTAAAAAGTATGCTGAATTTAATAAAATATCAGTATCTGAATTAATAAGACAAACAGTTTTAGAGCGAATAGAAGATGAGTATGATCTAAAAGTTTATAAAAAAGTGATTGGGGAATATCGGAAAAATCCTAAAACATATACTCTTTTAGAAGTTGAGAAAGAACTTGGTTTAGTGTGAAATATAAAGTGGAATTTACAGATAAAGCAAAAAAACAGTTAAAGAAACTTGATAAACATAGTTCATTATTAATAATTGCTTGGATTAGAAAAAATCTGGAAGATTGCGATAATCCACGACTTTATGGAAAACCATTAGTAGCAAATAAATCAGAACAGTGGAGATATAGAATGGGTGATTATAGACTTCTTGCTAGAATCGAAGATGAAAAGGTTATCATATTAATAGTGAATGTTGGGCATAGAAAAGATATTTATAAATAAATAACATGAGCCAGGGAAGGCTCTGAAAAAACAGGTTTTTTAAGCAACAAACCCTATAATTTGAATATTTATTTAGAATAGTAGGACATAAATGGATATTTTAAGCGGATTTTACTTAAAGTATCCATTTTTATTGTAGATTTTCGATTTAAGTCTATCAATTAGAGGGATAGGGTTATATAGCATTAAAAAATATAAGATTATTGTTAATGGAAATAGCTATGATGTTTCAGTAGAAGTTATTTAAATTTAGCTAGTGGAAAAACAATAGTGTAAGAGAAAATAAATGAAATTACA